>Ga0164318_10000074_pt1 | contig 52513 bp, 53 predicted proteins | sample GuaBasSedimGuay9_FD_113734 | JGI IMG/M metagenome (GOLD analysis project Ga0164318, IMG submission 113734) | Subseafloor sediment microbial communities from Guaymas Basin, Gulf of California, Mexico - Guay9, Core 4571-4, 0-3 cm | ecosystem: Environmental > Aquatic > Marine > Hydrothermal vents... | reverse complement strand
ACCTTTTTCTTCGCTGTTTTTTTCTTCACTACCTTTTTCTTTTTTACCACCATTTCTTCCCCCCCTTCGTTTAAAGTTTCTTTAAAAAATTTTGATAATTTCTTTTGATTAAACTATACATTATATTTTTTGATTTGCAAGTTTAAATATAAATTTTTTTCTATTTTTTTTAAACAATATTTTTCTTTTCGTACAAAAAAATTTACCCCCGGAGCTTCGGAAACTTCCCGTCGAATACCTCCTGGGAGCCGCACGAAACAAGCGTTTGCGTGTATTGTCCGGCATGATACGCTTTGCTGCGGAAAATCGTTGAATCGGATTTTATTTTTGAATTTATTTCGGAGAAAAAAGAAAATCTCTTTATCATCCTGATGCGTTTGCGTTCAGGATTTTTTTTGATTTTTTTTCAGGATCGCCGAGCCGCGTCACGAATTCGTTCACATATACCTTTCAGGCGCGTCTTCCATCTTCCTGAATCCCGGAGTAAAGGACTGAGCGTCTCTTCCAAAACAGATCCCCAGTTGTTCGAAAAGACTTACCTGATCCAGGTCTACATGCCTCTGTTCTATTGCCTTTTCCGCAGGCATGTAACGCACTTCATTCCCCGTGACGCCGACTACCGTAACACCGGTTATACCGCGGGTAAGAAGCATGACCGCCGCGGCGCCCGCTTCCCTTCCAAAATTCGCGTCATAGGCGGAACTGCGGCCGCAGCGGACCAGATGCCCGGGGGTTACGGAACGCACTTCGGGGACGGCGTATATGTTCTCCACAAACAGGTGAGTTTTCCGCATGAATGCATTTATCTCAGGGTCTGTTTTAAAACGTCTGGTAATTTCCTGGCAAACGTATTTCCCTGCTCCGGCCAGCTTTTTGTGCCCGAAGGAATCCACCCCGGCGTTCTCATCTACTATCTCGCGGCCGCTGGCATCTTTCAGCCCTTCAGCGACAATTATCAGGTAGGTGCCGGAATGGACATCGCTCGCGCTGATCCGGCGCGTCAACCTGTCCTTAACGTGGACATACAGGACATCGAAATTCACGGGGATCTCCGGTATCAGAATGGCATCCACATCGGCCGCAATACCGCCGCGGAAAGCCGTATGCCCGGCATACCTGCCGAAAACCTCCAGCACGATCACTCTGTTATGCGTCCGTCCCGTTGTCTGCAGCTCATCAGCGTAAACCGCTATCTTATTGATCGTGGAATCTCCTCCAACCGAATAGGTCTGGAGGTCAAGGTCCATGGTTTTGGGGATATGCACGCACGCGATACCATTCCTGTGGAGGTCTACCATCACGCTTCCGGAATCATCCCCGCCGCTTATGACAAGCGCATCTATATCGAACTTCTTCAACCCTTTCTTGATACGTTCATATTTTTTTTCATCATCTATCTTTTTGATCTTGACACGGGAATGACCCGCCTCGGAACCGGCCATATTGGCGTTAATACGCTCAAGTCTTTCCGGAGTCAATTCCGTCAGCCGGTCAAAATCGGTAAGATTATAAAGGCCGGCGTAGCCATTGGGGATCACGAAACATTTGACGCCCATGCTGACTGCCATACCTGCCGCGCCTTTCACGGCCGCGTTCAGGCCGCCGCAGTCACCGCCGCTGGTAATCATTCCTATCTTCTTTATTTTTATTGTCGCCATACTTCCTCCTCTTTTTTAAAAATAGCCTTCCGCTGATTCTTTGAACGGGGAACTTCTTGTGGGCATGATGATCTTGAACGTCCGCCCGCTGATAATCATTTTTTTCATGACCTTATCTCCGTCCCTCCAGTCGCCATAACTTAAAATGAATTCAAAATTCCCGCCGGTCTTCCTTATGGAACTGATCCTGTACTGTTTGAATTCCAGAAACTGAAAATTGAACCTGGCCTCCTCGAACGGGTAATCTTTCTTGCTCTCATCATCGAGCAGTTCATACATCAGCCGGTAATCCCCTTCCCGCCAGGCATCCATGAAGATATCAATCACTCTGGCACCCTGGGGGCACAGGTCAAGATCGGCTTCTTCCACGCCGCCCCCGAGCGGTATCCCCATCATCGCATCCTCATCTATAGATACAGCGCCGTAGGAATTCACGTAAAAAACCAGCAATGTCGAAAAAAACAGCCCCCACGCGAACCTCTGCATCCGTCTCCTATCCTATCATATAATGCTTCTTTATCGGACTCGTTATTTCCCACACACAGTTGAATCAAGGACAAACGTGACAGGTCCGTCATTCACCAGGCTTACTTCCATATGCGCGCCGAACTCGCCTTCGGCGACAGGTATTCCCGCGGACCTGAGTGCATCATTGAACCGCTCCCACAGGGGCTTCGCTTTCGCCGGAACAGCCGCCAGCTCAAATCCGGGCCTGTTCCCCTTCTCCGTTTTCCCAAGAAGCGTAAACTGCGGTATGCTCAATACTCCACCGTCCACCCTCCCAAGGTCCAGGTTCATCTTCCCCTGTTCGTCCTCAAAAACCCTTAGCCGGCTTATCTTTCGCGCCATCTCCTCGACTGTCCCCGGGGTATCCTCTCTACCGATCCCCACCAGCAGCAAAAATCCTCTTTTTATGGCAGCTCTTTCTTCCCCTCCGGCGGAAACAGCAGCTTCCTTTACCCTCTGCAGGACTATCTTCATATGCAGTGTCGTTAATCCTCTTTCCTTTTAATATAGTTCGTCAATCTTCCAATCCCCTCGATCTCAATTACTATCTCGTCCCCGGCGTTCATCGGTCCGATATTCGACGGGGTCCCTGTCGCTATTACATCCCCGGGGAGCAGGGTCATTATCCCGGAGATGAACTCTATCAGTCTCGGGATCCCGAATATGAACTCGGATGTCCTTGAATCCTGTTTCAATTCCCCGTTAAGGTAAGAACGTATTCTCAGGTTGCCGGGGTCGATGTCAGTTTCGATCCATGGCCCTATCGGGGCAAATGTATCGAAAGATTTTGCCCTGCTCCACTGTGTGTCTTTCCTCTGCAGGTCCCGCGCAGTGACATCATTAAAACAGGTGTAACCCGCAATATTCCTGCCGGCCTCCTCCACGGAAACGTTCCTGATCCTGTTCTTTATGACAACCCCCAATTCCGCCTCATAATCCACCCTCGCCGAAGACTCCGGATAAACTATCATCTCACCGGGACCGATAACGGCAGTGGACGGTTTGATGAAGATAACGGGTTCTGTCGGGATGGACATTCCAAGCTCTTCAGCGTGATCTCTGTAATTCAGACCTACCGAAACGATTTTTGAAGGTTTGACAGGCGCCAGAAGCGATATCTTATCAAACTTTACGCGTCCGGGCCCATTGTCCAGCGCAGTCACGGTTACTTCATCGCCATACAGAACGCCGCTGCATACCTTGTTGTCGTGAAGAAACCTTACCAGTCTCATCTGCGCCTTTTATTACTTCTCCCGGACTTCTACGTTTATTCCTTTTTTCCGGAGGAAATCGAACACTCTGTTTATTTCATCATCTTCGCCGCTCAAGATAAGGTAAGCCCATCCGCTTTCAGTAGAAAATGACGCCTCCACGATCTTCATGCTGACCTTGAAATTCTTTATCATATCGCATATGATCGGCTCGTCCTTAAATTCCCCCGGGATAAATAATTCTATTTTTATCTCCTGCACTTCTTCTCCTTCCCTTCTCGCGAACGCCGGTTACTCTGAGAAACCCATATCAAGAAAGTTTTTGAGCTTCTTTGCCCGGATCGGATGCCGCAATTTCTTCAGGGCCTTTGCCTCTATCTGGCGGACCCGTTCTCTCGTGACATTGAATATCTTTCCGACTTCCTCAAGCGTCCTTGGATATCCGTCCCCTATCCCGAACCTCAGCGTCAATACCTTTTGTTCCCGCTCCGTAAGCGTTTCCAGCACCCCGTCCATCTGCTCCTTTAGCATTGCATACGCCGTGGCATTGGCAGGCGAGACAACAGACCTGTCTTCAATAAAATCGCCAAAACTCGTATCACCTTCATCCCCTATGGGAGTTTCCAGTGATATCGGATGCTGCGCGATCTTTATTATACCCCTCACTTTTTCAACCGTCAATTTCATCGCTTTCGCGATCTCTTCCGGTACGGGTTCCCTCCCGTTTTCCTGCACAAGTGCCCTGGAAACCCTCACCAGCTTGTTTATTGTTTCCGTCATATGGACGGGGATACGGATCGTTCTCGACTGATCGGCTATGGAACGGGTTATCGCCTGGCGGATCCACCATGTCGCGTATGTGCTGAACTTATATCCCCTTTCGTACTCAAATTTGTCCACGGCTTTCATCAGCCCCATGTTGCCTTCCTGTATCAAATCCAGAAACGACAACCCCCTGTTCGTATATTTCTTGGCAATGCTGACCACAAGGCGCAAATTGGCCGCAACCAGTTCCTTCTTGGCTCTCGTGTATTCTTCTTCAATCCCCTGGATATCATCAATATACCCGATGTTCTCCTCTGCGGATCCCCCGATACTCCTGAGGAGCTTCCGCAAAAGGCCCTGCGCTGTTTTCATCTCTTTCCTGCGGCGCTCCGTTCTCAGTTTATCTATTTTGTTTTTGACCCTCCTGGCCTCTTCCATCGGCTTAATTATGTCTTCAGCCACCTGCTCCGTAAGGGCTATAGAGACCCTGAGCTTGTTCACAAGCTTCTGTATCGTAGCCGGTTTCTTGGAAAGCCGTATCCGCCTTATCAGCCGGCGTTTCCTCTCTTTAAGTCTCTCAAGGTCAGAGCCGGGTTCGACGTCAAGCACTTCATCCATGTTGTAATCGTTATCGATCGCATCCTCAACGGCCGCGAGGAATCGTTCTCTCCCTATTTTCGTTTTAAATACGATCGCCTTGAACTCCCTCTCTTTCTTTTTTATGCATTTTGCCAGCTCCAGTTCCTCGTTGCGGCTCAACAGAGGGATCTGTCCCATCTGCTTCAGATACATCTTTACGGGATCATCGATCTGCACGAATTTCCGCGTCTTTATCTTCTTCTGATCCCTCTTTACGGCAAGCGGTATTTTCTCTACTTCTTCCTCGGATTCCACCACCTTTATGTCCGCGCTATGAAGCGCCGTGATCACCTCGTCGATCTCGTCCGAAGACACGATACCCTCGGGAAGAATATCATTGACCTCATCGTAACTGAGGTATCCCTTATCCTTCCCCGCCCTTATGAGCTTACGGACAATAGCCGACTTGGTCATATTCATATCGTCTCCCGACTCAGCGGTTTTCGGGAAACCTTTCTTCCCCGCCTTTTTTCCTCCGGCCGGTTTTATTCTTTTCTTTTTTTCGGACATGCTTACGCAACCTTCTCCTTATGGATCATATTGATCCTTGTCAACAGCTCCCTCATCTCCGTATTGTTGTTGGACTGTTGTGCTTCCTTTAACCTGGAAGTCAGTTCCTTTAACTCGTCCTCCCTGTTCTCTCTTCGAATACAAAATATGCAATCATCCAATGCCTTGTCAACGTCCTGCGTGATCTCCATCTTGGCAAGGGCCTGGACAACGGCTGTCTTAGCGTCCTCGTCCTTTTCCAGCCGGCTCAACAATTTCCCGGGGTTTATATCTTTCTCACCTCCATTAAAAAGATCGCCGAGGAGACGGATGATCTTTCTGACACTTCTGTCCCGGAACATATCCAGCCTGAGTTCGTCCTGGATCCTGAAAAATTTATCCCTGCCCAAAATCGCCAGTCCCAAAAGGTGTATCTCGCTGCTTCTGTAATTACGGGATTTTCGGTCCACGTTCGATTCCGACGCGTAACGGTAAGAATAGTCCGGCCTGACCTTGCCCATCTCATACCGCAAAGAGGCTTCGTGTATTCCAAGACGCTCCGCAAGCCTCTTAAGATAATCGGACTGGATGACGGCACTGCCGACTTTGGATATGGTCGGAAGCATCTCATCCACAATGCCGCCTATATCCCGGATGCCCGATCTCTCGATCAGGATATCGAGTTTATAATCGAACAGGCCCTTGGCCGCATTGACGATATTCTCAAAACTTTCCTTTCCGTTTTTCCTCACAAAGCTGTCAGGGTCTTCTCCCTCGGGCAAAGTCGCTATCCTTATATCCATCCCATTCTCGACGAGGATATCAAGCCCCCGCAGACTGGCGGATTCTCCCGCCTTGTCCGCGTCAAAAACCATCACGGCAGTATTGGTATATTTCCTGAGCATGCTGATCTGTCCCTGTGTAAGAGCGGTCCCAGAGGCAGCCACAATGTTTGTGATCCCCCGCTGAAACGGGATGATCACGTCCATATAACCTTCGACAATGACCGCGCTTCCTGTCTCCCGTATGCTCTTCCTGCTGAAATTCAGCCCGTAAAGAACGTTGCCCTTAGTGTAAATCGCAGTCTCCGGGGAATTAATGTATTTGGGAAGGGAATCATCCATTACCCTCCCTCCGAAAGCCACAATATGCCCCCTCTCATTGAAAATGGGGAAGGTTATCCTGTTCCTGAACCTGTCATAGTCGCCTCTGCCCTTTTCCCCCGGGACAGTCAACCCCGCCTTTCTTAAAACATCGGCGGGGATATTTTTCGCCTCGCAATATTTCCTGAAGGTTTCCCACCCCGCCGGCGCATAACCGATCCTGAACTCATCCAAGGTGCCGGTATCGATGCCTCTCTTCTTCAGATATTCAAAGGGCTTTTTCCCTTTCTCGCCCCTGAGGGAGTTCTGGTAAAAAAGCGCGGCAATTTTATTGATCTCATAAAGACCGGCCGACAGCGAAGACCCTTCCCCCGTATTTTTTTTGTATTTCGGAAGATCTACACCGCTCCTGGCAGCCAACACCTCGACAGCTTCGGGAAAATCCATGCTCTCATATTTCATCACAAAGTTAATGACATTTCCGCCCGCGCCGCAGCCAAAACAGTGATATATCTGTTTGTCCGGGCTGACGACAAACGACGGCGTCTTCTCGTTATGGAAAGGACAGTTTGCCTTGAAATTCCTTCCCGTTTTCTTTAACTGAATGTAACCGGAAACAACTTCCACTATATCAAGCCTGTCCAATATCCGATCGATAACTTCCTGTGGTATTCTGCCCATAATAGATTTAGTGCCTTCTGATCCGTCTGAAGCCCGAACATTCGATAAAATTCAGGCTTCCTCTTTTCTCTACCGCATCAAACAGGAGATTCAACCCCAGTGTGTCACTCGCGATATGCCCCGCTATGACATAATTTATGAATTCCGACTTTGCCACCTTGTAGCCGGACTCTTTACAATGCATCCCGACGATAGTCTTGATCCCCGACTGGGACAGGCGGGCGAACATCTTATCCGGACCGGAAGTGCCTCCCGTCATGTCGACGAATATCTTTCCCGCCTCACTGTCTTTCTCCCCGATCAGCAAGAAGGGGCCGGCCCCTTGTTTCATGGCGGCTTTATATTCAGGGATCCCCTTCAGGATATTCAGGACATTCTCCAGCTTTTTCGGCTTCTTTTTGTCAAAAAGCTTCTGAAGAAAACCTGCCACACAGTTATCGGCCGCAGTATGAATGCACATAAAAGGTATACCAAGCAGTCTGGCCGCGTCCACGGCCCTGGTGTGATTCGCAGGGGAAACCCCGCGAAAAACCTGCTCGATACGCTCTTTCATTATACCACGGGCCACCTCAGCCGTAAGACCATATTTCTCCCACAGTGCCGGTTGTATATCCATGACTTTGTGAAGCTGTGCATAGGCTCTTCCGGACGGATGATGCGAAACCACTAGGTCTATGTTTACGCCTTGCTTGCGCAACCTGTCGGCCAGCAATAACTCAGAGACATCAATATCTATCCCGACCATCATATCCTTTATTTCTTCTTTTCCCGAGCCGTTCAATACGCGGGTGTCGGCATACGGGTGTTTAAGGCTTTCCCGGTCAAAGGCGTCCCTGTCCACGCCTTTAGCTTTCCTGAAATCCTTTCTGACCGCTTTAAGCGCATCTTCAATAACCCGCCTGGGGCGCTGATCCTCGCTCAGCCCCTTTTCAACAGCCTTTTCATAAATGGTCTTAAGTCGCATTTTACTCCTTTGCTATCGCTTTTTTGTAGAAACCAAAATTCTTTCCAGCACCTCGTCTTTTTGTTCTTTCCTGAATACCCCGATGGTTCCTGTCATCCAACTGTAGATCTGCGCGTCCATATTTACAAAGAACATACACACTTTAGATCCCTCGGCAGCGGAAAGGTGCATAGAATCAAGCGGGGTAAGCAGGAGCTGTATCCCTATCACCCCGAACAGTATAAACGCCCGGAAAGAAGCCACTAAAACGCCGCCTACTCTTTCAATTGTCGCGAGTTCCTCTTCACCGACGATCTTAAAGACCCGTTCCAGGACCCTGATAACTATGAATATAGTAATCCCGATAAAAAAGAATGATAACGGTTTTGCCCATCCCTGCAACAAAAAACCAAATATCGCTTCTGACAGAAGGCCGTAATATCCAATTGAGACGAATATTAAAACAAATAAGCCCATCATGGAAAGAATCTGGCCGCTGACACCAGTCTTCAATCCTTTATAAACCATTCCCAACAAAAGGATTATAAAAAATATATCCAGCCAGTTAACGTCTTGAAATGTTGCGGGCAAGGCTTTCCTTTCCAATGGAACACAAAGTATATCATATAAAAATAGCCTTGTCAAACCGGCAAAACAGGCGGGGATGTATTTTCAGACGCTTTATCTAACTCTTATCAACATAAAAAGTTACAATACAATTATGGGTTTGCCCTGTCTTTTGGGCGCCATTTTTCACTATACCCGTATTTATCTCATAACTAGCTTGTTTATTAGAAGTTAAATAAAGCTGGCAAGCAGACAAGAGCTGTTTTTATCAACACTATGGATCTTTACTCTTATAATATTTCCCGCGGATCCATCAAATCCGTCCAATCTTGTCCTGAGATATTCACCGGTATAGCCTGCAAGCGACACACCTTTTGATCGATGCTCTGCCAGAACATCCACTTCCCGGCCGATAAATTTATTGCAGAATTCCGCCTTAAGTTCATCCCCCGCTTTTATCAGCAGGGCCACTCTGTCCCTTGCAACGATTGAAGACACTTTGTCGCGGACCCGAAAAGAAGACGTGCCTCTCCGGTCGCTGTACTTAAAGACATGCAGCCTTGAGGGTTCGATATCCCGTATGAAGCGCAGCGTCCGATCGAAATCCATTTCGCTCTCACCCGGGAATCCAACGATCACATCCGTGGTCAACCCGGCAAGCGGCATCAACTTCCGGATCCGTCGAACCAGGGCCCTGAACTGTTCCGTAGTGTATCTTCTGTTCATCAGTCCCAGTATCCTGTCAGATCCGTTCTGAAGAGGAATATGCAAATGCCGGCATATCCTGCGTGAAGCGGCTATGGTCTCTATCAGGGAATCGTCTATATAATTGGGTTCAATAGAACTGAGCCTTACCCTGAAATCTCCCTCAACCCGGTCTATTTCTCTCAGAATGTCCGGGATACCCTGCCCTTTGCTTCCTGTCCATGCCCCGAGACATATTCCGGTTAACACGATCTCTTTATACCCTTTTCCGGCAAGACGCGTTACCTCATCCAGAATATCATGTTCGTCCCTGCATCGCGAAGAACCCCTGACAAGCCTTACCTTGCAGTAAGAACAGTTCTGGTCACACCCGTCCTGCATCTTCAGGAAACCCCTGGTATGGGAATCAAACCCCGAAACCCGCTCTTCCACGCGTTTACCGGCCGTATGCCCGGAAAAACATGGACCCAGAAGATGAGGCAACCGCATCTTATCCCTGCCAGGCACCACCCTGTGAACTTCGGGCAAAGACCGCAGCTCTTCTATATCCTCCTCGAAAACCGCGTAACATCCTGTAACGAATATTTTTACGCGCGGGTTCTCTCTTTTTACCCTCCGTATCAGCTTCTTTGTCTTCCTGTCGGCCTGATCCGTCACAGTGCACGAATTGACAATGAACAGATCAGCCTTTCCGGGCCCGGACTCCTGAAACCCGAAGCGCAGGAGGTTTTCCCTCAGGACCTGTTCTTCATACTGGTTGACTTTACAACCCAGCGTTTTTATCGCGAATTTCGGCGCTTTCATGGTTTTTTATAGTCCCGCATCACATCCCCACGATTACAAAGCTTAAGGTGTAGACGCGGTTGTGAAAAGGGCGGCGGGTATGCTTACAGGCGTAAAATACCCGCTGTTTACGTTGAGCCGCAAGTGAAAAAACAGCCGCTGGAAAACCACGAGCTGAAACCTGCTGACGCGAGAACACATAACTATTACCACTAACCGAAACGTTTATTTTACGCCGAAAAGCATACCCTCCGCCCTTTAGCGGCTCTACAACACGGTTTTCGCGTTTTAAAGTGAAAACTCATAATCAACCGCCGACAACACGAACAGCCCCGCAGTGTCGCTTTTCAGTATCCTGCTCCCCAATGACACAAATCTGCAGTTATCCCTGTCAGCCATTCGTATCTCTTCAGGGCTGAAATCCCCCTCCGGGCCGATAAAGACCAGAATGTCACCCGTCCTGAAACCGGCCAGAGACTCTTTGATGGAAACGGCATTATGCATAAAGCCCGCCAGTAAGGCCAGATCGTACTGGTCTATCTGCCTGGCTATCTCCCCAAACCCGGTAATTTCATCGACCACCGGGATACTCGATCTGCCGCATTGTTTTGAGGTCTCAATGGCTATTTTTCGCCATCTCCCGGTCTTTCTCCTGCACCCGGCAGCATCGGGCCTGACAACCGTCCTCTCGCTGACCAGAGGAATTAACCGGAACACGCCCAGCTCAGTCGCCTTTTCTACGATATAATCCATTTTGCCTTTTCTGGGAATCGCCTGGGCGAGAGTGACCTTCGGGATACTTTCCACGGAGGGTCTTTCCGTGCGCACGATCTCGACGATCACCCTTCTGGGTCTTCTGCCCGTCTTTTTTATAAACCCCGTATACTCGTTGCCCGTACCGTCGAATATGACGACTTTGTCCCCGTCCTGCAGCCTTATGACGTCCATCATGTGATGGGCTTCTTCTCCGTCGATCATGATCTCGCCTTTTCTTATGTTCGTCCCCGGGACATAAAATCTGTTCATCTGGACTTATCTTTCATCTCAGTTATCCGAAGCCTTTTCCCCGAACACTTCCGCGGTAAACACATAGATATCGCAGGCGCCGGTTTTCCATGCATCCGCCGGGATCCCGGCTTTATGCGAGCAAAGGCTGTTCATGAACTGCTCTCTGTCCCATCCGGTCTCATCGGCGACCTGCGGCAGGTATACTCCGCTTCTCCATCCTGTCCGCACCATAACGCCATGCTTCCCCATCTCGATCTCATTGTAATCGTCTATTTTTTTCATCGGAGATAAGACGGATATCTCGATATCCACGTCATCAAGCTCATCAAATGTCACAGGCGGAAATCTCGGATCTTCCGTGGCAGCCGCTATGGCCATGTCCCGTATCGTAAGGTAAAGCGGGCCTGTCGCGTCCATGTGCCCTATACATCCTCTCAACTGTCCGTGTTTGCGCAATGTCACAAACGCCCCCATATCCTGTTTAAGCGCCTCATCCTCCACCTCCACGTCCAGACGTTTCCCGTTCTCAAGGTAACAGCGCAGGCTCTCCCTGGAGATACTCAAGAGCCTTTCTTTTTGTGCCTGGCTAAACATGCCCCTCTCCTTCTTTTTATTATCGTAATTCTCCTGTCCGGACGCTTCCTTCTCTCCACTTCGCACTTTTTCCGGCTTTACAAAGACCGCGCTCATGTAGCCGACAACCCTGTCTTTCATGCCGGAGCTGTCCCCGGAATTTGCGTATTTCAATATTTCCGTCCGGTCAGCTCCAAGTCTCCTGCATACCGTCATGACCGTGTATACGGCACCGTATCCGCACATAAGAGAGTCCGGCCTGGATTCCTCCAAACATTTCCGGTAAAAAAGATCAGAGTCGAACGCCTTTATTATTTTTATTGTCCTTGCATCTTTCTCTCCAGCCGCCTTATAAGAAAGATAATGAGACATATCCGATGACGCTATCAGTACAAAATTTTTTTCGTCGCACAAAATATCGCAAAGCGCGTCCGCCAAGAGCCTGCAATTCTCCATTCTCTGATCGCAGAGTGTGACCAGCACCAGGCGCGCATCCTTCAGAGTGAGCTGGATGAACGGTATCTCCATCTCAATGGACTGTTCCGACTTAAACGCCTGCGGAATACTCTGTATGCTTTCGTCATAAGCGATCAGTTTTTTTGAAATATCCGTATCTATCAGCGCTTTACCGAGGGGCGTTACAAAAGTTTCTTCGCTAAAGACAGCGATACGTCCGGGAAAATATCTCCTGTGAGGAAGCCCGACCACGATGACTGTGTTCAAATCCTTACCGGCCAGCGCTTTATATGTATATGCGGCCACGGGTCCGGAGAACCTGAATCCGGCATGAGGTGCTATGGCGCCTGTTATGTCCCCTTTGATCTCGCTCACGCGGGCATTGCGCAGATATCCCTCCAGCTCGGCCCTTAACACGGCCGGTGAGGCGGAATACCAGGAACCCGCCAGATCGGACTCCTTTGCCCCCGCATAGGCTCCGGTCATAAGTGAAGCGACAATAAAAACCGCCAAGAAGATACGCTTGATCATGATAATATCCCCTCGTTCGCCTTCAGGCACGTCCTACCTGCTCATCAACACAATAAAAGCGACCAGAACCACAATTACAACAGCGGCGATTATCAGCCAGTGCGGGGAATACTTGATCCTGCCCAGGAGCCCCACACCACGCTCCAGGTTCTCCCCGCAATAGAGGCATAAAAGGGCCTCATCATCATAAATCGGTTTGCCGCAATGCGGACAGATATATTCAGACATTTTCCCCGAGGCTTGTGCCCCGTCCTCAATTTACTACTCACTGCCCAGATCACTACTCAGGATCCAAACTAATTATTTACGTAACAGATTTCTGTGCTATAATTAAATTACAATTTCCTGTGTGGGGCAGTAGCTCAGTTGGGAGAGCATCACGTTCGCAACGTGGGGGTCGTGGGTTCGAATCCCATCTGCTCCACCATTGTCCCACGTGTAATATCTTCGGTCATTCTCACTCTTTTACATTAGTAAGTTTTACCGTATAATCCGGGGTATCTCCCTCTAAAACTATATGCCCCTCTCTGGCAAGCCAGCCTATGCTCATCAACACTATATCCCTGTTCTTTTGCAGCGCACCCGTAATATCCTCCATCTGAGCCATCCTGTCATGGTTCTCGAGATAATTCCATATCTCGCCGGCTACAATCCCTATCCTGGTGATCATATCCTCACCTCCCATCCTTCCGCTTATTTAACTATATTTTCCCGTAAAATTTTCCGTTTTCATCCTCTGGTTATAACTGCCGCATCTCGGGCATTTCGAAAGTTCGTCATGCCTGCTGTCAATATACGTAAATGAACAGATCGAACAATGCCATACATGTTTCTCGTCGGAACTGAAAGTTTTCAGCTTCGTGCCGAAACTAAAAAAAGACCATATAATAAGTGTTAACACCGCCGTGAAAAGCAGGTATAGAAAAAGCACCATAGAAATGTCCATTCTTATCATCCGCTCAATCCCCGGCGCTTAAGACAACTTCCATTTCGCACCACTCATCTTCCCCTGCCATATCCGCTTTCGGCTCGAATATCCAGCCTCTGACAAATTTGAAAAACATAATGTCAAGTTCAGGGTACCCTGTTGTGGTCAGCAATTCCGCCTTCTTGACTTTTCCCGACTTATCTATCAATACCCTGGCTCTGCCCCTGAACGTCTCTTTGTCCCCGTGAAGACCCCGCATTATAAAAGGGGCATCCGGACGGTAAATGACCTTTCTTTCCCCGGATACTTCCGTTTTATCAGCGCCCTGTCTGCCCGTGGCAAGATCATCCGCCGTGAGATCCATGGCCGCCTCAGGCACGGTTTTGGGGCCTGTCAAAAAATCCAGCACAGGGGTATCCATTCTCATCTCAAGGTTCCGCGGGAACTCCTGAACGGCTGACTCTCTTTTCGGAGCCACTGCCTCCAGGTACTCTGTCCGCGGGGGCAGGACCGTGTACCTGTAAGTAGTCCTCACAACCGGGTTCGCGTTCTCCAGCATGATATCAAACGCCGTCTTTCGCAGGATCGGACCGAGAAAGTCGACCCGGGTATATGGACGAGTCCGCTTCATGCCTTCGAGAGTGATTATTGTCACCGCGGACATCCCCAGAATATGCACCCCAAGAGATACAAGCAACGCCATTTTCAAGTCTCTGCTGATCATATCTGCTTTTCCCTCAGGTCATTGTGCCGTAGCGATATTTATCTGTTTAACATCCACCTGCCGGCAGATGTCCCAGATCTCAATAACCTTACCCATCTCGGCCTTCTTATCCGCCTTTATCAGAAGCGGCTGCGCATCCCGCGCCGCGACAGTAATGCGGGAGACAAGTTCATCTCCGCTGACAGGCCTTTCGTTTATAAAAATCTCATTATCATCCGTGACCGTCACTATAAGCAGCTCTTTCTGCAGCACCTCGCTGGTAACGGCCTTGGGAAGATTTACCCTGATCCCGGGCTGAAAAATAAAACTTGACGTCAGCATAAAAAATATCAAGAGCAAGAACACCACATCTATCAGGGGGGCGATATCCAGACGCCCTTTCTCCAGAAACACTTTTCTTTTAAATCTCATCTTCGTCCCTTTTTGCCCCGAGTATGTTTATAATATCCGTGGCGCTTTTCTCCATCTCCAGCACGAAACCGTCGACTTTACTGACCAGAAAATTGTAGGCGACGTACGTGGGTATCGCGACTGAAAGACCGGCTACCGTGCTAATAAGGGCCTCCCATATGCCACCTGCCAGATCTCCCGGGTTAACCGGCATCAGCGCGACCGCTTTTTGCTCGATGACCTGAAACGCCCTCACCATGCCGGTCACTGTCCCCAGAAGGCCCAGAAGCGGCGTTATATGGGCAATGGTCGCCAATACACCGAGATTTTTCTCCAGGCGGGGCACCTCATGCAGACCGGCATCTTCTATCGCCTCTTTCATTTCAAACCTGGGCCGGTCATGTTTCAGAATGCCCGCTTTAAGAATATGCGCTATAGGACCGGGCATGGCGTTGCATTTATCAATCCCATCCATGATCCTGTTTCTTTTTAACGTCTCGGATATATCTTCCATAAATGCTTCGGTATTGATCTTGGCCCGCCGCAGATGCCATAACCTTTCTATGACCACCGCGAACGCGATAACGGAACACAAAAGTATGAGAAACATCAATGGACCGCCTTTAACTACCAAATCCCACATATCTTTCCTCCCTTTTAACGATCGGCCACGGCGTTTAGCGGGTATAGCGCTTCAAAAGCTTCAGTCTTTCTTTTGCGAACTCCGCTTCCTGCCCCTCACCTAAAGCCAGTTTTTGATATATTTTGAAAGCCCTTTCGTACTGTCCTTGTTTTTCCAGAAGTTGCGCACATTTAAGACGCGAACGCATGACCCAGAATTTTCCCTGTGGATATTTGTATTCAACTTTGAGGTATTCCTCGACAGCCTCGGTCTCCATGCCTGTCCTCTCGTAACACTCGGCTATGTCGAACTGTATCTGTGCGTTCAGTTCGGAATTTTCTCCTGAGAGAGCGATCTTAAAATACTCTATGGCCAGGGTATACTTGCCCTGGACCTTCAGTATTGTCCCTATCCTGTTGTTTGCGATGTTCGTTATCCTGCTTTCCGGATATTTCTGTATGAGAGTCCTGTACCGGGGTATGGCCTTATCATACTCCCCCTTCTTTTTGTGGATATCCCCCAGGGCGAGTACCGCCTGCGGCGCCCACTTGCTGAGCGGGCGTTGTCTCACTATCCCTTCGAACTGGGCCAGGCTCTCACTCACCATATTACCGTCATAAAGCGTCCATCCCAGCCAGTAGGACGCGTCATCCGCAAACGGGCTATCCGGGAATTCTTTTATTATTTCGGAAAAATATTTCCGCGCATTATGTAAATCCTCTTTCCCGTAAAAATATTCACCGAACCACAGTTTTATTCCGGGCACAAAACGGATGGCGTTGCCGTCTTTGAGTATCTGTTTGAATATCCCCAGCGTCTTTTTCTCTTTTCCCATTTTGTAATAGGCCAGACCGGCATGATACCGTGCCCTTGAAAGGATATTCTTATCTTTTGAGGTTCTGATAATCTTTTCATATATCTCCGCGGCCCTGCCGGGGTCGCCGTCGTTATACAATGAATTGGCCTTCTGGAGAGCGGCTTCATCCAGGAGCCTGCTTCCATGGGACTCTTTAAGTATACACTCAAACTGGCTTGCAGAAGCCCGGTAATCGCCCTTCTGCGCGTAAAGCAGGCCAAGCTGGTAATGAGCCTTATCAAGCAACCCTGACTCCGGAAAATTCACTACCAGGGACTGAAAAGCAAGTATCGCAGCATCTGCCCTTCCCATCTTCTTTAGTACGGCGCCCAGTTCATATTGCGCATGATCCGCCAGTATACTGTGCGAAAAATCCCTGAGCACCCTGTCGTACATGTCAACAGCATGTTCGTTCTCGCCGCGGGCCTGCAGGATATCTCCGATACTGCACAGAGCGCTTACGACCAGATCCTCGTTGTCGGACAAAGCTACGGTCGTGTCATATTCTTCGAGCGCCTTCTCCTCTTCACCCATGCCAAGGCACGCCCACGCCAGATTGTAATGCATCTCATCCGAGAACTCTCCGTTAGGGAACTCCTTAAGGGCTTCGCGGTATATAGCAGCGGCCTCCCGCATATTCCCGCTCTTGTATAAAGCCTCCCCCAGCCAGTAAAAGGCGTCATCCGTCCACTCGTTCCTGGGAATATCCCGGATTATCTCGTTATAGGCCGCTAAAGCTTTTCCTCTCGCTTCACTGTCTCCTTCCAGTGTCCCGCTTTTTTTAAGATTGATGCGGGCGATCCCCATCAATGCCGCGCTTCTGACCTCGGGATCGTTACTGTCTGCCATGGTCCTCCCGAACCACTCTTCGCTCATATCCAGATCGCCGCTGTGGAGATAGGATTTCGCCAGTTTATATTCAGCGATCGCTTTCCACGGTTTATTTTCGCTGCCTTGCAGCGAATTTTTCAGATTCACAATGGCTTCAGGAAAATCACCCAGTTTAAAATAACAATCCCCCAGCATATAATATGCGTCAAATATACGGTCGGTTACCGGATATTTTTTCGTAAAATCCTTCAACTCCGTGACCACATCGGCATACCGGCCGGTTCTGTATAGTATTCCGGCGATCTTATACCTGGCTTTTACCGCCAGCCCTCCCTGCGGATATGCCTCGATAACTTCGCGGAACGCTTCCATAGCCGTAAGGTGTTCCCCCAGCTTCTCATAGCACCATGCCTGGGAATAGCGCGAATAAGGCACATATCCACTCGTCGGATATGATTCGATCACCGACTGATAATAAAGCAGGGCCTGTTCAAAATTGTCTTCCTTGAAATAGACCTCAGCTATCCAACAAACAGCGCCCGCGGCATAATCGCTGTCCTTGAACCTGTCAAGCACGATATTGAATTCCGTGAGTGCTTTTGCGAAAAACGATTTTTCATAATATACCCGCCCCAGAAGCATATGCGCCTTCCCTTCGATGTCCCTCGGTATATCCAGGACAAGCAGGGAATTCAACTTCCCCTCCGCCAGATCATAAAAACCGTCCTTAACGGCTTTCCCGGCAAAATCGAGTGCGAGCTGAAATGAGTTTTCCGCGCCGGCCCGGGAAGAGCACCCGAGCAGTACCGATACCGCCAGTAAACATATAAACTTCTTCATTATTCTCATTTTTTTACCATGCTATCAGAAGAAAGCTGCCTCATCAAGAGCTTTTTAAGATAAGCCCCGGTATAAGATCTCCGGTGAAGGGCTACTTCTTCCGGGGTGCCGCACGCGACCAGGTCACCTCCGGCATCTCCGCCTTCCGGCCCGAGGTCTATGATATGATCCGCTGATTTGATGACATCCAGGTTATGTTCGATCACCAGCACCGTATTCCCCGCGGAAACCAGGGCATGCAATACATCCAGTAATTTGTGTATATCCGCAAAATGCAGTCCTGTAGTCGGCTCATCCAGTATATACAGCGTCCTGCCTGTGGCTGTTCTGGACAGCTCTGTCGCGAGCTTCACTCTTTGTGCCTCGCCGCCGGATAAAGTTGTCGCCGGCTGTCCCAGCCTTATATATCCCAGACCGACATCATACAGGGTCTGCATCCTGTTTTTGACCGCCGGAATGTTCCCGAATAGTTTTAGCGCGTCTTCCACGCTTGATTCAAGTATTTCCGAAATGTTATGCCCCTTATACCTTATCTCCAGCGTCTGGTCATTAAACCTCTTCCCGTTACAGACCTGACACTGAACATAAACATCCGGCAGGAAATGCATCTCGATCTTTTTCATCCCGTCACCCTGGCACGCCTCACAACGGCCGCCTTTAACGTTAAAACTGAACCTGCCGGGCTTATACCCCCGCATGCGGGATTCAGGAAGGGAACTGAAAAGCTTCCTGATAGGGTCAAACGCTCCCGTATATGTGGTGGGATTGGACCTCGGGGTCCTTCCTATGGGGGACTGGTCAATGACAATTACCTTATCAATGTGCCTGATACCGTTTATCCTCTTGTGCTTTCCCGGTCTTACTTTGGCCCTGTGAAGTTTTTTCGCCAGCGCCCTGTAGAGGATCTCGTCAATAAGCGTGCTTTTCCCCGATCCCGAAACGCCCGTTACACAGTTAAACACGCCCAGAGGGATCCTCACATCTATGTTCTTGAGGTTATGCTCAGCGGCGCCTACCACCTCCAAGTATTTCCGCTGATCGGTTTTCCGCCGTTTCTCAGGCACTTCGATCTTCATATCTCCCTTCAGGTACCTTCCGGTAAGCGAACGCCTGCTCTTGAGGATGCTGTCCATGCCCCCTTCCGCAACCACCTCTCCTCCCTGTTCGCCTGCCCCGGGCCCCAGATCGATAATATGATCCGCTTTGCGTATGGTCCATTCGTCATGTTCAACCACCACAAGTGTGTTCCCAAGCTCTTTGAGGGCGATCAGCGTATCAAGAAGCTTGCGGTTGTCCTTTTGATGGAGCCCGATACTCGGCTCATCCAGGACATAAAGCACCCCGACCAGTCCTGCTCCGATCTGCGTGGCAAGGCGGAGCCTCTGGTCCTCGCCCCCTGAAAGGGTGTTGCTCTTCCTGTCCAGGGTAAGATACCCAAGCCCTACATTCACCATGAAATCCAACCGCGACTTGATCTCCTTGAGAGGTTCTTGGGCGATCTTTTTCCGGGTCTTGTCGAGTTTGATCCCGGTAAAATATCCTCTGGCCGCGTTTATGGGCATCGCCGTCACGTCAGAAATATTCTTGTCATCGATAAATACATTCAATGATTCCGTCCGCAATCTCTGGCCCCTGCACCCGGGGCAGGGCTGGACCGACATGAACCCGCCTATCATTTCCTTTATGAAATCACTGTCAGATTGCCGGAACCGTCTTTCCAGATTGGGGATGACCCCTTCAAAACCCGATCCTTCATCCCCATAAAGGACCATCTGCCTCTGCCTGGAAGTCAGTCTTTCAAAAGGCGTATCATAATCAAACCCGTGATACCTCGCGAGCCCCCGCAACTGCCTGCGATAATGAAGTATGATCCCCTTGCCACCTCTTTTCCAGGGCACAACGGCCCGCAAAAGCGGTTCAGTTCTGTCCGGGACCACCAGATCCGGATCTATTTTCATCTTATTCCCCAGACCGTTGCAGGAAGGACAAGCGCCGTAAGGGCTGTTAAACGAAAAATTCCTGGGGGTCAGCTTTTCAAAGCTTATTCCGCATTTGATGCAGGCATTCTTCTCGCTGAAAAGGACGTCCTCCTCAAGCATCTTGTCCCCGGATCTCATTCGGGGCGGAGGTGCCGCAATAACGATTCCGTCACCGAGCCTGAGCGCCACCTCGACCGAATCGGATAGACGCGATCGGATACCTTCTTTTATAACCAGCCTGTCCACCACAGCCTCGATGGTGTGCTTGACCTTTTTATTCAATCTTGGGATGCTGTGGCCGATATCGACGACCTCGCCGTCAAGCCTTATCCTGACAAGCCCCTCTTTTCTGGCGCCTTTCATCAGCTTGACATGTTCGCCTTTTCTGCCCGTGATCAAAGGCGCGAGCACCATCAATTTTGTTCCTTCGGCAAAGGACATAAGCCCGTCCACGATCTGCTGCGGGCTCTGCCCTGATATGGGCCTGCCGCACCTGGGGCAGTGCTGAACGCCGATCTTCGCAAAAAGCACGCGCAGATAATCGTAAACCTCAGTCTGTGTGCCTACGGTGGAGCGGGGATTCCTGCCGCCCGGCCTCTGCTCGATACTTATGGTCGGCGACAATCCTTCGATATAGTCCATACGGGGTTTCTGAAGCTGCTCGATGAACTGCCTCGCGTAGCTGGATAAGGACTCCACATAGCGTCTCTGCCCTTCAGCGTATATGGTATCAAACGCAAGGGATGATTTTCCGGAGCCGGAAAGGCCGGTGACAACACACAGCGTGTTCCGAGGAATACGGACATCAACGTTCTTAAGGTTATGCTCTCTGGCACCTTTGACAAATATATGATCCCTGCTCATAGTTATAATTGTAACACAACGATATTCTTATCTCAAGACGCATAGGCGGATACCAAGCTTTCGGGCCCCTTTAATGTCCTGTCCGGAATAAGCCTGACACCCTGACCAGCCACCGGTATCCGTTGAACGGCCCCATCGAACGGCCCTGGTAAGAACGCTTTAAAACAGCCACTCGATGCGACGATTCAAATAAATATTTCTTATCCTAATATGAACTATTGTCCAACGTATTATGATAGAAGAAGATATACCGGTGCGGGTCAGGCTGTTTGGCCCACTCCGTACAGGGGCCTTGATTGCCGCGCAAGCTTGGTCCCTTGACATTTTGAAAAAATGGCAAGGGTTGCGCGGCAATCGCGGAGTAAAATTTTCCGCTGGAGAAAATTTTACGTCCCCTGGTAGGAGTGGGCCAAACAGCCTGACCAGGCGTAAGCGTCTTCTCTCAGATAGACTGGTACTGTGTAACCTTTTCTTGAATATTATGCAACAATGATATATAGTATTGTCATATCAGGGATTGACAGCTCCCTGCGCTAAATTATCATGGGAGGAAAGATGAAAATAGGAAAAAGACTGCGTGAGATAAGAAAAGAAAAGGATATGACGCTTGAAGAACTTTCCGAAAAAAGCGGGGTGGCGCTTGCCACCCTCAGCCGCATGGAAAATGACAAGATGACTGGGACGCTGAACTCCCACACCAGGATATGCAAAGCACTTGGCACATCCATTGCCGCGCTTTACCGTGAACTTGAAGACAGGTCCAAAACCGTCGAAGCGGTCCCAAAACGAAAACGAACAGAACATTTTATGCGCTCCAGCAAAGCAAGATATGAACTTCTCGTAACAAAAACACTCGATAAAAAGATCATGCCGCTCATAATCAGGATCGCCAGCCAGGGTAAGACCCTGAGAGAACAGAACAAACCCGGTGTGGAAAAATTCATCTACATGCTGGAGGGGGCTTTTGAGGCTGTTATCGGTAACGAGTCATATACCTTGAAACGCGGGGACAGCCTTTATTTTGACGCCTCCCTGCCCCACACATTCAAAAATAAGAGCAAGACAGAAGCAAAAGCGATATGCGCCGTCTCTCCGCCGGCCGTTTGATCGTATCTTTTTCCCTCCTGTCCTGATCCAAGTCGATCGGTGGCGCGAGACACGTAAGCAACCGTGAGAATGCGTCACGCCATGTTGCAAAGCTTTCCTTTTTTGTACGCCAGCAAAAAGGCGCTTACCACAATGGGATCGAATTGTGTCCCGGAATTGTCGCTGATTATCTGAACAGCGACCTCTGTCATTTTTTTCTGTCGGTAGGGTCTGTCGCTGGTTATAGCGTCAAAGGTGTCCGCCACGGCGATCATTCGGGCGACCAAAGGTATATCTTCGCCTTTTAGACCATCAGGGTATCCCCCGCCGTCAAACCTCTCGTGGTGGGCCCGGATCTCCCTTGCGATATCCCCCAGCTCCTTTATGGGATAAAGGATCGCCGCGCCGGTGACAGAATGCTCTTTCACTTTTTCGTATTCTTCTCTGGTCAGGCCGGTCCTCTTATTCAATATACTGTCAGGAACGCCGATCTTTCCGACATCATGAAGTAATGCCGCTATATGAAGTGTCTCCCTGAAATTCTTATAGGCCTTGGCTTCAGGTACATCCTCAAGTTCTTCGGCAATGGCCAGGACGTATTGCGTGACACGCTCAGTATGGCCGTGCGTATAGGGATCCCTCGCATCGATGGCGGCTGCCAGGGAAATGGCAGTATGGATAAATGTGTTGTGCTCTCTTTCGTAAAGTTTGTGGACCTCAATGACCTTTTCCTGAAGATCCTGTATGAGCTGGGCATTTGAAAGTGCCATAGCCGCGTCATTCGCGAGCGTCGTAAAAAACCCTATCTCCTGTCTGGAAAATTCCGCAGTGGACAGTTTCCTTCCCAGCAGAAAGATACCCATAAGATTCTTTTTATAATAGATCGGTATACAGATAGAGGCTTTTAAAAATTTCATCTGTCTGGCGGTCTGGTCCATCAAATCAGCGAGATTTTCATCCTTCCTGATCTTTTCGTCACTACGGCGAACTTCGAGGAGCTCCTTATAGCTCACAACTCCTGTCTCTGATATCCTGAAATTGTGCCGTTCCTGGAACAGGCGGATGAGCGGGCTGCTAAAGCTAAGCCGCACAAACCCTACCGGGATCTTTATGCCTTCCAGCCCTTTGCTGTCGATAATGGTGAACGCATTCCTGTCTTTCTGGTGCAGAAGCATTGCGGTATGCATAACCCTTACCTGCTCGTCTATCATCCTGACTATCATCCGTATGAGATGCTCGGGCTTTTTGAAGCGTATCATGGTGCGTGAAGCGTTCTCCAGAAAAAACTGGTAGTCCAGTTCAGGTCCCCCCTTTTTACGGGCACTCCTGCTGCTGCCGGCAATAATGTCGTCGTCGCTATCTTTCATTTTTCTGGCGATCCAATCCTGCGCTTTCAGCCACTTACCTTCACCTGGCATTCTTTCTCCTCCGTCCGCTTTTCGCTCTGTATAAATTCGTACTACAATTACGTTTTTAACTGTTCCGCGATCGTAAGAACGGTCCTTTCGAGCTGTTCAAGCAGAAGCGGCTTGGTAACATACTCGACCGCTCCGTAATATTTCGCCTCTCTTACCTTCTCCTCATCCGCGATCGCCGTGATCACTATGGTCTTAACATTACCGTCCAGTCTGCGGATATCTTTAAGCGTTTCCATGCCGTCCATACCCGGCATCTTCAAGTCCAGAAGGATTATATCCGGCTTTCTGGATGCTACTATACTGACCGCCTCGTTTCCGTTATACGCGACAAAGACCTCAAAATCCCTTTCCTTGAAGAAATTCTTCACAAAATCGCATATATCCACCTCATCGTCAACGACCAGCAGCCTTAGCATGGTATTTCCTCCTGTCCATCAGCTCCCGCTGCTTCCTTAACCATATCTTCAAGGTGCTTCAGGCTTGTCAGCGGTTTTTCTACAAATGCGTAAGCGCCTTCCTCCAGTAAACGTTTTTTAGTCTTCCCGGAATCACTGTACGCCGTTATGAAAATGACCTTAATGTCGGAATCCAGTTGTTTTATCTCTCTCATCACCTCGTCGCCGTTAAGGCCGGCCATCTTCAGGTCAAGCAGGACTACTTCGTATTTTGCCCGGCGCAAGAGCTCCAGAGCCTTATCTCCGTCCGATGTCACCTCTATCTCATAATTCCTCGGCTCAAAATATTGCTTCAATAGATCCGTGAAACTTGCCTCATCATCAATAGACAGTATCTTCGTCTTTCTCATGTGCGCCTTTCCATGTCAGCCCTGTTCGGAACTGCCGGTCTTATCAGGCTCGACGGCATTGAAAACCAGATGAAAAACGGTCTTTTCCCCGGGGTCGCTCCAAGCGGTTATTTGGCCGTTATTCCTTTCAACGATCTGCTTTACGATAAAAAGTCCCAGCCCCGTGCCTTTCCCGGGGTCCTTAGTGGTAAAAAAGGGGTCAAATATCCGGGGCAAATGACTCCCGCTGATGCCTGCACCAGTATCTTCGACATCTATATGGACCTTTTTATCAACGCCTAAGGTCCCACGTAGAGTTATTTCTCCCTCCCCCCTGATTGACTGGACCGCATTTCTTATGAGATTAAAGAATATCTCCTGTATCTGCTTCCGGTCGGCAAAAATCGAGGGAAGGTCATCTTCAATATCTCTCGTTATGGTTATGTTATCCAGCTCCAGCTCATGTTCCACGAGAGAGATAACCTTCTCCAGTTCCTTCCCCACCTGAACATTGCCTTCTATTTCCCCTTTCGCGGGTTTAGCGAAAGAAGAAAGTTTCCGGGTTATGAGCGTGGCCCTGTCGGTTTCATGCATGACTTTCTTCATTATCTCCTTCGCTTTTTCAAGCAGTTCCGCCAGACTTTTGTCCTTATAGACCCCTTCCGCAAGATTCAAAAGGAACATCTCGCACTGCCCCCGCGCTATCCCCAGCGGATTGCAAATCTCGTGGTTTATCCCGGCGGAAAGGGTCCCGATAACGGCCATTTTCTCTCTCTGGGCCGCCTGGGCCTGGGCCTCAGAAAGTTTTTCGAAAAGCTGGGCATTGACTATGGCTATTGAAAGCGTTCTGGCAAGGGGCAGAAGGATGTCAATGTCGTCCTGCGTAAAGTCCTCGTCCGACTTTTTCTTGCCAAAAGACATTATCCCGACCATACTTTCGCGGTGCATCAGCGGAATAACCAGAACCGAGCCTAATTCATGCATCTTCTTCTTAATATCAGCCCTTAAAGCCCTTCGGCGTCCAGCCTCTGCCAAAAGGATATGCCTGCCGTCCTTTCGCATACGCGCGATTAACGCTTCTTCGCCATTTAGGACATATTCCGAATATCCCTGGCCGGCTGATGCCGCTGTCCTGAACACCTCTGTTTCCTCATCATAGAGAAATATACCCGCGTTATCCAATTTTATCGTCTCTACCAGCGTATTGACCGTAAGATGCACCAGCATATTGAGGTCAAGAACCGTAAGCACCTCATCGGAAAACGTCCTCAGGAGCCGCCTGTAATCGTATTTTTTCTGGAATAAGTATTTATCGGTAACATCTCTCAGTAAATTTTCAAGGGGGCGCAGCATCAGCGCTATTACAAAAACAGAAGGCACCATCGCGAGCCAGCGGTTTCGCACCACGTTCTCAAACAGGACAGACCCCAGATATGCAAAACCAGCAAAAACAGAATAAGATGCGACAAAGAGACCGGCAAAAACAAGTGTCTTTTTGATGACGATTTCGATGTCCATCAATTGATAGCGTGTAATTGCGTAAGATATGAGCAACGTGTACAAAAACATGAAGTACACACCAAAGGGATGGACGTGAATATTAAAAACCGGAAGAAAGGCAGTAGAACCGCCGGCAAATCCTATGATCGACGCTATCAACATATACTCGAACTGCGTCTTCCTCTTCCCCGCAGCCCTGCGAAAGTGTTTATACAACAAAAAAACGCTGTATGCGACGCAGGAAAAAAACCATGCCGCAAAAAATGGATAAAAGAACCTGCCTACAGTGTAATATCTGAAAATACCCACGTTACGCTGGACACCTGCCAGCTCCCCGCCAATATTGGCAAATTGCAATAGAACGCAGATCAGATATCCAGAATAAATTATTTTTCGGTTCTTTGCCTCAATATCAAGAACGACCGATATGAAATGTAAATAGAATGCCGGTACGCATATCCCCCCCAAATAATGTATCCATCTCAGGTAAAAGACAGCCTCCGTATGCGAACCGGCGTTCGACATGAGCCCAAGCCCAAGCCCCCACAGCCCGATACTCAAGCTCATCAGTGCCCAGACCATGTTGAGCCTTTTGGTAGGCCCTTTTACATATACAAAGAGGCCAAGAGCGACACTGAAAATTGACGTAAATACGCAAGCGGTAACAAAGGATGCCAGCATAAAAAAACCTTTGATTTATTCCACTTTAAGCCGATATTATATCGCTATTCCAAAAAAAACATCCGGTCAGGCTCGATGTTCGGGCCGATTCCTTCCATATTTTTCATGAGCCCGGACGTAAATTCTGGCTGCTAAAGCAGCCAGGGCAGCGATTTCTCCTGCCAGCACCGTCGCCCCAACGATCTCAGCGAACTTTTTGGCTTTTCCTGCCCCGTAACAATCCAGTATTTCAAGACATTCCTTTTGCGTGCCCAATCCTGTTCCCCCGCCGACAGTCCCCACGGACAGATTGGGTAAATATACACTGATATAAAGTTCATTTCCATCATTAATGGCTTCGCATGAACTGACCCCCACATGCGATATAGAGACATCAGCAGCATCCTGTCCGCATGCGATAAATAACGCGGCAATCGCATTAGCAAAATGCGCATTGTTGCCAAGCATCCCTGCCCGCCTCGAAGCCAGTTCGCCATTTCTAAAATATCTTTCTATTTCCCGGGGAGTTACGCCCAGTATCCGTAAAGAGTCCCTCGTCAAGGTCGCGTCGGCAAAGACAGACTTTCCCTGGCCTATATGCAGGATATTGTTTGACGATTTTTTGATGGATGAATAGTTCGATCTTAACACATATTCTCTGCCTGTTTCTCTTTCGATAAATCGACATGCCTTTTCACATGCTCTATTGATCATGTTCAACCCCTGCGCATCCGCCGTATAGTATGTAAACCTGGTAATGACCTCTCTGGATATAATAATCGGTTCTATGTCCAATAGCTTGCCATATTGCGTGGTACTTTCCGCCTCTTTTTTTATCTCATGAAAATTCGCTTTTATCCATTTTATGAGATTTTCGGCATCGGCCAGATCCTTCACATAAAAAGCAGGAGAAATGTGCATCTCGTCTCTTAAAACACGCACGCTTACCCCGCCCGCACGACTTAACGCTTTCATTCCCCTATGATAGGTCATGACCAAAGCGCCTTCAGTAGTGGCAAGGGGGACGTAGAAATCGCCTTTCGCATGATCGCCGTTGATCTTCAACGGTCCGGCTATACCTACAGGGATCTGACAAACCCCGATCAGGTTTTCTATATTTCCCTGCATATTTTTTTCTTCCTCAGAATACACCCTGATATGCCTCAACGAGCATGCTGTTTTCTCTTCCAGCCATTCACAACGTTTCCCCACAAATTCCTTGCTATAATTTTTGATCTTATTGTGAGGCATCGTGTCATTCTTATGAATCCGGCGGTTTACCCTGTCCTTCAAGTTTTTTTCGATCATGTTAATCCCCTTCTTCCCAGTTGCTTGAACTTTGTCTTTTTGTTCCACCCGTTAATGTTATGATATTTGTATAAAGATATACATGAGCATCAAAAGACACGTTTTGTCTTCTTCTCCTGCCTCTCTATCCACTCGTCGATCGTTTGCTTCTTGAACCGCCATTTCGAGCCGACCTTGAAAGCCGGGATCCTGCCTTCCTGGGCATGCTTGTAAATCGTAACTACCTTCATTTTCAGGTAGTCAGCCACTTCCTCTATCGTCATTACTGAACTCTCCATGTCCACTCCTTACGATAAAACAGATCGCTTTACTACAATTTATTACTCTTTAATATCTATTTGCCCGGCTTGCTCTAATTTCATACGGACTGATATGAACTGGCGGCACTCTTGAAGTATAATGGCAGAAACCGTGAAAGTCAAATATTTAGCCAGACGCTTTACGTAATCCTTGTTGTTATAAATATTTACAGCCTAATTATGGGTTTGCCCTGTCTTTTTGGCACCCATCTTCCCGAGTTTTTACAAAGTCTATTTTTGAAACCTTTACTACCAACGACCTCTTGCAAGAGGGGCTTCTCATTCTGCGTATCTTGATAGTTTTCCATCAGATGCTTCAAATACTTCTTTCTCTTTTCCTCTGTTGTAATCCCAAAATCCTGAAAATTTGGATCCTCCGTTACAAGATCATCCGGTTCACCCAAAATATAATGTCTTGCGCTGCTATACACATATTCTTCCGGGCTTTTTACCAGTCCCGCTCTTACCGGATTCATTTCGATATATCCTCCCAAACGTATTGAATATTCTTCTTTTTCAACAGGCTTTGATTTAAACCTCCCCTGCCACAAATAACCTGATGTCTTATATTTCTTGTGATAATAATGCGTGTATGCCCTATTGATTCCCCCAATGATTGAAGACATTGCCTCCGGCTTTTCCATTCCTGCTTCTAAATGATAATGATTTGGCATCAAGGAATAATGAGCAATAATCAATTCTTTCTTTGAAACATATCTCCTGATAATATCCTTGAAGTGAAGATAATCCCCATCTTCATGGAATATTTTTAACTTCCTGTTCCCCCTGTTAAAGATGTGATAAATTATATCATCTTTTAATTGATGTTGTCGTGACAGTGTAGGCATAGAAATACCTCCTTTTTTGTATTTTTGTTCTATCCTATCTATTAGACACAAAAAGGAGGCTTATTCTTTCAAAAAAATTCAATATTCTTTCGCGATACCCGTATTTATCTCACAAGTGCATTGTTTATTTGTAGTTAGATAAAGCGTCTGGTTATTAGCTGCAGGAGCAGGTTGGTGTATAGGGCGGCGGCAAGGTCATCCAGCATGATGCCCCATCCTCCGGGGAGGTTTTCGAGGGATCTTATCGGGGGGGGCTTTACGATGTCTATAATGCGGTAAAGGATAAAGCCGGTAAGGATGGTAAGCGGGCTTAAAGGAACGAATAAAAATACCGCGAAAATACAGGCGAACTCGTCAATAATGACGCTTGGGGGATCTTTGCGTCCGGTTTCCGCCTCTATCCTGCCCGCTGATATCACGCCCGCGGCAAACAGGGTCAGAAAAACGAACACATACAGGAATATGTTCCCGTGCAGAAACAGGCAAAGGGCCAGACCGGCCAGGCTACCCCACGTCCCCGGAGCAACGCTGATCCGGCCTATCCCGAATACCGTGGCGATAAGATTATGTGCCCTTCCCATTGAACAGATACTTTTTGTTCCCGGCCAGATAAGAAACGCCGCTTATTACGGTCAATGCCACAGTTACAAGCATCAGGATAAAGATCAGCTGCCTGTACCAGTATTCAAAGGAAGGGTTCCAGAACTCGAATGTCCTGACACCTGTCTCTTTGACAACGATGAATATCAGTATAACAAATATCGATAACATCTGTGAAACCGTCTTATGTTTGCCGCCCCATCCCGCGGGAAGGACCTCGTTATATCTCAGGGCCATGATCCTGATGCTGGTAACCACCAGCTCCCGCATGATAATAATGACGACCATCCACGCGGGGACGAGTTTCATCTCCACGAACGCGAGAAAAGCGGCAAGCGTCAGCACCTTGTCCGCCACAGGATCCATGATCTTGCCGAAATCGGAGATCATACTGTATTTCTTGGCGATAAAACCGTCCAGGTAATCGGTAAAAGCGGCGATAACAAAAATGCCCAGTGCCATGACCTTTCCGAACAGGCACCTTGAAAAGAGAAAAAGCATAAACACGAAAGCCAGGACGATCCTGGTCAATGTGATCTTATTGGGCAGATTCATACAATTTCTCCGATAAGGTCATATTCCATGGTCCCTGTTACGCGGACATCCACAAAGTCCCCGGCCCTGATGTCACGACCTCTGACATATATCACCCCATCGACCTCCGGAGCGTCCATCTGGGACCTTCCCACGAACTGTTCCGGGTCTGTGGCATCCTCCTCATCTATCAGAATCTTCAGGTTCTTCCCGAGAAAGGCCTGGTTGTTTTCAGCGGATATCCTCTGCTGGAGCCGCATGACCTCATCGAACCTTGCCTCCTTCAGTTCACGCGGGACCTGGCCTTTAAAGCCGGCCGCGGCGGTGCCCTCCTCCCGCGAATAGATAAATGCCCCCAGACGGTCAAATTTGATATCGTCCAGAAAATCCAGGAGTTCCCTGAACTCACCGTCGGTCTCACCAGGGAACCCCACTATGACACTGGTCCGTATAGTAACGCCCCTGATCCTCCTGCGCAGGCGTTCGATCAGTGACGTGATCCCGGCTCTTGTTATACGCCGGTTCATTCTCCGCAATATTCTGTCATTTATGTGCTGTATCGGCAAATCGACATATTTGCATATGTTATCCGTATCCGCGAGGACTTCTATAAGTTCGTCCGTGAAATGCGCGGGATGCGTATATAAAAGCCTTACCCAGCCGTCTTTCATGGCAGGGCTTGTCCTTCGAAGCAACTCCGCGAGTTCCGGGGTCCCTTCCCCTCTGTCAATACCGAAAGAAGTGGTGTCCTGGCCTATCAGTATAAGTTCCCTGATATCACCGCCGGCCTTCAGGTTCTTTATTTCTTTCAGGACGGACTCTATGGTCCGGCTGCGGCGCGGCCCTTTCAGGTCCGGGATCACACAATACGAGCACCCGTTGGAACACCCTTCCTGTATCTTGACGTACACGTAATGCGGGAGTGTCAGGATCTTCCTCTCGTAGCGATGGTCATACAGAAAACAGGGGGTTGAGGTTACTTCCCTTACCCTCCCCCCGGCAAAAAGCATATCCGTTTTTTCGGGGATCTTTACGAAATCATCGGTCCCGAACACTCCGTCAATCTCCTTTATCCTGTCCATAAGCTCGGCAGGGTATCTCTGGGACAGGCAGCCGGATACAACGAGTTTTTTTATGCTTCCGTGTATTTTTAAATCGGCCAGTTGCAGGATCATGTCGATGGACTCCTGCTTGGCATCCTGAAGAAAACCGCAGGTATTGACTATGGCGATATCCGCTTCAGCGGGATTTTCAACGATATCGAACCCTTTTTTTTCAAGAAGACCCAGCAGAACTTCACTGTCAACCAGATTACGCGGACAACCGAGGCTCAAAAGATAGGCTTTTTTCATGCACTGACCCTATTCGAGGTGAGTTACCCAGACATCGCCGATCCTGATACCGCCGGAGGAGACCCTTATGTCCTTTACGACCCCCGCAGCAATCACGCCGATCTTACGGCGGTTCACAAAAAAATCCAGCATATCCGCCTTGCCCACCCATACAGTAAGGGTCCTGTCCGATATCCAGGTCTTTGAATGCCCTTTAGCAAGAATCCCCGCGAAAAGTGTGTCCTCTCCTTCCGTGACCTGTAACCATACCTTTGCGCGGGCTTTCAGGGTAAGAGTGACGGGTCGGATGTCCCTTTTCGTGGTCACGACCGTTCTTTGCGTTTTTGAGATCTCCGTAACTTTCTGCCGCCGGCCGGCCGTCATTCTCGACTTCAGCATACCGATAAGCACAAAAACAAGGATCACAAAAACGGCCGAAAGCGCGACTGCAAATACCGCCTGCAGCCTTTTCCCTGTAAGCATACCGGTAAGCACAACGGGGGTATCAACCCCTTTTTCTTCCGGGGTCAGATCAAGCTCCCGGCCTGCTATCCTGGGAGAAATCGACTCGTATTTCTGTATTATGTCCATGGTATCCAGCCCGAGAAACGCTGAATATTTTTTCAGAAAACCCTTTATATACGGCTTGCCGAGCCTGTCAAACACACCGTTCTCAATGTCCCTGATCACGCCTGGATGTATCCGGGTCTGCCTGTAAGCTTCCTCTACGCTCAGCTTGAGTTTTTTTCTTGCTTCGGTAAAAGCCTTTCCGATCTCTTTAGGCGTTGTCATCGTTCCTCGCATCTATTTTTCTAAGGTCGTCTATCAGGACCTCCCTGGGCTTCGAGCCGTTATAAGAACCGACAATACCTTCTTCCTCCATCATATCGATCATCCTGGCCGCCCTGGTATAACCTACCCTGAGTTTTCGCTGGATCATGGAAACCGATGCCTGCCTGGTCCCAACAACCACCCTAACCGCTTCCCTGTAAAGCTCGTCCTTTTCCTGTTTGACGCCTCCCGTTTTCCTTTCCTGTTTTGCCACGGCTTCCGCGACATACTGAGGCTCGGCCTGCGATCTGATAAACTTCACTATTCTCCTGATCTCGCTGTCCTCAACCAGGCTGCACTGACCGCGGATGACCGAAGGTTCCCCGGGTTCCATTAGCAGCATATCCCCTCTTCCCAGAAGCTTTTCCGCGCCGTTCGCGTCCAGAACAGTTCTCGAGTCGACCTTTGACGCCACCTTGAAGGATATCCTTGCGGGAAAATTCGCTTTGACGACACCTGTAATAACATTTACCGACGGCCTTTGAGTGGCGAGTATCATGTGTATGCCCGCAGCACGGGAAAGCTGAGCTATCCGCGTTATCGCGTCCTCTACATCCTGCTGGGAGACCATCATAAGATCCGCGAGCTCATCCACAATAACGATTATATACGGCAGGCCCTCTGCCCCTTTTTCCTCTGCCGCACGCTCTTTGTACGCGACAATGTTCCTGACCCCTTTTCCCGCGAATATCTCGTACCGCCTTTCCATCTCATTGACCACCCAGTTCAGAGCTGCAGCCGCTTTTTTCGGGTCCGTTACTATCGGGGAAACCAGATGCGGGATCCTCTCGAACATCATTAATTCCACCCGTTTCGGGTCTATCATCAGGAATTTCAGTTCCTCCGGGGATGAATTGAACAGAAGGCTGCTGATTATGCCGTTAAGACACACTGTTTTGCCCGACCCGGTAGCCCCTGCTACCAACAGATGGGGCATTCTGGCGAGATCCGTAACTATCGAAGTGCCTGAAATATCTTTTCCAAGGGCAAGTTTCAGGGGAGAATCCTCTCCGCGGTATTCCTCCGTTTCCAGTATGTCCCGGAGCAGGACATGCTCGCTCTTCTTATTCGGCACTTCAATACCGACAGTTCCTTTCCCCGGAAGAGGGGCGACGATCCTTATGTTCGCGGATTTCATAGCAAGAGAAATGTTGTCACCTAAAGAAGTGATCTTGTTGACCTTCGTGCCCATGGCGGGTTCCAATTCGTACATGGTTATGACCGGCCCCCTGTTGATCTTAACGACTTTAGCCCCCACACCGAACTCGAGAAGCGTCTTTTCAAGGATAGCGGCTTTCCTTTTCAGGTCTTCCTCTCTTTCCCGGACGTTCCCCCTGGACGACATTTTTAGAAGTTCAAGCGCCGGCAGTCTGTATTCCGTTTTTCTGCCGGCTGGGCCCTCCGAAACAGCGGTAATACGAGCCGTTCCAGCGGATACCTCCCGCGGTTTATCGGTTATGAGCGTCTTCCGGCCGGCGGCAGCGGCCGGCTCCGGCCTTGACCGCACCTTCTCCACCTGTTCTCTTATGATCTCGAGTTTTCTGGAAACCTCCGCCCGGGCGGATTTAAGTCTGTTCCGCGCCGCCGCTGTCCCGCCGCCGGGGACAGACTGTCCTCCGAACAAACGCAGTTTGACACGTAAAAGCACTCTGCCTGTAAAATTAAATAATGCCGCCAGTACGGGCAGAATGAGAAATTCCGTCGCTATCAATACGGACAGGATTATCATGGCAATAATGAACACCGTGGCCCCTGCCCTGCCGAGATATTCAAGAAGGAAATCCGAGACTAATATCCCGATCACCCCGCTCCGCGCGAATGCCGCTGTCCGGCTCAGATCAAACAGCATGCTTAGACCCGCGCTGACAGCCATAACAAGGACCACTGCCCCGAAAAGCTTGAACAGTATCTTCCTTGCCTCCACCTGCAACAGGCGTGATATACCCCATACGAGGGTAAGCAAAGGAATGACATACGCTGCCTTGCCGACAAGAAAAAGCAGAATACCTCCAGTGCAGGAACCGACTACCCCCGTCAGGTTCTGCGGAACGACATTCGGGTTGCTGGTATAAAAAGACAGGTCCTGTCCGCTGAAGGTAAAAATGCTCAAAAACAGGAAAAGACTTGCCGCAAACAATCCGACAGCAATGATCTCGTTCTTCCTTGTTCTATCCATGATCTGCAACTGCGCTGTTTATTTCCAGAATAATATCCCGGCCGCTCCGAGAAAAAGACAATACGCACCGAAAATAAATAATCGCCTTCTCCGCACAACCCACCACAAAAGGCGTAAACTTAAAAGACCGGTGATAAACGCGGCCGCCATGCCGGCTATATAGCCTGTAAGATTGCCGGACACGACAGCGCTGACATCCGCTGTCAGGAACCCGTACGCCATGGCTCCGAGAATAACGGGTATCGACAGCAGGAAAGAGAACCTGAAGGCTTCCTCGGCTTTTATCCCGCCAAGAAGCCCCGTTGATATGGTCAGCCCGCTTCGTGATATCCCGGGAAGTAAGGCGAATGCCTGTGCTATGCCTACCAGCAGCGAAGTGCCGAACGTCGGGTTTTTCCCGGGATCCGGTCTTTTCCATAAGCTGATCTGTCCGGCGAACAGGGCTATCCCTGTCAGAACAAGCATGAACGCCACTTTCCTGGGACTCACGAAAAATACCGATATCCGCTCTTCGAACAGAATGGCCGCCAGAACCGCCGGCACGGTCCCCACGGCTATGCAAAAAAGCCACCTGGTATTCTTCTCCCGTATGAGGGAACGGATATCCCTTCCAAAATACAGGATAACGGCCCCCAGCGTCGCCGCATGAAGACATATATCAAAAAAGAGACTTGATTCAGCAAAACCGAAAAGTTCGTGAACAAGGACAAGATGACCGGAACTGGAAACCGGAAGAAATTCTGTCACGCCCTGCACAACGCCGGATATCAAAGCTTCCGTTACTGTCATTGTAGTAGAAGTGTAATACTCTCCGCGTACCTCAGCTCGCTAGATCCCGGTGTGCCCGAATCCGCCATAGGCCCGCTCGGTCTCCCCAAGCTCTTCCATCTCCAAAAATTCCGCACGGGTCACCTCGCGGATCACCATCTGGGCCAGTCTATGGCCCCGTTGTACGCAAAAATCCTCTTTCCCCAGGTTTATCACGATCAGGTTGACCAGCCCCCGGTAATCGCTGTCAATGGTCCCTGGAGTATTAACCAGTGTGATGCCATGTTTCAGGGCCAATCCGCTCCTGGGCCTGATCTGGGCCTCGTACCCTTCCGGCAGCTCTATGTATAGACCGCAGGATATGAGTTTTATCTCGCCGGGGGAAATAACCGTTTCGCCTTCCACGTCAGCGTACAGATCCACCCCGCTGGAACCGAGAGTCGCATAACCCGGAACAGGCAGGTCTCTTGCGCTTTCCTTGCGCTTTATTTTAACTTTTATCGTCTTCAAATTACACTCATTCAGCCTGTTTGATACTGAGTTTAACGCGGTTTTGATCGTCTATGCCTATAAGCTTGACCTTTACCTCCTGCCCCTCTTTGACCACGTCAGTAACTTCCTTCACATATCCGGCCGAGAGTTCCGAAACATGTATAAGGCCTTCCTGCCCCGGCAAAAACTCACAGAAAGCCCCGAAATTCATTATCTTTGTTATCCGGGCGTCATAGACTTTTCCGATCTCAGGTTCAGCGGTAATCCCCTTGATCCAATCAACAGCCTTATCAAGGGATTCTTTGTCCGCCGAGGCGATCTGGCAGGCCCCGTCATCCTCGATATTTATATCAGCGCCTGTTTCTGCTATGATCTTGCGTATCATCTTGCCGCCCGGCCCTATAACATCCCTGATCCTGTCAACCTTGACCATCACTGTGACAATACGCGGGGCGTTCGGCGCTATCTCCTTCAGCGGCTTGTCAATCGTCTTATTCATATTCTCCATGATCTCCAGCCGCGCTTTCCTGGCCCTGTCAAAAGCCTCTTCAAGTATCTGATGACTGATACCCCTGATCTTCAGGTCCATCTGAACAGCGGTTATACCGCCTTTTGTCCCCGCGACTTTAAAATCCATATCACCATAGTGGTCTTCCGCCCCGGCAATATCAGTAAGGATCGCGTAATCATCTCCGTCTTTGACCATGCCCATAGCTATGCCGCTGACAGCGTCCGTTATCGGGACCCCGCTGGCCATAAGGGACAGGGAGCTGGCGCAAACCGTCGCCATCGAACTGGAACCATTGGATTCCAGTATCTCCGAGACGATCCTTATCGTATAGGGAAACCCCTCTCTTAAAGGAAGGACCGGCTTCAGGGCCTTTTCGGCAAGCGCCCCATGTCCTATCTCCCTTCTGCCCGGTCCTCTCATAGGCTTGGTTTCGCCTACGCTGAACGGCGGAAAATTGTAATGGAGCATAAAAGTCTTCACCCCTTCGCCTCTAAGGGTCTCTATCCTCTGCTCGTCAGAACCGGTCCCCAGGGTGATCACGGCGAGGGCCTGTGTTTCACCCCGCGTAAAAAGTCCTGATCCGTGAGTGCGGGGGAGTATATCAATTTCAGAACACAAGGGCCTTATCTCATCGAATTTTCTCCCGTCAACGCGTTTCTTCTTTTTCAAGATAAAATCCCTGACAGTCTCCTTTTCGACCTTCGCCAGTGCGGACCTCACGTCTGCCTCCACATCCTCACTGTCCTCAGGGACCTGGTCCTCGACCAGCTGTTTTTTCAGAAGTTCGAGATACTCCACGCGCTGCTGTTTCTCGGAAAGCTGAAAGATCTCTTTCAGCTTCTCCGGCGCCTTCTCCCTGACGGCCCGGTATATCTCTTCGTTTATTTCAACAAACGTGATATTTTCCCTCTTGGGCTTACCCGTCTTCTCACGGAGCTGTTTCTGTATATCGATCAGCGAGTTCAGGGGATCCTGGGCGGCCTTTATCCCCTCCATCATCTTGTCTTCGCTGATCCTGTCGGCCCCAGCCTCCAGCATTATAACGCTTTCTTCATTGGCCACAACAACGAGATCCAGTTTGCTCTCCTCTAATTCCTCAAACGTCGGGTTGACTATAAACCGGTCATCTGTCAGCCCCACCCTCACGCCTCCAATGGGGCCGTTAAAAGGTATGTCCGATATGGTAAGAGCCGCTGAAGCGCCGATAAGGGCTAAAACATCAGAATCGTTCTTCCCGTCTGAAGACAGGACAGTGGCTATGACCTGCACCTCGTTCAACATCCCTTCCGGAAAAAGCGGCCTGATCGGCCTGTCTATCATCCTCGAGGTCAATATCTCTTTCTCTGTGGGACGTCCCTCTCTTTTAAAGAACCCGCCCGGGATCCTGCCGGCAGCGAATGTTTTTTCTCTGTACTCGACCGTTAAAGGGAAAAAACCCGCGTTCTCCCTGGCCTGCCGTGAACACACACAGGTTACCAGGACCATTGTCCCGCCGCACTGAACCGTCACAGAACCGCCTGCCTGCTTTGCCAGCTTTCCGGTCTTGATTATCAATTCTTCCCGTCCAAACTCAACTTTTACCTCTTCTACTTTCATTATTCCTTTATCCTTCCCAATTGAACCATATTAAACCATAACAGCGAGCCGTTCGCTATTTTCTAAGCCCCAGTCTGCTGATCGTGTCTTTATATCTCTCGCTATCCACCGATTTCAGATAGCGGAGAAGTTTTCTTCTTTTGTTAACCAGCATCAACAATCCTCTCCGGGAATGGTAATCCTTTTTATGCTTCTTGAAATGCTCCGTTAAACCGCTTATGCGTTCACTCAAAAGGGCTATCTGAACCTCCGGAGATCCCGTATCAGAATCGTGTTTTTTAAAGTCGTCTATAATTTCCTGTTTTTTTCCTTTTACTGCGGACATCGTCATTCACCTCCTATCTCTCTACCTACAGCATATATATCACCGGGGTTCCGTATCCCCTGATGAATTGATGTTAGCATACAAATATATTTTTGTAAATGGTATTAATACTACAGGGGTAACAGGAACCGCCCACTGAACTATATATATTTATATCGCCTGATCTTATGAAGGACTTTTTTACTGGCCAGTATCTTTTTCGCCTGTTCCACATCCTTTGTTATCTGCCGCTTAAGCATTTCCTCATTCTTAAATCTTTTTTCACGCCTTAACTTCCTTTTGAAGAATATTTCCAGGGACCGTCCATACAGATCGCCCTTGAAGCCGATTATATGCACCTCGATTTGAGGTTCCTTTCTCTTCTTTAACCTTCTCCCGTAAAACGTGGGCTTAAAACCGATATTCAATACTCCGTCAAGTAATTTTCCGTCTATATCGACCTTAACGGCATAGACGCCGGGCGGAGGGATCACCTCCTGGTGGGGGTCGATATTGGCTGTTGGAATGCCAAGGGCCTCTCCGCGCCTGTCTCCGCTTACCACCGTTCCCAGTACCGACACCGGCCGGCGCAGGAGCTTTTCAGCCTTTTCGATATCACCGGAGGAAATAAGCCTTCGCAACCATGTGCTGCTTATAACCCTTGCCCCCTTTTTGACCGGCGGAACCGTTCTGACATCTATCCCGTAGTCTCTGCCTATCTTTTCAAACGTTCGCACATCTCCGGTCTTACCCCGTCCGAAATAAAAATTGCCGCCGACATAAACTTTTCTGGTGCCCATTCTGAGGAGCACGCGTTTGACAAACTCTTCCGGCGGCATCATGGCAATAAAACCGGTAAAGCTTATTACAACCACCGCGTCCAGCCCCATCTTCTCAAAAATGAACAACCGGTGTTCCAGCGACATGATCCGGTCGGGCATTCTCTCCGGCCGCAGAACGGTCTGCGGATGCGGATCAAAAGTCACTACCACCCTGTCCCGTCCCGGCTCGCGCAGATTCAGTATCTTTTTTATGACGCGTTTGTGCCCGATATGAATGCCGTCAAATATACCGATAGCAACAACCGGATCCCTGAGTTTTTTTCTTATATCTTTATATCCGTATAATACTTTCATTCAGCCTTTCCCTGTCCATGTTGAGCAGCGCTGAAAATGGCACCGCCTTCTCCAGCGGGAAAGAACCGGATCTCAGGCGTTTCAATTCCGTCAGATGAGCGCCGCATCCAAGCTTTTCGCCTATATCATCCGCCAACTGCCTGATGTAGGTTCCTTTGCTGCAAACCGTCCTGAACCTGACAAAAGGTATCTCGATGTCCGCTATCTCCAGTTTTTTTATGACTATCCTTTTCGGCTCTCTTTTTACTTCTATTCCTTTTCGTGCGAGTTCATACAATCTCTTTCCGTTCACCCGCTTGGCCGAGACCATCGGCGGAATCTGTTCCATCTCGCCGAGAAAGCCGGCCATTGTGTCTTTTACGTCCCTTTCCGAAGAGCGCACTTCCCTGACCAGGATCAGATTCCCGTCAGAATCAGCGCTGTCGGTCTTTTCTCCGAGTTTTATCGTGGCCGCGTATTCCTTATCCTCCTCCAAAAACCTGCCGGAAAGCTTCGTAGCCTTTCCCAGCAAAAGGACAAGCACGCCGGTGGCACTGGGGTCAAGTGTCCCGGCATGCCCCACTTTTTTTATCGCGAATCTCCTGCGCACCAGTTTGACAACGTCATGACTGGTCATGGCTTTCGCCTTATCTACCACCAATATCCCGGACAGATCATCTCTCATGCCCCAACTCCAAGTGCCTTTCTTATTCCGCCCAGAACCTTATCCCGCGCTTCCTCAAGCCCGCAGTTGAGAGTGCAGCCCGCCGCCAGCGCGTGCCCGCCGCCGCCAAAATGGGCCGCCACTATATTCACGTTGACCCTTCCCGAAGAACGGAAGCTTACGTTGATCTCCTCCCGGGTGATGCCGTCTTCCTTAAAAAAAACAGCCACTTCAACGCCTTTAATGGAACGGGGGAAATTTATGAACTCGTCGGTAGAAACGCGATCAACGCCCTCTTCGCTGTACATCTTCCTGGTAAGGCTCATATGCGCCAGAGCACCGCCCTCTTCGAGCTGGAGCGTCGTCAGTGCCCTGCCGAGCAGTCTTATTTCAGAAATGGATTTTTTTTCGAATATCTCGGCGTGTACCGCTTTCGGATTCACGCCTGCGGCTATAAGTTCCCCGGCAGCCCTGTGCGTCTCTTTCGAAGTGTTGTCGTAATTGAACATGCCCGTGTCGGTTATGATCGCCGTGTAAAGAGCTGTAGCCGGATCTTTCTCGATCTCTATCCCCATCTTTTCGGCTAGATGAAAAATCATTTCTCCCACCGAACTGGCTTCACGATCCACCCAGTTGACGTTCCCGAAAAATCCATTGCTTACGTGATGGTCGATGTTCACAATGAACGGCCTCTCGTCAATGCAGTCACTGATCCTTCCGATCCGATCCCTGACGGGACAATCCAGGACGATAACAGTATCCAGCCGAAAATCTTTGGGAATTTCACGCGTGATCGATTCGGATCCCGGCAGGAATTTCAGGTTTTCGGGCACATCATCATGGTCCGCCATGACGGCCCTCTTCCCCAGCCTTTTGAGTATGTAATAAACGGCAAGCTGGCTGCCGATTGAATCGCCTTCAGGATTGACATGAGCGGTTATCAGGAAATTATCTCTGTTCCTGAATGCCTCGATCACCTTGTCCACACCGTCGTTATCCATTATGCGTCCTCCCCTGTTTCACCGCGTTTCCCGCGATGTTCTTCTTCGATCCTCCTGAAGATACTGTTCATTTGTTCTTTTTTTTCAGCGGTTAAGTCCTCCCTGAACAATATGCGGGGAGAAAATTTGACCGATATCCTTTCTGAGAGTTTACTCCTGATGAATCCGCTGGCGTTCTTCAGCCCTTTCATAATATTCTGTTTCTCCGCTTCACCGGCAGAAATAACGCAAAACACTTTGGCCGATCTGAGGTCCCGGGCCACTTTCACCCGCGTAACGGTCACATCCCTGACCCTGGGGTCGTTGATCTCGCCCTGCAGGATAATGGATATTTCTCTTCTCATGGTCTCCCCTACCCTCTCCATCCTGTCTTTCATCGGCCTTTTCGCTCCTTGCCTGCCAGCTGCTTCATATACCGGATCTCATCCTTTTTTGTGGAAAGCTTTCTGTCGAGCTTTCTGTACAAAATCCGCCGGAGTATCTCTTTATACCTGGGCCCGGGATCGATCCCCTCTTTTTTTATGTCGTGCCCCCTGATCCGAAGCTTCACCCCTCTGTACTTGGTGAAAAACTTCCTGATGCGCCCGCGTGCAGCAGCGGACTTCGTCTTTGCCATGACACAGAGCGTAACTTCCGGGGAAAAAGGTTCCAGGAGATCATAAATCCGGCTGGGCGCCATCTTTTTACGGGGAGACAACTTCCTGGCGATCCTGTCAGCCCACTCCTTATATGCGCGTAACCTCATTTTCTCGGTTCTGGTGAAAACGAATTTTTCCAGGACATCTTCGACCTGCTCCACCGTAAGCTTATCCAGCATCACCATAAAATTCATAAGCCAGATATCCGGTTTCCCTGCGGTTTTCGACACATACCACCGGATGCAGTGCCTCAAAGCACCGAATGTCTTTCCTATGGACCTCTTCAAGACCAGGTCAGGATGTATGAAACGCAGCTCGTGAAGTTCCCTCATCTTAAAAACGGCATTTTCCGGATTCTTTTCTTTCAATATCAATATAAGCTCATCCCGTATCCTCTGATTTTCGACCCTGTGGAACATCTCCTGCTTTACCGCATGCTTGATAAGATATTCGGTATGCTTTTCGATCTCAAAACCGAATCTCTGCTCGAATCTTACCGCCCTGAAAATACGCGTGGGGTCATCGATAAAACTCCTGTCGTGCAGTATTCTCACAATACCTTTTTCCAGGTCCTGTACGCCTCCGAAAAAATCCACAAGTAAACCGAAATTCCTTTTACCGATATTCACTGCCATTGCGTTTATGGTAAAATCCCGGCGGTAAAGATCTTCTCTCAGTGAACTGAACTCCACAGTAGGCAGCGCTGCCGGAGCCTCGTATACCTCCTTCCTGGCGGTTGCGATGTCCACCTTGAACTTGTTACCCGGATGAAGAGGAGAATCAAGCCACTTCGGCCATTCCTTCACAAGAGCCACAGTGCCGAATTTGCGATGCACCACCAGCGAACCCCCGATCTTATCCGCAAGGATCCTCCCGAACCGTATAGCGTCGCCCTCTACCACGATATCGAAATCGTAATTCTTCTGCCCGAGCAGAATATCCCGCACAAAACCGCCGACAAGGAACACGTCCATTCCCAGCGCGTCCCCCAGGGAACCGATAGATCTTATCAGCGTCATGAGTCTCCCGGGAAGCGTTGCTTTCATTCTGGCGGAAATATTCGACTGCCTGAGATGTCTTCCGGATTTTTCGGAAAACAGCGAGCCATGGACCTTTTTAAGCACATCAGTCCTTGTCACTATCCCGGTCAGCTTGTTGTTCCTGATCACAGGTATCCGCCCTTTACCTTTTTCCATCAAGATCCTTCTCAGATCATGCAGCGGCGTCCCGGGGGCAGCCGTTATCAAGGGGGTCGACATATACCCCTTCACCCGGGAATGGCCCATCCCGTGCTTCAGCGCTTTTTTCAGGTTGCCCTGCGTGATCATCCCGGCCAGCCCGGCTTCTTCATTAAGGACCGGGGCGCCCTTGTATCCAAAGCGTTCAAGTTTCCGCAGCACCTCGCTTACCTTCTCCTCCTGCGACACGGTCACTACGGGGGACGTCATTATATCTCCGGCGCATATTTCCGGCTGGATCATCTTCCTGAGTATCCGCAGTATCCCGGACCTGAGCTGTTCCGGTGTTTTCCCTTCTATCCTGGCGCTGGCCGCGCTGGGATGTCCCGCGCCGTTAAAATGCGCGAGCAGCTTGTTGACATCAATAAGTCTCTCCCTGCTCCTGGCCAGGATCTTTATCTTTTCTCCGGATCTGAACATCGCGAAAAGCGCGGGATAGTTCTCCACGTCCTGCAGTTTCTGCACGACTGTCCCCAGTTCCCCGTCGAAACGGCTGACATCGGCCTGAAAAAAGGCGATATTTATGCCTTTTACACTTCCGATGTCCATTGACTCGAGGAGGTTTATCAACACAGAAAGCTCTCCTTCTGAAAGTTCCCTGTTCAGATACGACGAAACGACGCTTAAGTTGGCGCCCTGTTCCAGGAGTCTGCTGACCATGTCAACGTCAAGTCTGGTAGTGGCTGAATACGAAAGAGAACCGGTCTCCTCATATATCCCGAGAAGCATCAGCGTCGCCTCCAGGGGGGTCAGGGTCAACCCGCCTTTTTTGACCAGTATTTCAAGAAGGATAGAGACCGTGGCACCTACCTTTTTGAACACATCTTTGCCGGCTTTTATGTCGAACCTGGTCCTTGGATGATGATCGTATATATGGACCTTTAAATTCCTTTTTCTCAAAAGAGCCGCAGCGCTCCCTATCCGTGACCGGTGACGGTTGTCCACGATCACGAGCCGGGTTACGTTATCCATGCGGCATGTCTTTTCATCCTCTATTCTTACCTTATCTTTGATAAGAGAAAGAAAGCTCCGTACAGCTTTCTCCTGGGACCCGGGAAGCAGCAGACGGGCATTCGGGTAAAGCTTACCGGCCGCTACCAGGGAGCTTAAGGCGTCGAAATCAGCGTTTCTGTGAGTTGTTATAATATCCATCTCTTCTTTGGATCAAAGGCATTTCTTGATCAAAGCCAATAATTCGTCTTGTTCAAAAGGCTTTATAATATAATCAGTTGACCCTAACTCCTGCCTCTGGATACCTTTCTCTACGCCTTTCGCTTCCGGTCCAGCATCGGAAACCGGTTTCGATGCTGGATCGGAAATATATAAAGCGCTGGCCCCGTCACGCGCGCGGGTGGAATTTTTGATGAATCATCTTCAGCTTTTCTTTGTCAATGTGCGTGTAGATCTGAGTCGTCGAAATGTCAGCGTGACCCAGCATTTCCTGCACACCTATGAGATCCGCTCCGCCTTCCAGAAGGTGCGTGGCAAAGGAATGTCTGAGGGTATGGGGCGTAATGTGCTTTTTTATGCCTGTCTTCCTCGCATATTTCCGTATCATTTTCCACAGGCTCTGCCGCGAAAACTTCCTGCCGAGCCTGGACAGGAAAAGATGGTCATCCCCGCTCTTTTCGGACAACCTGTGCCTGACATCTTCCATATACCTGGTAACGGCTTTTCCTGCGATCTTCCCCAGCGGGACTATCCTTTCCTTTCCGCCTTTACCGAAACATTTCACAAAACCCGCTTCCAGATTAACGCTGGTCTTTTTAAGGTCTTTCACTTCCGATACCCGTAAGCCTGCGGCATACATCACCTCCAGTATCGCCCTGTCCCTTATGCCCATCCAGCCTCTCTTCGAAGGCGCGTCGAGAAGCCTTTCAACCTCTTTCTGGTTCAATACATCCGGTATATTCATCCACCTCCGGGGGGTCTCGACGACGGCAACGAGGTTCTCCCGGATGATCTGTTCGGCTGTCAGGAATTTCCAAAAAGTCTTTATCGCCGCAAGATTCCTCGCGATCGTTGAAACGGAAAATTCCTGATCTTTAAGATGCATGAGAAAAGCGGCTATATCTTTTCTGTCCACGGCGGAAACGCCCTTTCCCGCTTCCCGGATGTAGTCCGCGAATTTCTTCAGATCTGCCCGGTAAGACTGGACGGTGCTGCGGCTCGCTCCCCGCTCCACCTCCATAAAGTATATGAATTGATCAATATAGTCTTTCATGTCCTATCGTCGTTTCCGGGCCATGACCGGGGAAAACCCTCACAGAGTCCGGAAGCACCATTAACCTGTCTTTAATGCTCTTTATGAGAACCTCGTGATCCCCTCCAGGGATATCTGTCCGGCCGATCCCCTCAAAAAAAAGAGCATCGCCGCTGAAAAGTATATCCCCGCACTTTACCGAAATACTGCCCGGCGTGTGCCCGGGTGTGTGGATTACCTCCAGTCCGATTTCCCCCAGATCAACGATATCGCCATCCTTTAAAAGCCTTTCCGCGCGAACCGGACGCACATCCCCGTTAATAAAAAAAGACAGGTTTTTTCCGGGATCCCGCAGGCAGGGCTCATCAAGTTCATGGATCAGCACCGGAAAACCAAAAGCGGCATTTCCCGAGATATGGTCCGCATGCCCGTGCGTGTTTATTATATAAACCGGCTCAATGCCTTTGCCCCTTATGTATCCGGTTATTTCAGGGTCATATGCGCCGGGGTCGATCAGGACCCCTTTTCGCGAGCGTCTTTCCCAGGCAAGGTAACAATTTGTGCATAACGGGCCCACAACGAACTTCCTGATCTCAAGGCCCTCATTTGTTTTTGAAATCACCTCTTATATATCCCCGCATCTTATTATACGAAAATTCTCTTTTGATCTGTCTACCCAGAGATTCCAGTTTTTTTCTCATCCTTACCTCAGTGCCCCGGGTGACTTTCTCCGTCTTGAGGGCTGTCTCGATCCCTGCCATCTCGTCTATCAGCTTCTGCAGTTCCCCGGCCTTCTCGTCCACAAGCATGTTCTGCATATCCAAGAGGTTCGAGAGCCCCTGTTCGGCAGCGACAACCTTCTTTTTATGGTTTGCATCTCCCAGGACGGATAAAAGTTCCTTGTGCCAGTTTTTCCAAAAAATATACCTTTTCGTATACAGCTCCAGACTGGGACGAACATCATATTCCCTTACCGGGCGGTAACGTTTCGCTATCCCTTTTTCCTCTTTGGGCTTTCTGACAAACTTATCTTTGATCTGGGCGCAGCCGGAAAGCGCGAATGACACAGCCAAAAGAATAACTAGAACGCGAATATCCCCCCTTTTCATAAACCCCCTCTTTTCAAGTGTCCTGCCCCGGACACGCCTTGACACCGGTTTATCTCCCGAACAACAATCTGTCCCCCAGCGCTCCGGGCAGTCCCGCGCTTATGATGCGCTCACGCGCGGATATTACGTCATATTTTATCCTGTGGAACTCTATCTCGCCGCTACTGGAATCATAGACGCAATAACATGCGCGGTTGTCATTATCCCGGGGCTGCCCCACACTTCCAACGTTCACTATATATCGAGCCCCGTCTTCGAGGCTTATTTTTCTCTCAAACGACTGATACAGCCCGCTGTCTCTATATACGAACACACCCGGCACGTGAGAATGCCCCACAAAGCATATTTTCGTATTCAGGATCTCGAAGGTACGCATGGCTTCCGTGCCGCTCTGCATATATATAAACTCTGCAGGATCGTGCAGTGTCCCGTGAACCACGGTGAAAGAAGGGTTTTCCCGGACAAGTGGCAATCCGTTCAGATAATCACGGCCCGCCCGGTCAAGGCGCTCCCTTGTCCAGAGGACAGCCTTTCTGGCATTTTCATTAAAATAAGAAATGTCCGTCTTGTCAATCACGGCCGCATCATGATTACCCAGGACGTTCTCGGCCCCGAGTGACATTATCAATTCGATACACTCGTTAGGGTCTGCCCCATACCCCACAACATCCCCTGCGCATACTATCCTGCTGTTATCCGTTTTCGGGAAAGAACTGATTACAGATTCGAATGCCTGCAGATTACCATGGATATCAGACAGAATAATATATGTCATGACATGCGAAAGCGATTATTTCCCGCGCTGCAGGGCTCAAAATCTTATCTCGAACGAGGAGAACTCCCCGCGCGGCGGTTCCCAATCGACACGGGAGTCACCGATATAGCCGTACATGTTTTCGCTCATGCCCTTGAGAAAGGCTTCCAGCTGCTGCCTGTCCCCCTCACAAACAGCCTCGACATTCCCATCAGAGCGGTTCTTCACAAATCCGGTTATACCTAACCGCAGGGCTATCCTTTCAGCGGTAAATCTAAAACCGACACCCTGAACGGTCCCGGTGTACAAAACGTGGATTCTCTGCATCTGGGCCATGGCTGGGATCTCTGCCTGAAGAAGCATGGTCGGGGCGCTGGGATTTGAACCCAGGACCTCCACGTCCCGAACGTGGCGCGCTGCCAAACTGCGCTACGCCCCGAATCAAATACAGCTCCTTCTCGTCACTATTCAATCCTTCTGCAGGAAAAATTCGGGATCTTTCAGTATTGGCTGGTAATTTTCAGGCCCGGGGAAAGGAAACGTCCCGATCTCATAGGCTCCGACGGCAGCCCTTTTTACGGCATTAAACGCCCCCTGGCAAATGCCCCACGTCAATCCCGCGATAATCCCCTTTTTTCCCCTGACATCCCCCATACCTTTAGGGATCTCAAATACGAAGGTCAGTACGTTGGCAACGCCCCTGCCCAGCTTTCGCGCGGGATTGTCCGCGTAAGCCGGCAATGCAGATGAAAGGATCAATCCAGTGATGGTCAACACCGCAACAAACCTTTTCATCCTACCTCCTTTGTTTGGTCGTTCTATTCAGTCGTTAGTGTATCGCAAAACCCTTCTTCTGTCCAGAGCCTTTATGTGATCTCTATCCACTAAACAAACCCCTTTTCCCTGAGCATCTCTTCCGTAACTGATCCCGTCTGCTTTGCCCTGGCGGCGTATTTTGCCGTCATATCAAACTCCACGTTCACATAATCCCCTGTCTTTTTCGACCGCAGTGTAGTATTGCCAAGAGTATGCGGGATCAAAAATACCCTGAAAAAACCGCGGGATAACTCCCCCACGGTCAGGCTCACTCCGTCGAGCGCTATCGAACCCCTGGCGACAAGATATCTCTCGTCGCCCGGGCAAATACCTATATCAAGGGCCCATCCCCTGGATGTCTTCCTGTTACTCTTTATTGCGCGTTCTGCGTCGATATGACCCGACACCATATGCCCGCTTAAGGCGTCCCCAAGCCTTAACGCGCCTTCCATGTTCACGGCAGAACCGGGCTTCAATCTTTTGAGATTGGTCATGTTCAGGGTGTTCCTGACCACGTCAAAAACCAGGTTGTTGTTCTTACCCGTAACGCTCAGGCATACGCCGTTGACCGCGACGCTGTCTCCCAGGCCGGGCGTTTCCACTGTCTCTGCGCATGTTATTTCCAGCCGCGTGGAAAGGCCTTTTCGGGCGATACTTTTAACCTCGCCGATCCCGGAGATTATCCCTGTGAACACGTCAGCCCCCTTACAAATATGTCATCGCCGGATCTTCGGACTTCCACATCGCGCAGCCCCAGAACTCCGGCTATATTCCCGGCCCCCTTACCTTTGACCGAAGAATAACTGCCGCCTATTATCTTGGGAGCGATGAAAAACATTACCTCATCGACCAGTGACTCGTCCATCAGACTGCCGATCAGCTCGCCGCCGCCTTCAAACAGCACATTGACTATTCCCTTTCGGGCCAGCCTGGCCAAAAAAACCTTCAGTGACACCTTTGATCTTTTGCTTCTTGTAACAACTATTTCCACTCCCCGGACCCGCCGGAATCTCTCCACCCTGGACCTGGGTGCGAGCTCAGTGGCCCCGATGATGACAGGGGCCCTGTCCGCGGTTCTGACGATATTCGAATCCAGGGGCGTCCTGAGGCGGGTATCCACTATTATACGCGGCACGTCGCTGCCGCGCCTTTTCGTGCCAAAAAGGAAAGGGTCATCCTTAAGAACAGTATTAACCCCCACGGCAATGGCGTCAAAATCAGAGCGTATCTTCCTGACATAGTTCCGTGAGGTATCGGAAGATATCCACTTCGACGTTCCGTCCCGTGCCGCAATTTTTCCATCGACTGACTGTGCCAGCTTTACCGTGACATACGGAAGGCCCGTGCTGATAAATTTTATGTACTTTCTGTTCAGCCTCTTTGCCTCCCCGGCGCACAGACCGACGTTTACCGGTATACCGGCGTTCCTCAGCCGCCTGATCCCGCGGCCGCTGTTAACCGGGTTAGGGTCCTTCATCGCGATATTGACGTTCTTGATGCCGCTGGCGATGATCGCCCTCGTACAGGGCGGGGTCCTTCCGTAATGATCACAGGGTTCAAGCGTCACAAAAAGCGTCCCGCCGGAACACGCGCCGGCGGCCGCGGCGATCGCCCTGATCTCCGCGTGGCTTTCACCTGCCCTGCGGTGATATCCCGTACCGACGATCTTTCCGTTCTTCACAATAACGGCGCCTACCATGGGATTGGGATACGTCCTGTCCTTCGCCCTTGCGGCCAGTTTCAGGGCCAGTACCATGTATTTTTTTTCGTCATTTATCTTCACTGTTATGTTTCCCGGTTACCCCCGCCGATCTTCTTCGCTTCTGCCCTCAGGTTCTCGACTACTTCATAGCTCACCCTGACCTTACCCATTAAACTCCCCCCTTTTTTCATGCCGTGGCAGTCCGAGCCGCCAGTCACGAGCAGACCGTATCTATTCGCCAGAGCAAGATACTTCTCGCTCATTGCCGGCCGGTGCCTGGAATGAAAAGCCTCGACCCCGGCCAGCCCCGCCTGGACATAAGAGGGGATGTCTTCGTCTTTTCCAGTGGTCCCCGGATGAGCCAGAACCGGCACGCCCCCCGCTCTTCTGATCATGCCTATCGCCTCCCTGTAATCCAGATGCTCGTGCCGGACGCAGCAGGGTTTTCCGTCCCCTATGTACCTGTCAAACGCCTCTTTTATGTTCTTCGTCATGTTCTCTTCTGCCATCACACGGGCAAGATGAAGACGCCCGACCGTGCCTTTTGAAACTGTTCCCAAAACCCTGTCCATGCTGAGATCCATGCCCTGCCTGGACAGCAGGTGCAGCATCTTCTTCATCCTTCCGGCCCTTTTCTTCTGCATCGCACGAAGCGTTTCCAAAAAAAAAGGATCCTCACAATCGATAAAATACCCGAGGATATGGATCTCTGTTCCGTCCTTCGCGGCTGTAATCTCGACCCCGGGAACGATCTCCGGACCGCTTCCCCCGGCCGCCTCCACTCCTGGAGAAACACCGTCTATACAATCATGGTCCGTTATCGCGACACCCCTGAGCCCCAGCTCAATAGCTTTACGGACGACCATCTCCGGCGTAAATATCCCATCCGAATAAATGGTATGCACATGCAGATCGGCAAAGCCGCCCAAATCGTTCTTCATATCAGACATGTCATCATCCCGGCGGGGAGCCGTCACTGGTTTTTTCGGTCTTGCTGATCTTGTCAAGCATCCCGTTCACGAATTTCCCTGAATTCCTGTCCCCGTATTTTTTTGCCATCTCGATCGCTTCATTGATGGAAACCTTGGGCGGGATCTCCTGGGCATACAGAAGCTCAAAAGAGGAGATCCTCAGGATATTCCTGTCAATCGTCGCCATTCTCCCCAGTTCCCAGTTCTCTGCGTACCTGGCGATCGTCTTATCCACCTTCTCCAGGTTGGCACTAACCCCAAAAACGAGAAAATCCGAGAATCTTTTGACCGCCTCATCCCTGATTCTGCTGTTCTCCCAGAACTTCCGGCAGCATTCCGCGACCGGCTCTTTGGTAATATCGCTGGCGTAAAGTATCTTCAGTGCGATCTCACGCGAAAAAGTGCGTTTCCTCATAATATCCAGCCTTTTTGGATCACCCCTGGTGTCTCGTGACCCGTAACTCAATGCGCTTCCGATCCCGCATCGAAACTGGTTTCCGATGCGGGATCGGAACTATACCCGTGTCTCCGCGTTTATATCTCCGAATACAAGTTACACATCTCGATAGCCGTCCGTGCGGCTTCTCTTCCCTTGTTGCCGCTTTTCACACCCGCCCTGTCCAGAGCTTGTTCAAGGTTATCCGCGGTAATTATACCGAATATGCAGGGAATATCACTCTCCATCGCGACCTTTGCAACCCCCTTGGCTGCTTCACTGGCGATAAAATCAAAATGGGGGGTTTCACCCCTTATAATCGTCCCCAGGCAGACCACGGCGTCGTATTTCCCCGAACCTGCGATCTTTTTGGCAAGCACCGGTATCTCAAACGAACCGGGGACCCATACGACCGAGATATCGTTCTCTTTCACCCCGTGCTTAAGAAGGGTATCAAGGGCTCCTTCCAAAAGTTTCGATGATACGAACTCATTGAACCGTGATACGACTATCCCGAACCTTTTGTTCTTCGCCATCATGCTGCCTTTGACGATCTTTGAACCTGCCATCTCTACCTCCTGTTTTCGTGGTCCATACCCCGTGACTCGTATACAGGCCACGGCCGTGTTCACACCTTCTTTAACTTATGGCCTAAACGGTACTTCTTAGTCCGCAGATAGCCCCTGTTCCTGTCCCCCGGTTCCATTTCCAGAGGCACCCTGCTCGTTACCCGCAGGCCGTAACCCTTCAGTCCTATGATCTTCCTTGGATTGTTAGTTAAAAGCCTGATACTTTTCAGCCCAAGATCAGCCAGTATCTGGGCGCCTATACCGTAATCCCGCAGGTCCGCTTTGAACCCGAGTTTTTCATTGGCCTCGACGGTATCGCACCCTTTATCCTGCAGTTGATACGCTTTTAATTTGTTCAGGATACCTATACCGCGGCCTTCCTGGGAAAGATACAGTATGACCCCCTTTCCTTCATCGGAGATCACCTGCATCGCTCTTTCAAGCTGATCCCCGCAGTCACAACGAAGCGAATGGAAGACATCCCCTGTCAGGCACTGCGAATGCACCCTGACCAGCACTTCCCCTTTCGTAATATCTCCTTTGACCAGAGCGAGATGCTGATAATCGTCTATCATTGACCGGTAGGCATACAACCGGAATTCCCCGAAAGGCGTGGGGAGCCCGGTTTGGGCGACCTTTTCGATAAGGATCTCCTTTTTCCGCCTGTATTTTATAAGGTCCTCAATGGTGCATATTTTCAGTTTATGCTTCCCTGCAAACTCCATCAGATCGGGCATCCGCGCCATGGTTCCGTCTTCGTTCATGATCTCGCATATTACTCCCACCGGGCTCTCACCCGCGAGCTTCATTAAGTCAACGCTTGCTTCGGTATGCCCGGCCCGGACAAGGACCCCGCCTTTCTTGGACCGGAGGGGGAAAAGGTGCCCGGGTCTTACGAAATCTTCCGCGGTCGACTCCGGATCCGAGAGAAGTTTTATGGTCAGAGCCCGGTCATGAGCGGATATGCCGGTAGTTATACCTCCGGCGGCATCAACGGATACCGCCCAGGCCGTTTTATAAGGGTCCTGCGGATCACGCGACATGAGATGGAGCCCCAGTCTTTCCGCTATATCGTCTTCCATAGGAACGCATATAAGCCCTCTGCCGTATTTCGCCATGAAATTGATCTTCTCCGCCGTAATGCGGGCGGCAGAAGCTATTATGTCGCCCTCATTCTCCCTTGAAGGATCGTCCACGACCACAACCATGCGGCCTCTTCGAATGTCCCCGATCACCTCTTCTATCGTGTTCAATCTCATATCTGTCCCTTTCCGCAGGCTTCCGCGAATGTAAATACGCCCTGTCCAGTGCACGGAACCAGTACACGAAACAAAAAAAGTCCTGAAATGAACTTCAGGACTTTTAAACGAATATTTTCGCTTTTTTAAAACTTCTCCCATCCCGGCTTTACGGTCGGCATTCGATTCTCACGAATTCGGATCTCATAATGAGATTTCGCGGGCTTGCCCTCACCTTCGGAGGTATCACCGCCGACTAAGGAATTTTCTGCCCTTTCCGGGCAGGATCACCTTACCCCAAAGTTCGAAAATAATTGTAACACACCCCGCCCGTAAGTCAAGTGTTTTCCAGGCCCGTGT
>Ga0164318_10000072_pt1 | contig 53221 bp, 44 predicted proteins | sample GuaBasSedimGuay9_FD_113734 | JGI IMG/M metagenome (GOLD analysis project Ga0164318, IMG submission 113734) | Subseafloor sediment microbial communities from Guaymas Basin, Gulf of California, Mexico - Guay9, Core 4571-4, 0-3 cm | ecosystem: Environmental > Aquatic > Marine > Hydrothermal vents... | reverse complement strand
GTAGTTCCTCACAATACTGCTTGAGGTCCTGTCATGTATGTCATAACCGAAGTTCTGTATCGTCTGCGCTTCCATTAAACTCCAGCTGCCGTCTTCCCGGTAATATCTGGTTATCTTCTGCTCGGTCGCGTTGCCTCTTAAGTCAAATGCCGAACCCAGGCTGCCGTCCAGCCTTAGCACCTCAATTACCTGCCTGTCTATTATGTCTTCGGGCGTTATTGCACCGCCGCTGATATCTGCCGGCGCCCTGCCGCTGTATTTTATGATCTCGGATCTGGCCACATTGCCCTGCGAGTCTATCTCCAGATTTGTTATCTCTTTTACGTCAAGCAGCTGCGTCTTTGCCTCGTCCATGTATGTGGCGATTATCTGTTTCCGTGCCACACCGCCTTTGTACGGGCCTTCTGACCGTATCTCCTGAACGTCCAGGACCAGCCCGCCTGCCTCGTCCATCGTTACTATGTTCTGGTTCAGTATGTTATGTTCGGAGTCATATTCACGATTCGTCATGACCTGATAATTTGTCACTTCCAGAGACGCTTCCGCGCCGGTGGCGTCTGTCATCCATGTCGTGACAGTCTGCGTGTATGCGTCGCCCCTGGCATCGATATCACCATTATGCGTCTCGCGGCGTGTCGCAAGCTTTAACTGCGGGTTATCCGGATCTGTCAGCCTGTCTACCACCAGGGTATCGGATACCTGGTCTACCGCGTATCCACGGTAATCATACAGTGACGTTGTCGTCACTGTCTCATCCACCAGTGTTGTCATGTCCTCGATGAAAGTCGTGACGTCACCGGATGTTACTGTATCTCCGCTATACTGGCTTACCGTGGAGACTATCGCGTTGCCGCGCCGCGCCGCTATCGCTGCCGGCTGATCCGTTATCACTGTGCCGTCAGCCAGCCGGATGTCGATCGTCCCCTCGAAACTACTGGTTATCCTCTTGTGATTGAGTATATTCGCAAGGTCTATGTCTTCTGTCGTATAGGTGTCTATCGTCTGCTCCAGGCTGTTGCCGAAACGGTCGTATTCCAGATATGTTATGTTCTGCATGTCCCTGAACCCTGTCAGGTCTTCCTGCCCGTAATTCCTCACAATACTGCTGGATACCCTGTCGTGTATGTCATAACCGAAGTTCTGTATCGTCTGCGCCTCACTTAAGCTCCAGCTGCCGTCTTCCCGGTAATATCTGGTTATCTTCTGCTCGGTCGCGTTGCCTCTCAAGTCAAACGCCGAATCCAGGCTGCCGTCCAGCCTTACTACCTCGATTATCTGCCTGTCTATTATTCCCTCAGGCGTTATTGCACCGCCGCTGGTATCTGCCAGCGCCCTGCCGCTGTATTTTAAGATCTCGGATCTGGCCACATTGCCCTGCGAGTCTATCTCCAGATTCGTTACCTCTTTCACGTCCAGCAGTTGTGTCTTTGCCTCGTCCATGTATGTGGCGATTATTTGTCTGCGTGCCACTCCAGCCTTGAAAGGCCCTTCTGACCGTATCTCCTGAACGTCCAGGACGAGACCGCCTTCCTCGTCCAGCGTTACTATGTTCTGGTTCAATATGTTGTGATCCGAATTGAATTCACGGTTCGTCATCACCTGATAATTCATCACTTCCAGGGACGCTTCCGCGCCGGTGGCGTCCGTCATCCATGTCGTGACAGCCTGCGTGTACGCGTCGCCCCTGGCATCGATTTCACCGTTATGCGTCTCGCGGCGTGTCGCAAGCTTTAACTGCGGGTTATCCGGAGCTGTCAGCCTGTCCACTACCCATGTATCGGATACCTGATCCACCGCGTATCCTCTGTAATCATACAGCGACGTCGTGGTCGTTGTTTCATCCACCAGTGTTGTCATGTCCTCGATGAAAGTCGTGACGTCACCGGATGTTACTGTATCTCCGCTATACTGTCTTACCGTGGAGACTATCGCGTTGCCGCGCCGCGCCGCTATCACTGCCGGCTGATCCGTTATCACTGTGCCGTCAGCCAGCTGGATGTCTATTGTCCCCTGGAAACTACTGGTTATCCTTTTGTGGTTGAGTATGTTCGCGGGGTCTATATCTTCAGTCGTATACGTATCGATCGTCTGTTCCAGGCTGTTACCGAAACGGTCGTATTCCAGATACGTTATGTTCTGCATGTCCCGGAACTCTGTCAGGTCTTCCTGGCCGTAGTTCCTCACAATACTCCTTGATACCCTGTCATGTATGTCATAACCGAAGTTCTGTATCGTCTGCGCTTCACCTAAACGCCAGCTGCCGTCTTCCCAGTAATACTTGCTTATCTTCTGCTCGGTCGCGTTGCCTCTTAAGTCAAACGCCGAACCCAGGCTGCCGTCCAGCCTTACCACCTCTATCACCTGCCTGTCTATCATGCCTTCAGGCGTTATTGCCCCGCCGTCAATGTCTGTCTCCGCCCTGCCGCTGTACTTGACAATTTCTGATCTCTTCACGTTACCCCGCGAGTTTATTTCCAGGTTCGTTATCTCCTTTACATCCAGTAGATGCTCCTTCGTTGCGTCCGCATATGTCGCGATTATCTGCTTGCGCGCGACTCCTGAAGAATGGAAACTCCCCGAACGTATTTCCTGAACATCCAAAAGGATGCCTTCCTCCTCGCTATACGTAAATATCATCTGGTTCTTGACATTATGCGCCGAATCGAAGTTACGGTTGGTGAACACCTGATATGTCGTGACCAGGCGCTCCCCTGTAGTCTCATCCATTATGAAATCCCCGTTGTCATCGGTAAGATATACAGTGACCCTCTGCTCTGCTGCATCACCCCGGTTGTTAATATTGATGTTCTCTGTTATACGTTCCGAGGTAAGTCTTTCAACCGGGGTTGCCTCATCACTTCTATCCATAACATAAACGCTGGATGTCTGTTTTGTCGCATAACCGCGGCTGTCAAAGTCCTCAATAGCGGTCACCGTCACGGTTCTGTCTATCTTCCCTGTTTCATCCAGAGAGTCATAGCGTGTCACCTCCGTGTAGGTTGCATTGCCTCTTCTCTGGGCTACAGGATTACCATAGTCGTTTACAATCACCTTATGATCCAAAAGCGCCAGTTCTGCGGTGGTCTCATCCGGCACATAAGTATTTATCCTCTGTTCCAGTGCATTGCCGTACTGATCATACTCATCGTAAAAAATCTCCTGTCTGTCAAGCAACTCCGCAAAAGCTTCATCGGAATAGTTCAATATTACGGATTTTGCTGCCCTGTCATGAAAATCAAAACTTTCGTTGGCGATCTCCTGCGCTTCACTGAACACGAACGCGCCCGCTCCTTCCCCGGCGTCCTCATCCCAGTACTCTCTCAATACTGTCTGCGCAAGCGCGTTACCGCGCAGATCAAAATCCCCTTTCTCAGTCACGATCGTCTGCCGGTCGATCTCGCTGCCCTGCGTGATGACTATCTCACCTGCGCCGCCTTCCTCGATCGTCCAGTCACCATACTTCGTTATAACACTTGTCCCAATATTGCCGCTGGAACTGATATCGCGATTCTCTACCACCTTGACATCCAGCAACTCTGTCTTTATCGCGTCCGTGTAGGTTGCTATCGTCTGCCGGAGCGCGACACCCGATGAATGGAAAAACTCCGAACGTATCTCCTGCACGTCCAGAAGCACGCCCCCTTCCTCATTGTAGGTAAATATCATCTGGTTTTCGATATTGTGCGTGGAATCAAACTCGCGGTTCGTGAACACCTGGAAAGTCGTAACTACCCGCTCCCCGGTATCCGGATCCAGTATAAAGTCGCCATCATCGTCAGTGGTATATACGGTGATTTCCTGCTCTCTCGCGTCGCCACGGTTGTTGATATCTATATTGTGGCTTATCCTCTGCAAAACACGCCTTTCAACCGGGTTTGCTTCATCTCTCCTGTCCACAACATGGATATCAGTGGTCTGCCAGACCGCGAAACCACGGTTATCAAATTCCGTTGTTATGGTGTATATCCTGTCTATCAGATGATCGATGGTCTCATTTTCCTCACCAAGCATGTCATACCGGTTTACCGTGGTCTCTGTGGCATTACCTCTTCGCTGGGCAACGGGATCGCCGTATACGTTTTCAACCACTTTATGGTCCAAAAGCTCCAGTTCGGCGGTGATTTCATCCGGCACATAGGTATCCATCCTCTGCCTCAGAGAGTTGCCGTACTGATCATACTCATCGTAGAAGATCTCCTGTCTGTCAAGCAACTCCTCAAACGCTTCATCGGAATAGTTCAATATTACGGATCTTGCTGTCCTGTCGTGGAAATCAAAACTTTCGTTGGTAATTTCCCTCGATTCACTGAATACAAAGGCGCCACCGCCCTCTCCGGCGTCTTCATCCCAATATTTCCTCAGGAGCGTCTGCCTGAGAACATTGCCCCTGATATCAAATTCCTGGTTCGTGATGATCTGTTCGTCAATAGGATCTTCATAGGTAATTATGCCTTCGCCCTCATCCACGATCGCTGCGCTGCCATAGCGGGTGATGACGCTTTTCCCGATATCGCCGGATGAGGAGACGGCGGTGTTTGCGATCACCTTTACATCCAACAGGTCCGTCTTTTCCGCATCCGCATAGGTGGCGATAATTTGTCTTCGCGCGACACCCGAAGCGTGATAACCGATGGAGCGTATTTCCTGGACGTCCAGGAGCACCCGCTCATTTTCGTCTTCTCGATCAAAGGTAAGCGTCATCTGGTTGGTGACGTTATGCCGCGAGTCAAATTCACGGTTAGTGGAGACCTGGTAAGTCGCCGGGATGCGGATACCATCCCCGTCTGTGATAAAATTACCGTTCTGGTCGGTCCGGAAGACGGTAACATGCTGGCTTCTGGCATCGCCGCGGGCATCGATCTCCAGGTTGAGGACCTCGCGTCTTTCGGTAAGTTTTTCAACGGGATCAGAAGGATATGTCAATCGATCCACAACATAGGTATCGGTGGTCTGCCGGACCGCGTAACCGCGGTTGTCGAATTCGGCTATTGTGGTCTCGGTCCTGTCTATCTCATTCTCTTCGCTCTCTTCCAGTGAATTATAGCGCGTGCTCCCTGTAAAAGAAGCAATTCCGCGTCTTTGGGCGAGACGGTTATCATAATCGTTATGAGCGATCCTGTAATACCGGAGCTGTGGATCCGAACGGTCCTCGCGGTCCAACCAGACCTTTTCGGAACGGTCCAGTACATTGCCGTAATAATCGAATTTATAGTTCTCGACCTCCTGGGTGTTATCGTATATATCGGCGCCCTCGTCATCGATCCTGTAATTGTGGATCGTTTGCCTTGTAACAGAACCTTTGGAATTGAACATGTGGTTGATTATTTCCCTGTACTCTATCGCGACTTTTTCGTTATTTTCGTCATACGTATATGTCCGCCGGCTTTCCAGGCGCGGTTGTCTCCTCGCTGTATAATTCGAATAAACGACATCTTCTTCCATGTCCAGTCTTTCAATCCCCTGAACGGTACAGTAGGTTTGTATATTCTGATTCCTGATGTTCCCGTTTGGATCGTCTCTTTCCGTTCCATACAGATCCATATAATGCAGGTCATTATTTGTCTCGATCCGCTCTATTTCAGCACCGCCCAAAGAGTAAGTGCTTTCGAGGGTGTGAGAAACGTAATAAATGCCTCTTTCATTCTGCTGGTAAGTCTGCCTTGTTTCCTTGAGAACGGCGCCCTCCGGATAATAACTCGTAGTGCGGAGCAGCCGCTCTTCTCCTGCCTTTCCTTCGTAAAGGGTCAGTTCCTGAAGGCATGCCCTGCTGTCTAACGGAACGCCGGCGATATCATACGTCTCGACAGTTTGTAATGCCCTGCCATCGTAGATATAAGCGGTCCTCAACTGGGGAATAGCATCTTCCCCGTACAGGCTGTAACTGTAATCTATTCTTTCGTGATTTTTTTCACCGGTAAAAAAAGCTTCTTCTTCCAGCTCCCCCGTTCCCTTCAGAGGCTTCTGCCCGGCATCAAGTTCCGATATGTCATAGGTCTCTGTCCGTTCGAGCAGGTCGCCCTCGTAGAAATAATCCTTCCTTTCCCATGGAGTATATTCTTCGCCATCCTCGAAATACAACGAAAACACATACTCTATCTTTTCTTCATCCTTTTCCCCCTCATAAACCATGATGCTCTCTAATCTGGCCGCGTCCTCTTCAAGCCAGTTCTCTTCCGCCAGATCCGTAATGTGATACGCCCTCACCTCATCGAGACCATCGCTGTCATCCTTGTCATAGTCGTATATGGTTATTTTGTTGGGATTGTTCTCGTCGAAGTTGTCGTCATCGATGAAATAGGTATCTAGGGCGTAAGCGATCCTTTCGTCCTCCTTGGCGCCTTCGTATACAACTTTGCGGATGAGGCGGTCCTCCGTAAGTCTTGTCCGCCATCCGGCCGATTCAAAATCAATGTCCAGATTTGAGATGTTATACGTCCTGGTTTCGTCAAGATTATCCTGCGCACCGTTGCCCTCCGAATCATAGTCATGTATGGTCACCTCTCCGGGAACTCCAACCTCGTCATAATCTGCAAGGACATAATCAACTCTTTCATCGCCTTTGCCCCCGAAATAAACCGTTTTACGGATTATTCGATCATCGGTCAGGGCATCCCGGTTTGCCAGCGGCCTGTAAGACCCTATAAACTTATCGCCTTCCTCGGGTTCGATCTCCTTCGCGGTCGCCGTCCATATGCCGGTGTCCAGCCCGCTTACATCATAGGAGATCAGCTCGATCATGCGTTTCGTTGCCCTGCCGCCCTCATAAATGTATGCATTGAGCTGTCTGGGGTTGCCGCTTTCGTCATAATCCTCCAGGGTATAATAGATACCACCGCGCCCGCCGGCACTTTTTTTCTTTTTGAGGGGGAGGTCTTCTTCGAACTCTTTGTTCCTCTTCCGGTTGATGCGTAACTTGAGATCTTCTTCCGTCGCCTGTTTCTGGCGCATTATTTCCTCATGCCTGCGCTGCTGGCGTTTAAGATACTGTGGGGCATAAGTGCCGGTCTGTTCCTGTTCCCTGCTGGTGGCAAAAAGGCCTCCGACACCGCTTTGCCGTCGCCGGTATGACAACAAATCGTAATTCGTGACTTCAGCCTCATCCTCACCGGGAACAAGTGTTTCGTGGGCCGCCCCCGGCGCACCGGAAACCGGAGCAGGGCTGAGATAAGAATAATCCCAGGAATATCCGATCTGCTGGAAGAAGAAGACAAAGGCAACAAAAAAGGATATGACCTTAAGCCATTTCCTTTTGCGGGGATTGGATCTCACCTCAATGAAGCTTATGGGGTGCAGAAAATCATTATTGTTTAAATTCCCGTTACTGTCTGTACTCATTTAGCTTTTCACCACCCAGCGGCACTTTTTTAGAGCTCTAAATAATACTTTTTAAAACTTTTTAGTAATACGCAATAAAAAAATAGGTCTCCCAAACCCTTGTTTTCGCTACCATTGAACGTGTTTTTAAAAGTATACCATAGTATATATAGTACGACAAGAAAAAAAAACAATCTTTTTGAAACTTTACGTTTTGCTTAAATTTCCATGTTTTATCAGTCTATTTCAGGAAAATTTTTCCGTTTTTTTTCTCTCTATGCCGCATTTTTTAGTTACCGAACTTTTTTATTTCTAACAAATTTTATCTGTTCGGTGAATTTATCCTTAACATCACAGATAGGGGCATTTTCTCCCCTTTTTCCAATATTCGCAGTCTTTTCGACAGGGTTCCATCTTTACAAGGACTTCGCAGTTCGGGATGCCTGCTTTAATGCCTTTCTCGAGTAAATCGACTGTCTCATACCCTTTTTTAAAAGATATATCCTCAGGCACTATCAGTTTGAATTCTACGAATTTATTCCGCCCCGCAGTGCGTGTTTTCAGGTCCCGGAACTCGCAAAACCGGTCTATATGTCCGCTGAGCTGCTTCAATATCTCCATCTGACTCTCTTCTTCAACTGAGGCGTCCAGCAGTTGGAAAAACGAAGCCTTTGCCAGTCTAAAGGAGGGGATTACCAGGATCATGCTCACCAGGAGCGCGGCGATCGGATCGATATGCAGGGCCAGGGTCTCCTGCCCGTTTGCCTGTAAAAATATGGAGAAAATGAACGATACCCCGATCAAGGCGGATATAATTCCCTCCATCCGATAATGTATGCCTTCGGCGCGAATGGCCGGGGAACCGCTTTTCCGTGCCATCTTAAAAATGTAAAAAGCTCCGCCGAAATTCAATGCCGAGTTCAGTGTGCAGGAGAAAAATCCTACCAATGGCAGGTCAATAGGTTTCGGATGGAGCAGGTGGACGACCGCCTGGGAAGACATGGCCAGGGCTATTCCGATAAGGACGACCCCCTCGAGTATCTCACATACATGTTCGATTTTTCCGTATCCGTAATTGTGGATCAAATCGGCAGGACGATTGGCCAGTTTTATCGAATAGTAAAGTATGACTGAAACGATCAATCCGACAAAAGATATTCCAAGATCCACCGCTATGGCAAGGGAATTTACCAGGATAAGTGCCGAAGATTTTATCAGGACCAGAATGATATTACAGAAAAGGCTCACCAGGGTGGCGCGCCGCATGTAGAGCGCATGTTCCGGAGCCACCAGACTTACCTCCCGGCCCCGGCAAAGAGGGAAAGGATCCCGACCATTTCGAGTACTTCCCGCGCGGCCCCGGACATATTTCCGATCAGGATCTTTTTATCTTTTTTTATCGCTTTTTTATATAGAATAATAAGCGTACGGATGCCTGCGCTTGCGAGATATCGAACATCGCTCAGGTCAAGATGGATATTCTTTATGTCTGTGTCTTTCATCAGGATCAGGTCAAGTTTTTTCTCTATCCCGGGACTGCTCGCCTCGTCAAGATTACCTTTCAAAAACAGCGTCAAATCCTTTCCTTCACGATGTTCCCTTATTTTCATTTTCCTCCCGCTCTCGACCCGCATCTGGCCCGCATTCCGGGTTTTTATCCCCTGGCCAGCCGGGACCAGAATTTCTTCCATGGGAATCTGCTGCCGGGACATTCAGTCCGCGCCCCCTGGACCTGGCCATGCCCCATTATATTCTTTTTCGGGATCTTATAAAATCCTCGGAGCCTGTTTACCAGACTTACCAGCGACCTCATTTGTCTGGAAGATACTTTGTCCCTGGAAAAATTTCCAACAAGACATATCCCTATCGCCTTCTCGTTCATATTATCTGCCTTGCAATGGGCCCCGTTCAGCTGCTTTATCCAGCGCGGCGTTGTTTCTATCTGACCGTCATCTTTGCCGCATGTGCCGTTATCAACGATAAAATGGTAACCCACGCCTTCCCACCCGCGCCGCAGGTGTGCTTTATTAAACTGCATGGAATTTCCGATCTCGGTCGCGCTGTGGTGGATGATTATGTATTTCCACTGGTCGTTGGGATACAATATGATCACGTTCTTTCTCGGGGAAGCGTCCGGGATATATAACTCCCTGCCAATGTCCAGTTTCTTGACATTCGCTATGCGGTTCGCTTCTTTGATCGTACTGACATTCACGTCATACATCCTGGCAATGCGCCAGAGGGTTTCTCCCGGCGCCACGGAATGGTAAAGCCCCCGGGGCGCATGGGAGGCATCAGGAAGAGTTGCGTATATGGCGGATTCCCCCGGAGACCGAACTAAATGGGTTGCGGTGCAAGACGACAATAACAGCGTCATAAAAAAATACAACAGACAGACAGAAAGCTTTTTTGTTATGGATTTCATCATATCTTCCAAAAGTAAACTTCCACGGACTCACGTCCGTGGCTTTAGCCGAGTCAGGCTTCGCCTGTCCGACTACGTCGGAACCCGATACACCCCCGGACTTACGTCCGCGGAACTTCATAGGTGCATTAGAGATCTAAAAACATAGAAAATTTATACATAGTATAATAGGTAATGCGAAAAAAAACAATTTTTTTTTAAAGTTTTTGTCTCCGGAGTGAGAAAAAAAGTATAGAAGGTCATTCGACAACACGTATTTTTACTTTTATAAGTCCCTTTTCCAGAACTTCTATCTCCTCGAATGCGGCCATTGTAAGGTCGATCACGCGCCCTTCCTGGCACAACTGTTTAGCCGGCCCCCTGTCATTAACGCGCACAATGACCTTTCGATCGTTGCTGAGGTTGGTTACTTCGATCCTTGTATCAAATGGCAGCCCCCAGATAGCGCAAGTCGCTTTGTCGTGGTCGAACATCTCCATGTTCGCTGTTGTCGGCTTGATACCGGCTGAAAACTCCGAATACCATGACGCAAGGCCTTCAAGATAGACAAAGGAAGCATCTGAGCTTATTCCGGCAGCAATAGAACAAAATACGGCAATCAGAACCACTGTATAAAGAATTTTCATGCTCTTCCTGATGTAAATTATCCTCATGGCAAATCACCATAAAGTAGCGCGAATAAGTTCCCTTTTTATCATACTAACATTCCTTTGACAAAAAAAAATAACCAATGATGCCGCAAAATAGCTAACTTTATATTGACTTAAATAGATTATCATACAGAACCCAAAAAGGCAACTTTTTGCGTAAGGAATTTTAGTTGTAAAAGTTCAGACAAGAAATGTGACTCAACCGGCGAGTAGCAGACCAGGCTGTTTTGAAGCGTTCTGTACAGGGCATAGGCTGCCCGAGCGGGCTCAGGTTCTGCGAAGGCCAAAGGCCTGAGGGAGAGCGAGGGCAGCCTCTGAGCTCGATTCCCTCGCTGGGGGAATCGAGCGACCCTGGTAAGAATGCTTCAAAACAGCCACTCGCCGGTGATTGAGTTACATTTCCTGGCTTAACTTTTACTTCTTTTTTTTATGGCGTTCGATCAATACGGCGATAAGAATGCCGATTTCGTAAAGCACTATCATCGGCATGGCGAAAAGGAGCATATTGAGAATGTCCTGGGTGGGGGTGATAACAGCGGCAAAGATCATGATCGCGAGAATCGCATAGTGTCTCTTTCTCTTTAATGTCCGCACTTCGAGCAGCCCTGCGTCGGTAAGAAGCCCTATAACGATCGGTATTTCAAAGACAATGCCCCCGATCAAAACCAGAGCTCCGAAAAAAGATATGTATTTACCAAGCGATATCCTGGCGAGGGCGATACCTTTGCTGAAACCGATCAGGAAATCGAGAGCAGCGGGGATGGCCAGGAAATAAGAGAACATTATCCCCCCAAAAAAAAGTATCAGAGCAAATATCAGCCACAAGACAACGCGGCTTCGCATGTCCCTGGGCAATGCGGGAAACAGGAACGCCCAGCCATGATAAAGTATTACGGGGAAACATATGACAAAAGCGGCAAGGAACGCCACCTTTATGCAGGCGACAAATGCTTCGGTCGGACTTATAAAAATGAGCTCATCGACAAGACCCAGGATAGGCCTTTTGACAAGCGCCATGATAAGATCGCCCTGCGCAAATGAAATAATAGCGGCGGCCACAAGGGCCAGCAGACAAAATAATATCCGCCTGCGCAGTTCCTCGAGATGGCTGACAACATCCAGTTTCTTTGTTTCTTCCAGGTAAAAGGGGCTCATCCGGTCTTCTTGTCATCTTTTTTTTCTTTTTCTTCCGTAAATTCCTGCGTTCCCCTCTTGAATTCACTCAAGGCCTTCCCCAGCGCTCTTCCTATTTCAGGCAGTCTCGCGGCCCCGAAAATGAGAAGCGCAATGACAAGTATCAACAATATCTCCGGCAATCCCAGTCCGAACATGAGCTATTCCCCCTTCATTTTATATGTTTCCATCTACAAACAAATCCATCTATCCAGGATCAGGGTCAGCTGCCGGCTCCTGTGACCCCGGCCAATTCCCTGTAATACAGCAGCACTCCGCGGTAACATTCCACTGCCCCGACCGTCGCCCAGACGGTCACGGCGATCACAGCAACTGAAATCAATACCTTTATATACAGTCTGGTCCCCGGCCGAAACCATAAAAGGAGCAACCCCAGCGGGCCGAAACAAAAAATCGCTCCTGCTATCGCCAATGGCCTGAGATACCATTCCTGCGGGTTTTCCCGGGGTTGACTCAAATGCGCATACGGGGTCGTTTTCTCCATTTTACAGTTTTGGAAGACTCCCTGTATGAAGGGCTTGTCGGCGGGATATACGGGACTCCATCCTCGACTGACTGGAAAGCATCTTCCGTACCCATATATTCTTTGTCCTGGTCGTATAATTCGCTTTTTTCCCGCGGCCCTTCATCTTCCGGGCAATCGCTTATATCCTGGATAACCACCAGTTCGTCAATAATATCATCTATGCCCACCATGTCCGTTATAGTCTGTCTTATCATTTTCTGTTCGCTGACAGAGTCCACTTTACCGTTCAAAGCAACTCTGGGACCGTCAATAATCTCAACCTCAATGGCTTCAGTATCGATCCCCCGGTCCTTCAACTGCTCCAGGATAAGCTCTCTCAATTCCTCGTTGGATAATTCTTCAATATTTTCCATAATCTCCCCGCAAAGGTTGTCAATCAAGTATACCACAATGCCCTAAAAATTCCAGCTATCCGGGGTTCTGAAGGCCGGACCTATTCTCCTATGACCTTCACGAGGACCCTTTTTCGTCTGCGCCCGTCGAATTCTCCATAAAAAATCTGCTCCCATGGGCCGAAATCCAGTTTGCCGTTCGTGATCGCGACAACGACCTCCCTCCCCATTACCTGCCTCTTCATGTGAGCATCGCCGTTGTCTTCACCGACATTATGGCGGTATTGTTCCACCGGTTCATGCGGTGCCAGTTTCTCCAGCCAGTTATCGTAATCCTCCAGCAGGCCAGGTTCATCGTCGTTGATATAAACGCTGGCCGTTATATGCATCGCATTTACCAGGCACAACCCCTCTCTGATACCGCTGGCGCGAATGATCTCTTCTATCCGGGGGGTGATATTAATATAACTTCTTCTATGAGGCGTATTGAACCATAATTCTTTGCGGTATGATCTCATCTTACTCCCTCTTTCCGTCAGAATCTGACGTGTATGCCTCCTATGGCGCGAATTTCGCCGCCTGCGGCAAAACGGCCGAGAGAAAGGAACAATTCGGCATCGTTCTTGAACGCCCTGGAAAAGCTGACCTCAAGCCCGAGTCTTTGACCATTCTCGCTCTTCAGGGAAACGGCAACGGTTCCATCTTGGCCTACAAGTTTTTCCGCCAGAAATCGTATCTCCCGCCGTCTGTTCCCGGCATACTCAACTTCGAAACCTACATCGAAATCTCTGCCGAGCTTCCACTTTCCGTATATTGTTAAGGTCTGTTTAATCCTGTGGCGGACTTTTCCTTTCGAATACTTTATCCCGATCTGATATTTTATGGTGCCGTCAGCAGCCCGAAGGCTCCGCGACTGCAGAGCCGCCTTAAACCGGAAAAAGGAGTTACCTGCCCTGGCGAGCCTGTACACGATATGGTCTTTTCCAAATTCCCAGTATCCCTTGAATATCAGTATCCTGTCTACCCTGGTCTTCGTCTTTAAAACGGTTTTAGAGTATCGGTATATAAATTCGTTATGCTTGTCGACCTGCCACGCCCCCTGGAATCGCAATACGTCATGTCTTCCCCTGGCCCTTGCGGCATTGAACGTTATCCGGTTATTCCTGTCAGCGCGCCACATCCCCTTGAGTTCGATGGTGCGCGAGCGTATGCCGCTGACAGCATCACATTGACGCACCCTGAAGACCAGGGCCGTGCCGCTTACACGCTCCACATCACCCCGCAAAATAAGGGTTTTCCCGGAGTAGGGGGACTTTGATCCCGATACGCGCAATTTAAGGTCGTGCTCCGAAGTCATGGACCAGACCCCGTCAAGCACTATTTTTCGCAAGCGCTTCTTTCCTGCTGTATCAGTAACAGCCGCTTCGTAAGAAGCTTTGCCACGCCTGCCTTTTTCCGCCTTGCCGCTCTTCCCGCGCGGCTTTTTGCGGGAAACCCGCAAGGTATCCCTGAAAATGTCGGTTATTATAAGTCTGTTTAAAGAGTCAATCGAGATCTGACTGGAACGCCCTGGCATGGCTCACCTCGCGAATAAATACAATGATATTGCGGCAGCAGCGGTAACGTTAAGGGATTCAACTCCCGCGTGAACAGGAATATGAAAAAAAACGTCCGCTTTAGCCGAGATCTCCCTGGATACCCCTTTCCCTTCACTGCCAAAAGCCAGGATCGAGAGGGGCCCTGAATATCCTTTTAACTCAGTAACATCTTTACTGTTCCGCTGCCGGGGCCGGCTGACCAAGAGGCGGTATCCTTCATTCCTGAGATAGTCCAGTGCGGCCGTATTACATCGATACAGGGGAATATCGAGTATCATCCCGCTCGACGCCCTGACAACCTTTGGATTGTAAACGTCCACGTTTTCTCCCGTGAGCAGTATAGAATCCGCCCCAAACGCGATCGAGGTCCTGACTATCGCGCCAAGGTTGCCTGGGTCCTGGATGCCGTCGCATAAGACCAGAAGTGCGCCTTTATCTCCGGCACCCGCGAGTTCAGGAACATGAGGCTTTTTGGCAACCGCCAGTATGCCCTGTGAGTGCTGGAGAGATGACATCCTTTCAAAATTTTTGTTACCAGTCTCGAATAAAGGTATGCCCCTTTTCCCCAGATCATGAAGAAAAGATTTATTCCCAATATCCCGAAGAAAGCCGGAGGATACTATCACAAAATCAAGAGCGTGTCCTTTGGCGGCCATGTCCCGGACGATTTTCAGGCCTTCGGCCGGAAACAGCCCGGTTGTGTCCCGAGCCTGCTTGTCACGCATAAGCTCACGTACCCTTTTTAACCGCGTTTCACTCGCTTTTTCCATAGCTGTCCATTCCGGGTCACCGTTCGAACTTCCCCAGCTTTTCCCACCAGGTGCTGCTGTCCCATGATTTTGTGCTCTCCCACAGCCGGCGGGCACTTTCGGTCCGAAGATGGTCGGGGGCTTTTTTGAAAAACTTTTCCGCATTACGGAACCCAAGGTCCGTGTATTCTTTTGCCTGTATCAGACATTCAAGGATATCCGCATCCCGGGCAACAAGGCCTTCAATCGTTTTCTGAGAATCATATACCTCTCTTATGCTCTTAAGCTCATCTTTCATCTCCGTTTCCAGAAGCTCTATCTGTTCGGCAAACGCTGCCCGTTCCGCTTTCCTCACATTCAGATATCTGTGTGCCACCTTATGCATATCGTTGATCCTCGCCTCATGCAGGTCATTGAAAAGGGTCATCATGAGGACCTTATAGGTATCCGCCTTTTCCTTCTTCGCCAGGACATACCCGATGGCCGCGCATCGAAAACTGTGTTCCGCCACGCTTTCCTCGAAAGGGATACCGACCATCCACCACCCGCTTCTTTTTATCCGCTTCAGTAAGCCCAGCTCGGCAAAAAAATCAAGCACGTTCTTGTCGTTCATATGCCCTCCGTGATTTGTGACTCGCGGCCCGCGGCTTCTCCGTCCACCGGCGGCGGTTTATCTCGTAGCAGAAAATGGACGTCGCCACCGCAACATTATAAGACAAAGGCGCTCCCCGCATAGGCAGGGATAATCCGGTGTCCAGGTGTTTTTGAAGGCCGGGGCGGATCCCTTTTCCCTCGGAACCGATAATAAGTGCCAGAGGAAACATCAGATCCGACCCCACAAGATTATTGCTGCCAGAGACCAGGGCGCCGGCTATCCATACCCCGTTCTTTTTCGCCTTTCTGACCGCGGGAGCGATGTTCGGGACCCTGGCTATTTTGATATAATTCTCTCCGCCGTTTGCTACCCTCAAAACTGTCTCATTAACATGCGCGGACTCATATTCCGGCAGGACCAGGGAAAAACCGCCCAGACACGCCAGGACCCGGATAATAGCGCCCAGGTTCTGGGGATCCGTCACCCTGTCCAGGAACACCGGAATAGAAACATTATCAATGCACGCAGCCAGGACCGCAGAAAACGAAGCGTATTTGAACTCATCCACTTCGGCCATGACCCCCTGGGCATGCGCGTCCCCGCATTTGCGCCTGAACCATGCCCTGTCAACCGACTCAAAGGTTATGCCGGCTTTCCCCGCTTCCCGCGCGACCCCGGAAAGATCAGTTCGTTTCTGGAGATACAGGCTTCGTACGGAACGCGGATCGGTCCTGATGCGTTCCAGCACGGGATTTTTTCCGTATAATCTCATTAATTCCTTTCCATTAGCTCTGCATAAATTCGCATTTATGATTTACTCTCACTATCGTGTTCGTAAATCATGTGCTCATTTAGCTCTGCCGAATCGGGCTGTAAGCCGCGCCTCAGCCAGCACATGACCCTGCATGGCCTGCAAAACAGCGTCTTTACCGGCTCCGGGAGGAAGTGTCAAAACGATATCAACCGCGTACAACTTAAAAAAATACCGGTGAGCAGGGCCGGGGGGAGGATACGGACCGCCGTACCCTGTTTCCCGGAAACTGTTCATGCCCTGTCTGGTTCCGTTGTCCAGGATAGATTTTTTTGCGACATCCGCTTCCAGCCCGCTGGCACTTTTGGGAATGTCATATATCACCCAGTGCACCCATGTCCCCATAGGGGCATCCGGATCATCCATAATAAGAACAAAACTCTGCGTGCCTTGGGGAGCGCCGCTCCAGTTCAGGCCGGGAGAAACGTCATCTTCCAGCCCGGTATAACGGGCTGGAAGGCCTCCGCCATTCTCGAAAACAGCGCTTCGCAGTTCCAGACTGCTGGCCGTCCCGGCGAAAAACAGGACCGGCAGCAATAGAACAACAGAACTTATTTTATTATGCCGCAAGCGCAAGTAAAACCCCTACCAATAGAGCGATCGTCCCCATCAGGGCTATGTCCCGCCCCGGTCTTGTTTCCCACCATTCTATTATTCGTATTATGGCGCTTTTTTTGATCAAAAACCCGGCAATTCCGCCAAAAACAGAAAGCGCGCCTAAAAAAAGAACGATCCAGGGAACACGGCAAGAGGAAGACGCGAGCATCAAAAATATCCCGATAACAGCTTTGATACCCCCTGCTATGTAGACCCGGTTTTCTTTCTTGACGAACTCAAATATTCTCTTCAACGTATCCGGGCGCAATATTATCAGGCACCCATAGAGAATAACCGCGATCGAGATCAATTTCACCATCAAAATCATATTCCCCCCCTTGTTTATTTAAAAATCCCTTTCATGATGTCCACGACTTTTTCCACGTCAGTTCTCCCTCCCTGCCCATCAGCAGAAGGTTCACTCAGATCGCTCAGGGCTTCTGATATTTTGTCGACCACCATGTTCTGGATCTCTTCCTTAACATGCGGGCCGGGATAGAACCGCGGATTGTTCATATTGCCTTTTATTTTGAAATCAAAAATTATTTCTCCGGGCGAGGACTGAAGGTACTTAATAATATCCGGGAGCGCGGTCTGCCAGTGTTCAGCGCCGGCTTTGCCTTTCTTCACTCTGAAACTGAAATCCTCCAGCCGGAGCGTGTTCATCGAGCCGATATTGCCTTTATCAAAGTCAAAAACAAGGGTGCCGGAAACCCTGCCCCTGTCAATAATTACAGGGGCATATCCCTCGCAATAAGGTTTGAACAGGGTGATATCCACGTTTGCCACTTCGTACCTGTTTGACATCCTGAGATCTTTCGTAGTGGGGTCAAGTAAAACGACCCACCCGATCCGCTGAGACCTGTCTCCGTTAACAGAGCCGTTGCCCCGGCTCGCTACGGAAAAGACTTTTTTATAATCATCACTCAGTTTTATCTCCATATCTCCGTTTATATCTTCAAACGTCAGTTCATAGGGCCGGCTTGATACGTATCCGTCCAAAAAAATTATTTTGCCGTCTTTGATATTGATCGTATCGGAAAGCTGAATAAGATCGGACATCCTCTTTCCGGCAGGGCCGCCCCGGGCCTGCGGTTTTCTTTCCTGCCCTTCTTTTCGCTTTTTTGCGGGTTTTTCTCCCGCAGCTTTATCCTGACTGCCGGGATCCATCAGCTGAGACATCTCATTGATGTTAATGCGTCCGTCGGGGAGGCGTTCTATATGGACAACCGGACTCTCAGCGGCGATCTCAGTCACCGTTATACCATCAAGGATATTCTTTCCTTTCATCTTATAACGGCAGGAGATCCCGTCTATTTCCGCAAGAAATTTAGTATAATAACCTTTCGGATTTTTTATCCCCAGGGCTTCTGCCCTGAAGATCCCGCTCTTTAGATCAAAGATGATCCTTCTGACCGTTACATACGAAGGCAGGCTCTTCTTTATAATCTCTTCAGCAGAGAACTGGAATATCTCGTGCCGGTAGTGATAAGCTATCCCTGCGGCAACGATAAAAAACACTAAAACAATAACGCCTATTTTCTTCATCATAAACATCACCCCGGTCTATTCCCAAATGCCCTCGATAACGGCGCCGCAGGCGCGGCATTTGCCGCCTTCAAGAAAATCCTCAGATATGTTTGCCGTTAACCCCGCTCTTTCGATCAGGACATTCCCGCATCCCGGGCAGATTGTCTCTCCGCGGGTATAGACATTTCCAAGATATATATATTTAAGCCCCGCCTTTTTGCCTATTTCCCTCGCCTTTTCCATGGTAGCGAGCGGAGTGGGATAAGAATCCGTATATTTATAGTCAGGATGAAAACGGCTTATATGCCAGGGGATCTCCTTGCCCGTTTCGGCCAGAAACTCCGCGATACCGCACAATTCCTCGTTCGAATCATTTTCTCCCGGAACAATAAGGGTAGTAACCTCAACCCATATCCCGGCTTTTTTCATGTTCTTTATGGAATCCAGGACAGGGGAGAGACTCCCCTTACATATCCTTCTGTACGAATCGTCACTGAAGAACTTAAGGTCGATATTTGCCGCGTCCAGATAGGGACTTATTTCCGCTATCGCCTCTTTTGTCATGAAGCCGTTTGTCACGAAATTGTTATACAGGCCGCGCGCTTTGGCTGTTTTCGCCGTATCGTAGGCATATTCGAAAAATATCGTGGGTTCTGTATAAGTATAGGAGATACTGCTGCAATTGTTGCCCTCGGCAGCTGCGGCTATCTCCTCCGGGCTCAACTCTTCCCCTTCCATATCCTTATCCTTTACTGACCGTTGTGAAATCGTCCAGTTCTGGCAAAAAGGGCACCGGAAATTGCATCCGATCGTGGCGATGGAATAGGCGTATGTGCCCGGAAGAAAATGGTAAAGGGGCTTCTTTTCAATAGGGTCGACATGGCTGGCGATCACTTTCCCATAGGCGTATGTGTAAAGTTCCCCTTCAAGATTTTGCCGCATGCCGCAAAATCCGAAACCGTTTTCTTCTATTTTGCAATGGTGGGAGCAGAGATAGCAGTGAACCCTCTTCCCTTCCATCTTCTCCCACAGCATCGCTTTCTTAAGCATCTGTCTTCTGTCCCTCGAAGGATTCCTGCCCTGCCTCCACCTGCAAACTCTTCTCGAGTTTCAGGGTGGATTCGAGGTTCCTTTTGAACCGCTGCACATGACCGTCCCCGGCCCTGTAGGCTTCCGAAGCTTTCTCAATGGTCTTGCCGACCAGCTCGAATTTTTTGTAGAAAAAATTGAAATCTTTCTCGATCCTGGAAAGCGATTCCTGCAGCGCTTTGGCATCCCGGACGATCTCGATATTCCGTATGCCTAGCATCACGACATGGAGAAACGCGTAAAAGGTATTGGGGCTTACAGGTATTACCTTCCGTCTGGTCGCGTATTCATGTATCTGGCATGGATCCCCGAGATAATTCTTCTCGGCTATGGTTTCGTAATAAATAGCTTCCGACGGGATAAACATCAGCGCGAATTCCGTGGTCCCTTTTTCGGGCTTTATATATTTTTCCTTTATCGAATTTATCTGTATCTTCAGAGCCCTTTCGTAATTCGCCCAGTGCCCCCTCTTTTCCCGCGGGTCAGTCGCAGCTATATATTTCTGATAGTCCTCTTTCGGGAACTTGGAATCGATAGGAATAGTCACATCCTTGTATTTGACGACCGCGTCCACTTTTTCACCGCCCTCTATAGCGTACTGCGGCTCCCATATCCCTCTGGGCAGGACACGTTCCAGCATCTCCTCAAGAATGGTTTCTCCATAGTTGCCCCTTAATTTCGGCGCCTGGAGCAGATACTCCAGGGATTGTCCCAGCTGCTGGGCCTTCTCCTGCTGCCTGACCAGGTTACCAACCGTGTCACTCATGCCCTTTATATGCTCCAGGGTCTTAAGCGCGTTGTTCGAAAGAACATCCTTGGATTGTTCGACTTCACGCCGGGTGCTCTCCATGGTCTGGCGTATCCTGTCGTAAAAATCAATAAATTTCTCGTTCAGAAGGGACTCCACCCCTTGTTTCCCGTTGTCAGCGCCATGTACCCTCCATATAAGGAAAGCTATGAGACCGACAAGAATGAACAGTAATATTATGATAGTGATTTCCATATGTTTCTGTCGATGCCAGGTTGCAATTGTGTTAGTCTTATAGGGGTCAGGTCTACACATTTACATTTTTTCATTAAAAAGGTAATTGTAAATGTAAATGTGTAGACCTGACCCCACTTTATATGTTACTATCGCGACCGGCTGATAGCAAGATTTTTGTGGGGGTCAGCTGTCAGCCGTGTATTGCCTCCCCAAAAACCGCTCTGCACGCTTCGGCAGCCGTTTCCGAGAACGTGGGATGCGCGTGTATCGTCTTTGCGATATCTCCCACGGAAAGCCCCGCTTTCTTGGCAACAACAAACTCGTGGATCGACTCAGCAGCTTCATACCCTATTATATGGACCCCAAGCAGGCCTCCGGTATCTCTATCCGCAATGATCTTTATAAAACCTTCCGTCTGTGAATTGACCGCAGCCCTTCCATTGCTTTTAAAGAACTGTTTCCCGACCCTAAAATCGATGCCCTCCGATCTCGCTTTTTCCTCGGTCATGCCCACGCTTGCCGCCTGGACTTCGGAATATACGGCGTTCGGGACAGAACTGTAATCGATCGGATCAGACGTTTGACCCGCGGCTGTTTCCGCTGCTATTTCTCCTTCGGCATAAGCCAGATGCGCCAGCATGGGTGTGCGCAAAACATCGCCGGCCGCATAAACATTTTCCGCGTTCGTCCGCATCCTCTCATCCACCGGGATAAATCCTTTGTCATCCGTAGCCACCCCAATCTTCTCCAGGCCCAGGCCGGAAGTGGAAGGGATACGTCCGACAGACACCAGAAGGAGCCCGTATTTTTCTGTCGTTTCCCCGTCCGGACCCTCGATCGTTACCGCCACAGCGCCGGATTCGACTGACACTTTTTTTACCCGGCTTGAGACAAGGGTTTCTATGTTCTTCTGTTTAAAAATCGATCGCATCCGCTTCGATACCTCTCTGTCTTCAGCGGGAAGAAGCGAATCCTCGATCTCGACTATCGAAACCCCGGTTCCGATGGTATTGAAAAAGGACGCGAATTCCGTGCCTATGGCTCCGCCTCCCACTATCAGCATCTTTTCCGGTGTCTTCTCCAGACGGATCCCCTGGGAGCTTGTTATCACACGTTCGCGGTCAAAAGGTATCCCGGGCAAAGGCCTGGGAGCTGATCCGGTGGCGATCAGGAACTTTTCCGCTTTCACTCTGGATGCCTCTCCGCTTTCGCCGGACACATGGACAGTCTCTTTATCGACGAACCGTGCTGTGCCTATGATCAGATCAACACTGTTCTTCTTAAAAAGGAACGAAAGGCCGTTCCGGAGCTGCCGGGCGGTTTCTCTGCTTTTTTCGACAAGTCCGGCCATATCTATACCGCCGTGCCGCACTTCAAGCCCGCACAGATCAGGGTTTCTTCTGACAGTGTCAAGAACCCTAGCGCTGTGATAGAGTGATTTTGCCGGGATACAGCCTTCATTAAGGCACACGCCGCCGAGCATGGCCATATCTTTCTCGACAATCCCGACCCGTAGTCCAAGCTGCGCCGCTCTTATCGCAGACACATGCCCCGCAGGTCCGCTCCCGATCACCAGATAATCGTATTTCATTTTCTATTGGGGTCAGGTCTACACATTTACAAAAAAATGTAAATGTGTAGACCTGACCCCCCACTTATTTCTTTTTCCCCCTGGCTTTCTCTCTGGCCATGATAAACAGTATGTCCGATATGCAGTTCAGGTACGGCAGTATATAGTCGTTCTTGATCTTCTCTTTCCGGGACAATCCCACGACACTGCGTTCCGCCCTCCTCGCGACTGCCCTGGCGATGTCCAGAAAAGCGGAAAGCTCCCCGTTCCCTGGAAGACTGAAACAGCTTTCCGGCTTTACTTTGCCTTCCAGCTGATAAACGACGCTCTTGACCCAGTCGGCGTCTTCTTTTTTTAAGAGCGGCCCAAGTTTCTGCTTCTTTTCGGTGCCGACCGCTATTTCGGAAGCGATCGCGGAAACCGCGCGCTGGATCTTCTCAATGGTGGTCTTGTCTTTTCGGGGCCTCAACACGCTCTTGACCAGGCCGAGATAACAGTTGAGCTCATCCAGATCTCCTATAGCGCGGATATCGGCGCTGTCCTTGCTTATACGCTTCTGGAACAAAAGGTCCGTAAAACCCTTGTCCCCCCTGCCGGATCTGACCCCCATATGTCCCCTCCAGTTTGTAATGAATACCCGACTATTTTACAGGAAAACCACGGTTTTGGGAAGCTGAATGAATAACATCGGCCGCCTTCTGGAATATATCATCCATTTCGTCCCGTCCCACGCACAAAGGAAGAAAAAAATAAATAACGTTGCCGAGCGGACGAAAAAGCAGCTTTTTCTTAAGCCCCATCTCGTAGACTTCCATCCCGATCCTTTCGTCCGGACCGAAAGGTTCCCTGGTCCTCTTGTCCTTGACCAGCTCCATCGCGCCCACCGCGCCGATACCCCTCGTGTCCCCCACTATGGAAAGCGCTGACATCTCCCGCAGAAATGACCCCAGTCTTGAGTTTATCTCCGGCACCTTCTCCAGTGTACCTTCCGTCCCGAAGAGATCAATGCTGGCGACCGCGGCCGCGCAGGATACCGGGTTACCGGTAAAAGTGTGCCCGTGAAAAAATGTCTTCAATTTACCGTAATCGTCATAGAACGCCTTATATACCTCCTCAGTGGTAAGCGTGGCCCCCATGGGCAGGTATCCCGACGTTATCCCTTTGGAAAGGCACATGAAATCAGGCTCTATCTCCGCATGTTCACACGCGAACATTTTTCCTGTTCTCCCGAAACCCGTGGCGATCTCATCCGCTATCAGATGCACGTTGTATTTCCGGGAGAGATCCCAAATGCCTTTTAGATACTCAAGCGGATAAACGATCATGCCGGCCGCTCCCATCAGCACAGGTTCTATCACTATAGCGGAGATCCTGTCCGCGTTGTGTCTTAATATCTCCTCCGCCTGCCGCAGGCACTCCAGCGCGCATTCGCCTCTTTTCTTCCCGAACGGACAGCGGTAACAATACGGGGTCGGCACCTTAAAAGCCTTGAAAAACAAGGGTTTGAATCTCCTGTTGAACAGATCAACGCCGCTTACGCTCATAGCCCCCACAGTGTCACCGTGATATGCCATATCAAGTGAAAGAAAACGCGTCTTTCCCTCTTTCCCTGTATTCTGCCAGTACTGGAACGACATTTTCAGCGCTACTTCCACGGCGGTGGAGCCATTATCGGAATAAAACACTTTAGTAAGATTTCGCGGGGTTATCCCCACAAGCCTCTCCGCCAGTTCCACTGCCGGCCTGTGCGTGAATCCCGCGAAAAGGATATGCTGGACGGTATCCAGCTGTCTTTTTATGGCGGATTTGATGACAGGGTGGTTGTGCCCGTGGACATTGCACCACCAGCTGGAGATAGTATCATAGTAAAAATTCCCGTCATAGTCGTATAGTTTGACTCCCTCGGCTCTCGCAACAGGAACCGGGGGCAGAGACTCGCAGTCTTTCATCTGGGTATACGGATGCCAGATATACTTCATATCCCTCTGGATCAAGCTACCCTCTTCCACTCCGGAAGTGGCTACTCCCGGAGTGGCTACTCCCGGAGTGGCTACTCCCGGAGTGGCTACTCCCGGAGTGGAAGGGGTTAACCTCTCAAATATCCTCTCCCCGGCCGGCCGGAACTTCCCGTAAAGGGCATCTGTATCACGGTTATATTCGAGTTCACCCAGGATCTCCTCACCTGTAAGTTTCCCCACGATCCGCATGTTATCCTTGAGGATCAGGTCGTCCCCGCTTTCTGAGAGACGGTTGAATATTATACCAACTATCCTCAGTTTTCTTTTTCTCAAGGATTCCACTGTCAGGAGCGTCTGGTTTATAACGCCCAGCCTGTTTTCAGCGACGATCAGGGTGTTCAGGCAGAGTTTTTCCGCGATATCCGCTATCACGGTTCCCTCGTCTATCGGGACCATGAGCCCGCCTGTCCCTTCAACAATGACAACGTCAAAATCCCGCGCAAGGCGCCGGAATGACCGTTCTATGCGGCCGGGATCAATGCGTTCCTTTTCAATGGAAGCCGCCAGATGCGGTGATGACGGGAACTTCAGCACATACGGCGCCATGTCTGAACGATAGCTCCCGAAATATTTATCGCCACAACCGATAACTCTCATATGGGCGGCGATATCCTCAGAAACTCCGGCACATCCTGTCTGAACCCACTTCTGCGTAATGACCTTTTTGCCTTTTTCCGTAAGCAACCGCCCCAGAAGACCGGTAACAAGCGTCTTGCCGACGCCGGTCCCGGTCCCTGTTATAAAAATCGAGTTGGTCATATTTTCGGCTCCAAGAGGGGTATTCCGATCCCGCATCGGAACTGGTTCCGATGCGGGATCGGAAGCTAACCCACTTTCCGCGCTTTACAAAAATATACGTGGTGCGTCGCGACGATCCTGTTGAATTTTTCGATATAGGTCTTTTCCATCTCCCTTATCGCATCCCTGCCCAGAAAGAGATCGTTTTCAAGCCCCTCTCCCCGGCTTCCGCTGTGTTTGACGTCCCGCAAAAAATCCCAGATCGAGGAAAAATCCGCAGTGAAACGCTCCTCCGCCAGCTCAAATCTCTTAAAATATTTCGCCAGGATGATCTCCATCTCTTCACGGCAAATGAACCGGCTGGAACTCAACCGGCGGTGCCGTCCGAAATGAGATTCCAGCACATCCCTGAATTCCTTAAAGGTCTCCGGTCCGTACATGGAAAAACACAGCACCCCGCCGTCAGCCAGGGCTTCAGCAAAAAGCTCGAGGGTCCCGCATAGATCCTCGAACCACTGAAAGCTCGCGTTAGAAGTGATCAGATCGGCTTTCCCGTCCATTGCCATCTGTTCCCCGTCGGCAACCCTGAAACTTACGTCACCGGCCGGGAACTTTTTCCGGGCGACACCTATCATGTCTTCTGAAATATCGAGCGCGGTCATCTCCGCATCTCCGTATTTATCCCGCAGCAACCGGGTATATATTCCCGTTCCGCACCCGATCTCGAGTATACGCGAAAAACGCTCTCCCCTGATAAGCTCGATCAGCCTTTCAGCGCACCTGCTCTGAACAGCAGCATGGTCATCGTAGCTCTTTGCGTTCTTCGAAAAATTACCGTTAATGATTCTTTTGTCCATAGCCGCTTATATCTTTTATGAATTTTTCCAAGCCGCCCGGAGTATGATCAAAGGTCAAGGATATCCGGAGCCGCGCCTGCCCGTGGGGAACCGTCGGGGGCCTTACCGGCGTGACCCAGTAGCCTTTCCCTTTCAGGAATTCGCTGACCCTAACGGCCTCTTTATTCTCCCCCACTATTATCGGGACGATCTGGGAATCACCCCTGACATGGAACCCTTTCTTTTTCAGCCCGGCCCTGAAATAACAGGCATTCGACAGAAGTGTCTCCCGGCGGTGAGGTTCCCGCTTTATCAGCTCCAGAGCGGCAAGATCGGCCGCTATTATCGAAGGAGGCAGGGACGTGGAATAAATAAAACTGCGGCAGGTATTGACCAGATAATCCCGTAATGTCCGGGATGTCGCCGCGTAAGAACCGAACCCGCCGAGCGCCTTACTGAACGTGCCCATGATAATATCGGCTCCGCCGGTCACGCCTTCCGCCTCGAGCACGCCGCCGCCGCAGGCCCCGAATATACCGGTCGCATGCGCCTCATCGACCATGAACATGCAATTATGTTTTTTTTTTAGTTGGGAGATCCTTCCGACCGGGGCGATGTCCCCGTCCATACTGAAAACCGTTTCCGTGAGGATAAGCGCTCCCCTGTGCCGGTTTCTCTCCCGGCACAGCAGTTCTTCAAGGTGATCAGTGTCATTGTGCCTGAACCGGAAAAGCCGGGCGCCGGAAAGGCGGATACCGTCAACTATACTTGCATGGTTCAGCCTGTCGGAAAAAATACAGTCGTCTTTCCCGCAAAGCGCGCTTATAATGCCGACATTCGCCTGATACCCGGAATTAAAGACGAGAGCGGCTTCCTTTCCCTTGAAACCCGCTATCCTGTCCTCAAGCACATGATGCAACCGCGTGCTGCCGCTCATAAGCCTGGATGCGGAAGACCCGACAACCGGAGAAAGGGCCGCCAGCGCTGCCCTGGCCAGTTCAGGATGGGAGGATAATCCGAGATAATCGTTTGAGGAAAGGTTGATGTATTTACGTCCGCCTACCCGTATCTTCCCGCTGCCGAGAGGAGACACCGTCGCAAGGCGCCTGAGCAGGCCTTCCTGCTGTCTTTCTTTGAGGATACTGTTTATTCTTCGTTCCATATCTTTTTTATTTCCTCTATCATGGCACGATCTTCGTCCGGCGGCCGGCCGCTGGTAGTAAGATATCCTCCGACCATCATGCCGTTGGCGCCGGCGGTATACATCAGAGCCTGAAAACCCTTTAGAACCGACTCCCTGCCCGCAATGACCTTCACCGCTTTATCCCTGAGAATGATACGGAAAAGCGCTATCACCCGTAGAGCTTCCAGAGGGGAGATATTACCGGCATTCTCCAAAGGTGTTCCTTTTATGGGAATGAGAAAATTCAAAGGGACGGAATCCACGCCGAGTTTTTTCAGAACAAAAGCCATATCGACGCGGTCCTGCCACGTCTCGCCCATGCCGAGTATCCCGCCGGAGCATATCTCTAAAGCCGCTCCTTTCGCCCTTTCTATGGTTTTAATCCTTTCCATGTAACCGTGTGTGGACACAATAAAGGGATAGTAACGTTCGGAGGTCTCGATATTGTGATGATAGCGCGTGAGACCGGCATCTTTCAGAACAGCGAACGAGTCCGCGTCAAGCGCGCCGAGTGAGGCGCATGGTAATATGCCGGTTTCCTTCCGGATCTCCCGGATCGCGTCGGCGACAGCCGTCACTTCCTTCCGGGTGAGCCCCCTGCCGCTTGTCACGATACCGAACCGTTCGGCGCCGTTCTTTTGGGCCGCCCTGGCCGCCGCGACGATCCTGTCCCTGCTCTTCAACGGATATTCCGGGATATTCGTGCGGTAATGAGCCGACTGCGCGCAGAATCTGCAGTCTTCACTGCACGCGCCGGATTTGGCATTGATTATCCCGCAAAGCTCTATATGCCTCCCGACACCTTCACGGCGCGCCCTGCCGGCGGCCACAAGAAGCTCTTCCATGGGCATGGATAAGATATCTTCAGCCTCGATGACGTTCATATTGTAAACAAGTTTAACATCTTTCGTTTACAATTACAAGCAAACGAACCGTATATTCTGTAACAGTTCTGCTTTTCAAAAAGCTTTAATATTAATGCCAGTTTAACTGAAAAAAGACGCTGACAGCCTGACCAGTCACCGGTATCCGTTTTGCTATAACAATACTTTGGACAATAGTTTTGTCTAACCTTCTTCCGCAGTCTAAACTTTTACTAATGATAGGCTAACTTTGCCTAAGAAAGGTTTGGATTATTCCGGACAGGACATTAAATGGCCGAGCAAGCTTGGTATCCGCCAAATCCTGATAATACAAAATAAAAGGCAGAGGCGGATTTGCGAGGCCGTTTCGTAGTAAGCCGTGCCGCTGGAGCACATCTTACGTTCCTGGTAGGGATAATCCAAACCTCTCTCGCAGCGTCCCCAGCTAAACTTTTGTGATATCTAATACTATGGGTATAACTATTTGAGAAATTCTTCGATCAGTTTACGGTGGCTTGCAAAGGGGATATCAGGAAAATCTTTTGGGGGCATGAATTTCGCGTCCGCGGCGTCGTCACCTGTGACAATGTTCTCGTTTTTAACGGTGAACTCTATGCCGGAGACCAGTACGGAGCCGTACCTCGGGCTTTCCTGCGTATGAAGGCCTACCAGGCGGCCGGCCATGCCTTCCAGTCCGGTCTCCTCGCGTAATTCGCGCTGACCGGCTTCCTGCGGTGTTTCATCCATCTCCATAAAGCCGCCCGGCAGGGCCCACGCTCCTTTACAGGGCGCGATGCCCCTTTTTATCAGAAGAAGTTCTCCCTTGCGGTTGGAGACAAGACAGGCTATCACAGGAAGGGGGTTGCGGTAATCGATCCAGCCGCACTCTCCGCAGGCCAGCCTTCTGCGGCCGTCCACATGATCCCACTCCAGGGAGGTCCCGCACATCGGACAGTACTTATAGTTCTTCATATTTTTTATAATACCTACGTATGAGTATAGGCCTTCCGGCACGAACAAACTGTCGTTAATCGTTCGTTGCCGGAAGGCCCATACTCAGCTGCGCTAAATCATTAAAATGTGAACAGATTAACTTTCAGGTTATTCCACAGGGCACACCTCTGGCAGAGAACAATTAACGACAGTTTGTTCGACGCCAGAGGTGTGCCCTGCGGCCGTCTTGTAAAACAAAAATATCAATCCTTTTTAAACACAGCTCCGGTCGAGGCTGATGTCACTTCCCTGGCATACCTGTAAAGATACCCTTCTTTTACCTTGTAATCGGGACGCTGCCATTTCGCCAGCCGTTTTTCTATCTCTTCCCTGTCCACCAGAAGTTCCAGAGATTTGCCAGGTATGTCTATGCGTATCCTGTCTCCCTCTTTAACTACAGCTATTACACCGCCTTCCTGAGCCTCGGGCGAAACATGTCCGATCGCGGCCCCCCGTGTGCCGCCGGAAAACCGTCCGTCGGTGATAAGCGCGGTATCCCTGTCCAGCCCGACTCCCGCAATAGCGGAGGTCGGCCCCAGCATTTCTCTCATTCCCGGCCCGCCTTTAGGCCCTTCATAACGGATAACGACCACATCACCTTTCTTTATCTTTCGGCCCATTATGGCTTTCATGGCCTCTTCTTCCGAATCAAAAACCCGGGCCGGACCCTCATGGACAAACATGCTTTTATCAACAGCCGACTTCTTGACGACCGCTCCGTCAGGAGCGAGATTTCCGAACAAAATACTCAGACCTCCGTCCGGCGAATAGGGTGAATCTATCGGATGTATCACCTTCGGATCAAGATTACGGGCAGCGCGGATGTTCTCTTTTACCGTCACTCCTGTGGCCGTAATAAGTTGCGTGTGTAAAAGGCCTTTTTTGTTCAGTTCCGACATCACAGCCGGTATGCCTCCTGCAGCGTCCAGATCTTCAAGATGCTGCTCCCCCGCCGGCGAGATGCGGCATAGATTAGGCGTGCGTTCACTTATTTCATTGAAGAGGTTAAGGCCCAGTTTTATGCCCGCTTCATTTGCAATGGCCGGGAGATGAAGAACCGTATTGGTGGAACTGCCCAGCGCCATTTCCACGGCAATAGCGTTCTCAAAAGCCTTGCCGGTAGCTATATCCCGCGGCTTGATGTCTTTGGCCACAAGCTCCATGATCTTCATGCCGCTGGTCTTCGCCAGGCGCAGTCTTTTCGCCATGACTGCCGGGACCGTTCCGTTCCCGGGCAGGCTTAGCCCGAGCGCTTCGCTCAGACAGTTCATGGAATTAGCGGTAAACATACCGGAACACGACCCGCATCCGGGACATGCTTCGTTCTCAAGCTGCCGCAACGCTTCGTCACTCATCTTGTTCGAAGCGCGCGCGCCCACTCCTTCAAAAACAGTGATAAGATCAATGGCCCGGCTGTCTATGCGGCCTGCCAGCATCGGCCCGCCGCTTACAAGAATGGCAGGAATATTCAGCCTGAGCATGGCCATCATCATGCCCGGCACTATTTTATCACAATCGCAGACACTGACGATCCCGTCCAGGGGATATGCCGTTCCCATTATCTCAACAGAATCGGCAATAAGCTCCCGTGACGGAAGAGAATATTTCATGCCTCTGTGTCCCATCGCAATACCGTCACATACGCCTATGGTGCTGAACTCCATGGGTGTGCCTCCGGCCATCCTGACCCCTGCTTTGACCGCTTCAGCTATGTCCCCAAGGTGCTTATGGCCGGGGATGACCTCATTGGCTGAATTGGCTATACCGATGATAGGCCTGTTTAATTCCTCATCGGTATAGGTCAGCGCTTTTAAAAGAGAACGATGCGGCGCTCTCTCAATGCCTTTTTTCATCTGATCCGAACGCATTTAATCCCTCCTTATTTATATGCAGTGCCTTTAAGCTCCTCAACGTAACGCTGGGCGGAAAACGCGGCTGTCGCGCCGTCCCCACAGGCAGTGACTATTTGATGCAGTTTTTTGCTGCGGCAATCCCCGCCGGCGAACACCCCTTTCTGGGACGTCTCCATCCCGTCATCCGTGATAATATGGCCTTTTTCGTCCAGTCGCACCATGCCTTTAAGGAAATCCGTGTTGGGTTCCCAGCCGGCAAAGATGAACACGCCGTCACAGAAAATGTCAGTCACATCCTCTGTCTTAAGGTTCCTGACCCTGACTTTTTCCACTTTATCACCGCCCGCGATGTCTTCAACGACGGAATCCCATACAAACGCCATCTTCTCGTTAGCGAGCAGGCGTTCCTGCAGGATATTAGCCGCGCGTAAACGGTTCCTGCGGTGTATAAGGGTCACTTTTTTTCCGAAACGGGTCAAAAATAAGGCCTCTTCAACCGCGGCGTCGCCTCCGCCGATAACAACGATATCTTTTTTGCGGAAAAAAGCCGCGTCGCATGTCGCGCAGTAAGAGACGCCTTTTCCCAAAAACTCTTCCTCCCCGGGAACCTGTAATTTGCGGGGCCTGGCGCCACTGGCAATGATCACTGAAAGGGTCTCGCACGTGCCGTTGTCATCCCTGATCCGCCATACGGGCATGTCTCCCTCATCGCAGCGGGAAATTTCCGTTACTGTCCCCTGGCGGTATTTCAGGCCGCAGGATGCGGCCTGTTTCTTGCACGCGTTTATGAATTCAAGGCCGGTGGTCTTTTCTATACCCGGGTAGTTCTCGATTATTTCCGTCATCGTCGCCTGTCCCACGACAGTAAGGCTCTCCACAAGAAGCGCGTTCATGCGGCCCCTCGCCGCGTAAAGGCCTGCTGTCAACCCCGCCGGGCCGCCTCCTATTATGACAATATCGTATGCCTCTGCCGGTAAATTTTTATCCTGCTGCATGTTCAAAGCGCCGTCCCCTTTCCCCCGGGGTTAAAACCCCGGCTGCTTTTTGGGGTTGCCCCCGCCCGATTTTAAAGATGTATGATATGGCCGGCCTTGACGGCGACAAAGTTGCCGTGATACCTGCTGCTGAACATCCTTCTTGCTTTTCCTCCGGAACAATGTGTCGGCCCTGTTTTTTCCACACTCATTGCCTTAAAATCGGAAATGATCCTGTCAATCGTCTCTCTATCCATGGTGTCAAGATGGAATCCCCCAAAAACCATATACAGTTTCTTGACCTTCAACTTGTCCCTGATATATCCCAGCATATTTACGATGCCGGGATGCGCGCATCCGGTTATAACAGAAACTCCTTTATCCCCCTTTACAACCAGTGCCTGTTCGGGTATAATTTCGCCCTTGTATTCGCCCCTTATTTCTCCCGTCACGAGAATGTTATCGGCGATCTCCATGGGCCTATCCACAAAAACAAGTTTTCCGCCTGACTCTTTGACACACTTTTTAAAGGTTTCGCTGAATGAAGGGCACGCGTAAACTTTAAGTCCCTTTTTTCTTTTCAGGATCTCCCACAAACCCCCGGTATGGTCCCAATGATCGTGCGAGATGACCACGCCCTCCAGGTCCGATATGGAAACCATCATACGGTCCATATTCTCCATAAGGGAGGCTGAAGCTTCCCCGGTGTCAAAGAGGATCTTGCTGCCGAGCAGACAGGAGAACCCCCATCCCGAAAGGAGCCCTCTTTTCGCTTCGTTATCATATAAAACTTTGGCATACATCGCGTTTCCCATCCCTAATATTAAATTTTTTTGGAAAGTTGAACTGTTTCGTTTTTATCCCCTTTCTCCGAATATCTTCGTGCCGACCCTTATTATGTTCGCGCCTTCCTCTATCGCGACCATGTAGGAATTCGTCATGCCCATGGAAAGATACCTCATCTCCACACCGGGCAGACCTTTAGCCTTGATCTTTTCGAAAATTTTTCTTGTCTCGACAAAATAAGGGCGGGCGTCTTCCGGATCACCGGAAAACGGCCCCATTGTCATCAGGCCCGCGAGCTTTACATTCGAAAATCCGGCTATGACCTCGACCAGTTCGAACGCCTGTTCAGGGAAAACGCCGAACTTCTGAGGCTCCCTGCCGCTGTTGATCTCGATCAGCACCGGCATTACCTTGCCCGCTGCCCTGCTTCTCCTGTCGATCTCTTCCGCCAGATCCGCGGAACTGACTGTCTCTATGATATCAAATACCTCAACTGCCTTTTTCGCTTTATTCTTTTGCAGATGCCCGATGAAATGCCATTTTGCCGCGCGGCCGATGGCGGCGAAAGCCCCCATTGCTTCCTGGACGTAATTCTCCCCGATGATCTTTACGCCCCCCTCAATGGCTTCGCGTATCTCCTCATGTGTTCTTGTTTTCGCGGCAGCCACAAGCTCCACATCATCCGGGATCTCTTCCAGGATTCTCTCAACGTTCTGTTTTATGTGGCCAAAACTCATTTTATGATAAGGTCCTGGGGATTTTTATTCCTGCTGTAGTCCCTTGGGACCCGGATCTTTTTCATTTCATTCAAACGGCCGAATTTTTTCAACCGGTTGTATATAAGGATCCACACGCAGTCCAGATCGTTATTGACCTCGCACTTTCCGTCTTTCGCTCCCCCGCATGGACCGTTCATCAGGGACTTCGGGCAGCGGGTCACCGGACAGATGCCGCCGGTCTCGTCCAGGATGCAATCTCCGCATAATGAGCATTTTTGGTCAAACTGCGCTTCTTTTAAGGTCAGTTTTGTTATCTCACCCTGAAAAAGGGTGTTATTCCCCGGCAAAACTTGCTTTTCCCCGATAATCTCGACTATCGCCTGAGTTCCTCCGCCGCAGGCAAGGCTCAAAATGACCTCCGCCGCATCGATCTCTCCGCTTCTTTTCCGGTAAAGCCGCTTGATCTCCAGGAGGTTGCACGCCGGATCCAGGACCGCCCATCCCGTGACCGTCTTCCCCGCCTTCTGAAGGGCATTTTCCATATCCCTCAATTGCGCTTCGCCTCCTGTCTTGCATACGGTAGCACAGAGCGTGCATCCGACAAGAAAGACCTTTTTAGCGCCCCCTATATGTTCAAGTATCTCGGAAAACGGTTTCTGCCTGGTTATGATCATAACGCGCCCTTCTATTTATCTTATCTGGAGATCCTTCCCCTTCACTTCATTCAGGGTCAGGATTTAATTATATATTGTATGGCATTTTTAGACAAGAGACAAATTTGCTCCCCCTGAACGACTATACCCCGGGCTGCGATCTAGTTGCCCCCCGAAGGTCTAAGCAATATCGCCAGTACCGTTACGTTGATCAGGGCCACCAGAAAACAGGTCTGAAAAATGCCCAGAACAGGAACAAGGAACGCCGCGGCAAGAAAAGACCCCGCGCAAGCCCCCAGAAGGTCCAGCCCGTAACTCAGACCCGCGATACGGCCTACTTCGCCCCGCCCTGCCTGCGATTCACGGCGCTCCCCCGGCGGCCCCTGCTCAAGGCATATTTTATTAGCAAGGGGAAACTGTATTCCCCCGATCGTTCCCGCGATGACCGGCAGGAACGGAAAAATGAGGTTCGCCCCGAACCACGAAACCGTATTCGACTGCGTTCTCGATATCCACAGAAAAATAAGCGGCAGGATGAGTGGATAAAAACATACGGCAAGCTGCGTCCACGTGAAAACAGCCATATCATTCTTGAAACGATGCATGCGCCTGGCCATTATCCATCCCCCAAAAGCCAGCCCGATCATAAAGGACGTGATGATAACTCCCAGTTTGTAGAATACATACCCGTATATGACCTGGAACGACAGTATAACGGCTATCTGGAAATTTATTTCCGCGAACCCGGTTGTCATGACGGCCAGAAGGACCGTTCTCTTTCTGCGTTTCTTCCCGCTCCACACACAAAAGAACAGGATCAGAACGCAAAAGAGCACCGCTGCCAGCCATATGTTCGCCGGCGTAACCAGACGCAACAGCCGCCGGAAAAAAGGAGTGTCAAAATGCGTGCTCCAGAACACCGTCGCGTAATAATAGGAAACCGGCCTGAAATCCCTGTTTATCTCTACATCCACATTTTCCTCGATCGTCTTTCTGGCGTATTCAACCCTTTCATTGGAGAGTTTGTTAAAGAGATAGTACTCGCGGACATACCGGGCGTCCACGCCTCTTCTCCTCATGCGTTCCATCAGCACATCGCTGTCATATGTCAGAACTCCCGCCGTGTTGGAGATAAGAAAATAGGCCGTGTCACCGGGAATAATAAAAACTTCCGGAAAGACTTCGCGGGCGGTCAGGTATATTGAACGGAGATAGTCCCGCAATTCCCCGCTTATGTAATTCTCAGAAGAGGTAACCGCGAATAACACGACAGCCCTCTCTTCCAGTATCCGGTCCAGCTCTCTGAAAAAATCCACCGTATAAAACCTGTTAAGCTGCGCCGTATAGGGATCTCCGAGGTTTATTATTACGCAGTCATACAGCCCGGTCCTCTTTTTGACAAAAAAGCGGCCGTCCTCATTGATAACATTCACTCCGGGGCGACTAAGGGACGCCGCGTCTTCCGCGGCGAGATGCTCTTTCGCCAAATCTATCATCATCGGATCCAGCTCCACGTAATCGATCTTCCTGACAGGATGTTTTAATATTTCAGTGAGAAGACCGCCGACGCCGCCGCCTATTAAAAGCACTGTCTCCGGACTTTCGTTTTCCAAAAGAGCGAAATGGACGGATTCCTCGGCCGAAAGCCGGTCCGGGACCGTGTAGAGATGTAAACCGTTCTCGTAAAATGAGCGTTGCTCCCCTCGTTCAATGACCGTAATATTGCCATAAACGGAATTCCGCGATTCGAGCACATTAAAACCCGTCCATAGACGCTCCAGGGAGAACTGCCTGAACCAGCGGCCGCCGCCGGCGAATACCGCTATCGTTCCCAGAACAAGCAGGGCCGCCGTAAAGCGAAAAAAGATCCTTTTCGCCCTGAAGGGCTCTCCATGCTGCTGCATCACCGCTGACGCCGACATATTAAGAAAAGACAGAAGAAAAATTATAGCGGAGGGGGACATATAACGGATCATGAAATAGCTGACAAGAAGCCCGCCTGACAGAGCTCCGAGGGCTTCCAGGACATAAACGCTGGCCACGCTTCCAGCGGGATCGTCGGTAACATCGCGGTATATCCGGCACGCGAGGCTGAACATGAATCCCATTACGGCGCAGGAGAAACTCAATGCCGCGAATGTCAACAGTATCATCGGGGAATAACCGATGATCTCGCCGGTTGTTATCCCCATCAACTTCCGGGATGATCTGATGAACAAAAAAGTGGCAGGAAAGATGATCGACAGCCCCAGCTGGCACATCGCGAACACACGGAGCTTTGCATGGATACGGTCGGAAAAGCGGCCCAGGAACCAGCTGCCGAACGCTCCCCAGACAAGCCAGCTGGCGAAGATGATCCCGATGGATATCTCATTCCCGTAAAACACCACCAGGAACTCTCTCAGAAAAACTATCTGGGACGCCATGGCAGAGGCTCCCGCCAGTACCATTGAGAAAGTTATGGCCTTTTTAAAATCCATTCTCACTTCCAGATACCCGCTATTTTGCGGCCGCAGAATTTACACGCCCCGTTGAGAATATTGTTCTCGAGGACGCTATACCCGATCCTTTTTATGACGATCTTTTTGCAGCCCGGGCAGATCGTGCTTTCGGTCCTGGTTTCAGGGACATTCCCTATATAGACATACTGAAGCCCTTCCTCCAGGGCAATATCCCTTGCCTGTTCTAATGTCGCTACAGGGGTCGGATAAAGCGACCTCAATTTGTACTGCGGCCAGAACCTGGAGAAGTGAAGAGGAATTTCGGGCCCGAGATTGCGGGCGATCCACCTCACCATGCGCCGGATGTCATCCATATTGTCGTTCAGCGTGGGGACTATCAGATTGGTGATCTCAACCCAGACGCCTTCCTGTTTCAGTATAGTAAGAGTCTGGAGGATAGTTTCAAGCTTCTGAGCGCAGACTTCTCTCAGGTATTTGTCGTTAAAGGCTTTAAGGTCCACGTTCGCGGCATCTATGAACCGGCACAAACGTCTCAGGGGTTCGGGGTTGATCTTACCCCCGGTGACGATTACATTGCGAATACCGCTGCCGGCGGCGATCCTGGATGATTCCAGGACATATTCGTAAAACACCGCGGGTTCCGTGTATGTATACGCGATGGAAGAACATCCGTTGCTGGAAGCGCTTGCCGTGACATTACTGCAGCTTAACCGCTGGTTGCTGGTCTCCTCAGGCGCCCTCTGCGAAATGGTCCAGTTCTGACAAAATTTGCAGCGCGAATTGCATCCAGCCGTGGCGATCGAGAACGCCCTGCTGCCCGGTAATACGTGAAACAGCGGCTTTTTCTCTATGGGATCGATGTGAACGGCGCATATCAGTTCATATACAAGCGTATAGAGTTTACCCTTCAACGGCTCCCGGACGCGGCATATGCCCCTCTGTCCGTTGCTCAGCGTGCACTGGTTGGGGCACAATAAACACCGCACAGCCTCATCCCCTATTTTTTCATAGAAAAGAGCCTCGCGCATGCCCCTTTTCTCCCCGATCGCGGCATAGGCTTCATACCTGGACAGAACATCAAAAAGGTATAAAGACACGCCCATCCCCATGCCCGCGGCAAGGCACATCCTGAGAAAATCCCTGCGGGTCAGTTCCTTATGCCAGATACCGGCGAATTTCTCAAGTTCTTTCATTGTTTTTCGGCTGTTTTAGGCTGTGTGACCATATTGTCAGGTATTTCACTCCCGGAGTGTCCAGTGCGTAAACGCTCTTCTGATAAGCCCACTCCGGGAGTGTGATAAGCCCACTCCGGGAGTGTGATAAGCCCACTCCGGGAGTGAACTTGGGTCACAATAACAGGTTTAAGACGGTTCCTGCGAATGCAGCGGTTAAAAGCATAAGGCCCGCAGACTTTGCCATATCCCGGACGCCCAGTTCACGGACCATGACCGCAAAAGTCGCCATGCAGGGAAAATAAACGGCGAGTATGGTGCACGCTATGATCAGTTGCTTCGTTGTCAGCGCCAGGGGCGCCAGCATACCCACAGCCACGTCTTTCCTCAAAAAACCTATCAGCATCGCCGATACAGTCTCTTTCGGCAGTCCCCACATCCCGCTCAGGACCGGAGCGAAGAACCAGGACAAAAAATCAACTATCCGCAGGATATAAAGTATGTTAACGATGAAGACTCCCAGTAAAACATAGGGGATCGCTTCCCTTAAAAATCCGGATACCCTCATCCAGAGTTTTTTCAAGACCGCCATGGGCAGCGGAAACCTGTATGGGGGTATCTCCCATAAGATCTCCGGGCTCCTTCCCTTCATAATACGGTTCATCAAAATACCTTTTATGATAAGGATCGTCAGAAGAATGCCGAATATCAGCGCGACATAACCTCCACCCCTTTCACCGACAAGTCCGACGATCATGGCTATCTGTGCCATGCAGGGGACCGCCACGGCCATAAGTGTAGCCGCGATGAATTTTTCTCTCCTGCCTTCCAGCAGGCGCAGCGCCATCGCGCCCGGCACATTACAGCCAAGCCCCAGTATCATGGGCACAATGGCATAACCATGAAGTCCCAGGTGGTGCATAAGATTGTCCACCTGCGTTGCAAGGCGCGGCAGATACCCGAAATCCTCGAGGATCCCGAGGACCAGATAAAAACTCAGGATATACGGCAGGACCGCCGCGATCGGGACAAAAAGTCCTGTTGTGAGCAGTCCAAAGGACTCTCCAAAATTTATTTCTCCCCCGATGAGGCTGCCGATCAGGATGTCATGAACAAAACCTCCCCCGCCCAGCACAGAACTCAGCTTTTCCATAAGCGGCAGCCAGAACTTCTCAAACAACGGTTCAAAAACATAACCGATAAGCCCTTCCGCAAAAAAACGTATTACGGTAAAAGAGAGATAAACAACAAAAGCTGCTATGGGAAGGCCCGTGGCGGGCCTTGTGCTGATATCTTCAAACCTTTCCAGCAGCGTATGGTGGTGGTGATGGAGTTTCTGGGCGGTGTTGACTATCACCCCGAGCTCTTCCCATTTCTGGTCCCGTGTCAGGGTGCCAAAATCCCCTTTCGCAGCGTCCTTCAAACGTTCTACCAGTTCCTTTATACCGGCACCGGTTAACCCGCATGTCGGGATGACAGGAACCCCGAGTTCCTTTTCAAGCTTTTTCGTATCTATCTCTATCCCTTTGTGCCGCGTCTCATCCCACATATTAAGCGCCACTACCAGAGGGATGTTTTTCTCCCGCAGTTCCAGCGTGAGAAAAAGGTTTCTTTCGAGGTTCGTCGCGTCAATAATGTTGATGACAATATCACCTTTATTCAGCATTTCAACGGCGACTTTGTCGGCCCGGCAAAGAGGCTCCAGATTATAAATTCCCGGCACATCCATGACCACGCCCGTCTCGCCCTCGCCGAGCCTTATATACCCCTGGCTGAAGCCGACTGTTGTCCCGGGATAATTCGAGATCGTGACCCTGGCCCCTGTCAGTCTGGAAAATACAGCGCTCTTACCCACATTCGGGTTGCCCATGAGCAGGATCTTTTTTTCCGTCCGCGCCATTTCAGACCTCTACCACGATTTTCTGTGCCATACCATGGCCGACAGCGATCTTCATCTTGTCAACCAGCACGGTCACCGGCCCCCCCCAGAAATGAGAACTGATCTTGGTGATCCTCTTCCCAGGTCTTATGCCCATGGATTCCAAGCGGCGGCTGACACCATAGCCGCCGACTATCTCTTTTACTACTGCTGTTTGTTTAGTGTTAAGCTGTGTCAGATACATCTCTTTCATCTTCGCTCTCCTGACTTCTCATGAATCCCGCTATCCGGGAAAAGTTCGTTAATGCGCCGGTAAAAAGGAAGGGCCGCGCTTCCCTGCCCCAGAGCCTCGTAACTCCGGGCAAGAAACGACAGGACATATCTCTCCTGGAACCTGTCATGCGGAACTTTTTGCAGCAATCCCCATGCCCTGGATAAAAATCGGACGGCTGCAGTGTAATTTCCGAGATGCTGCGAGTAGATGCGTCCGATCTCCGCGTTGACCTCCCAGGAATCAGGGTTGTTTCTCAGCCCCTCCCGGAGAAATGCGATCCCCTCATCGGGGTTACCCAGCCTGTCAGACAGGTAAAACCCCGTAAGCGTATATGCCAGCACGTTATGAGAATCGATCTCCGCCGCATAATACAGCCACGGGATAATCTCTTTCAGCTGGTCGCCATGCAGATGCACATGCTCCGTCACCTCGGTCTCTTCGGATATACGGAACAGCACGTTGAACGGACTTATCGCGGAACGCCCTTTTTCATGCCGATGTTCCACAGGCGCAAGATGCTCTTCCCTTTCACCGATCGCAAGGCCGTCCCTGTGCTCATCGTGGAAATGCCCCGCCCCGCCGTGAAAATAAAGATCCGCCTGAAGGATCGACAGATTGGAAACGATGGATTTCCCTTCTCCCAGCAGACGCAAAAAAAACGAGGCATCGTATGCCGGACGGCCGGCGGTGTATGCATGGTTGAATATATCGATTTCAGGCACGATCAGGATCGTTGATGTCAAACACACAAGGATCACAAGGATACTTTTCATCCTCAAAGATCTTTTCTCCTGAAAATAACCCCGGCGAAATACAACAAGGCGGAACAATAAATTAAGGTATAGGCCGTCACAGCGATAACTACCCACAATGGAAGAGGATCCCATGCATGCGTGATCCTTATGCGGAGGTCATAAAAATCAAAATGCGGCAGCAGATAATAAAGCATGCCCGAGGCAACCGACGCAAAACCTCTGGAAAACAGCGCCGTATCCCTCAAAGAATTCGAGAATCCGCTTATCATCAAATACAGCAGAAAAGTTAATGTGACGTTCGCCGACATTGTCAGGAAATTGGAAAAAAATATGACAAGCGCCGTTGCCATGCAGAGGAAAAGTATGCCGAAAACGAATCCCTGTCCAAGTAGAACCAGACTGCCGCCCTCTCCGGTCGAGGCGTAAAAAAGAACGTAAACGGCGAAAAACAGGACAAAGGAAATAACGGATACCACTGTACCACCGCAAAATTTTCCGAGAATCAGCGTGTGACGGCTCAAGGGCTTCGCAAGCAGGGGATATATCGTCCTGGATCCTATCTCGGGAGGGAGTTGCTTCGCGGAAAAGGTCACGGCTATGATAAACGAAAGAAGCATCACCAGCAAATACCCAAAATCCCTGACGTATCGCGATATCCCCTCTATCTGAAAAAAACTCTGAGAGGACAGTAACCCGAGCAGGAGAAACATGAAAATCAGAAGAACGTAGAAATCCTTCTTGCGGATCAGCTCCTTTATCATGCCGCACACCATGGCCAGGACAGCTCTCATATCCTCTCCTCTATGATCTTCAGAAAACAGCTTTCCAGCGACTGCCCCTTCTCCCTGCCGCCGACAAGATCCTTCACCGAACCGGTTGCCAGAAGATGCCCTTTATCCAGAATGCCTATCCTGTCACTGACCAGCTCCACTTCCGAAAGTTCATGTGAAGAAAAGAAAACCGTCTTTCCTTTTCCGTGCAGGTCCCGGATGACCTCCCGCATCTTTCTGCGGGAAACAGGATCCAGCCCGCCTGTAGGCTCATCGAGGATCAACAGGTCCGGATCGTTCACCAGGGCCTGCGCAAAACTGACTTTCTGCATCATACCTTTGGAAAACGTTCGCATGAGCCTGTCCGCGTTTTTCTCTATACCCGTCAGTTCAAGCAGGTCCCGGACCCGCTTGCGCAACTGACTTCTGGCTATCCCGAAAATACTGCCGTACATGTTCAGGAGTTCCCGTGGGGTAAGATACCCGTAATAATCCGCTGTCTCCGGCATATACCCGACCGTCCGGCGCGTTTCCGGCTCTGTCGGAAGTTTCCCCGATATGCTGAGTTCGCCTTTCTGGGGCATTAAAATGCCAAGCAAAAGCTTAATAGTGGTAGTCTTCCCGGCGCCGTTCGGCCCTATAAATCCGAAGATCTCCCCTCTATTGACGCTCAGGTTCAGCCCTTTAAGGGCTTCGACGCATTTCCCGCCGGTCCCGTATGTGTAATCAAGGTTTTTAACGGTAAGGATTTGCTGCTGCATACGTGATGCCCATATAATATTGAAGCAGATCTGTAAGCCGGGTTCTGTAGGCAGGGTTACCTGCCCGGTGATTATCCATCTTGGGCCGCCATTACTGACGGCCTCCTGCGGCCTACCCGGGAGTCATGACGAAACTAGCCGCTTCGTACCAGTCTTTCCGAATGTACCGGATTTTTCTGATTTCTCCCCTATTTGACCTTGCTCCGCGTAGAGATTACCGCGTTTCACCTCAATACACGGACCACCACGGATTCCTGCGAACTTTCACGAATAACTGTGTACATCCGTTTTAAAATCCATGTCTGTCCGTGCACATGCTCGTCTCTGTGGCTCTGATCCGCACCTTACGGTGGACGGGTATTACCCGTTACGCTGCTATACGGAGCCCGGACTTTCCTCTCCCCCCGTACCGGCAGGGAGCAATCACCCGATCTGCTTCAATAAGCTCTAAGATTTATCGCCCTGTTTACGAGAATATCAGCGTCTTTATTCTCTTCCCTCGGTATTTCTTTTATCTCTACTTTATCAAATTCCCGCAAGAGATTCAATGCGAGATCAAAAAATTTCCGTAGCGTCTGGTCCTTTACGCGGTATTCGCCCTTAAGCTGTCTCGCCACCAGCTGACTGTCAACATGCAAAACAACTTTCCCGGCCTTCAGGCACACCGCTTCCTGCAGCCCGTAGATCACAGCCAGATATTCGGCGACATTGTTCGTGGCGCTGCCTATGTATTTTGATATCTCTCCGGCTTTTTCGTTCTTTTCGTCGAGAAGGACAACACCCACACCCGAAGGCCCCGGATTCCCTCTTGATCCCCCGTCAGCGAATATAAAAAGCGTATCCGGGCCTTTAATCTTCCGCATAGAGCATCCTGGCACAGTTCTCGCAGAAAACGATGTTCTTTTTGAGTTTTGCCTCGTTGATTATCTGCGGGCGCAACTGCATGTTACACCCGCCGCAGCATTCGCCGTTCACTCTGGAAAGCGCGATCCTTCCGCGATTTTTCAATATTCTCTCGTACTGCCCGAGGATGTCCCGGTCTATTGCGCCGGCGAGCTCGGTTCTCCTGGAGGCGAAGTCATTGAGGCGCTCGGAAAGCTTCTTTTCTTCCGCCTTTATGGACTCCTTCTCCTCTGCTGTTTTTTGTTTCTCTTTTTCGAAAATCTTTTTTTCCATCTCGCACCTGGCCTGAGCCGCTTCGATCTCGTCTAAAAGGCCGATAATCTCCTCCTCCAGCAGGGACACGTCAGCCCTGATGCTGTCTATTTCCTGCTGGAGAGCCTGGTATTCCTTGTTGTTCTTTATCTGATAAAGTTCAGCCTGGTGTTTAGCGATCTGCCCCTCTTTTGCCTGCATGTCTGCTTCCTTTTCGTTCTTGGAAACCTGTAACCGTTTAAGCTCTTCTTCGGTGTTCTTTATCCCCTCCTTCTTCTCTTCCAGGGAATCGTCTATCTCCTTCGTCCTGGCGGGATATGTCTCCTTTTTGGACCGCAGGTCAAATATCTCGGTGTCTATTTGCTGAAGTTGAATTAGCTTGTTTATCTGTTCCGTAATGTCAATATTTTCCGCCATTATCTTTTCTCAAATTCAAAAGTAAGCAGGCATTTACGCGAAATTCGCCATGGTGGGCGCAGGGGGACTCGAACCTCCGACCTCATGCATGTGAGGCATGCGCTCTAACCAACTGAGCTATGCGCCCGATCCGTATTTCATGACCCGTGTATGGTGGGGGCACATGGACTCGAACCATGAACCTACTGATTATGAGTCAGTTGCTCTAACCGAATTGAGCTATGCCCCCGCCACAGTTAAAATTCCATAAGCCGTTTTTCGAGGTGATTATATCAGAAAAAATATTATTGAACAAGCTATTTTGTTGGGGACATCCCATTATTCCACCCCGGGGGTGTCCACCCCCGGGGTGGAATGGATTTGACTCAAGGCTTGGTTGAAGGTATACTCAATATCAATCACAATAAAAATCATTTCAGCAGCAAAAGCAAAAATTATCCAAGAATCAAAGCTATATTATGTTAAGGCTGCATATGTCCCTGCGGGCAATTATTGTCACAATTATATGGCTGGGTGTACTTTCTTTTTATAGGACTGCATACCCTCAGATTATTGACCGGGCTACAAGAGAAGCAGACCGTCCGATACGCGAAGATGTGGAAAAAAAACTGAGAGTCATTCCAAAAAAACCTCCGAAAATCGAAGAGGAAGAGGAGAAAAAGATAGAGGGTCCCACCTTCTTTGTAACGAAAATACTCCTGGTCGGCTGTGAGAGTTTCCCCGCGGATGAGTTCAAACCCATAATCAAAGAATACGAAAACCGGGAAGTCAGCATCGGGGAGATAAACATCCTGGCAAAAAAGATCGAAAGGGAGTATCTGCGGCGCGGGGTGACCGCCGCCTGTTTTCTTCCCCCGCAGGATGTTGAGGACGGCGTGGTTACCTTACGGGTCGTGGAAGCGCATATGGGCGCCCTGGAGATCCAGGACCACAGCTTTTTTGATAAAAAAAGACTGGCCAATTACTGGAACATCCGGCCGGGAGAGGTGCTCCGATACTCCAAAATGTCCCGGAGCCTGCAGCTCATGAACAAAAATCCTGACAGGGAACTTACCGCGGCGCTTCATGCCGGAACAAAACCTGAGACCACTGACGTACTGCTGAACGTAAAAACTCACTTCCCTGTCCATCTGACCGCTGACTTCGACAACGAAGGCGCCACGAGCACCGGAAAACAAAGAAAAGGGATCGGGGTAAGACACAACAATTTTTTGTTTGTGGACGACTCCCTGATATACGGCTATACACACGGAGATGACTTCAGCGGCAATTATGCTTACCACAGGGTCCCGTTCACCAATTCCGGCACGGCTCTCATGTATGGTTACAGTCTGTCCAAAGCCGTGCCAAAAAAAGAGTATGCGGTCCTGGGGGTCAGCTCACGCTCGGAGAATACCAGTCTTTTTGTCTACCAGGACATCTTCCGGGAAGCAGAATATCTGGGCGAGATCTATTTCGGCATGGATGCCAAGGATAAGACGGTCCATCAGACTACCGGAACGACCACCCGGGACAGATTAAGGGTTGTGAGTGTGGGCGGCAATTTTATTCATAACGGTTTTGGCGGCGTGACCTACTTAAGCCCGGCTTTCTCCCAGGGGATAAACGCCTTTGGGGCCAGGAGCAAGAACCCTTTATCCTCAAGAACCTCCGCGAACATCGATAACGGCATCGAAAATACATTTTCTAAATTCAATCTCGGCATCAGGCACAAAAGGCCGTTACCCCTGGATTTGCAGCTGAGTCTGAACTTTAAGAGCCAGATATCCTCTGAAAAGCTGGCTTCCCAGGAAGAATTTTATGTGGGGGGCATAGATTCTGTCAGGGGTTACCCTTCGGGTGATTTTCTGGCGGACGACGCTTTCCAGACAAACCTGGAGATACTGATCCCCGCGTTTCTGATCCCGCGGAAAATAAAACTCCCCTACAGCGCCAACTACCTCCGGGATGACGTCACAGCCCTGATGTTTTTCGATTATGCGCACGGGGAACGCAAAGGAGTGCTTGACGCCGTAGCGGAAAAAAGGATCGTCGACTTTGCAAGCGTGGGGGCGGGGTTACGAATAAGATTATTCAACCAGGCGCTTTTAAGGCTGGAATGGGGTATTCCTACGGGAGCCGACCGGCCCATCACGGAATCGTCAACCTCGCGTCTTCATTTTTCCGTGACTTTTGAGGACAGGCTGCCTGAAGAAATAGAACGGATAAAGAAACAGATAGCGGAAGAAACCCTGCAGAACACGGCCCGGGCGCTGATAAATGCGGAACTAAAAAGACCGGAAAGCCCCTTGCGGAGGAAACTGTACGGCTATTTTCAGGCGGCGCAGCATGCCTATGACGAGGGCGATCTCGAAGAAACGAAAAAATACTATGAAACGGTCCTGGACATATGCGCTTCCCTGCAGACACAGGCGATAAATTACGTGGAAAGCTGCATGGAACACCAGAAAAGCCTGAAAAAATCCAGTGAACTCGCGAAAAAATACTATAATGAAGGTGATATGGAAAAAGCCGGGGAACTCTGGAGAAAAATCAAAAAAGACGCGAACATAGAACCTCTAGTGCTTGAAATGTGAAAAAGGAGAAAATAGTGAAGACAAGGCATGCGTTATTTATTTTTGTCCTCCTCCCGGCTTTCGTTCTGAACGATGTCCAGGCCCTGGAAGCCTCCCGGGACAAAAAGACAATAGAAATAGGCCCGGAAACAGTCAAGAAAGGAATGCCTTCTTATGCGTATGACTTCAAACGGCTGGTCAGGGAAGCGGAAAAAAATATCGGGAAAGTGAACCGTGAACTGGAAGCAAAAGAAAAGGAAAAATCGGCGAAAGAACATTTTGAGCGGGGAAAACGATTATATGAAAGCGGCAAACCGGATGAGGCCGAAAAGGAATGGCAGAAAACCCTGAAATTGACCAAAGACCCTCGGATACGGAAATATATACGGCAGACAGAAAAAAAAGAACGGCAGGAACGCCACCGGCAGAAAAAATAAAATAAAAAATCCCGTAAGGGACAGATTACCCTTCGATAGTTTCTACCCTGTTTTTTCCTGATCTTTTGGCGTTATAAAGACCGTCATCGGCCCTTTTAATTATTGTGTTCTCGTCGTCCTGAGGATGAAAGGACGCGATCCCCAGACTGAGGGTGACCCTGTATGTATTATCCCCATCAGTGATCACAAGATCCTCCATGTTCTTTCTGATCTTCCCGGCCACCTTCAACCCGTTTTCCAGGGCCGCGCCTCTTAGAAGGATTATCAGCTCTTCCCCTCCGTACCTGGCGACCACATCCGAGGAGCGAACGGAAGCCTTTAGAACATCCGCCGTTCTCTTTAACACAATATCCCCTGCCATGTGGCCATATGTATCGTTAAAATGTTTAAAATTATCGATATCGCCCATGATAACACAGAATCCTTTAGCCGGCTCCTCTCCCGCGATAAGGCACTCATCCCCCAGTACCCTCTTGAAAAATCTGATGTTGGACAGCCCGGTCAGCCCGTCCGTGACAGCCAGCTTGAAAAAACGCTGTTTCTCCAGGGATACGTAAACAAACTGAAAACTAGCGACGCTCAGGTAACTCGCAAAGAGAGAAAACAGCGGCAGGGCGAAATCCAGCCAGAAATTATTCTTGAACAGCAGAATAACCATAAAAAAGAAAACCGCGGCGATCGATGCCACGGACAGGATCTCCCGTAAGGATTTTTTGCCTGAAATGAACAGAAAAGGGACCAGACTGAGGATATAAATAAACATCCAGTTCAGCCAGAAAGGAGACGAGACAAGGAATTTTCTGTCCAGGATGTTGCTTATGGCAGTGGCCAGGGTCCCTATGCCCGGATATTCCGGGGCCAGGGGTATGGGTTCTATGTCATACAGCCCGATCGCGGTAACAGCTACAAGGCAGATACTGCCCCTGAAAGGTCTTATATCTATTTTCGGGGTTTTATCCGAAAGAAAAGCTTTATACGCGACCAGAACATCGAGAAAAGAGTAGTGTGTAAAGGTCGCCTCCCATTTTCCAAGCCAGTTGACGAGCATTCTGTTTTTCTCCACAAGGGGTATCTGTATTTCCTCCTGTGAATTCGTAAGGACAAGGCGGTCGGATATTATCCGGCTGATCCCCATATCCAGGTAGTCCATAACGATCTTCAAGACGATATGCGGATAAACGTTCCCGTTTGCCTTGAGAAACAAAGGGATCTTTCTCAAAGTGCCGTCTGTATCGGGATAAATATTTATTGAGCCGACCCCCTTTACACGCGAGGAAAATCTTTCAATGGGAACAAGGGCGTTCGCCATATCCCGGGAGCGCCCCTGGAAGGCAAAAGGCAGGTATACATTGCCGGCATCTTTTATGGCTTCGCTGAATATCCCGTCATTTTCTTCGGAGGATGCCTCGGAAAACAAAAAATCAAAATAGATCTGCTTTGCTCCGAGGGCTTTCAAGGCGCTCGTTATAGCAGCATGCCAGTCTCTGCTCCACGGCCATCGGCCGACCTTTGAAATGTTCTCATTATCGATCTCCACGATTATTATATGAGGGTTATATGCGGAAACTCCCCGTAACCGGAAAAGAAGATCCAACCCGTCTAATTTTAACCGCTTCAGGAATCCCTGTTCGGAAAAAATGACTATTAAAGAAGATACAAGGAAGGCCAGAAAAATGTTTAAAATAAACTTTTTTTTGAATTTCACTTTTTATTCCAAAGCCTCTACTTCTACGGCAAAAGTGGTTCCCCTTACTCCGACTATGGATGTGGGGGTCTTTACCTCGAATTTCGATTCCTCGCTGTGTATTTTTTGAGCCGTAACTAAAATTTTGCCAACGGCCAGGTCCAGAAGCGTCTTCTGTGTGCCTTTTTCCTCATCCAGCGCAAGCTCACTCAGTAAAAGCCGGGAATTTTCCTGTACTTCAACGGTTGCCGTTTCTATGCCCGACAGGGTTAAAAACGCACAGGCGTTTGACGCTGTCCTTATGGCATCCCCCTCTTTCAGGATCATTCCAGTCTGTGCGGGGCCCCAGTCTCCCCCGCCGTATTCCACTTCTACCCTGCCCTCGACATCAACGATTTTCCCGGTGCGCTTCATCTCTTCACCAAAGGCAGGGGAAACCAGGCCAATCACCACAAAAAGAACGACTAATGTCCGAACTGTCTTCATCATTAACCTCCGTTTCAAAAAGGATACATTCAGAACATGTAAAAGTCAATAAAGTGTCCCGGCAAAAGAACCTTTAATCTTTCCATTTTCCGTCAAGCGATGAGTTCTCCGTGGAAACAGTTCCTTCGATAGACGTCTCTTGTCCGGCACTTAAGAAAACCTCTTCTGTCACAACAGGGCCTTTCTCATCGTAAGAAGATACCACGACCGCACCCTCAAATACTATTACCACAGTGCGGTATTTGCCCTGCGTATAACGTTTTTTATACTGGTTTCCCACTTCTTCCAATCTGAATCCGCTGATATCCGCTTTGTCAGCGCTTTCTTCAGTTCCGTCTGCCGTTGTATTCGTTGAATCCCCTGAACTCGCCGGATCCTCCGTGTCCGGCGAATCTTCCGTATCCGTTGTATCCGCTGAATTTTCCGTCTCCGTTGAATCCGCGGTACCCGCCGTATCCGTTGTATCTACCGAATTTTCCGTCTCCGTTGAATCTGATGTATCCGACGAATTCGCGGTATCCGTTGAATCCGGCGTATCCGCTGAATCCGGCGTATCCGCTGAATCCGGCGTATCCGCTGAATCCGGCGTATCCGTTGAATCCGGCGTATCCGCTGGACCCTCCGTATCTGCCGGAGCCTCTCCAACGTTTATTATCTCAGCCGGTTCTTCGCAACCCGATATATCCGCTGATTCTGCCGGCCCCTGGGTATCCACGGGATTTGGGAGTTCCGGGAGTTCCGGGAGTTCCGGTACGGTGCTTTCGGAACTGCTGTCATCCGCAGAAATAAATTTCCAGCGTGGATCAGCTTCATCCGCGTCGGTATTCATCCCCTTGACATAATTCTGAACGTTAATATTGAACACCCCCCCTGTGCTGTCAACCTGAGAATTCGATACATCCACATAACTCAGATCCTGGCTGCCGTGGATATTAAATGTAAAACGATTGGTATCATCGTCGCTGTTCAAGACTATCTCCGTGCCCGCGTCCTGGCCGTTCAAAGTCAGGGTGCCCGTAATCGTCTGTGTCCGATTATGCTCAAAGGTAAGGTGCTTCCCGGGGGTCGTGCATGTGAAATTATTGAATGTGCTTGAACCGGAAATCAGGGATGTTCCGCTCCCGTCAAAGGTAACGGTATGGCTGCCCGGGGTAAAAATCCCATTGTTAATAAAGTCTTTTGAGACCTCGATATCGCCGCCCGGCGCATAGGTCTTTCCGCTCCAGATCAGAAGATCAGTGTCCATATCCACTGTAGTGCCGGATACGGAGTAGAGGATATCCGGATCGGCCAATAAGCCTTTGGCTGCGGAAAAGGCGGAATTGGTGACCGGCCCGGCATTATCATGGCGCGCGATGATGGATGATCCGTAGATGTCCAGATCAGGGATATCAGAAGTGGATGTCACAGAAACAACATTGCCTTTTGTAACATTATTATCGATATACGCAAGCAGGCTGTCTCCATCCGAGATCGCTTTTTCAATAAGAAGATAATAAAAACCAAAGGCGTCGGCTGTCGCGGTATTGCTCTGCAGTGTGCCGTTTATCGCGAGTGCCACTGCCGCGCCTCCCAGGACAGTGCTTCCCTGATCCGAATAGGTAGTCCCTGTCACATAAGCTGGATACCGCCACCGCAGGAACGGATAGGTGGTGCCGTCAATCATGTTCCATGTTGAGTCAAGGTCCCAGCCGGCATTGGTGAAAGTGGATTTTGTCTTCATCTGCGCGGTGGTTATTCCGGTTCCCGCGCCCTGCGGGTCAGCCGCGCTGGGCGTGTCGGTATTCCAGAAATTCCCGCTGTATGTGCCGCCGCTGGAGCCGACAAGGCTTCCGCACCCCCCGCCGGGCCCGATCACTTCTCCCGTGGCATAGCAGTTGGTGATCGTGCCGCCGCCCCCACCCGCCAGGCCGCCGACAGCGCCGCAAACGCCGGTCACTGTCCCCGTGGCATAGCTGTCCGTAATTGTGCCGCCTTGACTCCAGCTGACCAGGCCGCCAATGCCGTAAAGACCGCTTACGTCGCCTGTAGCATAGCAGCGAGTAATGGCGTTGCCGCTCACACCGCCGACCAGGCCGCCGAAAAAGCTATTGTCGCCGGTTCCGGTTACTGTTCCCGTAGCATAGCAGTCGGTAATTGTGGTGCCTTGAGCCTGTCCAACCAGGCCGCCGCCACAGCACCAGGCGTATATGTCTCCTGTGGTATAGGAATCGGTTATCGTTGATCCAGAACTGCTGCCGATCAGGCCGCCTATACCAGTACCACAGACATGAGCGGCAGTCGCTACGGCTACCGCGGCATGGGATCCCACTATTGTGGAACCAGAACAGCAACCGGCCAGGGCACCGATATCAGAGCCTAGGCCGGTTACGCTGCCGCTCTCCAGGCTGACATTGCGCATCTCAGCATTTGATATGTCCCCGAATAAACCGACATTTTTTTCCTCCGGCCTGTATATTGTAAGATTGCTAATGGTATACCTGTTGCCGTTATATGTGCCGGTGAACTGCGTGGTGCTGTCTCCTATGGGATCAAAGTTAGCGATACCTGAGAGGTCTATATCACCATACTGGACGTAGTTTTCTGCCAGGGCCGCGCCGCCGTCGATCTGGATCTGCTGAAGTTCGCCCGCGCTTGATACGCGGACGGCAGCAGTCCCGGCGCTGTGATCCCTGAACGTGCCCGCCGGCTGGCTGAATATACCGTTCACCGTAAGCTCGAACGGATTCGTGCCGGTATATGAAACTGTTTCATTGAACGTGCCCGCGTTCTGGGTATAATTTCCCGTAACGGTCAGGTCTGTCTCCAGCGTAATAACACCCGTGTAACCCGCGTTTATGTCGAAAGTCGCGATGGTATTGGTTGCGTTAAAACCCGCGTCCGCTATCGAATCCCTGGTAGAAGTGCCGTCAAACGTCACTACGTCAAACGCGGTAGGGACCGTGTTAGTATCCCAGTTAAAGGAATCCGACCAGTAAAGGGTTACGCCGCCTCCGTCCCATACAGGGTCTGTGTCCCAGTTAACGCAGTTGCCCCGGTTCGTGGAGGGCCGCGCTTTCACAGCATCCCCGGTGTTATGGGCGTCCTGTATCGCCACATAACTTATTTCCTGCGTCCCGGAAAAGCTCGAATACCAAGAGCTGCCTTCCTCGCTTGAACGCAGCTCTATAAGCCCGTCATATCCCGGCTCGCCTTGTATCTTCGTCCGGCCTTCGAACGTATAGGTCTTTCCCGCTTCAAAGTATATCCCTGTTCCGGGGGTCAAACAGCCAAAGTCATGGAGGACAATGTCCCCGAACAGATGAGTAGATCCCGATTCGACACGACCTTGCCCCATGCTGACATGGATCGGCGCCTGTTCGTCCGTATTTCGTATCTCGACACAAGATGCTTTTACTTCCCCGTCTATATCAACGTCATTGTCCGCGACTATCCTTACCACACCTTCGGTATCATCCATCCTGTTTGCCATGATAAACCCGTCAAGGTTTATGGCTTTCCTGAACACGTCAGTGACGCTTTCCGCCTTCAGGATGACCATGCCTCCGTTTGCCTCGATAGTGCCGGTGTTCATGATCTGCTCCGTGACGGGATCGCCATTGCAGTCAAGTATGGACGAGGCTGCTTCCGCTTCTATCGCCACGGATATCAAACCGTCAGCCGTTATATCCAGCTTTACCGCGTCCGCCCCTGCTAAGACGATCCTGCCCGCGGGCGCGGCGATAATCCCCTTGTTCTCGACCGCGCCCGCGATCAGCACTCCGAAACCTCCCTTCGCTACCGTTATTTTTCCTTCGTTCAACAAAAGCATGTCAAGCTGGTCCTCTGACATCTTCTCGAACACGTAACTGCCCTTCAGGAAATCCGTATCCGTGATGCCCCTTGTGGCCAGTATCAGGCTCCCCGCGTTGATCTCTGCCGCGGGACCCACATGTATCCCTGAGACGTTCACCAGCACGAACAGTCCATTACAGTTCAACGTGCCCAGCAGATCGCTCGAATTATTCCCCGTGACCCTGTTGAGTATCCGGGAATCAGTGGAAGGAAGGACGACAATGACCGACTCGTTCGCGAGTATGTCGAAAGATGAAAAGTTTATGACGGTGTTATCCGTGGCGTTGATCGTCATCGAATTCGTGTCCCTGTATTCGATGTCAACGTCACCGGAGACTATTTCATCCACCTTTGGCAGCGCAAACACGCACTGCTGTGTCGCGAATATCATCGCCACCATTATGCTTAAAATCTTTAGAAATCTTTTCGCGTTCATTTCACACCTGTATCATTTTGCTTTCCACTTTTACTATTATATGCATATACATGCAAAAAACCCGCAACAGGCAGAGCCAGGTACGGGTCTCTAAGATCAATCCTCGCTTTTCCGGCAACTGACTGCCATAACCATACGGTCTTAGGCTCTTGAGCTTTGCGCCACCTGCTTTCGCAGGGCCTGCTTTTGTCGCTTTTGCGATTTTGCTAAAATTATCTCAATGGCAGGCTTTCCTGCGCACTGCCATACATTATAAGTATATCATATTGAGGCGGGCCTGCTGCAAGAAACAACTAACTTTTTCTTCGTTAACCACAGTTGTCAACCGCCCCTCTCGATCCCGTCTCTTTCGTTCTCCGCTTCACATATTCCAGGAGCAATTCGTGTAAAAAAACAAAGAGGGCAGATTCAACTGTCTCTGCCCCCTTTTCAAAAATAAGATCGTCCGTTTAAACTTATTTCTTTTTTTTCTTTGCTACCTTTTTCTTCACGACCTTTTTCTTCGCTGTTTTTTTCTTCACGACCTTTTTCTTCGCTGTTTTTTTCTTCACTACCTTTTTCTT
>Ga0164318_10000071_pt1 | contig 53269 bp, 52 predicted proteins | sample GuaBasSedimGuay9_FD_113734 | JGI IMG/M metagenome (GOLD analysis project Ga0164318, IMG submission 113734) | Subseafloor sediment microbial communities from Guaymas Basin, Gulf of California, Mexico - Guay9, Core 4571-4, 0-3 cm | ecosystem: Environmental > Aquatic > Marine > Hydrothermal vents... | reverse complement strand
GTTGTCGGGCTGCTGCCCTGTCCGGTGCGCCTCCCTCTGATGGAGAAGTGGAACGATTTTCTAAAACAGCGTACTGATGAGGGTCTTGAACCGGTGAGTCATGAACTTAAAGCGGCCTCCATGGGTCTTGATTGGGTGGAGGAGAATCTGGAGGGAGTTGAAAATGACCTTGAACTTCCCGATCTGTTTATTTCAGCCGGTTTCGATATGTTTTTCGATAAAAGAAAGATAGGAAGATTCCGGCAGAAAGGCGCCTTCACCGACATTTCAGGCTACGAAAAGTTCAACCCCGATTTTGACGGTTTAAACATCAAAGACCCCGAAGGTCAGTATTCCATCATCTCCGTAGTACCCGCGGTATTCCTGGTGAACACCGATGAGCTGAAAGGACGCCCCATACCGGAAACATGGAAAGACATTCTCTCTCCGATTTATGAGAAAAACGTCTCTCTCCCGGTGGGAGATTTCGACCTCTTTAACGGGATACTCCTGAACATCCACAAGAAATACGGCGATGAGGGAGTTCGTGCCCTGGGCAGAAGCCTGCTGGAATCCATGCACCCCTCTCAAATGGTGAAGAGCGAGAGGAAGAAACAGAACAAACCGGCTATAACAATCATGCCTTACTTTTTTACCAAAATGGTGAAGGAAGGCAGCTCTCTGAAAGCCGTCTGGCCGAAGGACGGGGCTATCATCAGCCCTATCTTCATGCTGGCCAAAACCGCTGAGAGAGAGAGACTGCAGCCGGTGGTTGATTTTTTTGCATCCCGGGAAATCGGGGACGTTCTGGCCAACCAGGGTCTGTTCCCCAGCACCCATCCTGACGTGGATAACCACTTGAAGAAAGAAAATCAATTCATGTGGCTGGGCTGGGATTATATCTCCGCCAACGATCTCACGGAACTGATAGCTCACTGTGAAACCCTGTTCAATGAGGCCTCAAAGTGAACCTCGTTACAATTTCAGGCCCCCCCTCCTCGGGGAAAACTTCGGTAATCCTGAAAACAATCGAAGCCCTCACCCGGCGGGGTCTGAAAGTCGGTGTGGTGAAGTTCGACTGCCTGTACACCGATGATGATGTGCTCTACGAAAAAGCCGGTATCCCGGTGAAAAAGGGGTTATCCGGGGCGATGTGCCCGGATCATTACTTTATCAGCAACGTCGAGGAAGTTACCCAATGGGGGATAAAAGAGGGTTTTGATCTGCTCATCAGTGAATCTGCGGGACTCTGCAACCGTTGTTCTCCCTACATCAAGGAGATTAAAGCCGTCTGCGTTATCGACAACCTCAGCGGTGTGAACACCCCGAAAAAAATCGGACCCATGCTGAAATCAGCGGATATCGTTGTAATCACAAAGGGGGATATCGTCAGCCAGGCAGAAAGGGAAGTTTTTGCCTCCCGGGTGAATCTGGTTAATCCCTCTGCTGTAATCATGAATATCAACGGTCTTACCGGTCAGGGGAGTTTTGAACTGAGCACTTTGCTTCATGACGAGAAGAACTCCGTGGATACCCTTGTGGGAAGGGAGCTGCGGTTCACCATGCCATCAGCCCTCTGCTCCTACTGCCTGGGTGAAACACGAATCGGTGAAAGTTATCAGATGGGGAATGTGAGAAAGATAAATCTGGAGAACAGACAATGATAGGCCGGAACCAGATTGCCGACAGACATATAGGATCGCTGCTGGAAGATTATCCCTTCCTCTCCAGTTTCTTCAGAGAAAACGGCCTTGATTTTGAAGGACGTGATGATTCCACATTGAACCAGATGTTTGGAGAGTTTGATGAGGAGGAGCAGGAGGAAAGGGCTATAGACCCGGACCTGCTGATGAAGCAGACCGCCGAGTTCATCAATCAGATGCTCGCCTTCCTCAATGAGGACAACGAAGTTCATTCTCTCACCATTCTTCCTGGGACTGATAAATCAGGAGAAAAAGAAGGCTTTGATTCTCTTGTTATCAGGAAAAGTGAGGTGATTTCCATTGTCGGACCCACGGGATCGGGAAAAAGCCGGCTTCTGGGGGATATTGAGTGGGTGGCCCAGGCCGATACACCGACGGCCAGAAGCATCCTTATAAACGGAGATGTTCCTGACTCCACCTGGCGCTTCTCCACCTCCAAGAAGCTGGTGGCCCAGCTGTCCCAGAATATGAACTTCGTAATGGATTTGAATGTCAGGGAGTTTATTGAACTCCACGCTGAAAGCCGTCTGGTTGAGAATCCCGGAGAAGTGGTTGAACGCATCATTACCGAGGCCAACAAGCTTGCCGGTGAAAGTTTCAGTGAAGAAACCCCCATCACCAGTCTATCAGGAGGCCAGTCACGGGCGCTGATGATTGCGGATACCGCCATACTCAGCCGCTCCCCCATCATTCTCATCGACGAGATAGAAAATGCCGGGATTGACAGAAAACGGGCTCTGAACCTGCTGCTTTCCGAAGAGAAAATCGTCCTGATGGCCACCCACGATCCCATACTGGCCCTGATGGCCCACCGCCGCATCGTCATCAAAAACGGCGGAATAGCAAAGGTGATTGAAACAACAGAAGAAGAACGTACGATTCTTTCCACTCTTGAAGAGCTGGACCGAACTGTACTCGCCTACAGAACCCGCTTGAGAGCGGGTGAAATTCTGATAAAAGGATAGTATTATGAGTGTACACGACGGATGTGCGGCATCGTTCAACGATGGAAAAGAAGTGGTGGATAAAGTTCGAATGATGGGATTTGCAGCACAGCCCCTGCCCATGTCAATGGAAGTTGAATGCGGCAACTGCGGTTCCAGCTTTGAGATGGTTAATTTCGAATCAAACTGCCCGGACTGCGAAGCGGTTCACGCGGTTACCCCCTGCCATGCTTTCGATCCGGCGAATGTCAAATCTGCGGGTGTCGGTTACTAAAAGGGGCATGAACAGTTACAGCCGGATTATTCTGAATTAATCTCTTCAAGCGTTCCCTCAATATCATTTTTTTTGACTTCTGTAATATGCACCGGCGGTCTGGAAAGGTAAAACACCCGATCAGAAAGTGCCGTTGCTGTCACATAATCATGGGTAACAAGTACAACAGACTTTCCCTGAAGCATCGGGCGAAGAGATTCTACTATCCCGGAACGAAGATAAGGGTCCAGGGAGGAAAGTGGCTCATCCATCAGCAGTATATCATGGGGAGCAAGAAGAGCCCTGGCCAGAGAAACCCTCCGGGCCATTCCACCGCTTATCTCCCCCGGCCGAAGCTGAGAGGCTTCACTGAGTTCCAGCTGGTTCAATAGTTCACCGGTTCTTTCAAGCCGCTCCATTCTGTTGAGTCGTGGGCTCATGGCGTACATGGCGTTATCCCTGACAGTTTCCCAGGGCAGCAGACGGGTTTCCTGAAAAGCATAGGAGATACGGCCGCTGGAGATCACTTCTCCTGAATCCGGCGGAAGCAGACCGGACATCAGATTCAAAATGCTTGTTTTACCACACCCTGACGGGCCGATCAGACAGTTCACGGTTCCTGGTGAAACATGAAAATCCAGGTTTTCAAAGAGCCGTTTTTCACCGAAGCGTTTATTCACGCCCTTAAGGATTATCATCCTCTATCCCTTTTTCCATAGTGTTTTTTCACGACTGAAAACAATACGTCCATTCCGGCAGTTAAAAGGATTACCAGTAGAGACCAGGCAAATACTCCTGTGGTATTGAGTCTGGCACGTTCAATCTGAAACATTGTTCCGATACCCGTTTTCGGCTGGCTGAGAACCTCGGCTGCAATTATCACTTTCATGGACAGTCCCAGACCGGACATCACACCGGCAATCAGGTACGGCCGCAGGGATGGAAGTACAAAATGAAACAGAGTTTTCGGCCATTTGATTTGAAAAAGCCGGTGCATTTCAAGCAGTTTGTTGTCCAGATGCTGTATTCCGGAAACTACAGATGAATAAAGCACGGGGAAAACTATCAGGGTACATACAAACACGACAGCCGTTTCAGAATTAAACCAGATGAGAGACAGCAGTATCACACCCATAGTGGGGACTGCTTTCATAACGGTAACCAGGGGTTTCAAAGCGTAATAAATCCCGGAAGAAAAACCTGATGCGACCCCCAGAGTAAGGGCAAAAACCATATTCATAAGAAATGCGAACAGAACCCTTCGCATAGTGGCCACTACAGCAAGCCAGGTACCGGCCTCCCGGAACATCCCCGACAGGTACATCAGAGTTGCTTCCGGAGACGGTAGAATAATTTCTCTGGCCACAATGAAAGATGCAATCTTCCAGAGTAGAATTCCGGTGAGAGACGAGAGAGTAATCCAGAGCCTTTTACGGAAGGTAGAAATCATCTACAGGCATTTTACCCCCGATCGTGGCCGGGTTAAAAGCTTTCAACACCTCAAAATAATCTTCAAGTGCTCCCCGGGCATCGGCAGCTGCCATGAAATCAAGGTTCATCCTGGGAATGGCATCGGCAATGATTCCGGCATTCAATTCGGGTACCAGGGCTGAAACCGCGGCCCCGGCTGCTTCAGGGTCTGCCTTCGCTGCATCAACCGATGCAGAAAAAGCCTGGATAAATTCATCGGTAAAATCCGGATACTTATCGGCAAAATCACCGGAAACAACCAGAGAAGCCTGAGGGTATGAAGAACCGTACAGTTTCCTCCACTCTTCCTGTATATCCACAAGAATTCGTGTATCCGGTTTTTTGGAAAGAACCGTGGTAACCATTGGTTCCGGCATCATGGACACCGTACTCCGGCCTGTCAGGAAGGTAGGAACCAGTTCCGTAGCAGCGGAGACATAGACTATCTCCAGATCTTCATCCGGATTCAGTCCGTTCACCTCCAGCAGATGCCGGAAGGTGATATCAGGCGTAAGGCCCCGGCCTATCATTGGAACACTCTTCCCTCTTAAATCGTCCCATCCCTTCAGGTTTTCCGATGTAACGATGTACGAAAGACCCCATATGACAGGACCGGCAATTCGGAGACCCGTACCCTTGTTGGCCATTATAGCGGCCAGATTACTGGGTATCACGGCGAAATCCGCTTCTCCTGAAATCAGTTTAGCCCCCAGAAGATCCGAAGATTTGATTATTTCCAACTCGACATCAAATCCCTCTGATATGGATTTTCCATCCAGAAGAGCAATGGGAACCAGGGTGGCTCCGTTGGGAACCACAAGATGAACACTTACAGTTTCACTCCCGGGAATCTCTTCAGACCCACGGGCAGTAATCGACAAAATAAAAATCAATGATAAAAACAGAACCGCTGATAATCTTTTCATATTGTTACTATATCAAATCGTCTTTTTTATTACTATATTACTCTTGTATCCGTAAAGAATCCTCAGAGAGTTCAGAACGGCAAGAATGGAAACTCCGACATCACCGATAACAGCCACCCACATCGGCAGTCCGGCAAATACACCCAGCACCATAAAACCCAGTTTGATAACAAGGGCAAAAACAATATTGCCAATCACGATCCGCCGGGTAAACCGGGCCAGGTTCATCAACCGGGGGATTCTGATGGGATTATCATCCATGAATACAACATCCGCAGACTCAATCGCCAGATCGGTTCCCGATCCCCCCATGGCCATACCGATATCAGCTCTGAGAATAACAGGGGCATCGTTCAGACCATCCCCTATAAAGGCAACACCTTCATCTTCCGGAGAACGGGTAATAATATCTTCAAGGGCCGCCATCTTCCCTTCCGGCAGAAGTTCACTTTTCACCTCATCAATTCCCAGGCTGCGAGCCACCTGTTCTCCCCGGTCCTTACGGTCTCCTGTAAGCATCACCAGATGCCGGGTACCCATTGCTTTAAGTTCGGAAATTGCCTCAGCACTATCCTGTTTGATGGAATCAGAGAGTAACAGATAACCGGCATATTTCCCGCCAACCGCCAGATGAACGATACTGCCGGGCTCTTCGGGGTTTGGAGATGAGATTCCCTCCTGAAGCAGAAGAGTGGAACTGCCCGCCAGGATTCTTCTGCCGCCGGCTTCAGCCATAACACCTTTTCCCTTTATTTCTTTGAATGAATCAACCGCATCAGACTCGGTAATACCACCCCATGCATCACGGACAGACCGGGCAATCGGATGGTTGGAGAGAGTAAGAACCTCAGCGGCTGTTTCCAGAAGAGACTCAGAATCCCAATCCCCGGCGGGTACAATTGACTGAAGACGGAAATCCCCCTCGGTTAGAGTACCTGTTTTGTCAAAAACAAAGGTTTTTACCCTGCTGAGTCCGTCAAGGATATCCGATCCCCGGAGCAGCGTTTTATCCCGGGAAGCCCGGCCGATACCTGCAAAATAAGCCAGTGGAACAGATACAACCAAAGCGCACGGGCAGGAAATAACCAGTAATATCATGGCGCTGTAAGTCGAATCGGAAAACGTCCAATCGAAAAAGAGGGGCAGAATAAAAATAAGAAGTGCGGCCAGGCCGACGACAACCGGAGTGTAGATGGCGGCAAACCGGCTTAAAACCATTTCTGTTTTAGATTTTCTGGAGGAAGCCTCATCCAGTAATTTCTTGACTTTGGCAATGGCACTATCACCGTATTCCTTTGTTGTCTGCAGCCTGATTCGACCGTCCTCATTAATAAAGCCTGCTGAAAGTGTATCTCCCGGGGAAACTCTCCGGGGCACTGATTCCCCGGTTAATGCCGAAGTATCCACCCAGGACTCACCTTCGGTTACCATACCGTCCAAAGGAACAGAATCACCGGGAAGTATCTCAATAATGCTGCCGATTCCCACAGATTCTGGGGAGACTTCACGAACTTCATTGTCCGATACCAGACGAGCCGTACTCACACGCAGGGCCATAGTCCCGCGAATGGCATCCCGGGATCGGGAAACAGCCCTGTCCTGCAACGCTTCACCCACTGCGTAAAACAACATCACCGCGGCGGCTTCAGGGAGCTCACCAATGGCAAAGGCTCCGATAGTTGCCACGGTCATGAGAAATAACTCATCAATGATACGCCCTTTGAGAATGTTCCGGACGGCACCGAAGACCACCGGATAACCGGCAAGAGCATAAGAGGCAGCAAAGAGTATCCATTCCGGCCAGGGTGTTCCCAGCTCCAGACTCAGAGCTGTAAGACCGAGGGCAAAGAGCACTAAAGAGGAAAGAAGCCTTAACGGTATAAAACTGAATATTCTATTTATCGTTGATGTATCGGCATCCGGCAGGACTTCTGCAGCAGAGGAAGCTTTTATCCGGGCATTGGGTTCTACATCTTTCAAAACAGAGATTACCGTTTCTTCATAAACCGGATTGAATCTGATGGCCCCTCCGGCAAAGTCAACTACCGCAGTTTCCAGGCCGTCTTTCCCGTGAAGAGCCTGTTCTATCCCGATGGCGCACGTGGGGCAGTCAACACCGCTTAACTCATATCTGATATTTTTTTCAGTTTTCAAGACATCAGTCATTGCGGCCTCCGGTTTCTCTCATTTCACCGAAATGTTTCCCTGCCACCGAAATCAGCTCAACAACATGTTCATCATCCAGACGGTAAAATACCTGCTTACCCTCTCTTCTATAGGCAACCAGCCGCATCACTTTCAACAGCCGGAGGTGATGGCTCACAGCCGGAAGACTCATTTCAAGAATCAGAGCCAGATCGCAGACACAGAGTTCCCTTTTTGAGAGAAGGAAAAGAATTCGAGTACGGGTTTCATCTGCGAGAACCTTGAACAGTTCTGATAAACCTGCCACTTCCAACAGGGAATCCCGGAGACGAGCCGCATCTTCTTCTACAGAAACACCATATTCAGAACAGACATCCTGTGCATTATCAGCCATTGAAAACTCCACACGCTTAAACAGTTGCTTAATTAATACATCGTCTCATTGTTATTGTCAACTTTCCCCACAAAATTATTCTGGAAGAGAGCATGACTTCTCTTTATTCTTAATTATGTTTTCACTTTAAGGGTTCCATTAAACTGATAAGTTCCTGAAGCTGTTCAACCCGTCTGTACCCCTTTCTGTGGATGAATTCTACCCGTTCTATTGACATAATGTTGATTAACTCGTATTATTAGAGTGGACTAAAAGTATTACCAGAGTGAAGTATTATGAGTAAAGACTTAACTGAGGCGTTGGAAGATTACCTGGAAGCCATCTATGACATCATCGATGTGAAAGGCGGGGTAAGAGTGAAAGACATTGCCCAACGGCTCAATGTAAAAAACTCTTCTGTAACTGTGGCTTTAAGAAGCCTGAGGGATTCCGGGTTTATTAATTATGAGCCTTATGGAGTCATTTCTCTTACAGAACCCGGTTTCAAACAAGCCCGCCGTTTATCTGAGACGCATCAGGTATTCCGGGGGTTTTTTGTCAACATACTTGGAGTTGACAGGGAAGCCGCCAATGAAACGGCCTGCAGACTGGAACATACGATGTCTCCGGAAGTGATGGCTCGATTCCTTCAATTCATGAAGTTTATATCCACCGATACAGCAATCGAAGCAAACTGGGGAGAAGCTTTTGCCCGGTTTTGTAAAACAAACAATGTTTCACCGGGAAATCTTGCTTCCCCGGCAAACTATATGAGCAGTAAAAAACACTCTGTCGCAGGGGCACGCTGATGGGTTTGAATGAAGTATCAGATGGCAGTAAAGTTGTGATAACAAGAATCGACGGCGGGCGGAATGCTCGGAAAAAACTAATGGATCTGGGAATGATTCCCGGTGTCCCTGTTACGATTATCCGCCGGGCCGGAAGAAACCCCATGCTTTTATCCGTTATGGGCCGACAGGTTGTACTGGGCCGTGGTATGGCCGAGAAGGTTTTTGTCCGCTGATGAATAAAACCACAGTCGCCGTTGTCGGCAATCCGAATTGCGGGAAAACAACTCTGTTCAACGGTCTTACCGGGAGCACCCAGCACATCGGGAACTGGCCCGGTGTTACTGTAGAAAAAAAAACCGGGAAGCTCCTTGGGGCAGACTCGATAGAAGTTGTCGATCTTCCGGGTATTTACTCATTAAACGCCGTCAGTGAGGATGAACTGGTGGCCCGGAATTTTATGCTCTCGGGGAAAACCAATCTTGTGGTGAACATCGCCGATGCCTCAAACCTCGAGCGGAACCTTTTTCTCACCCTCACCCTGCTGGAAATGCGGATACCCATCATTCTCGTGTTGAACATGATGGATATTGCTTCAAGACGAGGTATCAGAATTAATACCTCAAAGTTATCAAAAGCTCTGGGCATCCCCGTTATCAGCATCAGTGCATTGAACAGTGATGATATCAAAGATATCCGCCGAACCATCAGAGAAACTCTGGGAAATGAAACCATTCCGAATTTTATCGTTACCTACCCCGAATCAGTGGAAAAAGTTATTCAAAAATGGTCGGGAAAACTTGGTGATAATCCACGGTTTTCATCTGTTCTTCTTTTTGAAGAAGATGAAGAGACAACAGAGAGAATCCTCTCGGAGGGACTCCTCAGCAAAGATGAGATAAAAACCGGGATGAAGGAAATTGAGGAGATAAGGGGAGACACTCCGGATATTGTTATTGCCGAAACAAAATATGAGCTGATTACATCCATAACTGATTCCTGTACAAAAAAAAGGAAATCAAACAAAGCTTTTTCCGACAAGATAGACCAGCTCGTCTTGAATAAGTGGCTGGGGGTTCCAACGTTCCTTGCCGTAATATTTCTATTGTTCTGGGTTGTAACCCGAATCGGCGGTGCTTTTATCGACTTCTTTGATATTCTATTCGGTTCCATTTTTGTCGACGGCTTCGGAGTTCTCCTGGATAAAATGGGAATTCCTCAATGGCTCAGCGTCCTTCTTGCCAACGGAGTAGGCGGGGGCATACAGACAGTTGCAACTTTTATTCCCATTATATTTACAATGTTCTTCATGCTCTCCCTGCTTGAAGACTCCGGCTACATGGCCCGGGCATCCTATGTAATGGACCGCTTTATGAGAATGATAGGTCTCCCGGGAAAGGCTTTTGTACCTATGCTTGTCGGTTTCGGCTGCACAGTGCCCGCAATTATGGCCACCAGAACTCTGGAGAATAAAAAAGACCGATACCTCACCGTATTTATGACGCCTTTCATGTCCTGCGGTGCCCGACTGCCTGTATATGCCCTGTTCGGTGCAGCGTTCTTCGGACGTTACTCGGGAATCATGGTGGTAAGCTTGTATCTGTTCGGAATTCTGATGGCTGTAACCACGGGATTTTTACTTAAAAATACATTATTTAAGGGAGAAGCAACCCATTTTGCGATGGAGCTGCCCCCATACCATCCGCCTCAAATCAGGACAATTATGATAAGAACCTGGAACCGGTTAAAAGTTTTTATCACCAAAGCGGGGCAGGTAATAATTATTGCGGTTTTGATTCTTTCGTTTTTCAATTCTCTGGGCACAGACGGCAGCTTCGGCAATGAAGACGGAGAGAACTCCGTGCTTGCCGAAATAAGCCGAACCATCACACCTGTGTTTACCCCCATGGGTATTGAAAAAGAAAACTGGCCGGCCACCGTCGGACTGATAACCGGGATTTTTGCCAAAGAGGCGATTGTTGGAACGATCAACAGCCTTTACGGCCAGATTGCCGCAGGAGAATCAGGTAATACCGGTACTGCAGATATGGAAAATAATGAAGCGTTCTCCCTCTCAGAATCATTGGAGGACGCATTCAAATCCATTCCCCGGGCACTTTCCGGTATTTTCGGAGGCAACGCCGCCGTTGGACAGACCAATCCCAAGGACAACACCTTTACCGCCATGCAGAACTCATTTGGAAATGACTGGGTTCGGGCCTACGCATACCTGCTGTTCGTTCTCATTTACATTCCCTGTGTTGCGGCCATGGGAGCGATGATTAGGGAAATCGGGCCGAAATTCGGAGCTCTGGCTGTCGTGTATCTCACAGTTCTGGCCTGGAGTGTTGCGACACTCTTTTATCAGATCGCCCGTGGACACAGCATACTTCTGATGGGCCTTTCCATAGGGCTGGTGCTGATGTTTATTCCGGTTTTCAATCTGCTGAGCGGCAGAAAAAGTTTTACCGTGATGAGGTAAGACAGCCACTGCCCCATCTTCACCCAAAACCCTCTCCGTGGTAGATTCCATTTTATGGAAAAGAACAGGCGAACCGTCAACTGCGGACAACTCACCATCGGCGATGTCGGAAAGACCGTCACCCTAAACGGCTGGATTCACAGAAACCGCGATCATGGCGGTGTCCATTTCATCAACCTTCGGGACCGATACGGTATTACCCAGGTTGTGATTGATGAGGAAGCCTCAGAAGACTTGAGAAACACTGCATCGGAACTGAAGATGGAGTTCTGCGTTGCCGCTGTGGGCACCGTCCGGGCCCGGCCTGAGGGCATGGTTAATGAAGACATGGCCACCGGTGAGGTGGAACTGGCGGTTTCAGAGCTGGAAGTACTCAACAGCTGCCTGCCCCTGCCTTTCATGGTTGATAGTGAAGAGGAGCCCAACGAGAATCTGCGCCTGAAATACCGCTACCTGCACCTGAGAACTCAGGGGATGCAGGACAGAATAAAAATGCGTCATGATGCCACCTGGGCGGTCCGTAATTACCTCACCGATAAGGGCTTCTGGGAAGTGGAAACACCCACTCTCATTAAATCCACTCCCGAAGGCGCCCGGGACTACCTCGTACCGTCCCGGGTAAATCCGGGCCGTTTTTACGCCCTGCCCCAGTCCCCCCAGCTCTACAAGCAGATACTCATGGCCGGGGGAACCGACCGCTACTACCAGATTGCCCGATGTTACCGGGATGAAGATGCCCGGGGAGACCGCCAGCCGGAATTCACACAGATCGACCTGGAGATGAGTTTTGCCAGCCGGGATGATGTGCTTGAAACAGTTGAAGGCATGATGGTGAAAACCTTTAAAGATGTGCTTGATGTCGATGTACCCACTCCCTTCCCCAGGCTCTCCTGGCAGGAAGCTATGGAGAATTACGGCTCTGATAAGCCCGACCTCCGTTTTAATATGAAGTTCCAGGATTTTGCACCTTTTGTGTCCGGCTCTGAGTTCGGGGTTTTCAAATCTGTTCTGGAATCCGGTGGCACGGTAAAAGCCATGGTTGTACCCGCTGCAGCCGAGGTCTATTCCCGAAAGAAGATAAGTGAACTTGAGGACGTTGCCAAATCCCGGGGGGCCAGGGGTCTTGCGTGGATGAAAGTAACTGCAGAAGGTTTAGACGGCGGTGTTTCAAAGTTCTACACCGAACAGGCTGCCGCAATTAAGAACAATCTGGATGCAAAAGAAGGAGATCTTATTCTTCTGATGGGATCGGACTGGAAAACCGCAGTTACATCCCTGGGAGCTGTCCGGGTAAAGCTCGGCGCCGATCTGGGGCTGACAAAACCCGAAGAGTTCAAGTTCTGCTGGGTAATTGACTTCCCGCTCTTTGAGAAAAATGAAGAGACCGGAAACTGGGAGCCAGCTCACCATATGTTCTCCATGCCCCAGGAAAGGTTCCTGGATACAATGGAGGAGAATCCCGGGGAAGTTCTGGGAGACCTCTACGACATGGTGCTTAATGGAAACGAGCTGGCATCAGGATCGGTCCGTATCCACGATCCGGCCATACAAAGCCGGGTTTTCGATATTGTCGGATTCCCGAAAAAAGAGGCGGAAGAACGCTTCGGCTTCCTCCTTGAAGCCTTCCGTTACGGAGCCCCGCCCCACGCCGGTCTGGCTGTTGGTTTCGATCGAATGGTAATGGTAATGGCCCAGATGAATACAATCCGGGATGTGATTGCCTTCCCCAAGAACACCCAGGGAATCAGCCCTATGGACAACAGTCCCTCCCCTGTGGATGCAGACCAGCTGGCCGACCTCAAACTGGCGATTATCGAGGAGAAACAAGAAGACAAAGCCTGATCCGGATGCTTATTCCCCGGACTGAAGGATATTCAGGATTTCATAGTGTCATTACACTTCCAGCACATCAGGGTCGGTATCATCGCAATCACTATGCAGGGATTGTGATGCCGTATGCTCAGCGGCAACACTCTCATTGGATCTCACCAGTTTCTGAGCAAGTATCTTCGAGAGAAAAATTGAGTACTGAGGGTAGTTCTTCACAACTTCAATAAAAGACTTTCTCGGGATTTTTATAACCTGACCCGGGGTATCGGCAACAACTGTCGCACTTCGGGCATTATTCAATAAGAAGGCCATTTCTCCCATAAAAATATCTGCAGGAGTAATCCTGCCTACCGGGTTACCCCGGTGATAAACCGTGTACTTACCGCTGGAGATATAGTAGATACAGTCCCCGAACTCACCTGAGCGCATCAAAGTATCCCCGGCCTTCACCCGTATTACCTCTTCATCGGAGAATCCGGCAGGTGCGGCATTTTCCACATCCTTGTGAAGCTTGATCTGCAGTGAAACCTGATTTCCGGTTTTATTGTACAGCAGTTTAGATGCAACCATCTGAGCCATAATGATTCCCCGGCCGTGAAGCCGGTCTCTGGCATCACTTTTCAGCTTCTCCCGGAAGGACAGAACATCAAATCCAACACCTTCATCCCGTATGGTGAACTTACAGAGTTCATCATCAATATCCCAATTAAGGGTTACTTTGCGGCCGGCAATTTTCGGTTCTTTGCAACGCTCTGCAATCAGTTCATAAATAGACTCTCCGGTAGCCATCCAATCGCTCTTTTCCGAATAGCTGATACCGCAATTTCCATGTTCAATCGAGTTCAGGATGAGCTCACTTAAAGCCATCTGAACTCCATGCCGGTCTTCTGCCGGGATTTTCCCCATGCGGACCAGACTGATGGCCAGCAAACCTCCATAAACCGGAGAAACAAGGTAGTCGTGATTATCAATCTGGAAGGAACCGGTCATTCGGTTTACAAGCTTATCCGCAAGAAAACCCTGAAATATCAGCTGACGGTTGGTGTTGATGATTCGCAGGGACTTCCCCAGGTGACTTTCAATTCTGGAGAAATCAATAAGGGTAAGAAGGTTGATATCCTTGTTGGCTTCAAGTATCGCCTCTTCTTTGTCGGATTTGCGGTCGTACAAACCGACAATTCCGAAATTGTGAAGCCAGGAATCCTGAAGTATCTGGTCTCTTAAATATTCAGAACTCAACCCCTCATCTGAAAAATTGATAATTACCAGCTCAGGAAGCTCAAAGTTCAACCGTTCAAGTATAGCCTTCTCAGAAGAAGGAAACTGTAAAAGAAACTCGTTGTGGAAATCTTCCTCCACAACCTTCCTGATCCGCTCGGTGATAATCTTATCAGAACATGAGGCAACAATATATTCCATGATACAAGTATAGCGGCATCGTTACTCAAACCTCCATCAATATAAAAAAATCCGCATGTTTCTCTTAAAAGAAGCAATAATGTGATTGACGATTATTCTCTGGTGTTGTAACCCTTAATGAATGGTATGAAACCATGCTTTCCCTGCGCTCATTCGGGAATGAACAAGTTCATTCCGCTCATTTCGCTTGGGAATCACAACTAATCTTAACGCCCCGGCAATTTGTCGGATTCGGAGGCAGGAAATGTTTAAAATTCAGACACACAACAAGATTTCGCCCGTAGGACTCGATTTGTTCGATCGGAAAGAGTACGAGGTTGCTGATGAAATATCAGCGGCAGATGCTCTCCTGTTACGCAGTTATAAACTATCCGAAAGCGAAATTAAATCCTCAGTCAAGGCCATTGCCAGGGCAGGAGCCGGAGTAAACAACATACCTGTAGATGCCTGTACCGACCGTGGAATCGTTGTATTCAACACGCCGGGAGCCAATGCAAACAGCGTTAAAGAACTGGTGTTTGCCGGAATGCTTCTTTCAGCAAGACGCATCCACGAGGGCATGAGCTGGATAGAAGGACAGACGGCCGATGAGAATCTGGCCAAAACTGTGGAAAAGGAAAAATCCAACTTCGCCGGAACGGAAATCAGTGGGAAAACCCTCGGTGTAATCGGCCTGGGAGCCATAGGTGGACTGGTGGCCAATGCGGCCCTCAGTCTCGGTATGGAGGTGTATGGTTACGATCCCTACATTTCAATTCCCGGCGCATGGAACTTATCCAACAGTGTGAAGTTCTGTGAAAATCTTAATAAACTTATGGAAATCTGTGATTATGTCAGCGTTCATGTACCGCTGCTTCCGGCAACGAAGAATCTGATTAACGTGGAGAATCTTAAAAACGCAAAAGCCGGTCTCCGGGTACTCAATTTTGCCCGAGGCGGACTTGTAGAGGATGCTGCTGTAAAACAAGCTCTGGATGCAGGCACCATATCCTATTACATAACAGATTTTCCAAGCGCCGAGCTACTGGGTGTGAAAGGAGTGCTTTCAATTCCTCACCTGGGTGCATCAACCGCTGAGGCCGAGGAAAACTGCGCCGTAATGGCCGCCAACCAGCTGATGGACTTTCTGAATAACGGAAACATTAAAAATTCAGTGAATTTTCCGGCCTGTTCTCTGGATTCTGCCGGTGGACCACGGCTTATTGCCGCTGCTAAGAACAACCCTGAATTACTGAAGCAGATTCTGGCAATTCTCTCTGATGAGGGTGTTGCCACAGGCGATATGATAAGCAAAGAACGCGGAGATACCGCCTATACAATCATCAATATCTCAGCTTCAGAGGTCAACAAAAAAACCATGGAGAGAATTTCCGATCTGAAAGGTGTACTGATATCCAGAGAGCTCTGATTTTAAGACTTGCTCCAGGGCGTCAGGCATCTTATGATACCTTATGAGTATCCATATCGGCGCACCCCAAGGTGCCATAGCGCCCAGAGTTCTCCTCCCCGGCGACCCTTTACGAGCCCGGTTTATTGCGGATAACTATCTCGAGAATGCCGTTTGCTACAACGAAGTGAGGGGCATGTACGGCTATACAGGTACATACAAAGGTGTTGATGTTTCCGTGCAGGGAACCGGTATGGGTATGCCCTCCCATTCCATCTACGTCCATGAGCTGATTAATTTCCACGATGTAAAAACCCTGATTCGAGTGGGATCCTGCGGGTCGATTCAACCGGAAGTGAAGCTTCGTGATCTGGTACTGGGTATCAGTGCTTCAACCAATTCTTCGATGGTAAGCCGAAGTTTTGAAGGGATGAACTATGCCCCCACCGCCGACTGGGATCTTATTTCAAAAGCCGGCAGCATTGCCGCCGAACTTGGTATGAAGATTAAGGCCGGCAATATTCTCTCATCGGACACTTTTTATGACGAGAACCCCGAATCCTGGAAGAAATGGGCGAAATACGGGGTTCTGGCCATCGAGATGGAAGCTGCCGCTCTCTACACACTGGCCGCCCGTTTCGGGGTTAAAGCCCTGTGTCTGCTTACCGTCAGCGACAGCCTTGTTTCCAAAGAGGAAACCACGTCAGAAGAGCGGGAAAAAACTTTTACTCAGATGATGGAGCTGGCCCTCGAGACAGCGATTGGAACTGAAGTTTAAAGAGAGAGAAAGAGTCTCTTATCATCGGGTCGACCCTCGGGCCTACTCTTGAGTATACTGACGCCCAAAAGGCGGTATTGCCGCCGTTGAATACATCAGGAGGATGCACATGAGCCTTTCGAGTTACAGGCGTGGGATTTTGCTCCCGGCACTCGCGCTCATATTTGCCATTATGACAACTTCATGCAATGAAAACGGACCGGATCTGAAAGACGGTTTATATGCGGATTTCGAAACAGAACGGGGAAATATCATCGTGGAACTCTACCCCGATAAAGCACCACTTACGGTAATGAACTTTGTCGGACTGGCCGAAGGCGATCTTGATTTTGCCAATAAAAAAGGCAATTTCTACGACGGCCTTACCTTTCACCGGGTTATTCCGGATTTTATGATTCAGGGGGGAGATCCTCAGGGTACCGGCTCAGGCGGCCCTGGTTATAAGTTCCCGGATGAAGCCGACAACGGGCTGGTGTTTGATGCCCCCGGGAAACTGGCCATGGCCAATGCAGGACCGGATACCAACGGGAGTCAGTTCTTTATCACCCATGTTCCCACAGACTGGCTCAACGGAAAACATACGATTTTCGGCTCTGTTATTCAGGGTCAGGATGTTGTAAATGCCATAGAACAGGGCGACACCATCAAGAAATTGAGCATTATCCGAGTCGGCACCGAAGCCAATACCTATAAAGCTGATTCCGATACGTTCAAGGAAATCGAAAAAGGCCTGACCACCCGGAGATCCGCCGCTGAGGCGGACGAAGATAAAGCAATTATGAATGATATTGCCAACCGCTGGCCGGATGCGGTCCGGGATGAGAAAACCGGAATTTACTTTGTTGTAAGAACAGAAGGAACCGGCAGTAAGCCGGCTCAAGGTGCCAAAATAACCGTCCACTACACCGGTACACTTATGGACGGCACCCAGTTTGACAGCTCCCGGGACCGGAATGAACCATTCCAGTTCAATGTGGGCGGCGGACAGGTAATTCCCGGCTGGGATGTCTCTCTTCTGGATATGAAGAAAGGCGAACGCCGCATCATCATTCTTCCCCCGGAGATGGCTTATGGAAGCCGGGGGATCGGCCCGATTCCTCCCGATTCCTGGCTGGTGTTTGATGTCGAGCTCCTCGATTTCTAGGAGAGTCTCTTAATGAAACGCATCATTATCGTGTTTCTGATGATTATGCCTTACTTCCTGTGGGCCTCCGGTTCGGATGACGAGCTCGGCCCCGGGTTGTATGCTGATTTTACAACCAACCGCGGGAATATGATTTTCCGCCTGGATCCAGACCGCACGCCTCTCACCGTTACGAATTTCTGCGGTCTGGCCGAGGGAACTCTTCCCAACGATTACCGAGAGCCCGGTGAACCCTTTTACGACGGTCTGACGTTCTATCGGGAAGCTGCCGGGTATGCCCTTTTTTCAGGTGACCCTTCAGGCGATGGAACAGGAGGACCTGGCTACACCATTCCCAGAGAAACCGGCGCCCTTATCAGTGCCGGAGCACCGGGCATCCTGGTAATGGACGGATTTGCGACGGAATCCGCCGGCAGCCGGTTTTTTATCATTCTGGAAGGTGATGCCTACCTGGACTCAAAATACACCGCCTTCGGGCGCCTGATTTCAAATATCAAAACCCTAAAAAAGCTCCGCAGGGGAGATACCATCGAGTCCATCCGTATCATCAGAGTTGGCGGTGAGGCCAGGCGCCTCAAATTCAACTCCGATTCCTTTGCCGAACACCTTGCCGAAGCCAAAACCGCCGAAATTGAGAATCTGAGGATTATCAGTCCGGATCTGGCCGATGCGGTTCTGGCCCTGGGTGATGAAAGGCAGAAAACCCCTACGGGAATCTATTACGAGGTTCTCAAAACCGGAGAAGGCGGAGAGCCCGGCCCCGGTGCACAGGTGTCCATGCATTACACCGGCACCTTGCTCGACGGAACGGTATTCGACAGTTCCAGGGACAGAGATCAGACTTTCGATTTCATTCTGGGAAAAGACGGCGTTATTCCCGGTTGGATTGAAATGGTAATGGGCATGCAGCCCGGAGAAGTCAGAAAAGTTGTTATTCCGCCGTTTCTGGCCTACGGCGATCAGGGCTACGGCCCCATTGAACCGAACAGCTGGCTGATATTTGAAATGGAGCTTGTCAGCTTCACCGAAGGATAGGGATGGCAAAGGGCAGAACAAGTGCGTTTGTCTGCGACTCATGCGGTCATGATGAGCCCAAGTGGCTCGGCCGCTGCCCTGCCTGCGGTGAGTGGAACAGTTTCAAGGAAGTCCGGCTCGGTCCGCCGGCCGGGAAATCGTCGTCGATGGGCGGATCCCGGCGACGGGTTCTCCCCGGTGATAACGCCGCCCCGAAAATACTGGAAGAAATAGACCCGACACCTCCGCAGAAATACCCTACGGGAAATGAAGAACTGGACCGGGTTCTCGGCGGAGGCCTGACTCCCGGTGCTGCCGTACTCCTGGGTGGAGAACCGGGAATCGGAAAATCCACCCTGATGCTTCAAGTAGCTGCGAATCTTCCGGGGACAGGCCTTTATATCTCCGGGGAAGAATCTCCAGGTCAGATAAAAACCCGGGCCGACCGTCTCAAACTTCCACAGGACAGCCTTGAGATACTCTGTGAAACCAACCTTGAAACCCTTATCGAACTCCTTGCCCACCGCAAGCCGGCCTACCTGGTGGTGGATTCCATACAGACTCTTGTTTCAGAAGAAGCCGGTTCCATACCCGGAACCCCCAGCCAGCTTAAGATTGCCGGGCACCGGCTGACAACATGGGCCAAAGCCTCGGGGATTCCCCTCTTCCTGATAGCCCATGTAACAAAGGAAGGAACCATCGCCGGCCCCAAAGTGATTGAGCATCTGGTGGATACGGTACTGTACTTCGACCATTCCTCCAGCGACCTACGCATCCTCAGATCTTCTAAGAACCGCATGGGTTCGGTGGATGAAGTGGGCCTGTTCCGTATGGGAGCGACCGGCTTAACCCCCATAGCCGACCCGGCAGGGCTGTTTCTGGAACATCGCAAAGACGGTCCTCCCCAGGGCAGTGCTGTTGCCGCCGTTTATGAAGGGTCCCGTATCCTGCTGGTGGAGATTCAGGCCCTTACCGTTCCATCCAAGGGTGGAATAGGCCGAATTTACTCAGACCGTATCGATAGCGCGAGGGTGAGCAGAATCGCCGCTGTACTGGAACGTCATGCCGGCCTGCGCATGTCTGATCAGGACATCTACGTGAATGTTGCCGGAGGCCTGCGTATCAGCGATACCGGTGCCGAGCTGGCACTGGCTCTGGCCCTCTTCTCCGCCCGGTCGGCCAAGGCCCTGCCCGGAGACATGGTAGCTGTGGGAGAGATTTCCCTGGCCGGAGAGGTTCGCCCGGTGCCCCATCTGCGCCGGCGTATTAAAACGGCCTCGGATACCGGACTGGGACGCTTTTTTGCCCCGGCGGCCGCCGATGAAAACGGGGGATTTCCCGGTAAGGGACAAGTAATTCACTCTGTCCGTGATGCATTGGCGGCGGTTCTATCCTGATTTTTTATTCTTATTGACCTCTGGCGAGGTTAGACATAGCCCGGTAGTTCAGCGGATCAGGAAACGAGATTACATGCTGTATGTAAATATTTTACAATAAACGCTTGAAACCGCTGTGGGCAACGGGCCCCTTCAGACTCTCTTCAATATCACCTTGATTCAGGATTTCTGAGATATCCCGGAATACCAGAGCGATGGCCTCGCCGTACTGCTCAACAATTTCCTCGCTGTGGGCCAGAGTCGGATAAATAGTCCCGGAACCCAGAAAACCCCGTTCCAGCATCAGCTGGGTGTAGAGGGTTCTCAGCTCTTCCCTTTTAGGATGATTAAAATGAAAATGGGCCAGACAGGGATAGCCGCCGTCAAATACCAATGGAAGATTGTACGATGCGGCATGCTGTTTCCAATAAAAAATAACCTGGTTACCAATCTTTGCAACATGTTCCGGCACATCAATATCCTCCATCTTATCCAGGGTGGCCAGGGCTGCCGCAGGTCCGATACCTTCGGTCCAGTTGGTACTGCTTATAAAAGAGGTATGGGCCCCTTCCATGGCATTATCGGTTCCGATTACAGCAGCGATGGGATAACCGTTTCCCAGAGCTTTGGCGAACACGGCAATGTCCGGATTCACACCGAACTTCAAATGGGACCCGCCGAAATGAAGCCGCCAGCCAATGGTAATCTCATCAAAGACCAACAGGGCTCCGCAACGATGTGCGGCATCTCGGACATACTCCAGAAAACCCTCTTCCGGATCGTGATAACGGGCCGGCTCCATGATGACTGCGGCAAGATTATCTCCATTTTCGGCAATAATCACATCGAGTTCTTTCCTGTTGTTGTATGTGAAGGCCAAAGTGGTTCCACGAAGTTCCCGAGGAACACCCAGTGGACTCAAGCCGGGAAGTAGATGCCCCCGCAATCTGTCACTCTCTCCCAGGTTGGCCGCCAGATACCAGTCATGCCAAACATGGTAACCGCAGATTGCAATTACGGAACGGTCTGTTGTTGCCCTGGCAATCCTGATGGCAACGGTTGTTGCTTCTCCACCTGTCCTGGAATATCGAACCTGGGAGGCCCAGGGGTGTATTTCACATAACTTCTCAGCCAGTCTAACTTCATCATAGGGATTCAAAGTGCTTTGACTGCCAAGATTTACCCGGCGTCTCACAGCCCTGTTCACATCCGGATCCTTGAAGCCCAGCAGACAGGACCCGATACCATTGGTAGTCATATCGATGTAACGTTTCCCATCAAGATCCTGAACCATACAGCCGGAAGCCTCAGTAAAATAGGGCGGCCACTGCTCGGGAGCCATATTTTCCGGACGCTTACTTAAAAGTTGCGTTCCTCCTGGTATCTTCATTTTGGCATCACGGTAGGCCTCCTGAGTTTTCCTCCCGCTTCTTTCTCCAATCTTCAACAGATTCAGGGCATTATTGCAGAAGATATCCTTCACATCTTCCCGATTCAAACCGAACTCATCCGATGCGGTTTTAAATGCACGAAGAGACTCCAGGCCCAGCAGAATCGGTTGAGGCTTACCGCCCAGATCAGGATTGTTCCAGTCGATAGTACCGCTCTGAAGCCAGGCAAAACCATCTCCCAGGGTAACAGCCCGGCCTCTGATCTGAGAGATGGGAAAATCACTTCCCCAAAGCAGCCTGGAGGGCCCGAATTCATGCAGGATTGCAAGGAGAGACTCTGCTTCACATATTCCAGACATATCAAACCAGATGTTATTCAAACCTGTGAGTGTTGCAATTCCACTCACCGTATTAAAAGCGTTAAACCCCCTGCCCGCATGGGCCAGAATGAGCTTTGCTCCTGAATATTTCCGGCACATTGAAAGGATTGTTTTCTGATTGTCCGGATCGGCCAGGGCCTTAAACCTGACAATGTGCAGGGTAATTACAAGATTCTGATTATCAGCCATGGCCCAGACCCATTCAGGCATGAAATCAGAGATAAGAGAATCCGAAGTCGGACTCTTCTTACTGGAAAAGTGATAGGGTTTGAACCCGGCAATACCTTCAGTCTTGATGAGTTCCGCATACTCTCCCGGATCAGAATCCATGGAGAACTGCAGCAGCCCCCGGGAACCCCGATGTGATTCAAGTTCTGTTATCAGAAAACTGTTCATCCTCCTGATATCACAATCCGGGGCGGGAGTGGAAAGAAACAGCCCCCCCTGCAACTTTGAATCCGGGAAGATCTTCTTCATTTCTCTTTCCCAAACCCCGATATCAACTCTATCCGGTCCCTCATTCCAGAAATTATCACCGGTGATATTCAAGTCAGCCTTACGGTAGATATGAGCATGGGCATCAAACACTTCCGGAGGAACCATTCCTCCTAATTCATCAACCAGTTGTTTGTCTGTTTCTGTGAAGGTCCAGTTACTGTTCATTTTTTCAACCTTTCTGTTTTTTATCGGCGATCTGAGTTTGAGGGGTTGTTGTATTTGGTTTTAAAAATTCTTTAATTGCAGTTCTGATACTATCTGGTTTCACCGCTGTGGGACTTGACAAATAGAGAATCCTTTTTGCATCGTTCTGAAAATCAGCCCGGTGGGTCAGCATTCCTCCTGCTTCACCACTTATGGGGAGGTTATAAAACTGACCCATCTGAATACAGGTTATCTTATAATGCACCTTCTCGGCACAGTAATAGAAATCTTCCCCGGTTTTCATATCTATCGTAGAAAGCCCGGCAGTATGGAATACCGGATAACATAGGCTGACTGTCATCTTGAGGATTCCAATATTCAGCGGGTAAAATTGAAGGAGGCTGGTAACAGCTACGGCAAGACTCAACAGAGCTGTTATATTCACATCCAAACCGGAGGAGTCAGCAATAACTTCTATAATATCCATCCAGTTCCAGCCATCCTCATCAGCGCATCTACATTCGGAAGGGACTCACCGGTTATGGTATTTGTTCTGACTTCCTCCAGCACAGGACGCCTGAGACCCTCGTTATAATCTGCAATCCATGGATTCGGTATCAGTGATGTGTAATAACGGTTATTCCCGCCTATATTCAAAATCTTTCCATTTAAGCCAGTTTCTTTTGCCACTGGCGGGGCGAGCTTCCCGAGTTCTTCGACAAGCTTCGGGGGAGGAATGACCGTACCCCGGCAGGCTTATATTTTCCCAGAGTTTCCGGATGCGGAATCTTAACCCCGGTCTTATCCAATATTTCCAGGATATTCTTATGCAGTTTTAATACTTCTTTCTCGGATAGCACAGAGAGATTTAATCTACTCATCACAAACCTCCTTAGGCCTTCTTTCTGAGGAATATTGCGGCAAAGAACAGTAAGAATATGAAGAAGAATGCTAAAGCCCGTCGGAAAGTATTCAATGCTCAGACAGAACGGGATAAAGAAAAACTGATAACACTTCCGGCCGCTGGAATGTCCTTGGAGAAACAGATAAACGAACCTGACCTGATAAAAGGGGCAGGTCCGTCTTTTTTTTCTAATATCCTTTGTCCCAGTCATCCTCAATGTTTCTGGCAATATCCTCTGAAATATAAAAATCAGTTTTCAACAGCTGATGAATCGAAGTGGGAAGTTTAGGTGTTACCGGACCATGAGCAACCAGCCTGGTTATCAGCCGCTGCCATGTAGTCTGGGTGCCATGAATCAGGAGCGAATTGACATCCATCCTGAACTTTGATGCAATCACTTCGGCGGGTCCGATGGTTGCCGCTTTCGGTGGAACTCTGGCAATATCTCCACTCATACCAAAACTGCCATGGAGAGAATTCTGCGCCAGGGTAAAGGGACTCAGGGTAACAATTCTCGGTCCCATCTGCTTCCATTCCTCCAGCGTTCCTTCAAACTCCGGAGCATCCGGTTCTATGAATGCAAGGTGACCTGTCCACCCGGGACCGCTGTAGCAGGCATCAGCTCCGCCCATATCTGCAATCATCTTACCGTAATCCCCGATATTCTCAGTTGTCGGTCCGAGAATCTGACTTTTTGGTGGGCGTAAATCCTCATCTATCCGGTAATAAAAATTATCGTACATGGCATACTTGAAGCCCCATCGCCAGGTTTCCGGGGCAATATTGCCATTCTCATCCGCATACTCATCCATTGCAAATATGTAGAGATTATTACAGTTCACCCTGAATTTGTTAATAAGGAATGCCACATCTTTATAGTCCGGTACCGGATTGGGGAATATGAGAATCAGTTTCTCGCCCTTATCCGATGCCTCTTTAATTCTGTAAAAAATATCTGTAATAAAAATCAGCCCGATTTCATGCGCTGATTTTACCATAATGTTAAAATCAGGATTGGAATGATTTTCGATATCTTTCCGCTTTATTTTTCTAACCTTTTCAAGAACTTCCATATCTCGGAAAGGTACATGATGAGACGGTTGATACTTGAAATCTGACATAATTCTCTCCCTGTCATAAATCTAAAAACTCTCTGCAGTTGAATCCTGCATCAGACATTACTCACTTTTTATTATCCCACAATGAGGGATTAACAATAGAATCAGGCACATCACTGAACATACTCTCAAGACTCCTTCTTGTGTCCTCTTCAATCAAACCACTACCATAGAGAATAATATTCTCTTTGAGCTGTTTCAGGGAATCCACCCCTACCACCGTGGAGGTGATGGATGGTTCCGAGAAGACATAACTGGCAATCAATTCCTTTTTGCTTAAACCTTTTTTATCGACAAACCCTTTCAATCTCTCTAAATACGGTACTGCTGACGGCAGCTTCTCTGCCGCCTTTTCTTTCCCCATAACAAGCAGTCCCTGGAGATATGTACTGCGGTTGAAAACTGCAACACCCTTCTCAACGGCTTTTTCAAGAATCCCTTCCTTGTGCCATCGATGGTCAAAAAGATTATAGGGGATCTGTATCACATCAACATCAGGATCTTCCAAGCTCTCAAGGGCCTCCTGCGGGCCGTTGGCAATTGAGACTCCCAAGTGACCTATGGCTCCATTTTGCTTCTTCTCTACCAGAAAGTCCCAGAGTATCCCGTCCAGGTGTTTTTTGTAGTCATAGGTATGTAATAAATATACCGGCAACGTCTCCAGTCCCAGCATCTCCGAGCTTTTCTCTAAACAGTCTGAAGCAGTCTGCAACAGTGCCTTTTCCGGTAATTCCACATAATTCTTAGGTAAATCCAGCTTGGTGCAGACTGTAAAAGCATCCACCAGATTCAATTCTTTTAAAGCTCTGCCCAGATTCTCTTCACTGGAACCGTAATACCTTGAAGTATCGATGAAATTGACGCCCTTATCATGAGCAAAGCTCAATATTTGGAGTATGCCCTCATAGCTAACCTGTCCGGTTGAATTGTTAATACCGTAATCTATACCAAACTGAACCGCTCCCAGTCCTATTCTGGAGATTTGCAGTTCCTTTAATGGTGAATACTTCATTTTTCATTAAGCTCCAAAATACCGTTGCTCTCGGTTATGTGTTACAACAAAAAAACCCCAATGTACATATTGTTATAACCAATATATCTTCTAGGGAGGTATCTGTCAACGATTATTCAATTCTAACCTACGTATGCTATTTTGCTGTATAACCGCCATCTACCGGAAGGTTTATTCCTGTCACGTAAGATGAGGCATCAGAGGACAGATAGAGAATCGCTCCTTTCAGATCTTCTTCACCGGCAAGCCGTCCCAACTGAGTTCTGTCACTGTAGTTCTTTATGAACTGTTCCGGATGACTGGAGTGCTTCAGCCCGCCCGGTGAGATACAGTTCACCCGGATATTGTTATTACCGTAGTATGAGGCACAGAACCGGGTAAAATTAATCATTCCACCTTTATGGAAGAAGTAATCAGGAGCCCATCCATCCATGTCCGTGCCGTCGTAGTTGTGGTTCTCAACACCAACCATGCCCATCATCGACCCGATATTAACAATCGATCCGGCTTTCTGTTTTTCCATAACCCTTCCGATAATCCTGGTCATCAGAAAAACACCGGTGGCATTAATATGCATACTTGTATCAAAATCTTCTGAGCTTCCATCCATACCATTGCTCATAACACGGGCTACGGCATTATTCACCAGAATATCAATTCGCCCGCTGCGCTGAATGATTTCCTCTTTCAGTGACTCGATCGTCTCTTCTTTCCCCTGATCGAGATACAATGCGGTAACCTGATGCCCGATAGCCCGGTGTTCGGAAGCAACATTCTCAAGAGCGTCAGTATTCCGGGATGCAATATAGGTTTCTGCCCCGGCCTCAGCCAATGCGGCCACAATCTGCCGGCCATAGAGTCCGGCGCCGCCTGTAAGAAGTGCAACTTTTCCCTTTAATGAAAAAGAATCAAGAACGTTCATAAAATCTCCTTCAGAAGGATTTCGGTCCCTCCTCTTTCACGGCTTTGAATACCGGCAATCACCATTCTCATCAGTTCTTCAGTCTCACTGTAGGGGAATGGCCGTATCCCGGTACGCAGGTATTCAACAAAAGAGACCAACTGCTTGCGGAAGGCATAGAAGCTGTCTTTAAAAGCCAGCTGGTCGCTTCCCTCTGTTCCTGCCAGAGTTAGAAGACCGAAACCTCCATGCATATCCTTACTGGCAACAACAATCACATCGGCCCCGCAGGAATGAGTGAAATGGACAACATTCCTGTCTTTTGTCCCGGTATTTCTTGCCGAAATAAATCCCGGACCGAAGATAGGATAGATGGCCTCAAGAGCATGAATGCCGTATGTTTCCCATTTCTTGGATGTCATAATACTCCCGAATCTCAGCTTTCCGAGATTGTTGGTTGAGATTCGGTATGGGAGAAATTCCTTTGTGTAGCGCATGGAGCTGGAACTCATCAGGGCTTTACCTTCTGCCACCCAGCTGTTGAAGATCTTGAGATCTTCCGCATTGTCCACCATGGGTTTATCAATAAAAAGGGGGATATCAGCTTCAATAAAAGGACGGCAGCGTACAACATGTTCCGATCCGATATCCGTTGCCATTATCACTGCATCTACTTTCCCGATTACATCCTCAGGATTCTCAACGACATTCGGAATAAGAGCACAACGGGCCACATGCTCAGCAGTAAAATCACCTTCCCCGCTTGTACATATATGGGTAACTTTTACGTTCGGTATCTGGAAGCCCTCCGGTTGGATGTTCAAATATGCAGGGATTCCAGTATAGGGGCATTCCTTTGTCATCAGATCCCTGTCATAACCGTTAAACATGGCACTCCAGGAATACGGATGCCCGTTTCCCGGTGTCTTACCCAGAATAGCAAGACGGATCTCTTTCCCTTTAACAAGCGGTTTATTTTCACCCATATAGACTCTCCTTCTCAAACGTATTTACTACCAGGCAGTAACTCCGCCATCAACACTTAACACCTGGCCCGTCATATATGACGATGCATCTGAGGCCAGATAAACTACAGTCCCTGCTAACTCATCTCTTCTGCCGATTCTTCCCAGCATTGTCTTTGCTGATAGCTTTTCCATAAAAACCGGATGCTCTTTCTGCACCGATTCCCAGGGGAAAGGTCCAGGAGCTATGACATTCACCCTGATGTTCTGTCTACCGTATTCACCGGCCATGAATCTGGCTAACTGATTAATTGCAGCTTTACCTGCACCGTACTCAACCGGGTTTTTTTCCATTCTCCCGGGATAATCACTCTGGTTGGGAGAAATCAAACCATACATGGAAGAAAAGAGGATGATACTCCCGCCATTTTCCATAGCCTCAGCTGCAGCCCGTACCAGCAGGAATGTACCTGTGATATTGATGCTGTTTGCCTGATTAAACTCAGCTGAGGTCAAATCTTTCACCGATTTCCCGATATTGCGGTATGTGGCATTCACCAGACAGTCCAGGCGGCCGAATTTTTCAAGGATTTCCTCAATAGCGTTCGCAATGGATTCTTCCTCCGCAATATTAAAATCCAAGCCCAGAATGGAGTTAACGGGGAACTCGGAACCCAGTACTTCTATCGCCGCTTTAAGATTTTCTTTGTTAAAATCACCAATGGCAATTCGGGCACCCTGCTCCAGAAGGGCTCGACAAGCCGGAAGGGCCAGATATCCCGCACCCCCGGCTACAAAAATCACTCGGTTCTTCAGATTAAACATACCGGTATTCTCTGGTGAATTATTCATACTTTTTAACCGCCTTCTGGTATTCGACCAGCCATTTTTCAAGTTCTTTCCTGCTGTTTTTTCCCGGGGTAAATATTTCTTTGATATTCACCCAGCTCTGAGCGGCATCCTTACTGGATTCAAACCATCCGGCAGCGACAGATGCCAGCATTGCTGCTCCGTATGCAGCCGGCTCGGAGCTGGAACTTGTTATCAGATCAGAGCCGGTAACCATAGCTTTAACCCTGAGCCAGATCCGGCTCCCGGCTCCGCCTCCTGTAGCCAGGATTCTGAGATTCTCATCTTCCGGACATGCTCGGTTAATAAGAGACGATAGACTCACCGCTGTTGATTCCATAATCGCCCTGAAATAATGGCCATGCGTATGAGAAGCTTTAACATTAACAAATCTGGAAAGATCTCTCTCTCTGAAGACTTCAGGAAGTGCGATAAGGCCATCAGAGCCCGGTGATATTCCGGCAGCCATATTATCCAGTTCAGGCAATGAGTACTCTTCGGCAAAATTACTCCGGTACCACTCAACTCCCCGGCCGCCATTATCATTGAAGCTTAAACGGTAATACTCCCCATCGGTTATGGATGGTCCCAGACATGATAACTGGTCTGGTTTGAAACTTACCGGAGACTGGTAAAAAGCCAGAACTGTCCCTGTAGATTCACTTAATCCTGATATCTGTCCGGCCCCGGCTCCCAGTGCCGCAATATGATGATCCAACCCCCCAAGGGAAAAAGGTGTACCGCTTATTAACCCGAGGTATTCTGATGCGAATGATGCGGTTATTCCTGCAACAGTACCCGGACGGGATGTTTGAGAAAGATACGATTCCGGAATGTTCAGCGCTGAAAGGGCTTTCCCCCACCACCTGGAGTCTCTTAAATTATAAATACCCAGCAGGGATGCAGTCCCAGAATCCCCAATTGGTTTATCAGTAAGTTTGAAGGCCAGATAATCAGAGATGGTCATGAAATGTCTTACTCCGGACCATAGCTCAGGCATTTTTTTCTGAAACCACCGAACCTTGGCAATGGCGAACTCAGATCCTTTGAAACTCATGCCGGTAATATCAGGGTATTCTTTATCAACCCAGAGGCCGTTCAGCTCATTATCATTCTTTAACCCGCGATTATCAGGCCAGAGGATTATAGGCGTCAGAGGCTTGTAATCTGCATCAAGCATCAGGAACGAATTAGCCTGGGATGCATAAGAAACACCGCAGATATCGAAGGGCTTAACACCGCCCCTGGCACAGGCCTCATCGATTATAGTTTTGATTGAATGCCAGAAACGGTCTATTTCAACTTCCCAGGTACCACCGGAAGTATCGCCAACCGGAACAGCCGACCGCCCAAGTCCGAGAAGGGCTCCGGAACGGTTAACAACTGCGGCTTTAAAATAGCTTGTACCTAAATCGATACCAAGTACAACATCCAAATCAGAACCTCTAGTAGGGTTTGGCCGGCAGAATGTGCGTTTGATTGTACTCTTTTGCCTTCTTTTTGTCTTTGTATATACGCATCACACAAACCGGTTCGGTCCTTGAGATAATATCACTCGAATAATGATACCCGTAATCTTCCACAACAGGCTTTACCCATCCGGCACAGTGATCGCAGTAGAACTCAAACGCCCCGGCATCATTATCCAGAGCCTTGCTTAATGATGGACATTTATTCATTCTGAATTCAAAAAAATCATCGGTAATTTCGAGATTTGCATCACAATTTTCTTCAATCCGTATGTGTTCCCAATAATCATACATTCCTTTCAGGCCATCTTTTTTGATGTATGGACCAAGGATGGTTTTCTGGAGGGATGCAATTCGCCGCCAGTAGTTCTGAAGATGGCTATGGCCTTTTTCCTCCAGCATTTTAAATAATTCGTTATACATGCGGACAAAATGGTCACTGGGAATCATTCGAAGTTCTCCTTATCGTCATAGTGTATTCACCTTCGGAGAGAACTGAAGTTTCTATGTTAAACGGAGTATCCTCGGACCAGGCGTTGTTCATTAATTCCATCTGAAGGTAGAACTCCCTGTTCACAGGAATCTTATTTGCAAGTAAATGCCTCACAGCCGGGCACTCTGTAACATGAAAACTGACTTCATTTGCACCTTCTGTAATAATGAAAGCTCCTTTTTCCCTGGTGTAATAGTAGCTCCAGTGTTCAATCAGTTTTTGTGAGTCACCATTCTTCAAGCCGTTGTAAATATCACGATATACATTCTGGGCAGTACGCCGGAAGAGCTCTGTAAGGAAATCCTGTCCATATTCTGATAATACATATTCAATCGTTTCATTCGTAGCCAGATGAAAGTCCATATGGACTTCACCGGTATCTTTGTATCTCATAAACTATCCCTTAACCAAACTGTCAGACTAAATAAGCTTTATACTTATCAACACAAATCTCAATTCTCTTTTTACTTTCAGGACCAAGAGCATTCTCCTGGGAAGGAACAAGAGATTTTTCACTGGAAAAGATATCAAGAATCTTAAGAGCGTATTTCTGGCCTACCCATACGGTGTCCAGAGCCATCCCATAAATACCATCGAAGATTTCTATCATAATACTCTGTAATTCCCGGGCTTTCTCAAAATCGCCAGCCTCAACAGAGTCTGCAATACTGCGAAAGAGCTTTGCCCCCAGGGGAGCCAATCCGACAAGTGCCCCGTCACACCCAAGGGCAAGAGATTCATCGACAACCCATTCCTGCCCTTCAAAAAGAGTGAATTCAACTTCCCTTTTCAGATTGAGGAGCTCCTTCCGGGCCCGTAAGCTGTCTGAAGAGTTCTTTACACCAGCAATACGCGGATGACTGAAAAGATCCTTAAACTGTTCTTTGGAGAATCCAACTCCATTAACAGCAGGTAAATAGTACAGATACACCGGCTTTGTCGAAAAATCTGCAATCTTATGCATATAGGATACTGGATCTGAAGGTTTCGCCCAGCCACCGGGCAGCTGTACGGCAAAAGAATGACAATTGTACTTTGAGTATTTTTCAATATTCTCAAGGATTCCATTAAAGCCGGTCGCATGAGCACCAATAATTATTTCCGCCCTGCTGCCGATTATTCCACCGGCAGTTTCAAGTAAGTCATCTTTCATTGCACTGCTGAGTACAGCCCATTCACCCATGGTCCCGAGAAAGAAGAAACCTTCAACACCCCTTTCAAGGTTGAACTCAATTAATTTTTCCAACGATTTTTTATCTATATCCCCTTTTACAGTAAAAGGCGTAATAGATGCGGAGTAGATTTTTTTCATTGAGAAGATAACTCCTTGTGTTTTATATTAATTTTTGAAAAAAACAGCAAACCAAATAATATTGCAATTCCGGTTGAAAGCCCCGGAAAAAAGAGCCCAAAACCGCCATATCTGATAAGTCGTGAACTTACCAGCGGCCCCAGAGAAGCACCTAGAGATCCGGCACCTATCACACCGGCTAGAAATCGAGGATTACCTCCGGCAGATTTTCCGGCAGATATAATGGTGGCCCAGATAGGTCCGGAGAATAATCCAATTACAATTATCAATATTTTAAGAATTAACGGCTGCCAGTGAAAGGACAGCATTACCGCACTGATAAACATTCCGGCTGTGGAAATTAAAAGAATTTTCCACAAAGAATTATTTTCAGAAATGAAGACAATAAGAAGCCGGCCGAATATCAGACCAATCCAATAAAGACTAACCCCTCGTGCAGCTTCTGCCGGGGAGAATAAATAGTAGCTTTCCTGATATGCCGGCAGCCAGAAGACAAGAAAGCTTTCACTGAGAACATAAAAAAATATGGATAAACCAAGTAAGAAAAAGGCCGCATCCTTGAAAAGAATTTTCTCCCTGTGTTTTGTTTCTACCGCATTTGAACGCCCCAGAATATCATCGTAAGAAAAGACAATAAAAAGAATGGTAATCAGCAGTTCCAGGAAACCAAAAAAAACAAATATCCTTCCCCACTGAACCTGCCTGTTCAGAAGGAAAGCGACTATCTGTGGTGCTGCAATAGCACCCACACAGTAAAATACCTGGGAAAGATTGAGTAGACGGCTCGAACCACGGGAATCGTATCCGGAAACAAGAACCGACGCAAAAGTTTCAACCAGTCCACCACTGAAACCCAGGAAGATTATCCATACCAGCAATTCCATGAACGTTGACAAGTGAGGAATGATAAAGAATGATGCGGAAAGACCGGCAAGCCCGATAGCAACAAGAAGTCCCGGTTTTAAATCTGTTCGCTCCAGGAAAGCACCGCCGGCAAATGATGCAAGCATAAACACAAAGAACTGAACAGAAAAGAGATAACCGAAAGATTCCAGAGTTATACTGAAATCTCCTATCACCGTTGTTACCAGTGGCGGAATGGAATTAACCGACATGGCAAATGCGGCTAGAGTCATAATCACACTGAAGAATGCCGGCAGAGACCGAATGGCCGCTCCCCTGCGCCTACCGGCAGTAGCCAGATGTTTCAATTCCTACAAACCCATTTGTTTCAGGATTCTTGAGGTTTCTTTTATCAACATATCCCCGGTTTCAGAACCGAACATGGCATTGGAAGCCTCATATCCGCCCTCCACTTCAGCTTCCGGTGTAACGATATAACCCTGGAATTCACCATTGGCAAGATTTATAACAAAAAGATTTTTGTACTTGCTCTTGATAGACAGGGAGAACTCAATAAAAACCTCTCCCGGCCAGGCAGCAAAGAGCCAATCCCCGATTTTAAAAACCTGGATTTCAGCCGGAAGACAGCTCTGGATATATTTATTGAGGTTCCCTGCACTCGAAGCTTCAGCGAGGGTTACAGTCTCTTCGGCACCGAACCAGTCACATTCAGCGGTCCGAACCTCCTGACTGGGTGCCTCATCCTTTCTTAATGATTCCAGACGTCTGACAGCCTTCTCAAGATGCTGTTTCGCAAAAGCTAAAGAAACAATCTTTTTTGGAGAAGGCATAATAAATCCCTGCTCACTTCCAAGGTAAAGAGATGAGGTGTATTCAATATTTTCCAGAGCAGCTTCAACTCTTGCACCAAGCATCTCTCCCAATCTCTTTGCTTCAGAAAATGTATTGGAGCTCGTTACATGTCTGGGGCTTTGATTTCCCTCAGGACCGGTGTGATAAAGTACAGGGCATCGGGTCCCGAGAATCTTTTTTTTGAGATAATCCCTGGTGAATGAAGGAAAATCCCCACTAACGAGGGTTGAATCCTCATGAAGTACCGTCGGATGCATTGAATATACAAGCATACAGGCAATAAATTCTCCTGACTCTGTATCCCTAACCATTAATACCGGAACTTGAGGATCTGCAGGTCCAGAGGGGTCCCGTCGGTTTGTTCCGACTCCCGACCCATCCGCTACAGAGAGTCCTGCTTCAGCCGGGCGGCTGTTCTTAAAAGCGTTAATTCCTGATTCAACGATTCCATCTTCCATCAGCTGCAGATATGCCAAATCTGTTTTGGGTACTATGGGATCGTTGCTATTGCTCAGATAATCCACAGTAATCGGTCCGGAATGAGTATGAGTCGCAGAAATCATTATGGCATCCTCCCTGATTCCTGTACTCTCAGATATCCTTTTCCGGGCTCTTTTTGCTGATGCTTTATCGACAAATATTATATCGTTGGCGACAAACATTATATCATTATTACCATTATTCAGATACAAAGAACTGCTGAGTAAAGGATTCATTACTCCTGTACTGAAGCGTTCAACATGGGGATAACCAAAAAGAAACTGTGAATCCACCGGTGTAATACTTAACTCTGCTGAACCTGCTGATAATTGATTCATTTGTGCACTCCTATGAAAATAAACTAACTCGAATTCCCGAGAAAATAAGTGGAAACCATCTTGAATCTGTCATATCTGTACTTGGAAATAAAGACTGCAACCGGACGCTCTTCCTTATCAAAGACAATCTCTGTATCCATTAATATCGGACTGCCGATGGGAACGCTCAGCCTCTTGGCGGAGAAATCATCCGCGGCAATCGCTTCTATCGCTTCTTTGACAAAGGACAGCTTAACCGGTTCATTCTTTTCCCAGATGCTCAGAAAATCGATTCGGGTTAACAGCTCATCCTTCAGAGATTTGGAAAACTCAAGGGGTATATATACTTGATCGAATGCCAGATTTTCACCACTGTTTATGTCTAGCCGCTCAAAATATAAACACTCTTCATTTTGAAGCAGGGATAAAGAAGAAGCAATATCCCGGGGAGGAACAATAACTTTTCGGGTTATCAATTTCCGCATTGTATCAGGGGATTCCTGTTTCATGGATTTAGAGTAAGCATAATCCATTATGGCTATTTTCTTGGGTTTGGACGCTTTAACGAACGTTCCACGCCCCTGCATACGCTCAATCAGTCCCTGCTCTTCCAGCAGCATTAACGCATGGCGTACAGTGATTCTGGATACACCATATTCATCACAAAGCGCCCGTTCTGTCGGGAGTTTAGTCCCCGGGACATATACTTTATTCCAGATTTTCTCCCGGAGAATATTGTACAATCTCTGATAAGTCACCATCTGCATTACACTTACTCCAAATACAGAAAACTAGAATGGTTATAATAACCTAATCTTAACATAACTTATCACAGGAAGAAGAAAGATATCGAGTGAATAATCTCATTTACCTGCTAATATCCCAATGTTTTCGTAAAGGAGTCAGTATTCCCGCTTACCCTTTACCCAGGTGGCTTTTACTTCAAGGTTATCATCCAGAAGTACCATATTGGCAGAATATCCTTCCTCAATTTTTCCAAGTTCATTATCCAGACCAAGGACTGCAGCAGGGTTTAAGGACGCCATTCGGCATGCCTGAGGAATACTTATTTCAAGCAGTTTTACAGCATTCCGGACAGCCCTGTCCATTGTTAAACCACTCCCGGCCAAACCTCCAGGACAGGGAGAATTCACTGTCCCCCGAGCCGGTGCACCTTCATAGGCAAATGAAACCTCCATATCACCGATACCCTTATAGATACCTGGAGGATTCCCCGCTCCGAGACTGGCATCTGTAACAAGACAAACCTTTTCCGGACCTTTACAGGCCAAAGCCATTTTTACAGCAACAGGATCGACATGTTCCGAATCAAAGATAAAATCCACACTGACATCCGGTGATGCAAGGACCGCTTCAACCGCTCCGCAGGGCCGGACTCCTGGATCCTGTTCCACGGGGCAGGGAAATACATCGTAGAAATGTGTCGCATGACTTACACCGGCATCAATAGCCGATAGAGTCTGCTCTACATCCGCCGCTGTATGAGTAATAAATACCGGATTCCCACCATCCTTCATAGCAGAAATAATTCCGGAGGCGTTCTCAACCTCAGGAGAAACTGCAAAGATACTTCTATATGGCAAAGCAGATTGCCGCATGGCCCTTACACGTTCTTCTGTCCGTTCTATCAGAGATTTTGGATTAATGGCACCTGGGAGTCCAAGAAAAGGACCTTCAAAGAAGAAACCAAGAAGCTGCGCACCTTCGTACTCTCTTTCCGATAGAGATTTGATAAAGAAATTATCTTCTCCTGGAGGTAAAGGGAGAACGCCTGCAAGGACACCGGTAACACCATAAGAGGGAAGAATTTTACATATAGCCTGCAGGTCATCAGGACCCTTATCAAACTGCAAGCTTCTGACACCGTGAATATGAAGGTCTATAAACCCCGAGGATAAATATCCGCCGCCCCCGTCAAAAACTTCATCCGCACTCTTCCCGTCACCAGCCGAAGATGAAAAAACTGATACAATTTTTTCGTCGATTACCCCGACAGACATTCCATCAAGAACCCTGTCAGAGAGTATTACCTTCACATTTTGTATTAATAAGTTAAACATTATACCAAACTCACACGCTTTCCGGTTTTGTGTGATTCCAGGGCAGCCGTCATAATCTGATGACTCCACACCGTTTCTTCCGGAGAAACATTGGGAAATGGATGATCCGAACCACCCTCTTTGAACTCATGCATGAATGCTCCGAGCATCTGCTGAAAAGAATCAGAAAAACCAAATTCAAAAATGCCTCCGGTTATTGTCGGAAGGAAACTGGCAGGCCCTATATCAACTCTGGTCCACCCCTGCTCTTTACCTTTTGTTTCAAGATAATAAAACGCCTTGGGGTCGTGGGTGGTGAATCGGGCCGATCCTCCCGTTCCATATACTTCTATGAACCACGTATTGGTATCCCCGGGGGACATCCTCTTTGTTTCCAATATCATCGGGAATGATTTTCCATTACCCGGGTCGGTGCATCGGCACATCAAGGTGGCATTATCCCAGGTTTCACATTCCGCCATTCCGCCTTTCCCATCGGGGCGCTGCTCTGAAATATTGGAAAGTTCAGCAAATACGGAATCTGGTTTCCAGCCCATACGCAGAGGGATATGATGAGTATGAAGCCCAAGGTCTCCCATACAGCCGTATTCACCATTAATCTCTATAATACGTTTCCAATTGATCGGTTTGGTAAGATCCATATCACTGGAATGATTAAAACCGCACTTTACTTCAATAAGACGGCCGAAGTTTCTACCTTCAATCCAGTCTATCATCCGCTTGGCTCCTGGAAAATACGGGAACTCTGAATTACATTTGACAATTACTGATGGGCTATCTTGAATGACATCCATAATCCGTTTGTTTGCTTCGATATCAATACCAAAGGGCTTTTCGCCGAGAAGGTGTTTCCCGGATTTAATAATATCAATATACAGTTTTTCATGAAGGTTGTGCGGGACGGCACAGTACACCGCATCTATAATATCAGAAGACAGAATATCCTGATAATCGGTGGTAGTGACTTCAATTGAGGGGAAATTATCCTCAAACCAACCAAATGATGCTTCGTTCATATCACAGATTCCTGTGAGTACAGGAACAGGACCATCATCGAGAAGGTGGCACCATCGAGCAACAGCACTTCCAAACTCTTTACCCATCAGACCAAGCCCGATAATACCAAAGCGTATTTCTTTTCTACTCATCTGGAAATCCTTTAATACCCGAAGTCTTTTTCAACTTCGCTGATGGATTCTTCAATAATGTCCATGCCCATCGAAGCGTACTTTTCATCCATAATGAGGGGCGGCGACATCCTGAGGATGTTACCTGCAGGTATCCATGCAAGGCCTTTCTGAAATGCTTTCTGGTAAACCAGGGTACCGGCTTCAGCAAAAGGCTCTTTTGTGGATTTGTCCTTAACAAGCTCCATACCCAGCAGGAAACCTTTCCCCTTGATATCACCGATAATAGGATGATTATCCATCATGGTTTTCATTCTTCTCTGAAAATAAGCACCCACCTCACGAACATTCTCAAGAATGTCCTCTTCCTCAATTACCTCAATGGATGCCAGGGCTGCAGCACTGGCCATGGGATTCCCGCCATAACTTGAGGAGGCTGAAATTTTATCCAGAGCCTCAGCATATTCTTCTTTAACTATCATTGCGGTAACTGGGAAACCATTCCCAAAGGACTTACCAAAGGTGATGATATCAGGAATAACATCCCAATGGTTCATAGCCATCCACTCTCCTGTTCTTCCCATTCCGGCAAGAACTTCATCCGCAAAAAGAAGTATTCCTTTCTCATCACAAAGCTTTCTGAGTTTCGGAAAGAAGTCATCAGGAGGAACAATGGAACCACCCCAGCCCTGAATCGGTTCAAGAACAAACGCTGCCACATTCCCAACAGTACCCTCCAGGATAAACTCCCTGTAAAAGTCGATGTAACCGTCAGTATCGATCGTTCCATCAGTCTTCTTGAAATGAGGTCTGTAGGGATTGGGTCTGGGGACCATATAAAAACCGGGAGCCCGTGAGGGGCCATAACTATGTACGTCACCCCGATGCATCTGGGCCAGGCTGACGGCATGACCGGATTTACCATGAAAATCCCTGAATGCCGAAATAAATTCCTGTTTACCGCTGATAGCCCGGGCAGCCCTGATACCTGCCTCCACTGCAGAAGTTCCATCAGAATAAAACTGCATGGCATTCAGATTACCAGGAAGGACATCCGCCAGCTTCTCAACCAGTTTTTCTTTAATCGGCGTGGTGAAATCATGGGCATTCATAAGCCTGTTTGCCCAATGACTGATCGCTTCAGAAACCTTTGGATGACAATGTCCCAGGGATGTAACATAAATCCCCGATGAGAAGTCAAGGAACCTGTTCCCATCCACATCTGTCATGGTAATACCATGACCCTCGGAAAATGCTATGGGGAAGAGCTTAACCTGCCCCGACAAACCATGAAAATACTTTGTTGTATTTGCATGCATCCTTTTTGACTCCGGACCGGGAAGTTCCATTTTAACGCTCGGAATACCCTCTGCACTCTTTTTCCACCAATCTTTAGCCATCTTGTTACTCCTCTTCTGTATTCGTAATAATTGAAATATCATTGTCCCGATAGCGGGATGTCTCTTCCCCGCTGATTTTTCTTTCCGTAATAAGAACATTAATCAGGGATACCGGCGCAAACCGATAAAATGAGTTCTTCTCAATTTTCGAGGAATCGCAAAGAAGAAATACTTTATCGGCGTTTTCAGCCATTTTCCGGGTAATCCGGGCTTCCTTCTCATCGTAAGAACTCAAACCCTTACTGAGTGAGACACCATCGGCTCCGATAAAAGCCTTATCGGCATGGTATTCTCCGATCAATCTTTCTGCAGTGTCGCCATAAGAGGCCTTTCTATCACCGACAACATCACCACCGATGAATGTGATATTGATATTAGAATAATTTATAAGTTCTGAAACAACCGGGAGAGAGTTCGTGATTACCCTGAGACGGGTCTTATTCTGGATATAGTGTGAGAGTCTGAAGAGTGTCGTTCCACAGTCTATGAAAATAACATCATCATCTTCAATAAAACTGGATGCGATCCTGCAGATTTTCTCTTTTTGCCGGCCGTTCTCTTCAAGCCGTTTATTAAAGCTGAAGAGGCTGTCCACAGCCTCAGACTTCACAGCACCTCCATACTTCCGGATGAGGTAGCCCTGAGTTTCAAGGTCCGTAAGATCCCGGCGGATTGTCATCTGGGAAACCTTAAATCGGTACTCCAGCTCCTGAACACTCAAGGACTCATGTTCGTCGAGGATTTTTAATATTTCTTTCTTCCTGCTTTCCTGAACCAAATTATTCTCGATGTTCTTTCTGTATTGAATCGATCATAATCGATCATTGCGTAGCTGTAAAGCTTATGTCATGATTTTATTATCCAGGAGCAGGCCTCGGGTGTTGACGGGAAAATCAGATTCGCCTCTCCCAGGTCTGAAGAAGAGAAAGAGCTTGTGATTCCCAGGGTAAACATCCCGGCGGCCCGGGAGGAAGAACAGCCTGATGGTGAATCTTCAATGGCGATACAATCGGAGCCTTTCACCTGAATCTGCCCGGAGGCTTTCAGATATGGCTCGGGGTGAGGTTTATGGTTCTTTACATCTTCATAACAGACAATGGTACTGAAGTATCGATCGATTCCGGCTTTAACCAGCAGCAGTTCTGCATTCACCCGGGTATTGGTTGTTGCAATTGCCAAAGGCAGATTTGAGGCTAACTCTTCCAGTTTTACAGCAAGCCCTGGAAACAGAGAATCACGAGAGCTGATAATTCTATGAAAATGCTTCTCTTTCAGAGCGTAATACTCTCCACTGGAATACCTCCCCTTCCAGCGCTTTGCCAATTCAACGGAAATTTCCTGACATGGAACACCGGTCCATACCATCAGTTCCTGAGGGGTAACGTCTATCCCGAACTCATCAAGGGCGTTATTCCATGCTTCACGGTGTAACGGCTCTGTATCAAAAAGGACGCCGTCGAGATCAAATACAATTCCCTTATTATTCATGATTTATTCTGACCTGTAATTCCCGCCAAAGGGAATATTGCGATTTTTAAAATAGTTATCCCTGATGATTGATGGCTGGGAAACCTCCAGGAGGAGCGCCGGACCCACGCCGGTAAAACCATGATCCAGCCCACTCTCAACTTTGAGGGTATCACCGGGATTCATCATGCGCTCAACTCCGTCGTACACCATCTTCACCCGGCCGAAGAGAAGAAAAAACGTTTCCAGCTTATCCCGATGATGATGTAACGGGCATGACTGCCCATCAAAGACAAACAGGAATTTACCGCAATAACCGGCATCAACCTCATTGGCAATCCAGAACTCAACTTCCCCGGTTGTCTCAAAATCGCTCAGACCGAAGTCAAACACAAGAGCTTCTGTGTCAGGGGGGGTAAAATCCCATTCCCTAAATCGGGAATACACCCTTTTAAGGATTTCATCTGTCTCATCGGCATTGATGGATACATTTTTACCTTCCTGATGTTCATCCATTATTTAAGTTCACTTACGCCGTTCTTCCGGGCCATCCTGTTGAGCATCTCAAGTTTGGCATCACTTAACGATAAACCATGCTGCAGACTATCTTTCAGACTCTTAAAAGCCCTCTCTCCCGGGAGGCGAATCGCATCAAATCCAGGGCGAAGTCTTGTATCCTTTATATGGGTAATAAACCTGACGATTTCACTATCGAAGTAGTTCATCCCCCCGAATGCTTCTATATCTATAATGGTGAGATTCAGATTCTGACTTTGAGGATGGTCCGGATTGTTTGCTGAGCCCCCGGACATTGCGGTTAACGCCTCGGCCCAGAGGGAAAAGCCGTAACCCTTATGCGCATATTCAGGTCCCCCAAGAAAGAATATTGAGCCATCATCCAGCATGGCGTTGGGATCGTCGGTGGGTAAACCGTTTTTATCCATGAAAATTCGCGCCCGGGCTTTCTCATCGTATTTTACCATCCGGTTTACCGCCCCCATAGAAACCGTCGCCGTTGAGATATCGGCAATAACCGGATCTCCGGATGTGGGAAAAGCAAGGGCAACCGGGTTGGTAGAGAACTTGCCGGTAATCCCACCAATGGGCGCACAGTCGGCACATTGGGAACTCTGCCCCCAGAGCTGAGCCATAAAACCGGCTCTGGCAATTGATTCCAGATAAGGTCCCAGGGCTCCGAGCCAGCTGGTATTCCGGATGGCCGCCATGGCAATGCCCATTGTACCGGCTTTATCCATCGCCATTTCAATGGCCAGCTTCATTGCCAGCTGGCTGAAGCCATTTTTTCCGTCTATCAGTACAGAGGCTCCTTTCTCTTTTATAATTTCCGGCTCGGTTCCCGGATCAAACACATCAGGAACCTGATTATCCAGATAACCCAGAACAGCCAGCCCGTGAGTCAATATCCCCATTGCCTCAGTTCTGACGGCCATTTCGGCTATATATTCCGCATTCACTTGAGGTATCTTTTTTGATACCAGCAGGGACGTGGTGAATTTATTTAATTCATCTATTGAAAAACTTTTCATGCTTCCTCCATTAATAGATTGTACTCTACAGCAAGGCCCTTCATATTGTCAGCCAGCCTCGAATCCTCCAGGAATAGCTAAATATTCTTCCTTGACACCACGCTGCATGCAATATATCATTTTTGCATGCAGTATGTAAATTCCTGGTGGTAACCACCAAAGATCATCTTTTTTGTTGTGCTGCTGTCAGCACTATGTTAAAATTGATTATAACCATATTACAACTGATGTGTAACTGGCTTTAATGCTGTTTGTTAAACAGCTAGAAAATTTCAGGAGGAGTCATTTTATGAAAAGAATCACAATGCTATTGATTCTAATTGGGTTGGTACTGCTTGTATCACTCCCTGTTTTTGCCGGTGGGCAAAATGAGGCAGAAGCACCTGCAGAGGAAACTGCAGTGATGGAAGAGGGTGTTGGTCCTACCAACAGTAATCCATTATCGGATCTTCGGGTACGTCAGGCCATCGCCTATGCCATTGATATGGATACAATTGCAGAAACAATGTTCGATGGAATGGTACTGCCGGCTACAGGCCGCGTACCAGACGGCCCTATGAAGGCTCCGGGACTCAATCGGTATGCCTACGACCCTGACAAATCCAGAGCTTTACTGAAAGCCGCAAACTGGGACCCCAATTATAAATTGGATCTCGGTTACTATTATGGTGATCAGATGACTGTAGATCTTATGACTGCAATACAGGCATATCTTTCCGATGTCGGTATTAAGATGTCTTTCCGCAAACTCGAAGGTGATGTCGGGGCACAGTTAAATTCTGTTCCCACCGATCCTGCGAACGGACCTTCGGCAGTTGAGATTGATCTCGGCTACGGCGGCCATGCAGCCCTGGCTCTTCAGGAATACTTCAATGTCTATAAAACAGGAAAAAGTGCTCAATACCCCAGCGATCCTAAAATGGATGCTCTGATTGATGCCATCAATGCAACCGCAGATCCTGTTGAGCTGAAAAAGGCTCTGTTTGAGATCGAGAAATATGAAGTTGATAACCTGGCCGCATATTCACTCTACTACATGCCCATGTTTGTTTATGAGAGCATCGATCTCAACAGGAATGGAGAGATATACGGAAATCCCCAGTACAACTATGACTGGAATATTCAGAACTGGACGATGAAACCGGAAAGTAACGGTAAGATGGTTCTTCAAACCAATGGCGGACCGATAGAGTTCTTCCAGAATCCATGGGAAAACCCGGGTATCTGGATTTCCAATAAGGTTCTCTACGATCGTTTGATTGCATGTGATGGAGCACTTACTCCCACTCACGGTCAGATGGCAGATTATGAGCTGAGTTCCGATGGAATGACACTTAAATTCACCATGAAAGATGGTGTTAAATGGCATGATGGTGCAGCTGTAACCGTAGATGACGTTCAATTCAGTATTGAAAAAATCATTCTTGCACCAACTGCACATAAAGTACTTCTCAGTACATTCAACTCTATAAAGGGTGCTGAAGAATTCATAGCCGGTACTGCTGATCATATTTCCGGTATTAATACCGATGGAAACACCATCACAATTGAGATGGCAAAACTTGATCCGAATATACTGTTGACTTTCACCCAGTTTGCTATTCTTCCGGAAAAATATCTGGCAGATGCCGATCCTTTGAAAATGCTTCAATCTCCGTTCTTTCAGCATCCTGTTGGTTCAGGACCCTATAAGATTGGTAAAGTTGAAATGAACGACTATCTGGTAATGGTTCCCAATGAAGATTACTACGACGGCGTTCCGAAGATTGATGAAATCCAGTGCTATCCATCCTTTGACAGCGATCCCAATGTTGTAAAAAATGCAACTGCTGGTATTCTTGACTACGGTTTCTCAAAGAATCCATCTGAGGTGAGTTCTCTTCGTGCATTGGATAATATAAAACTGGAAACTGTCGATGTTCCTTATACACGCATCTTGTGGTTTTATCAGTATCCAAAGAAATAGCTGAAATAGAACAGATAATTGAATAATTAAAATAAAGTTGCGGCAAAATGCTGCAACTTTATTTTTGAAAATTCCGAAGGAGTCTATTGATGCTGACATATACATTAAGAAGATTGCTGATTCTTATCCCCATGCTGTTGTTTTTAAGTTTTCTGATATACCTCGGATTGGAATTAACTCCAGGAGATGCGGTTTCGTATATGATTTCTCCTGAAAGGTATGCCACAATGGATCCTGCTGAGCTTGAGGCTGTAAGAGAAGCTCTGGGATTGAGTGACCCCTTTCTGATTCGATATGTAAAATGGCTTGGAGGGGTAATCAAGGGTGATTTCGGCTACAGCCTGCAAAGCGGTGTTCCAATAAAGGATATCGTTTTCGACAGACTCCCGGCAACCTTGGAGCTATCCGCCGGAGCTATTCTGATTTCAACCATATTCGGTATATTTTTTGGAACAATAAGTGCCTTAAAACGAGGTTCCATTGGTGATAATGCATTAACCCTGGCAGGGATGCTTGGTGTATCGGTTCCACGTTTTATATTCGGTCTTCTTGCAATACTCCTGTTTACCTTTCATTTAAAATGGCTCCCTGTCGGAGGTAGATTGCGGCCTGGTTATGAAGGATTTATGGATCGCCTGCCCCATTTAATTATGCCCACTCTTGTACTCTCATCAACTCTGATTGCAGGAGTGATGCGTTATTCCAGGGCAAGTATGCTTGATGCCATGAATAGAGACTTCATGAAAACAGCAAGAAGTAAGGGCCTGCCGGAATGGCGTGTAAATTTTGTTCATGGTTTAAGAGTATCTTTAATTCCGGTTATCGTCCTTATTGCTTTTCGTTTACCGATTTTACTGGGAGGAACAGTTATCATTGAACAGGTTTTTCAATGGCCCGGAATAGGGAATGAATTTATCGGTGCTGTACGATCCCGGAATTATCCCATTGTTATGATGATCGCTTTTTTTACAACTTTTGCTGTGCTGTTTGTCAGTTTTCTTATTGATCTTTTTACAGCTCTGTTGGATCCCAGAGTTAAGCTGGATTAGGAGTTATAAATGAACGGTACTAAAAAAAAGATAACCAGACTTGAAAAAAAATTTGACAGAATATTAATGCGGGAAGATACCGGATTGATAAAAAAGAAAAAAGGCAGCAGAGCTTTTCGAAAATTGATGAGTAACAGGCTGGCTGTAGCAGGAATAATTATTGTTTCAGTTATATTACTGGCTGCCGTTTTTGCACCTTTGATATGCAGGTACGACCCTCTGAAGCTGGATTTGAGAAACAAGCTTCAAAAACCTTCTATTGTACATCTTTTAGGCACCGATCAATTAGGACGGGATATTTTTGCCCGCATTGTATATGGCGGACGTGTATCGATCCTTGTAGGGATGGGAAGTGCCCTGACGTCGGCTGTAGTCGGTGTCGCTATTGGAGCCTATACCGGCTACAAGGGGGGACTTCTGGATAATATAATGCTGAGATTATCAGAAATCGTTATGGCATTCCCCCAGATCATATTAGTACTGTTACTGGTAACCATAATGGGCCAGGGATTGAGAAATCTGATAATCATATTCACCCTTACAGGATGGGGGGGGATATACAGGATGACCCGGGCTCAGATGCTATCCCTCAGAGAGGAAGAATATGTTCAGGCATTAAGGGCCTTTGGTCTTAACAGCTTTGCCATTGCATATAAACATATGCTGCCAAATGCAGTTGGCCCTATCGTCGTAAATATCACATTAAGCACAGCCATGTTTATACTGTATGAGGCGGCTTTAAGCTTCCTGGGATTGGGTGTTCCTTTGAATATTTCAACCTGGGGAAATATTGTGAATATTGCCCAGGATCTGAGATATCTGCAATTCTTCTGGTGGTTATGGGTTCCCGGAGCAATAGTAATCTCATTATTTGTACTGGGTGTTAACTTTATCGGAGACGGCCTACGCGATTCTGCCGATCCAATGCAGCAGGGATGATGGAGTTAATGAATGAAAGATGATGATGTGATTATCAGTGTTAAAGGTTTAGAAACCTTCTTCTATACCAATAACAGGTGTAATAAAGCCGTTAATGGCGTTTCTTTTGATATCAAAAAGGGAAAAACACTCTGTGTCGTAGGTGAAAGCGGATGCGGGAAAAGTGTAACCGCTTCGTCCATAATGCAGCTACTGCCAAAACTATCCCGAATAGAAAATGGTGAGATTACTTACCACAGCAATGAAGGTGATATACGAATAGATCAGCTGAAAAAAAATGGGCCGAAGATGAGATCAATTAGAGGTTCCGATATTTCCATGATATTCCAGGATCCGATGACGGCTCTTAATCCAGTCTATACAATTGGATTTCAGATTGGTGAGAATCTTCAATACCATACCGACTTAAATAGGGCTGAGAGAAAGGGTCAATCTATTAAACTATTAAAGGAGATGGGTATTCCTCTCCCGGAGCAAAGGATTAATGAGTATCCTCATCAATATTCCGGAGGTATGCGCCAGAGAGCTATGATAGCCATGGCCATGGCCTGCAATCCCAAGGTACTTATTGCCGATGAGCCTACAACAGCTTTGGATGTAACTATTCAGGCTCAGATCTTTGAATTGATGGATAAACTGAAAGAGGAACATGATACGGCCATTATGCTGATAACCCATGATATGGGAGTGGTAACCGAGCTTGCTGATGACGTGGTTGTTATGTATATGGGTAATATTGTAGAAAACGGGACCGTAGATGATGTCTTAAGAAAACCTGCTCACCCCTATACAAAAGCCCTTCTAGAATCAATTCCCGTATTGGGCAGAGGGAAAAATCAGGTAATAGAGCCTATCAAAGGATCCACACCGGATCCCTACAACAGACCGAAGGGCTGTCAATTCGCCCCCCGCTGTCCATTTGCAGACTCCTCATGTCAGGTAATGCCTGATGAATCTTCAATCAGCGATACACACTCAGTGCGATGCTTGCACCCTATGGAGGCTGTATAATGAGTGAAGCCAGAGAAACAATATTAACACTAAAGGATGTGGAAACTCATTTCCCAATCAAGAAAGGGGTGTTTAAACGAACCGCCGGTCATGTAAAAGCTGTTGACGGTATTTCTCTGGAAGTATATCGGGGAGAAACTCTGGCCCTGGTAGGTGAGAGCGGATGCGGTAAAACCACCCTCGGGAAATCCATTCTTCAACTGGTAAAGCCCACCGGCGGTAAAATTATATACAATGATAAAGCTACCGAAAGGGATCTCTGCAGGCTGAGTCAGAAAGAGATGATGGAAGTGAACCGAAAACTTCAGATTGTCTTTCAAGACCCCCAGTCTTCTCTGAACCCGGCTTTTACAGTCTTTGGATCCCTTCAGGATCCATTAAAAACTCACGGTATCAAATCTAAAGCTGAAAGGCGGAAGATTATCGGCGACCTCCTGGAATCTGTTAACATGAGACGGGAGCAGATGGATCTTTACCCTCATGAGTTTTCCGGGGGTCAGCGGCAGCGAATCGGCATTGCCAGAGCGTTGAGCATAGAACCGGATTTGATTGTTTGTGATGAAGCTGTCAGTGCGCTGGACGTGTCCATTCAAGCTCAGGTGTTGAAACTTCTGAAAGATATTAAAAAAGAGCGTAACCTGACCTATATTTTCATCACTCATGATTTGAGTGTTGTTGAGTATATCAGTGACAGGGTTGCGGTGATGTATCTTGGTAAAATTGTTGAATTGGCAGAGGTTGAAGATCTCTATGCCAGTACTATGCATCCCTATACCAAAGCCCTCTTATCTGCAATTCCCGTTGCCGATCTGGACAGGAGAAAGAAACGTATTTTGCTGGAAGGGGATGTACCAAGTCCGGTGAATCCTCCATCCGGCTGCCCCTTCCACCCCAGATGCAACCAATGTCAGGACATATGCAAGAAAGTAATTCCATCACTTAAAAAGTTCGAGACAAACGGGTACGAGCACTATTCTGCCTGCCACTTTGCGGAAGAACAACTCTCACAATAGAAGAAGTATTTGTGAAGGCTATTGTTAATACAAAGATTATTGCCGAATCCAATATTATACAGAATGGAATTATCCTTATTGAAGATGGAAGACTCAACGCTCTGGGAAATGAATCTGTAAAAGCTACCGGGATATTCAGGATACAGCAGCGGATGCAGTACTTACATCAGAGGGTTTATTCCTGGAAATCATCTGTGATTCCAGAGCTGTTTATGTAAAATCGGCTAATTTAAAGCTAGCTTTCAAATGCGGAGACCCGGAGAGAATTATCCTGATAACAGATTATTCAGTTTACGATCACAATCCCTCAGATTATCCGGAGGAAGATATTCGAAGTGCAGTCGACTTGAACTTCAATAATGCAGGGGAATACCTTTAAGGGCCTGTATCTCCGGCAATATTACAAACCTGATGTTTGCCGAACGAAACATTTCTGCAACACATACAGCCTTTGCATCCACCCGGGTAATGGCTACAGTTGCCGCAATCGGCCAAGGTGTCGGAACTGCCGCATCTTTCGCCTCTTTTGAGAATAAACTGCCATCTGATATATCTGACAAGAGAGATTTGATTATTTCAATACAGCAGAGACTCATAGGGGATGATGCCTTCCTTATCGGGATAACAAATATCGACTCTGCTGATCTTGCCCGAATCTCAAAAATAACTGCATCCAGTCAGCTTCCCAATGGAAAGGCTGAGAATGTGATATCAGGCCGTATTCGATCAACACATGGGAAAAAAGGTGTAACAGAGGGAAGAATAATTCCGGGAACCCACCGGTGGAAAAAGTAATCCTATAGAGTCACTCCCGCAGTGGATACAGTGCGAAGATGCAGTGGGGACAAGCCCAGAAGGAAACTGTTCACAGCTATCGTATTGAATACAGAACCAATAGCATCTGGAAACAGATTATCACCGTTACAAACAACTTCCAAAGAAAAAGAGTTCATAAATTATCCGAAGATATAAAAACAAACAGTATTCGTATCATTGTTCTGGAAACCAATGGTGAGGATTCTGCCCGAATAGTAGAAATCAGGGTATACCGGGATTAATTCCTTTCTTACCTGAACTCAAAAATGAAATATCTGCGTTAATTCGTCATCTTTCGGTTTCCGGCCGTATTCGGATAACTCAAAAGTTTCAGCATGCTTCATTGCCAGACACAATTCACCTGCAGCTGCAGCCTGATCGCGATAATAAGCAAGACGCTCCCCGGCCAGCCACTTAACTCTATCTTCTTTATTCCCCGGTACTTCGTTCAAGTTACCATCAATGTACGGAAGCCATTCATAAAATTGAGACACATGACAATCCAGAAGCTGAATTTTATCCGCCAGAACATTATCAATATCAACAGCTATAGCAGGAGAAAATGGAGCCGGGCTTTTAAAAAAATCATGACTGAACATATATATCGGCTCCTTCTCCGGAACAGGTACATCCGGGCATATCAGGGGAACCATTACAAGATAGGCTGAATCCTGAACCAACTGTGCTGTAGCACGATGATCCGCATGATAGTCGTAAAGCCTATGTGATATAACAACATCAGGTTGAAACACCCGAATTCGGGTAATTATTTTTTTCCTGTTTTCCAGAGAAGGAATCAGCTCCCCATCATGATTATCAAGAATCTCATATGCTTCAATCCCGGATCTGATAACAACCTCTTGAGCTTCACTATCTCGCCTGATGGCCAGGTTTTCCCGGGTTTCTGAATAGTGTCCTGCATCTCCATTGGTAGTGGAAATAAATTTTACTTTACAGCCTTTCCTTACAGCCTTTAAAGCCGTACCGCCAAACATAAGATCTGCATCATCAGGATGTGCTCCAATTACCAGGAAACGTTTCTCTTCCGACATATTCCCCCTACCCTTTTCCCTCTGTATTATTTGCTGTTCACGATTTCTGAATATATATCCTTCCCTACTCTCTTACTCCAAATATCAATTATTCTCCTCCAGAGTTCTCCAGGCCTTCCATCCCCAATATTTTTACCATTGAATTTTACAACTGGCCCCAGACAGTACGGTGTTGTAGGCACCCATGCCTCTTCTGCATTAATCACATCATAGGCCTGAATATCATCCTCTCTGAAAGGGATTCCAATTTCTGAGAGAATCTCGGCTACTACTGTTAAGCTGATACCCCATAGTATATTACGGCTCCTGGGAGAAATAACTTCACCATCTTTGTATATCAGAAAATTAGACCCGCCTGTCTCGGTGATATTACCATCAATATCCAGATAAAGCGGCATCGCCTTAGGGTCTGCCAGATGCACTTCCTGCTCACCAACCCAGAAATGAAGACGATTCCTATTTTTTATTTTAGACGACAGACACTCAGGCGGCCAGTGTCTCACCGATGGGGTAATACAGTGAATTCCATCTCTGAATAATCCGGACCACATACTGAAAGGCAGGGGAAATGTATGCTGCACAACTGTCGGTTTAAGTACATCAGAAATACCGGCACTCCCCGCATATATTGGATTCTCTCCAGCCGTTATATAGTAAATCAAACCAAGTTCTCTTCCTGGCTCAAGTTTCAAATTGTTTTCGATCAATTTCGTTGAAACTTCAGAACTCTCATCCAGGGATAACGGCGGTTCAATAGAGGCATATTTACATGATCGGTACAACCGTTTCAAATGATCTTCCATTCGATATGGTTTGCCATTGAATGTACGTACAAAATCCGTTACCGAAGCACCCAGGACTATGCCAAGATCGTAGACAGGAAGCTTGCATTCAGAGGCCGGAATAAACATCCCGTTCAGATAAGCTATTGGTTCCTCTTTATTCACTATTACAACCTCCGTTACGTGTATACTATGCATTCTTCCAATCTCTGATCATACTATATTTGAAAACAATAAATGAAAAAAACAATAGGATTTGCCACCGGTTCAATATGGCAGTGGCTGAAAACAAATAACAGAAATGAATTGATTAACCATCTCAAACAACTCGATATCAGAGCAATTGAGCTTACGATAGGATCTAAAGAAGAATTGGATGCTTTAACTTTGTCGGATGAAAATATCATCTGGATGAAGGAGCTCGATCATGTCAGCATACATGCCCCGGCATTTCATACTTCAGCCCCGGGGGAAACTGAACTGCATAGACAACTGGACACGCTGGAAGCCCTTGTTTCACGAAGCGGTGCCAGTACTGTCGTTCTTCACACTAAAGATATTCCACCGGCTCATGTTCTAAAATCAATCAGCTTTCCTCTTTCCATAGAAAACACCGGGATTGGAAACTATACCTCTCCGGAAACTCTTGAAGATATTTTCTCTGTTTTCCCGGATTTCAAGTTCTGTCTCGATGTTTCACATGCAGCCTTAATCTCTGATGAGGAGACGGCACTTCTTATTTCAAGATTCAGAAACAAGATATCCCATGTTCATCTCAGCGGTACAAGTGGAAACATGGATCACCAATCACTGATCGGTGCATCTCCACAATTCTATAAATCTCTGATTCCAGCTATCAAACTTGATGTGCCTTTTCTGATAGAAGAAGATATCCGGGAGCAGGATATTAAGATTCTTCATCGGGAGTTATTAGCCGCCGACAATTTGCTGTGGTAATCATAAATACATTGATTTATCTTACGAACCAGCGAAGCTCATATCTTCGATTTGTATCTGTAAACTTCAGGGTATAGGGATTGCTGATTCTTTCTACACAGGCACCGTCTGTCCGCAATACCAACCAGCCGAAGTTCCAGGCTCCGCTTTTATACTGCAGAGGAATAGCCGGTTTCACTTTAACAAGAGGATGCGTTTCTGCAATCATCACTTTTTCCTCGTTGTAGTAATAACCCCAGCCTGTCTGAATGAAAACTTCATGCTCAATTTTCTGGGAGTTCTGATCGCCCAGGTTATAAAAGAGACCGGCTATTCCAGCCTTAATCTCACAACCCTCATGAAAGGCATCCGTTAAAGCCCCCAGAGAACCGGATATTGGCTGTCCCGCTTTATCATGGGAGTACACTTCCTGCCAGTTATCACAGACATGATACCGGAACTTACCGAAGTCGTAGATAAAATTACTGCTCGGTGCATTTGTATTCGAATCCCAGGCTGTCTGCTCATGATATTTTGGCATTCGAGGATGAGATTCCGGAACTGAACGTCCGGGAATACCATAGGTGGGAACTCCATCAAGATAAGGTCTTGCTATAGCCTGCTGGCCATTTTGATTGTACAAGAAAAAAGACATTGATGGTCTGGGAGCGAATCTATCAGGCAGACTTACCGGCTGCCGTAGTGTCATAAACCCTGCAGCCCATCTTTTCTCAAGAAGACATGTTTCATGAAACTCCGAAACTTCCGATATCAAATCGTTATTATCAGAAGAAGTGTCAATATGCTCATTATGGCGGAACTCGGTATAGATTCTTAAATCAGCTCCCCTACCGATTGCATCACAGAGGGCTTTCTCACTTCCCGAAACGATATTGCGATTACTGCTCAATTCCAGGACATTTTTCCATGATTTCATTGTTTCCATTCTTGTTAAACCTCTTTGAACCTGGTCCAGCGTATCCCGAAAACGCCGTCTTCTCGACACCAGTGAACGGATAAAAATAGATTCCCCTCAAGCTGTATCGCCGAAGGCAACCCGAATGCAAAATCATCAAAGGCTTCTATACCTTTTGTTTTTTCACTTTCCGTACTTCTGTCAGATTGCGCATCCCACAATATGGAGTCACCTTCAATAATCCAATCGCCATGATGGTAACGGGCAAAAAAGACAACAACCCCCTGATTCCCGTACCGACGATTACTGAGGAATAAAAATCGATTTTCGCCTATTAAGAGAGGGCTGAGGGTTTGCCCTTTTATCCCGATTGGTTTTGCCGGCAGCCAGGTTAACCCGAAGTCATCTGAAAAAGAATAATGATTCTCCAGATCCCGGTAATCTCCCATAATAACAGTCCATGCGACAGCAAAAAGCCGTCCTTGGCCAAGGTTCATTATCTTCTGTTCAAAAAAACCCTTTTTGCCTTCCGGATCATAAAAGACGGTACTGTATCCCGGCCAGGATTTTCCTTTATCCTCAGATCTGAACACGACTACCCGTTCTCCCAATTTATCCCCATCTGAAAGGGTCGCCGCAGGAGCCAGCCAGATATTATTCCCGGCATCAATAATTGGATTTGAAATCTCATAAACCCGGGAAAGATGATTCGGAAGAATCTCAGGCTCCGACCATGTTACCCCATCGTCACGGGACCGGCATAAAACGGGCTCATTGGTATCCTCGCCAAAATTTCTTGAGTCACCTTTGCCTTTTATCTTATCTCGGCTTCCGTAAGCAAGGAGCGTTCCATCTGAGGTGATACTCAGGCGAAGACTGTTCACCGATACCGGAACTTCTTTTCGCGAAAGTATTACCCCTCCATAAGTCCAGGAGGCTCCCTGATCGGAAGATTTCGACCAATCTGTACCTCCCAGCGCATCTGGTCCTTTACCTTTGGCCGTATAAGCGCAAACTATCTCTCCGTTATTCAATATCGCTAAAGTGGGAAATGCAGCATCATCTCTGCTTACATACCCGGAATCAATAATTTCAATTTTATTCATCATACAGCCTCATTTTTCTTTCAATTTCGTAAATTTCAGGTTAATATAATTGTTATTATCATTATAACCAATGATGCAGAGGTGTTGATTTGTCAAGGATT
>Ga0164318_10000070_pt1 | contig 53494 bp, 43 predicted proteins | sample GuaBasSedimGuay9_FD_113734 | JGI IMG/M metagenome (GOLD analysis project Ga0164318, IMG submission 113734) | Subseafloor sediment microbial communities from Guaymas Basin, Gulf of California, Mexico - Guay9, Core 4571-4, 0-3 cm | ecosystem: Environmental > Aquatic > Marine > Hydrothermal vents... | reverse complement strand
GGATTAGGGGATTGTTTCGGGTGGTGTAATGAAAAAGAGGATAAACTATCTGCAAAAACCATTTACGCCGGTAAGTCTAGCAAAAAAGATAAGACAAATTAAGGATAGGGCTGAGGGTTAGAAAGGATTATTATGGGAGAATTTATAAATATATGAAAATACCGCTTACCCATGTATCTATTCACTTTGATGAAGATGTAGTTATAGCACGCAACAGGGCAAAAGATATAGTTAAACTTATAGGTTTGCCACTTCAGAATCAAACAAAATTCGTTACTGCAGTCTCGGAGATAGTCCGTAATGCTTTTCAGTATGCAGGTAATGCAACGGTAAAGTTTCAGATTAACTTTAAAAATGCCAGGAATTTTATAGAAGCTGTTGTTGAAGATAACGGACCGGGTATTGAGAACATTGATGAAATATTGAGTGGCCGATATAAATCAAAGTCCGGTATGGGGCTCGGTATATTGGGTACTAAAAAAATAGTGGATTACTTCAAAATTGAAACTACTCCCGGTAAAGGAACAAAGGTTACTATTGGAGAACTCTTACCTGATACCATTAAAGTAGATACTAAAACTGTTTCTCAATGGAGAGAGAGCCTTATAAAAAAATCTCCCTCATCATCCTATGAAGAGCTATTGATGCATAATCAGGAACTTATGGAGTTAATTGAAGAGATAAACCGTAAGGATAAGCAGCTCCAGGAACAACTTGAAAGGTTAGAATTACTGAATAGGGAGTTAGAGCAGACAAATGAAGGAATGATTGCCCTTCATTCAGAGCTTGAAAAGAAGAATAAATTACTTGAGGAGAAAAATCGTCAGCTGATAAAGGAGATTGAAGATAGAAGAAAGATTGAGAAAAAATTAAGAGAATCTGAAGAACTATACAGAAGTGTTGTGGAAAATGTACATGATGGTATCATGCTTCTCAGGGATAGAAAGATTATTTTTGCCAACAGGGGATGCGAAAACATTTTTAATTTACCTGTAGATAAAGTCATAGGCAGGGATTTTTCAGAGTTTGTTACTTCAGAGGATAAAAATCTTTTAGATAAAACCTTTATTAAAGGAGATAGAAATGAGTGTGTTCTCGATGGTTGTGAATTCCGTGTGCTAAATATAAAAGGTGAGGTAATTTCCGTTGAGCTCAGAGTAAGAGAGATGAAAATCAAAGATGGAAATACACATCTTCTGGTTTTAAGAGACATACGAACTAGGAAGATGCTTGAGGAAGAGAGATTAAAAACAAGCAAACTTGAATCAATAGGCATTCTAGCAGGAGGTATTGCCCATGATTTTAATAATTTGCTAACAGTGATACTGGGAAACATTACACTTTCTAAACTTAAGCTTGGAGAGGATCATGAAGTGGTTCAATTTTTAAATGATGCGGAGAAAGCATCATTAATGGCCAAAGACCTTGCCTATAAGTTTTTAACATTTTCTTCTGGTTCTCCCCCCATACAGAAGGTAGAGAATGTTAAAGATGCAATAAAGGATACCGTTCGTGTAACATTTAGTGGTTCAAATATAAAAACAGAGGTAAAGATTCCTGATGATCTCTGGAATGTGTACTGTGACATAACCCAGTTTCAACAGGCTTTGACGAATGTATTGATAAACGCAAAAGAAGCAATGCCAAATGGAGGGACAATAGAGATTACAGCGGAGAATATAGAGGTATCTTCTTTAGAAATGCCTGTGCTTCCCAGTGGTAAGTATGTTAAAATAACTGTGAAAGATGAAGGATGTGGGATCTCAGAAGAAAATCTCCAGAAAGTATTTGATCCCTACTTCAGCACAAAGGAAAGGTCAACTCAGAAGGGCATGGGCCTTGGTCTAACCATTACCTATTCGATTGTTAAGAATCACGGTGGTAACATAGAGATTAAAAGTAAAGAAGGAGAAGGGACTACAGTGGTTATGTATTTTCCTGCTGTCGAAGTAATGCAAAAAAAGACAGAGGAGGAAAAACTCGAAATAAAAAAGGGAAGAGGCAGGATACTTGTTATGGATGATGAACCTTTGGTGAGGGGAGCGGTTAGAAATATGCTTGAAACACTGGGGTACACTGTTGAGCTTGCTTCAGATGGAAATGAAGCTGTTAAACTATATAAGAAGACTCTCGACAGGGGTAAACCTTATGATCTTGTAATTTTAGATATCACTGTTCCCGGTGGGATCGGTGGTAGGGAAGCTCTTTTAAAGCTAAAAAGTTTAGATCCTGATGTAAAAGCTATTGTCTCAAGTGGTTATTCAAATGATCCGATAATGGCACATTATAAAAACTATGGTTTTGCCGGAGTAGTATCAAAACCTTACAAAATTGAAGAGGTAAGCAGGATAATTAGCGAAATTCTTGACCAAAATTAAATTGCCTTTAATAAATGACACATTACATAATTCAATAAGAAACTGCCCTTGAATTTAAGTAACATTCACAGAAATGAAAGTGCTTTTTCTTTGTGTAGTGGGCTTACTGTTTTATAACGCAACATGTACTGACGCAGAGAGATTGGATTCTCAATAAGGACAGTTACCCCCCTTCGTATTTTGGGAGTATTTTTGCTCATAGGGGGTGTAATCCTTATTCGATTATTTTAAATTTATTTTCCTTTCATATTCTTTAGATACTTAAAGAAATCATTATCTGTACTTATAATAAGCCAGCTATTCTTTGTAAGGCTCTTTTTGTATGTTTCCAGCGTTTTTATAAATGAATAGAACTCAGGATCATTGTTATAGGCTTCAGCATATATAACTGTTGCATGAGCATCAGCTTTTCCCTTTATTTCCTGGGCCTTTCTGTAAGCTTCAGAAGTAATTCTTTGCAGCTCTTTTTCCATTTGCCCCTCAATCTCAGCCTTTTTTCCCTGCCCTTCGGATCTATACTTTTCAGCTATCCTTGTTCTCTCAGATATCATTCTTTCATAGACTTTAGTTCTTACTTCTTTAACGTAGTTAATATGCTTTATCCTAACATCTACCAGTTCTATTCCATATTGGGGTACTATCTTTGAGGCCTTCTTAAGGATTTGGCGGGTTATTTTATCTCTTCCCCATTTAATCGGAGCCTTGATATCAGCAGCCAATTCAAGCTCATTCTCGGCAGTTTCCATTTCCCTATTTGAGTTTCTTACAACTTCCAGTAAAACGTGAGAGGTTATATAATCTCTCGTAGCCGCATCCAGAATATCGTCGAGACGAGCCTGTGCTCCCATCTCATTTCTCACAGATTGATAGAATTTTAGTGGGTCGGTTATCTTCCACCTTGCATATGTATTTACCCAGATATACTTTTTATCTTTTGTCGGTATTTGGTTAGGATCTCCGTCCCATTCGAGAATTCTCTTATCAAATCTTATAACCTTTTCTACAAATGGCCTCTTTATATGAAGCCCGGGGGTTTTCACCGGTTTGCCAACGGGTTTTCCGAATCTTGTAATTATTACCTGTTGAGTCATCGGTACAGTATAGAATGTACTTGGTAGGACAATGATTAGAAAAATTATTACTACTATGATGGCAGTTATTTTGCCTTTCATTTTTTGCCTCCCATCTCATTTAGATTAAGCAGTTGTAATAACCCCTTCTGGGAGGAATCAACAATATACTTTTTCTCAATCTGTGGATAAATCTCATTCATTGCCTCGAGATATAAACGCCTTTTTGTAACATCCTTTGCTCTGTTATACTCCTTCCAGATGGCTAAAAACTTATTAGCATCCCCCCTGGCTCTATTTACCCTGTTTAAGCCGTATCCTTCAGCCTGTCTTATTGTTTTTTCAGCTTCCCCTTTTGCTTTTGGTATGATCTTATTGTAGGATTCCCATGCTTCATTTACCATCCTCTCCATTTCTTGCTTCGCTTCGTTTACCTCATTGAAAGCAGGTTTGACGGGATCAGGTGGATTTACATCCTTCAATTCAAGTGTTACAATATGAATACCAGCTCCCATTGAATTTAGCATATCTTGTAGTTGATCCTTTGACTCCTGTGCTATTTCTCTTCTTGAAAGAATAATAACCTCATCAACACTTCTATCTCCAACTACCTTCCGCATAACTGACTCAGAAGCATCTCTTATAATGGAGCGCACGTTTCTTATGTTATAGAGATAATTAACAGGGTTTCCAATCTGATACTGTACAATCCACTCAACCACCGCACTGTTAAGATCACCTGTGAGCATAAGAGATACATCCTCATCCCTGCCTTTTATATATTCAGTTTGTATTCCAGCTTTAACTGTCCTGAATCCAAACTCTTCCTTTTGGACTCTCTGCACAGGTACTCTTACAACTTTATCGATACCCAGAGGAACCTTAACATGTAAACCTGGTTGAGTTGTATCAATATATTTTCCAAACCTTGTAATTACTCCGACAGAATCGGTGTCAACCTGATAGAACATAGTCGATAGAATGATAATCCCAAATATTCCTGAGATTATTCCAATTATCCAGCTTTTTTTTACCTGTGGATTACTACCTCCACTTTTTTTCCATTGAAATACCTGCATTATTTTAATCCTTTTATTTATTTTAAAAATAGTTTCATGTAGTGCTTAACTGCTGAGAGAAATCTGAATTGATTTAGTCATCCTTCGAGATGGTTGATTTACATTAAAATAACGATGTGTGACTTATTTTATTAAGGATAATCAATAATTACAAAACTCTCTCTATATTTAAAATCAATAAAACTATTTTTGAATAGTAACCTAGACATTAATACTATTAATTGTATAAATCAAGTCAATTATAAAGCGGTCAAGATGGTAGAAATCTTTTAATAAAAATGAAGGGCATTTTTGGTTTTATCCAGCTTATTAAATTTTTATAGTTACCATAACCGAAGAGAGTATTTGCGTACATTTCGAGGAGTTCTTTGTTTTTAAAAGCTGCAGGAATGGTAAACCAGCTATATCGATAGATATAGTATGAAATTCTTTTTGAGTATGCCAGATTGGGAATTATAAACTTATTGCATAAATCGTTATAACTAACCAGACAATCATTTGAAAAATTCCTTTTTTTAAAGCACTCTACTGCTGTTAATGCTGCAAGTTTTCCAGATATCATCGCATATCTTATACCTTCGCCCGTGAATGCATCAACAAAACCTGCTGCATCTCCTGTTAACATTATGCCGTCATAAACTAGATTGTGGTACCCATCGGAGGGCGGAAGAAACCAGCTTTTAATTTTTGATTGAGCTTTCAGATGATGTAAGGCAAGAAAATTAAAAAATGTGTTTTTTATACTTTTTGGGGGTCTAATAAATGATCCGAGACCTGCTGAAATATGATTTTTTTTCGGAAATATCCAGGCATACCCGAATAATCCCGGAATATAATGAACGGATACACTTCTGTTGAATCTACTGTAAATTTCATCTCTATCCATTGGAATAGTGGCCTCAATGGCTATAGGTGAGTCTTTAACATTTAAGCTGATCCCAAGTGTTTTTCGTACAGTGCTAAAATATCCATCAGCAGCAATTAGAATTTTTGTCCTGTATTGATCCTGGGATGTAGTGATTATAAGCTGGTCATTTTTGTATTTTAGATCGATTAGTTTTTCCTCTTCCTTGAGTTTTGCCCCCATTTTTATGGCTTCTTCTGTTAAGAACATATCAAATCTACTTCTTTCAACCATATATATGGGTTCCTGTATTTTCACTATTCTCCTGTATCTTTTATAGCTTAGTTTAATTTTATCACATTTATTTTCTATAAGATCATCCGGCAAATCAATATTGCAGAATCTTAAACCTGCAGGAATAACACCACCGGCGCAAGCCTTTACCCTTGGAAGCTTTTCTTTTTCAATGATGGCTGATTTTAGTCCTGCTTCGCTGCAAAACCTTGCCGCTGTTGAACCAGCAGGACCAGCCCCTACCACAATAACATCGAATTTTTTCATTTATACCTTGAATTTATTAGTTCAATTATTTTCTAAGAGATTCAAGACAGCTTTTTCAATTTTTTTTGTAAAGTTTATATGGTTTTCTTTACAATAGTGTATAGGTTTTCCTATATTCACTGTTACATTGCTTCTATGTGGTAAAATTCTACCCGGAGAAAGCACATTATGCATGCCAAAGATACCCACAGGAATGACCGGAATACCTGTATTTTTGGCAATGTCCTCTATTCCTCTTTTGAAACTTCCCATTTTACCCGATTTTGATACCTCCCCTTCTGGAAATATTAGTATCCATTTACCTCTGTCAACTATTTCGCCACAGAATTCAAGACTTGGTTTAAATGCTGTTATTTGTGGAAAAGGAAAAGTTTGGAATAAGAATGTAATAATAACATATGCGATTTTTTGCAGAGCCCTTTTTAATCTATGTGAAATATTTCTTTGTGGATCTTCTCTTAGCCTATTTTTTTGGACAGATGTATGTGAGAATTTGGTGAAGTAATAGTGAAATCTGTCAAGACCCATTGCAGGAGAAATCCGATTTCTAAATTTAAATGGTAAAGCCGATAAAATGGCGAGTGGATCAAGATGCGAGGTATGATTTGCTGCAATTATAAAAGGCCCATGTGTTTGTTTTAAATTATTCAATCCTACTACATCTAAGTGAATGAAAGATCTGAAAATTGGTAGAATCATAAGATTCAAGCATAAAATGCGCAGCAAACCTATAATTTTAAAAAATGTCCAGCGAGGCATTGGTAGTTCCTGTTTAATATGCGGCTCGGCTAAGATTTTTTCAAGTTCATTTACCGTTGTTTCAGGGGTTATTATTGCTTCATCGATACTCACTCCCAACTTTTCCTCAACCTTGCAGGAAAGTTCTACCATATCAAGTGAATCTAGTCCAAGTTCAGCAAGAGAGGTTCCAGGAGAAGCTAGAGAATCAGGGATAATCTCTGAAAGAATATGATTATGGTCAACTATTTTTTGTTTTTTTTGCATTACCCTGCTAATGACTTCATATCGTTTGACCTTTAGGGTAGGAGTTCGTGGAAAATCTGCTTCATTCCATACTGTAAAATTCTTAATCCTCTGATATGGAAGCAATTTTTGATTGGCTTTTTTTATAATTTCTTCTGCAGAAAAACCTGATTTCAGAAGCAGTACTGCATGTACACTTTCTCCTGTTTTGCCTGATAGACCAAAAACTACAGAATCCCTTACACCATCGATAGTTGAAAGAACCTGTTGTATATCTTCAGGAAAAATATTATGGCCATCTGTTGTAACTATTATATCCTTTTTTCGTCCTTTTATGTACAATTGACCTTTTTCATCAATAGCACCAATATCACCTGTATGGAACCATTTACCCTCAAATACTTCAGAAGTAGCATCAGGATTATTATAGTACCCACTCATGATGTTATCACCACTTACAAGTATTTCTCCATCTGGCGCAATCATTATTTTTTGATTCGGGAATATCTTGCCTACAGATTTCCTGTTATCTTTAAAAGGATTAAACATAGTTATTATGGGAGCTGTTTCTGTAAGGCCATAACCCTGAAAAATTGCAAATACTAATCTTCGCCAGAATTCATGGGTTTCATCATCAAGAGCTGCTCCCCCAACGATAAAGGACCAGAAACTCAACCCTATTATTCTATGGATTTCAGTAAAGAAAAGTACACGAATTGGATATGGCAGTTTAACCCATCGGTCCCATCTTTTCATGAATCTTTTATATGTCCCTCTTGCCTTAAGTATTCCCACAACATGATTTTTAATGAGTGTTAATGTTCTTGGTACTGCTATAAGGGTAATGATTTTGTCGCGCTTGATACGACGTATTATAGCTGAAGGTGATAAATCATCAGTAAAGTATAGTGTACTTCCCAATAGCATTGTTAGAAATATACCAATAGATTGACCGAACATATGGCTGAATGGTATCGAGCATAGAATATGGAAGGGAGTAAGTATTTGGATAAGTTTTATTCTTTTTTCAATACCTTCTTCAATAGGGGTAAGATTTGTGATTATATTTCTATGAGTTAATACTACACCTTTAGGATGTGAAGTTGTTCCTGATGTAAATACTATTTCTGCATAGTCATCCGGTTTTGATGGGGATGCTTCTACTGTATTTAGCTGTTTGGATAGGTTACTGTCAATATTTGATATTTGAGAAAAATCCATATATATAAGAGATAAATGTGAATCAATAATTTTTTTTGATCCAATAATTAAAGTTGGTTTTACAAGGTTACAAATCTCATTTAGATAATCGTCAGATGCACTCTCATCTAGAGGAACTACTATTCCTCCTATCCGCAGGATTGCAAAGAATGCTACTATCCATTCGGGAGAAGGACTTCCCATCACAATAACTTTATCATTATATTTTATGCCTTTAGTTTTTAGGATATAAGCAAAACTCATAATTGTGTTGTATACTATTTCATATGTCCACTTTATTTCACGATATCCTTTATTACCAACGAGGAATGTACGTTTCTTCCATTTTAAGAGGAGATTAATATATTCTCCGAGGTTTTTATGTTTGAGGGACATTATTACTTTAACTCTCTAAGATTAATAATACCATTTATAGCATAAAATTTCTAAGTGTCATATGATCTAAATCAGAAAACAGTTGATATAAAAAATAATCAGGTTGCTCTTAATAATAATACTCCTCTCAGTAATGGAGTGTATTTAGAACCTCATCTAAGTGGTTTTATCTTCATTCTGTTTTAAATGTTGGTACAATGGGTTTAAGTGATTTCATCAATTGTTTTTGTAATTTTTTTAGATTTTTCCTTCGGACAAAATTAATTTATATTTTTCTTTTATATAAATTTATCACTGAATGTAATGCTTGGCAAGAATACTGTTATTTTTAGAAAAAGTAGTAGTTTGGTTTTTCTTATTATCCCGGTTTTCGCCTTCTCTGATGTTGCAATCGGTGGGGCCTTTTTTAAAAATGGTTCCGATTTAGGGAGTGGCTCTCTTTTTGAAAATGTTATATTCGGTGCAAATGGGAGATTAAAGTTTGGAACACTTCAGCTTGATGCGCTGGGTCTCTACAACAGTAGCTCGCCAGGCAGTGTGGACCTAATAATAGATGCTGAAGGGCTTTTTACTTTCTAAAACTTATTTTATTTTTATGGCTTTGTTCAGCGATAAACTAATATTCAGTATATCATAGTGGTTTCATCAAAGGAAAGAGAACAACATCCCTTAGATTCTCCTGGTTGGTTAATAGCGCAACAAATCTATCTATTCCCATACCCCATCCAGACATTGGTGGCATGCCGTGTTCCATAGCAGTTAGGAAATCTTCATCCATTACCATCGCCTCTGTATCTCCCCGGCTGTGCAGTTTTGCCTGCTCTTCAAGCCTCTGCCTCTGATCTACCGGGTCAATTAATTCGCTGTAGGCATTTACTATTTCCCATCCTTTAACAATGAGCTGAAACCTATCGGTAATTCTGGGATTTTTGTCGTTCTTTCTTGCAAGAGGTGAAAGTTCTATTGGATGATGAATAACGAAAAGAGGTCCCAGTATCTTAGGCCTTGATACCTTTTTAAACAAATTATCAATAAGCGTTCCAAAACTCATTTTTTCAATGTCCTGAATTTCATAGCCCTTCTTTATAATATCCTTTCTCATAGAATCTGCATCTTTGTACTGATAGATATCTATACCAGTGTCATCCAAAATAATTTCTTGCAGGTCTTTTCTTTCCCATTCACCACCAAAGTCAATTGTATCTTCACCATGTTTTAGGATCAATGAACCCTTTACCTCCTGCAAAACGTTTTTTATAATGAGTTCGGTAAAATCCATATTATCCTGATAGTTCCAGTAAGCAACATAATATTCAAGCATTGTGAAATCCTGTAGATGTGAAGGATCCATGCCCTCGTTCCTGAAACTTCTTGCAAACTCGTATACCTTTTCAAATCCTCCTGCTATGCACCTTTTAAGGTATGTTTCAGGGGCAATTCTCAAATAAAGGTCTATATCCAATGCGTTGTGGTGGGTAACAAAGGGGGTAGCGATTGCTCCTGAAGGTTTTGTTTGGAGTGCTGGTGTTTCAACCTCATAAAATCCATTGTTATCAAGAAAGCTTCTTATACTTTTTACGATTTTTGTACGAGTAATGAAGCGATCCATTGTCTCTTTATTCATTAGCAGGTCAAGGTATCTCTGCCGGTAGCATAGTTCTTTATCTGAAAGGCCATGCCACTTTTCTGGTAGCGGTCTAATAGTTTTAGATAGCAGTTCGTAGCTCTCCGTGTCTACAGTTATTTCTCCCATCTTTGTTTTAAAAATACTGCCTTCTACACCAATAAAGTCACCAATATCTACGTATTTTTTAAAAAACTTAAAACGATCTTTTCCGAGATTCTTTTCCTGAAGTGCAATTTGCATAGTGGAGGAAAAATCCTTTAATGTGGCAAAAATTAGACGACCAAACATTCTGATGGCCATAACTCTTCCTGCAATCCTCACGTTTTTAGTTCCAATTGGAAGCTCTTTTGCTTTGGCCATGCTGTGAGTTCTTTTATATTTTTCTTTATAGGGATTCTCCCCAATCTCCCTGAGTTCCTTTAGTTTTTGTAATCTTACATCTCTCTCATCAATTCCCATTCTTTGTCCTCTTGCCTTTTATAATAGATTTTATTCTGGACATTGGTTCAAGTTCCAGATTGTGTATTTTGCCTTCAAGGTATTTGTGATATGCAAGCCCTGCAACCATTGCTGCATTATCCGATGTAAAACGAGGATCGGGAAAGTATGTTTTCAGTCTTTTTTCTTTTTGAAAAATTTTCCTTATTCTTGAATTATTTGCTACTCCCCCTGTTACAGCAACCCTGTTTACATTAAGATCCTTCGCTGCCCATAAGGCTTTCGTTAGTATCACATCGGTGGCTGCAGCTTGAAAAGAGGCTGCAATATTCTCTGCAGTCTCATTATATCCCGGGTTTAAAAATTTGTGCCTCTGGTTTATAACAGCATTTTTTAATCCACTATAGCTAAAATTGTATCTATCTCTACCTCCATTGAGAATAACCCTGGGAAAGCTATATGCGTTTTCATCACCCTTTTTTGCAGCAGTTTCAATCGCAGGGCCTCCCGGGTAGCCCAAACCCAGATATTTTGAAACTTTATCGAAGGCTTCACCAATAGCATCATCAATTGTACTCCCCAAAATTCTATAATGCCCTATTTTTTCAGATATAATAAGAAGAGTATGGCCCCCAGAAAGCACAAACCCTATTATAGGATATTCCACATTGTTGGTAAAATGGATGGAGTAAAGATGTGCCTCAATGTGATTGATTCCTATAAGCGGTCTTTGTAATGCAAAGCTCAAGGTTTTTGCCACAGTTACACCAACCAGAAGTGAACCAATCAGACCTGGATAGTATGCAACTGCGATAGCATCTATATCATTAAAATTAATACCAGCTTCATTTAAAGAATCTTCAATTACGTAGTTTATTACCTCCTGATGTCTTCTCGAAGCTATTTCTGGAACTACTCCTGCGTATTTTTCATGAAATTCGAACTGTGTTGCAACAACATTACTCTGGACTCCAATTCCATCCTTTACAACAGAAACCGAAGTTTCATCACAGGTTGTTTCTATCCCCAGAATAAGCAAACCTTCTATCTCCCATACTTTTCAGATAAGGATATAGATAAATGGCCTAAAAGTCAATTATTAGAGGAAAGCACCTCTGATGCGAATGCAAAATGAAATCTATATTTTTCTATGTTGTCATACATTGAGTTTAGTACTCTAATAGTTTGTATATTTTGTATATGCCCAATGCCAATGGCATAACCTCTGGATTCTGCAATGCCGATTAATTTTAGAAATTGAGATTTTATGTATCCATAATCATTTTTGTTATCCAAAAAGATATCTCTCTTTAAAGCAGGGACCTTTAATTTAATAGCTTCTCTATAGGCACATGAATTTTTTGTTGTAACACTATCTATAAAAAAGAGATTATTTTTCTTTAATGTTTTAAGAATAATACTCATTTTTTTGCAATCTTGTGTGAGTTTTGAACCCATGTGGTTGTTGGCTCCTATGGCCCATTGGTTTTCATCTATCATGCTTTTAATTTTTTCATTAATTGTTTGTACATTATCTATTATAAATAAGGCACCGGGTCCTGGATTAATCTTTGGGTAATTTATTGGTTCCATAGGTATATGAATCATTATTTCAAAACCTTTTTTATTTAATTTTTTTGCATACTTTTTAGTCCCTGGTAGATGAGGTAAAACGGAAAATGTTAATTTTCCTTTGAAATTTAGATACCTGTTAAAAGCTGAAACCGGATATCCGACATCATCAATAATTACAGCAATTCTTGGATAGGGAACTATGGGCCTTTTCTTTGCCTTTATGATCTTTTTTCTTTTCTCTACCTTTCCAACATAAGGGGTAGGAACTATCTTTTTTTGCTTTCTATGATAAATAATAAAAATTATAACTACTAAAATAAGTATAAATATTAATGAAGATATTAATTTTTTTGATAATTTGCCTTTTATTTTAACCATTTTTGTTATATCTAATAATTTTTAGAATAGCGTTAAAAGAGATAAAAATTTGCTTGAATTATTTTTCAATTGCGCTATTATTATCAGTAAAGAAAGTATAACTTCAATTCAAAAAGTAACCAAATAATTTTTGTCGGCAACGGAGAAATTGATGATAGAGGATGTTAGGGGAAACTTGAACTACAACTATAAAATAACTGCTAATAAATTCAGAGAAACTTCAATGAATGCTGAGAGGTTTGGCACTCCACAATTACTGTTTGATTCATCTGACAGGAATATAAAAACTCTTGAAGATTTAATAACAATTGTTAGGGAATTAAAGAAGGAAAAAAAATACAGCATTGTAGATTCTTATCCCGAGAATAATGCAATAGTTAAATTGGAGGTAAAGGCTGAAAACCTTATTAGAGAGATCAAAGATAAAGGATTGATGTATGTCGAACTAAATCCACAATTTTTAAGAAAAGCAAGAGAGATTTTTGACCTGTATGATAAAGAGTTGAGTAAGATGAAAAAATAAGCAATTAAAATTTTGATTGTGCTAAAAACCTTATTTTTCTATCCGTTATTCCTACCTTGGATCAAAATTCTATAAATGTAACAGGCAAGTAAACTTCCAATCATAATAGAAAACTTTATATTTATTGATAAACGATAGTTGTTTTATAGATTATGACAATTCTTTTAATCCTTTATGAATTTCAGGCCACAAAAATTACAAATAAAATGATTTATAATCATACGGCAAAATTGTTGAGTGATGCATATAAAATCATTTTATTATTATAATTCAGAATACTGTAATATTGAATGCTGAAAAGTTTTATACAGGTTCTATTTTATTTTCTGGGTATCATCTGCAAATATGGTCAATCATGGAATATTTTATTAAGTTAACTCTGAAAGAAGAAACTATATAACGTGAAATAGCCATGGAATTATTGAGGAAGATAAATAAAGTATTCGAGAAAAAGTTTGATTTAAGTGAGATATTAAAAAGAATTAATGGTAATGTGTTAACAGTTGAGGGCCTTCCCGGTTCAAGCAAGGCTCTATTTTTAACATCACTATTCAGAAGGATAGAAAGTAGTATTTTTATCATGGTGAAAAATAATAGAGAAGCATCAGATATTTATGGAGATATAAAGGCATTTGCAGAAGATATTGAATTACATATTTTACCATCGAAAGAGACTCTTCCCTATGATACATCTCCTCCTCATAAGGAGTTAATAGCAAAGAGGGTTGTTGCGCTAAATGTGATGCTTTCAGGCAAAAGATCAATTTTTGTTATACCGGTAAGGAGTCTAGTTGATTATTATATTCCGATAGAGAAATATAAGGCTTCTATCTTCGATTTTAAAAAAGGTGATACATACAATTTTAGCCTGATAGCTGAGAAATTAACTGCCCTCGGATATGAAAGGGTGGATAGAGTTTGTGACTATGGTGAGTTTTCAATAAGAGGTGATATAGTAGATATTTTTATACCGGGAAATTATCTTCCATATAGAATTGAGTTTTTTGATACAGAGATTGAGTCAATCAGGACCTTTTCTCCTGAAACTCAGCGATCGAAAGATGAGATAGACAGTGTTTTATGCATCCCTGCAAGTGAGATTATAATTGATAGCGAGGTCGAAGATAGAGTAAGAACAATGTCAGGTGCTCTGCCTGATGAAGTTATAGATGAAATTATTGATTTTAGATTATCCAATGTGGCAAATGATAACTTTATGGCTATACTCTATGATTCACCTTCAAGTCTTCTTGATTATATATTCAGTAGTAACAAGGAAAATCTTATTATATTCAATTCATTTGATGAGTGTAAAAGACAGGGAGATTTCTATTTTAATGAAGCAAAGAGGATATATGAAGAAAATAAAACAAGATATCTTACAAGGCCAGAAAGTGTAATTGTGCCTATTGAAAGGGAGCTGGGAAAGCTTAAAAGTTACATCAATATAGTTAATCTTGCCTCTGATAATATCAACAAAATAGATTTTGGTTTTCTTGAAAAACGAGGATATATGGGCAGGTTAAATATATTTAAAGAAGAGATCTCGAAGTTTCTAGAAGAAGGATACACTGTTGTTGTTGGTGCAAACTATGAAGGCCAGACGGAGAGATTGAAGGAGATTTTAAAAGTTCCTCTGAAAAAATACGATAAACTGCATGTTATAACGGTTGATTTAACTGAAGGATTTTTATCCAGGGATATGAAACTATTAGTAATCCTCGATAGGGAAGTTTTCAACAGAAAAAAAAGAAATAAATCCGTCTTTGTAAAAAGTAGATCAATGCCTATTGAAGGTATTATGGATATTAATGAAGGGGATTACATTGTTCATATTGAACATGGTATCGGTATTTATAGGGGGATTGAAAGGTTGAATAGTGGAGGTACTGAAAAAGATTTTGTAAAAATAGAGTATAGGGATGGGGATGAAATTTTTATCCCTGTTGATCAAATAAATCTTCTTCAAAAGTATGTTGGTTATCAGGGCAGGAAACCAAGGATTGATAAGATAGGTTCTGAAACATGGAAAAAGGTTAAAGACCATGTTAAAAAATCGGTTAAGAACCTTGCTAACGAACTTCTGGAAATTTATTCTGTTAGGGAATCGCTGAAAGGACATGCTTTTTCAAAAGATACTGAATGGCAATACGAGTTTGAATCCGGCTTTAGATACGAAGAAACCCCTGATCAGATAAGAACTATTCAAGAAGTAAAGAGAGATATGGAGAGTGAAAAACCAATGGATCGACTTATTTGTGGAGATGTGGGATTTGGAAAAACAGAAGTTGCCATAAGGGCTGCGTTTAAGGCTGTTATGGATGGAAAACAGGTGGCAGTTCTTGTACCTACTACAATACTTGCAGAGCAACATTTAAATACATTTAATGAGAGATTTTCACTTTATCCAGTTAATATTGAAATGCTGTCGAGGTTTAGAACCTTAAAAGAGCAAAAGCAGATAATTGAAAATCTTAAAAATGGACTTATTGACATCGTAATCGGGACCCATCGATTAATTCAGAAAGATATACAATTTAAAGACCTTGGCCTTGTTATAATTGATGAAGAACAGCGATTTGGGGTAGAACATAAGGAAAGATTTAAACAGCTCAGAAAACTGGTAGATGTGATAACAATGACAGCAACTCCCATACCCAGAACTCTGTATATGTCCATGACTCAGATTAGGGATATGAGCATAATTGAAACCCCTCCCCAGGATCGGGTTCCGATTGAAACATATGTTGTTGAGCATAATGACGATATTATTGTACAGGCCATCAGAAGAGAAATTGAAAGAGGAGGTCAGGTTTACTATGTTCATAATCGGATTAGAACTATAGATGAGAAGGCTGAACATCTAAGACGACTGATGCCGGAGGTAAGTTTTGAAGTTGCCCATGGGAGAATGGATGAGGATGAATTAGAACAGGTTATGAAATCCTTTTTTGATATGGAATTTCAGGTTCTTGTATCAACAACAATTATTGAATCAGGGCTCGATATTCCTAATGTTAATACAATTATAATTGAAAGGGCTGATAGATTTGGACTGGCTCAACTCTATCAACTGAGAGGGAGGGTGGGGAGATCATCGAGGAAGGCTTATGCATATCTACTATATCCTCCGGGAAGAATAATTGGAGAAAAAGCTGAGAAAAGACTCTCGGTAATAAATGATTACACAGAACTTGGCTCTGGGTTTGCGATTGCAATGAAAGATCTTGAAATAAGGGGAGCGGGTAATATATTAGGTAGAGAACAGCATGGCGATATTCTTGCGGTTGGGTTTGAAATGTATGTTAAGTTGCTTGATGAAGCAATAAGAAAGTTGAAAGAGGGGGAAGCGTATCAGGAAGAGATAGAACCTGTTTTAGATTTAAAATACCGAGGATTTATTCCCAGGGAGTTTATACAGAGTGAGAAACTAAGGATTGAGATCTATAAAAGATTGGCCTCTGTGAGGAACTGTAGTGAGCTTAATGCTTTAATTGAGGAAGTAATTGATAGATTTGGTAGGATACCTGAATCTTTTGAGAATCTAATTGATGTCGTTAAAATAAGAATTCTATGTAAGGAAGTTGGGATAAGGTATTTGAGGGAGAAGGAAAATGAAATACAGGTCACCTTCGAAAAAAGCAGAATTAATATTTTAAATCTTATTAAAAAGATTAATGAAGATAGGAGTATATTCAGTATCTCACCAAAGGACTATAATACACTCTATATTTATAAATCAATCCCTGATAACAGGGCTAAATTCGAATTTTTAAAGGAGCTGTTTGATTATGAAGAAGATATATGAATTGCCAGATGAAGAATTGCCTGAAACTCCCGAAGTTCCTGGTGAGGAAATTGAAAAAAGAATAGAAAAACTTATCAGAAACATGGAAAAAAACGATGTTGATCTTTCGATTATTGTTCATAATGTTGATAGATATTACTTTACGGGTACAATGCAAAATGGGGTCTTGCTGGTATCAAGGGAGAAAGGCGTAAAACTCTTTGTTAGGAGAACATTAGAAAGCGCGGTCGAAGAATCACCTCTGAAAGGTATAGAACCCTATTACGGAACGAAAACAGTGTTGGATTACATAAAAAATAATGGAATTAAAGTAAAAAAGTTGGGGCTCGAATTGGACGTTATCCCTGCATTTTTGTTTCTAAAATTCAAAGACCTCTTTTCTCAATCTGAGATACATGATATCTCAGTGGATATAAAAAAGTTAAGAATGATTAAATCTGAATTTGAAGTAGAACTGTTGAGGGAAGCAGGAAAAAGAGTTGATGAAGTTATGTTTAAGATGAGGGACTTGATTAAACCTGGTGTAAGCGAAAAGGATTTACTTCCTGAATATGTTAAATTAATTGTAGAAAGAGAATCGAGCCCGTGTATTAGAACAAGACAGTACAATATGGAGGCAATCCAGAAATACATACTAAGTGGCCCAAGTGTGTTTAGGCAGTCCTATATGGATTCACCTTCAGCTGGTGGAACGGGGGTTACCTATGCATTTCCGGGTGGTGCAGGAGCAAGAAAAATCAAAAAAAATGAGCCGATTATGATAGATCTGGTAATGAATTATAAAGGGTATAATTCTGATTGTACGAGAGTGTTTGCAATTTCTAGTTTAAAGGACAAATTTATCAAAGCCCATAAGATTTCAAAAGAGTGTCATAAGATCTTCAAGGATATGTCTATAAATGGTGCAAATGTACAGGAGATAACAAAATCCATCCGGAGTTATGTAGATAAGAGTGAATATGCGAGCTATTTTATGGGTGGGGTTAAGTTTATCGGCCATGGTATAGGTTTAGAATTGGATGAGATTCCCGTAATTACTGATAGGTTTGATGAAACTATAAAATCCGGTATGGTAATAGCTCTTGAACCTAAGTTTATTTTTGAGGATGGAGCTGCAGGATATGAGACAACCTACCTGGTGAAAGATGGTAGTATTGAAGCATTAAATAAATATCCTGAGGATATTGCTATTCTGTAGGCTAAAAATTATATTGTTTTTGAATATATAAGTAATTAGATTAGTTAGTAATAAAATTAAATATTAAAGGAAATAAGATGAAAAAGTGGTATTATTTTTTATTTGCAATGTTTTTTATTTTAACCGGTGTCTTTATTGATAGATATGTGGTAACAACCAAAACTGCTATGGCCAATGATTCATTTGTTATTGCACAGGCCACGAATCAAACAAAGTCAAAAACTAAAGGCAGAGGAAGTACGAGAACATGGGTTGTTAAAATTGACAGCACTATAATTACTCTGGATGAATTTGAAAGAGAATTTTCTGTCCATGTATATTCATTACCTGCTGATCCCAAGCAAAAGGCACAATATAAAAAAAGTGAAGCAAATAAAAAGAAGTTTTTATCGAATCTTATAAATGAGTATCTGATCTATAAGAAGGCTATAGCAGAAGGATATGATAAAAAACCTTTTGTAAAGGATCTTTTAAAGGCTGTGACAAGAAGGGCAATTATACAGGTTTATTTAAATGATAAGATAGAACCAAAACTTAGAGAACCATCTGACCAGGAGATTGAGGCGATATACAATCAGAATAAAAAGCTATTTACAGGTGTTGATATTGATGTAGCCCGTCAGCAGATTAGAATGCAATTGTTGCAGCGGCAGTACAACCAGTATTTAAGCGAGCTTATAGATGAACTAAAAGGAGCTGCAAAGGTGATAAGAAACGAAAATATTAACCTGTAAAGATTTCAGGTTAGTTGTATTTCGATGTCTTACCCCAAAGCTTGAACTAATTAGAGTGGGAATAATTTCTTTTTATCATGAAAACCCAAGTATCGATTGGTCAGGTAATTCAAGGTTTTTTCTGCAATCTTAAAGTTTTCAGAAAAGTAGTTCAATAGATCGTGCAGGCCAAGCGTGTAAGCAGTCTCCATATTTGAAGCCTTCTGGTAATAGTAACTACCATAATTTTCAAATCCAATTTTTCTTATTTCAGGATGTGAGGCAAGCCTTCTGTCTCCAAAGGAAAGCGGCCACTCGTGTTTTTCAATATACTCTGGGAAAATACCAAGTATAAACAGGCAGATATCTGCAACTTTTTTAAATGGCCTGAACCTTAGTTTTTCATCTATTGTTTTGCTGAATCTTATCAAGCTATCTATATCAAAATCGCTGTACTTCAACCTTCTCCATATACCTTTCCTTATCCTGTGCATAGTTGAGAAGCTGTGGATCCTTGTAAAAGAAACAAGAAGTTCGGTTAAATAATCAAGGGCTTCCTCTTTTTCCAGAAAATTGAAAATATCTTTTGCGTCAAAGATAGCCACACTTTCTCCATCTTTATTTTCAAAGGTGTATGGATGTTTTTTTACCTCGTCTCGTATATGTCTCAAAAGTATTGAGAAGAGTAATGTAGGGGATATTTCCATATATGAATTTGAATTGCTCATTATATAAACAAATAAACGATTATCAGAGAGCATTTTCCTGAGAATTTCTTCATCTTCCAGAATTGTTTTATGAAGCTTTTCTCTATCTCTATAATTTGGAACGAGAGTTTTACTTATTATTTTTAAATCATTTAAGGTAAGGTGGTCTGATAAATAGTTCATTTTACCGATTACCTTATAAATAAAATCTTTTATTTATACTATACTACATTTTTTATTTAAATTTAAAATTAATTTTTTACAAATGGCAATAGATTGATACTTTAAATATGCAATTTTTTAATTGCCAATCAAAGAGAGATTGGATAAGTTTTCTTAAATTTTTTATAACAAACTAAAATCCAAAAGATAGGGTAAAATTCCTTGTAATCTATAATACAAATCTAAGAAGTCTGAAGTTGGATTTTAAAATTGTAGATGTGTAAGCTCACAGAGATTTTGAACAGTGTCAATTTTTGTTTAGAAAAGCCATTAAATCCAAAAAATATTGGAAAGAGAGATATGAAGGTTAATTTTAAGCGAAATATAGCAGAGACAATCAGTTTACTTACAAAAATTGAAAAGGAAAAGATAGAATCCCTGATTGAAATTCCTCCGAATCCTGAACTTGGGGATTATGCAATTCCATGTTTTCAATTTGCCAGGGAATTAAGAGCAAATCCAGTGGAAATAGCAAAAAATATTGAGGATTCTTTTTACTCTTCAAGTTTGGAGAATGAAAGAGCAAAGGTCATTCAAAAGGTAGAAGCAAAAGGTCCTTATATAAATATTTTTTTGAATAGAGAGATTTCGATCAATGACATCTTAAAAAATCTCATTGTTCATAACTTTAGCGGGATGGAAAAATATGGGAAAGGAAAAACGGTTGTCATTGATTACTCTTCACCAAATATTGCAAAACCTTTTGGTATTGGGCATTTAAGGTCAACCGTAATAGGAAACTCACTAAAGAAAATATTCAATTTTTTAGGATACAATGTAATCGGAATAAACCATCTGGGTGACTGGGGGACACAGTTTGGTAAATTGATAACGGCATATAAAAAATGGGGCGATGAAAAAGAATTAGATAATGAACCTGTTAAATATCTATATTCATTGTACGTTAAATTTCACAAAGAAGCTGAACAGGATCCCGAGCTTGAAGAAGAAGCAAGAAGATGGTTCGCTAAACTTGAAAAGGGAGATCCAGAGGCAATAAGTTTATGGGAGAAATTCTGTAAGTTAAGCCTGGGTGAATTTAAAAGAATATATAAACGACTGAATGTTGAGTTTGAATACTATATGGGTGAGAGTTTCTATAGCCCGATGCTTGATCAGACAATAGAGGAAATTGTAAAAAGCGGGATAACAAAAATAAGTGAAGGGGCATTGATAGTACCTCTGGGAGATGATATACCACCAGCTCTCTTGAGAAAGAAGGATGGTTCAACACTATATATAACAAGGGATCTTGCAGCAGCTATATACAGGTATAATCGTTTTAAGTTTGATCTTATGCTTTATGTGGTGGGAAGCCCACAGGCGTTACATTTTAAACAGTTGTTTAAAGTACTAGATAAAATGAGCAAAAAGTGGGTTAAAAACTGCCACCATGTTCCGTTTGGCCATATATCATTTGAAAATGAATCTATGAGTACAAGAAAGGGAAATATAATTCTACTTGAAGATGTTATTAACAGAGCGGTTGACCTTGCAAGGAAAACAATTGAAGAAAAAAATCCAGAGATAGCCGAAAAAGATAAAGTTGCTGAGGCTGTGGGTATTGGTGCTATTATATTCAATGATTTAAAAAATTCCAGAATTAAGGATATAGTTTTTGACTGGAATGAAATTTTAAATTTTAATGGAGAAACAGGTGTATATCTTCAGTATACCCATGCAAGAATAACAAGTTTAATGAAGAAGTTTGAAGCAAAATATGAAAAAATAAAGTTTGAAGAGGGATTAAAATATGGACAGGAACTTTTTCCATTTGTTATGAAATTAAATGATTTTGAAGATGTTGTGTTGAAATCTTCAGAAAACTTTGAACCTTCAATAATAAGCAGATACCTTCTGGATCTGGCTTCTGAGTTCAATAGTTACTATAACAGGTACCGCTTCATTACAGAAGATTATAAACAGTCCCTTTCAAAAATAGTAGCTGCCTCAGCTGTTAAATCAGTAATTAAGAAAGGGCTTAATCTCCTTGGTATTGAGGCTATAGAAGAGATGTAAATAACAGAGATGTTAATTAATTTTATGTAAACTTTTACATTATAAATCTTCTCATAAAAGGGTAGGGTAATCTCATATATTATTCAAAAAGACGTTAGATTATAAAAATGGAGTTTAGAATATTATGCAGACAATGGAGGATTTCTTATGAAAAGCTATAGAAAAGAATTGTGGTTTAACACTGAAAAAAGATACCAGCTTGTCCATATCACTCCTCAAGTTGAGGAAGCCCTCAGGGAAAGTGGTATTAAAGAGGGTCTCTGCCTGGTTAATGCCATGCATATTACTGCCAGTGTTTTTATCAATGATAACGAACCAGGGCTTCATCAGGATTATCTCGAATGGTTGGAAAAATTAGCACCCTATAGCAGAAATGGCTATAGACACAATGTAGGTGAGGATAATGGAGATGCTCATTTAAAAAGGCAGGTTATGGGCAGGGAGGTTGTTGTAGCCGTAACAGATGGAAAACTTGATCTTGGTCCGTGGGAAGAAATCTTCTATGGGGAGTTTGATGGTAGAAGAAGAAAGAGGGTATTGATTAAAATAATTGGTGAGTAATAAAAAAAATTAATAAAGATTTAAGGGAAATCTGCCGAAATAGGTAATGAGAAATACCTTAAATATAGAGTAATGGTTTTTGTTTTTAACTAAAAACACGGAAGTTTTTAGAATCCTATCTTACAAGGAGGTGATATACTTCAATTTTCACTCCAACTTATTTATCGTAAGATTAGATTTTTTATTAACGAATTTTTTTTTACTTTTTTGAAAAAAATTACAGGCAAGGACGCCGAACAACATTCAAGGAGGAGCTTATGATTATCAATCATAACATTAGTGCTATCTTTGCTAATCGGGTTCTCAAATTTAACACTTGGAACATCAACAAAGATATCGAAAGGCTATCATCAGGACAGAGGATTAACAGGGCAAGTGATGATGCTTCAGGGCTGGCTGTTTCAGAAAAAATGCGTTCTCAAATTAGGGGTATGAGACAGGCAGAAAGAAATGCAGAAAATGGCATCTCATTTATTCAAACAACAGAAGGATATCTCCAGGAAACGCAGGATATTCTTCAAAGAATCAGGGAGCTTGCAGTTCAGGCATCGAACGGGCTTTATACAGACGAGGATAGGATGATGATTCAGGTTGAGATTTCACAGCTTGTGGATGAAGTGGACAGGATAGCATCCCATGCACAGTTCAACGGTATGAATATGCTTACCGGGAGATTTGCAAGACCAACCGGAGAAAATACTCCGACGGGATCCATGTGGTTCCATATTGGTGCAAATATGGATCAGCGAACAGAGGTATTTATTCAGACAATGACTGCTAAAGCACTTGGTTTACGACAGCCCTCAACAGGTTCTACAATTACGCTTTCTACACCTGAAAAGTCGAATAGGGTGATTGGTATTATAGATCAGGCTCTTATGAAAGTTTCTAAACAAAGGGCAGATCTTGGTGCCTATCAAACAAGATTGGAGTATACAGCAAAAGGTTTAATGTCAGGTTATGAAAATATGCAGGCAGCCGAATCAAGAATTAGAGATGCCGATATTGCAGAAGAGATGGTAAGATTCACAAAGGATCAGATACTTGTGCAAACAGCGACAGCAATGCTTGCCCAGGCAAATGTACAGCCACAATCGGTGCTACAGTTGTTTCGTTAATCTACTTAAGATGGAACTTTTGTAGTGCATATGTTCTTTGACATATATCCACCCCCCAAAGAGAGGTGAACTATACAACCCATCCTTGATGGTGATTCCCAGCATCTAATTTTATGCCCCACATTTGTAGGGTATGTTAACCCAAAGGGGGCATAATTTTAGTTGTTGGTTTACATGGGAACATCGATGCTTGAATGCTCGAGCTAAATAGTATCGATGATAGGGAATAAAAGTGGCGCGCCTTATGTATTCCTGCCCCCATGAGAATCTAATAACTATAGTTTTATTTTCATTTCAAGGAGAAAACCTTGTAAAAAATCCCGTGCAGGGAGGCAAACATCAATCAAGGAGGGTAGAGTTATGATCATTAACCACAATCTTAGTGCTATGTATGCAAACAGGATTCTGAAATTTAAAACTCAGGATCTGGATAGGGACATAGCAAAATTGTCATCAGGTGAACGTATCACAAGATCGGGGGATGATGCATCAGGTCTTGCAGTGTCAGAAAAGATGAGGTCTCAAATCAGAGGGTTAAGACAGGCAGCAAGGAATATCGAAAATGCGGTGTCTTTCATTCAGACTACAGAAGGGTATCTGCAGGAGGATCAGGATATTCTACACAGAATTAGAGAGCTGGCTGTTCAAGCTGCAAACGGGATTTATACTGATGAGGACAGGATGCAGATTCAAGTTGAGGTGTCACAGTTGGTCGATGAGATCAACAGGGTTGCATCTCATGCTCAGTTCAACGGCTACAATATGCTAACCGGCGCATTCGCCAATCCGAGTCTTGGTGGTACACCTACAGCATCCATGTGGTTTCAGGTCGGTGCTAATATGGATCAGAGGGAGAGGGCTTTTATCGGCACAATGACAGCTGAAGCATTGGGTTTAGTAGCAAACGGAAAGTCTATAAGTCTATCAACGCCGGGTACTGCAAATCAGGCGATAGGTATTGTAGATGAAGCTCTTAAAAAGGTGTCCAAACAGCGGGCCGATCTCGGTGCTTACCAGAATAGGTTTGAGATGGCAGTTAAAGGAGTGTTAATCGGAGCTGAAAATATCCAGGCTGCTGAGTCACTCATTCGTGATGCAGATATGGCTGAGGAGATGGTTAATTTCGTGAAAGATACCATTTTAGTCCAGTCTGGTACTGCTATGCTGGCCCAGGCCAATATGAAGCCTAAATCTGTATTACAGCTTTTAACATAGCTCTTAAAATGAGCAGGATGCTCTTTAACATGTATCTCTTGGGGGTGGTATTGGAAGCCTAATCCGTGTGTCATCATGATGAAATCATGCGAAGACGGCAACCCCTCTGGGGAATCGTGGTATGGGAAAGAGGCAGTCTAAGTGGTCGGTGCCTCTGATACGCCTCAAGTACCATACCTCGATTGGCTGAAAAATGGATTTTCAGCTACCGTATCTCTATGGAGGGAGGAGATAGTATGATCATTAACCACAATCTGTCCGCTGTCTTCGTAAACCGTATACTCTCCCAGACGGAGAAAAAAATATCAAAGTCTATTGAGAGATTATCATCCGGTTTACGGATAAACAGTGCTGCTGATGACGCTTCAGGATTGGCAGTTTCTGAAAAACTGAAAGCCCAGATAAAGGGCTTAAAACAGGCTCAGCGAAATACAATGATGGGCATCTCTCTTGTTCAATCTGGAGAGGGCGCCCTGAGTGAGATACAATCGATTTTGCTGAGGTTGAGAGAGCTTTCAGTTCAAGCAGCTAACTCTATCTATACGAAGGAGGATAGAGGCTTAATTCAGGTTGAAGTTTCACAATTGGTTCAGGAAATTAACAGAATTTCAAGTGGAACTCAATTTAACAAATTAAAGCTATTTGATAATGCCAAACATGAGTTTGAGTTTCAGGTTGGGCCGAACAAAGGTCAATCCTTAAAGTTTGAAACAAAAACCATGACGGCAGGAGCTATAGGTGTATCGGGCCTGTCCCTTTCTACCGCAGAACTTGCCAATAAGGCAATAGAAAGGATTGATAAGGCCATGAGCCGAGTTTCTTTGGAGAGAGCATCGCTTGGTTCGATCCAAAATCGGCTTGAATATACTGTATCTCGCCTCAGCGTTGCAGAGGAAAATCTCACAGCGGCCGAATCGTATTTGCGAGATACTGATATTGCATCAGAGGTTGTTAATTTCATGAGCCTGAAGATAATTGAGCAGGCTGGTATAGCCATGCTTACTCAGGCCAATCTGAAGCCTGAATCAGTATTAAAATTATTGGATTAGGCAGTAATGCACCGATCACATTCCTGCGGTGCTATCAGCACCGCAGGTTAATAATATTTGTATAGAAAAGGTAAGGTTTGGAGGTGATGTCAATGAAAATAGATTTATTAGGGGGGTACAACAATGACGTGAGACAGGGGAAAATTATTGTTTCAAGTTCTAAAACGGAGGTTAATACTGGAAAGCAGATAGAAGAATCAATAAAAAACTCTAAATATAACAAAAATTATGTAAATGAAGCTATTAAAAAGTTGAAACAAGCTGGCGATATTTTCAATAGGCGTCTCGATTTCAGGGTGGATGAAGCTACAAAGAGGATAGTGGTTAAAGTAATTGATACTGAAACCGATAAGGTTATAAAGGAAATACCTCCAGAGCAGCTCATTCGCCTTGCAGCGAGAATACAGGAGATGATAGGTCTTTTAGTTGACGAAGAGAGGTAGTGAGCAATAAAAAGCCTGATTGTTTATTGAAGAAGCCCTGGGGAAAGTTTTACTGAGTGGAGCTTTTGTAATGCCTCAGATATATAATCTTCCAGGCACAAGCAATAATATTGATATAAAGGGAATAATAGATAAGCTTGTTAAAGTAGAAAGCAAGCGCATTGATACATATAAGATAGAAAAAGATTATTTAAATAAAAAGAAAAGGGCCCTTGTTGAACTTAACAATAAACTTAAATCCTTGGATGAAGCAGCGAAAAATCTGTATGGATTTAGGTCTCCTTTCGAAGATAAAGTAGCAGTATCAAGTGATGAAGATGTACTTACCGCAACAGCTGCAAGAGTTGCTGTTCCCTCGGAAATCAACATTAAAGTTTTGCAATTGGCTCAGAATGAAAGGATTGTTTCAGATCCTGTCCCGGATGACAAAATATTAAAATCCCTTCCCATTCACATAAACGTTGGAAAAAAAGATGTAGAAGTCGATTTTGAAGGAGGTACTATATCCGAACTTGCTGATTCCATTAATAAGCAGGCAAAGGATTACTTAATTGCAAAGATAGCAAAGAATACGGAGAATTCTTCAGTTCTAATATTGGAAACGAAAAATACAGGTGAGAAGTATAGATTATCTGTTAATGATAATAGCTCATTGGAACTATTTAAAAAAATTGGGCTCTTTTATGAAAGGAAGGGTTTTTCAATCCAGACAGGTTTTACCGCTGACAAATTTACTCCAATAACGCCGGGAAATAGGCATGTAGTAAAGGATGGCGTATTGTTATTAAATCCTGGGTCTAAGGTATACTATAATTTTGATGAATCCATACCTATAAAAGATTCTATTTATGTTTCTGTAAAAATCAGGGTTAAAGATTTAGCACTTAAGGAACAAAAAGTATTTGAATGGCCCGAACTCTCGGGTATAGGCAAAGTAAAGATTAAGGATATTGAAATAGAAGGGGGAAAACCATTAAGTACCATAAAGGAGAAAGAAGTAAAAGAATCTCAAAAACCAGTTATTGATAATGGGGTTTTGGCTGTAGATTTAGATGGGAAATTACAGAAAAAGATAATTCCTGATTTATCTGAGGAGTTTAAAGAGTATAAGTTTAAAATTACCGATTTGATACAGAGCAGGCCATCGATAGATAAGATTGTTTTTTTAAATGATAATACAAACAGAGAAGTAGAAATAAAAGATTTAAAAGTAATTGATACGGAGGCAGGGGGTGGTATTTCTCCAAAGCATATAGTTCAACAGCCAAAGAATTCAATAATTGATGTTGATGGCATAAGAGTTGAGCGGGATAGTAACGAGATTAAAGATGTTATAAAGGGAGTTACATTAGACTTAAAGAATACTTCAAAGGACCCAATACATCTTCAGGTCGATCGTGACTATGAAAAAATAACTAAAAAGATAGTTGAACTTATAGAAAAGTATAATGATGTATTGAAGTACATAAATGAAAATACAAAAATATCTGCTACAGGCCGTCTTACCGAGAAGAATAAAGCTGGAATCTTTTCTGGTGATATGACTGTTAGTGGAATAAAAACAAAGCTGCAGCTTATTATGATGAATCCCTATCCTACTGATAGGGGAAAAAATCTAAATCTGCTTGCACAGATCGGCATATCTATGGGAAAGACTGGTTCAAGCTGGAATGAAATAAAAGGAGGCTATCTGCAGGTTGATGAAGATAAATTTATTGATGCATTCAAGCGATTCCCCGATGAAATTAAGCAGCTATTTGGGTCTGATACGAACAATGACATGGTAATTGATAATGGAGTGGCCTATTCTCTGGATAAAACATTAAAAGGATATACCCATCCTCAAACAGGTATTATTACATATAGGATAAAAAATACCGATAATGAGATAAAGTATCAGGATAAAAAAATAGATGATTGGAATCAACATCTTGATGATTACAGAAAAGAGCTTGAAAGAAAGTTTACAGTTATGCAGGAAGCTTTGCATGAGCTCGACAGCAACAAGAGAAGTATTGAGAACTTTAATAAACAACTTGGGGGTAAATAAATGAAAATTTTAGTAAATGAAAAGAGTATAGATTTTACTCTTGAGAATGAGAGCAAACTTGGGGATGTAATCAGAAATCTGGAAAAATGGATAGCTCAAAGTGATAATGTAATACGTTCAGTAAGAGTTAATAACAGGGATTTGAATCTTGATAATTTTAACAATGATGTTAATAATAATGAGAGTAATATGAAAATAGAGGAAATTAAAACTGTTGAAATAGTAACAAGCAATAAAATTGATCTTGCTTTTGATGCAATGAGCACAATTGACGAGTTTAGAAATAATATCTTGAGAATATTTGAAACTGGAATAGAAGAGATAATAAAGAGGAATGATGAAGTTCTTGAAGGGATAGGGCTCATTATTGAAGCCCTGCAATTATCATTAAAAATTCTTAATATAAATGCTGAAGTTGTAATTAATAGCAGAAATGAGAGGCTTGAAAACATATTAGGTGAATTGAACAAGATTAAGAAGGAATATGAAAGAAAGTATTTGGATGAGAAAGCTGTGGAATCAATTAGTAGTGTAATGAATCGTATGGATGAGTATATAGTTAAAATATACAAATGGGGAATTGTAAAGAATTATCCAAAGCTCAAATTAGATACAACAGGAGAAATCCCTTTTATTGCTGAGATTTTGAAGGATATTTTTAGTGTATGTAAAGATACAGAGAAGAAGTTTGAAGATATTGGAACTAATATCCAGGTCGGGGAAGATCTAAAAGCCTACCAGGGTATATATTCCCTCGTTGGTATAATAAATGAGATTATAGATTTATTCAAGGTTATAAAGGGCGAAATTTACATAAACGATAAAGATCTTCTTGAAAATTTTGGAATTGAAGGTATCTTTGGAAAAATTACGAAATACCTGAAAGAAGTAGAAGAATCTTTTTATAATGAGGATCTGATTACAATAGCAGACGTTATCGAATATGAGTTGAAACCCTTGTTTAAGAAGTTAACAGAATCAATAAAAGAAATTGGTAATTTTATTGAGATAAACTAATTTTACTATTGACAATATAAGGTAAATATCATAACTTAATAGTGTAACCATTCCGTATGTCTACGATGAAGTGGCCTCTGTTTTGTACTACAAGGTCTGATCTTAAATAGAAGAGTATGGGAATTTTAAATAGGTATTGTTAAATAAAATATATGTTTCTTCCGAGGTTAAGGGAAGAAACTAAAAATTAAATTAAAAAGTTTTCTAGCGTTTGCGAGAAAAATCCAAATTGAACTGCTTTGTTTTCTTCTCAATTTTGATAAACATAGTTAACTGATTTTTAGAATAGTTTAAGTAATGGGTAAAAAATTAGAAATTGTAGAAGTTATTTAGAAGTGCCTATTCGGTTGATGCCTGAAATTATAATTTATTTAGATTAAGTCATTATTTAGATTCTTGATATTCAAAATGATATCAAATTCTGGTGCAGAAAAACTTTATTACTAATATATGAAACCTTAATTTTTACCTCCAAGATATATCAGATTTTAATTAATGAAAAGATTTAAGCCAGTTAATACAGATTACTATTTGTTTGGAGCCTCATTAAGGAATAAAAATCGGGAAATAATAATTATTTAAAGTTAATAGACAAGTAAACTTTAGATTAAAGCAAAGAAATTAGTTTGCCTATTCTATTTATAACACAAAAATGGAAAATTAGCTATGATTTAATTTTCTAATAAATCTTGAGTATTACAGATACAATAAATTGAGCATTTATCAATAACACGATAGCTTTATTTATTGTTTTAATTATAAAATTCTATTTATAAAATTCTTTAAATAATATTATCAAAGTAACTGGAAAGAAATTGTGATGTTAATATCAATTGATTAAAAATTGAACTATAAAAGTATATAAACATAAACAAGAGGTGATGAGAAAAATGGAAGATATTAATGAAATCCAAAAAATTGAAAATGAAGAAAAAGAAGAGAGTGGGTTAAAAGTTGAACCAGAAAAAAAGATTGAAACTATCGAAGAAACCAAAATTGAGGAATCATTGCCCAGCAACGATAACACGAAAGTAGCTGAACCCATTTCCAAGCTGCCCGTAAAAACAGAAGAAAAAGATTCAGAATCAGGTGAAGAAGAAAAACAGACGGAAAAAACTGAAAAAATAACCATTGTTAAAAAGACAAGGAGAAGAAACGAGGATAAACAGAAGATAAACTTTGCTAAACTCAATATTAATGAGCTTGCGAATATGAGCATATCTGAACTCTCAGCTCTTGCCAGGGAGTTCAAAATTGAAGGTACCAGTAGAATGACTAAACAGGACCTTATTTTTGCTATACTGCAGGCACAAACCGAAAAGCATGGACTTATTTTTGCAACTGGGGTTCTTGAAATACTTCAGGATGGATATGGATTTTTGAGATCTCCGAGTTATAACTATCTTCCCGGACCTGATGATATATATGTTTCACCCTCACAAATAAGATTATTTGGATTGAAAACGGGTGATACTATTTCGGGACAGGTAAGACCCCCAAAGGAGAATGAGAGGTTTTTCGCACTACTGAGAGTAGAGGCAGTCAACTTTGAAGATCCTGAAGTCGCACAAAAAAGGATCTTATTTGATAATCTTACTCCTCTTTACCCAGATGAACGTATAAACCTTGAAACAACTTCTGATAATATTTCAATGCGAATTGTAAATCTGTTTACTCCAATTGGTAAAGGTCAGAGGGGGCTTATTGTAGCTCCTCCGAGGACTGGAAAAACCATCCTATTACAGCAGATTGCAAACTCAATAACTACAAACCATCCTGAAATTATACTTATTGTGCTTCTGATTGATGAAAGGCCTGAAGAAGTTACCGATATGGAGAGAAATGTAAATGGCGAAGTAATAAGTTCAACCTTTGATGAACCGGCAACAAGACACGTTCAGGTTGCAGAGATGGTAATAGAAAAAGCAAAGAGATTGGTAGAACACAAGAAGGATGTGGTTATTCTCCTTGATAGTATAACCAGATTGGCAAGGGCATATAATCAGGTAGTTCCAACATCCGGAAAGATACTCTCAGGTGGAGTAGATTCAAACGCCCTGCATAAACCTAAAAGATTTTTTGGAGCTGCAAGAAATATAGAGGAAGGTGGAAGTTTAACAATTCTTGCTACTGCTCTGATTGATACAGGAAGTCGGATGGATGAAGTAATTTTTGAAGAGTTCAAGGGAACAGGAAATATGGAAATACACCTTGACAGAAGATTGGTTGAAAGGAGGATATTCCCTGCAATAGATATATGGAAATCCGGTACGAGGAAAGAGGAACTTCTCCTGACAGAAGAAGAACAACAAAAATTGTGGATTTTACGTAAGGTCCTGCATCCTATGGATGAAGTTGAAGTTATGGAACTCCTTATCGAAAAGATGAAGGCAACAAAAAATAATGCAGCTTTTTTGAAGTCAATGAATAACTCGATGAGCAACACATCACTTTAGCATTTAGTTTAAAAAAGGTTGCACCTTTATTTTTTATTTATTATATTACTTTGGTATTGGTTAATCTTATAAGAGTCAAAGAGGAAACAAATAATGAAAAAAGGAATACATCCAGAATATAAACCGGTTGTTATAACTTGTGCATGTGGAAATAAAATTGAGACAAGATCAACTGTTAATATTACCCACGTTGAGATATGCTCTGCGTGTCATCCCTTTTTTACTGGAAAGCAAAAGTTAGTTGATACTGCTGGAAGGATTGAGAGATTCAGGAAGAAGTACAATATAAAAGAAACTCCGGCTGAATAATAGTACCTTCATGAATATCCAAATCAATAAAAATGTTCCAGGTAAAAACATTTTTATTAAAATTTCATAGTATCTGGATTACGTATATATTACATATTTTTGATAAAAGGTGATCAATATGCCTGTGTTTGGAACATTTAAATCAAATAAGGTAGAAGCGGATAAAAAAGGCGAAGTAAAACCCCATATTGGCGGCCAAGCTGTAATTGAAGGGGTGATGATTAGAAATAAGGATATTTATTCTATAGCTGTGAGAAACCCCGATGGTAATATAGAAGTAGTCAAAAAGGATATAAATACACCTGTAGAGAAGTATAAAATCCTAAAAGCACCCTTTATAAGGGGAATAGTTGCTCTTATTGAAAATCTTGTATTAGGTATTAAGTCCCTTCTCTACTCAGCGCAAATAGCTATGCCTGAGGATGAAGAGGAAAAAAAGAAAAGGAAGAAAAGCGAAAAAAATAGATCTGATATCTTTATTTTTCTCAGCATGATACCAGCGATTATTCTTGGAATAGTTCTATTTATAGTTATTCCAAATCTTGCAACACACTATATTGGAGTGGTTGAAAAGACTCACCCCTTTGTATTTCACTTAATAGCTGGTTTTATTCGCCTAGCTATGTTTATCCTGTATATTTTAGTAATTTCGTTGCTAAAAGATATCAGAAAAACCTTTCAGTATCATGGTGCAGAGCATAAATCAATTTACTGTTATGAAGCAGGAAAACCCCTTGTTGTAGAAGAAGCCAGGAAATACAAAACTTTGCATCCGAGATGTGGTACTTCATTTCTATTCTTTGTTTTCTTTATTGCACTTATTATTTTTCCCATTATAACTGTTACTATCGAAACGCTATACCCTGATTTTGTAAACTTTAACCTTGCATTGAGAAAAATAATATTGATCCTTTCTCATATTATAATAGCCCTCCCGATTATTGCTTCTGTTTCTTACGAACTTTTAAAGATAACGGATAAAATGAAGAATGTTATTTTTATGAAAATCCTCATAGCTCCAGGTTTGTTTTTACAAAGAATTACAACCAAGGAACCCACTGATGATCAATTAGAGGTAGCAATAGAAGCTGTAAAGGCAGTTTTGTAGTATGTTTTTTTAGAAAAGTATAAAAAAGTATACATAAATTTATAAACTAGTATACACCTCCATCATTAAGATATATTTTATCGGAATTATTTACAACAACTGCATAAATTCTCTATTTTTTTATTGTTTTCCTATTTCTATTTCTATTCCTATTAGCTATAGATTAATTAATTAGTTATTTTCAAACCTTTTAACCTCCAATGTTTACAAGTTTAACCCATAATACACTCTATAGTAAGCTTTTTTATGTCTTATAATAGCACATTTCCCTTAAAATTCAGGTAAAAAACTCATTTTTTTTAAAGAAGTTGTGTTTTTTAAAATATATTTGTTCCTTTATGTTTTATGATTGACATAATGTTATAAAAATTCATACATATTTTTTTATTAAAAATTATTATAAATTAACGGCTTCTTAATTGCATGATATACAGTTAATTACAATTTCGGTATTGATTATATATCTGGCATATATATTGCTTATTTGTACTGGAGTGGTGCTTATGAAAATAAAAGAAAAAAACACATTTACAGAATTAAAAGATAGCCTGAAAGATTATCTTAAAGATATCAACAAGGATAAACTTTTGTCTGCTTATGAAGAACAGGAGCTTTCAAAAAGGATATTAAATGGCGATAAAACTGCCCGGGAGAAACTTATCAACTCCAATTTAAGGCTGGTTGTTAAAATTGCAAAGGCCTATGCTACCCGTGGAATGGACTTGCTCGATCTTATACAGGAAGGAAATTTGGGGTTGATACGGGCAGCTGATAGGTTTGATTTTAGAAAAAAGGCGAGGTTTAGTACATATGCATCATTCTGGATTAAGCAGAGTATTGCGCGTGCCATTTCAAATAAGGGGAGATTCATAAGGCTTCCGCATAGGAAAGATGAAAAACTCAGGAGGTTATCAAAGGTGCAGAATATAATATCTAGGGAGAAGGGAAGACATGCAGAGGTTTCAGAGCTGGCAAGAGAAACCGATCTCTCTGAAGATGAAATAAAAAATATTATGAATTTGCCTGATAATGTTATTTCTTTTGAGTCAACTAGTGGCAAGGAAGAAGGTAAAGATCTTTATAATCTTGTAAGTGACAACAAGTATGACCCTGATCGCATTGTTTTAAAGAACTATTTGAAGGAAAAAGCAACCGAAATTCTCAGAAACTTGAGCGAAAAAGAAAAAAAGGTACTGTACATGAGATATTCCTTTTTTAGCGGTAAAAAGTATACATTAAAGCAGATTGCCGAAGATTTAAATACATCTCCGGAAACTATTAGGCAGATTGAGATACGTGCACTAAAAAAGATAAGAGAACAGTACAGTGATTTAAGGGAGTTTCTTGAAGAAATATAGGAGCTAAACTCTTAATTCTTAATAGCCTCGTGATAATGCTCTATTTTGGTCTTTTTTGTATAATTCAGCATAGTAGTAACCTCTATTTTTCAGCATTTCTTTTAATTCCTGTGGGAATGGTATATATCTCCAAAAGATTTCTCTAACATCTTTGTGAAGTTTTTGCAGGCCTTGTGACTCATACTTTATCCATAGTATGTAATCCTGAATGAATGATTCTTTTAGATCTCCCTTTATTTTGTTGCTTTGGATATAGTCATAGTAGTGGCCAGTAAGACCTTCCTCCATCCAGTGGTGCAGAGCTTTTTCTTTAGCTATTTGCCATCTTAAATCGCCAAGAGCATATAAAATAGCTGTTTTAATATCCCTGGGAAACATTGGTATTGCTAATCTACCTTTGCTGGTAGCCCTATTAATCCTTTCAAATGGTTCCCAACATATACCAAAATCCCCATAAGAAGGAACAATAATGATATGCGGAACTATCCTGTGTTCATTTTTTTTATATCTTCTTATAAAGATACCTGGATCTATTCTTTCTACCTCGATGAGAATATTATTTACGGTTTCCTTGTCTCCAACATCCCTGATGTTTTTAGGCATATATGATTTTATTAGAAATGGAAAATGATTACCCTGCCTACCTGCTGTCATCTTAATCATCTGTCTTACTGTCATAAACTCTTCTCTTACAGTTTTTGTATTCAGCTCCTCAACAACTTCTCCTGCTTTCTGTTTCAAATCTCTAATCTCATCTTCAAGATACCTAATTTGTCTATATATTCCCTCTATTTCTCTGTCAGATTTCAACAGATCTTTAATAATATCCTGCATTTGCGATAATGCTTTTTTCTGTTCATTTGTATAAGGTGCGATAATATTACCATATTCGGATAATCTTTCATGGTTTAAAATAATAGAAACACTACTCTTTAAGCTTTTTTCAAGCATTTCATGCTGTTCTACCTTTTGCTTCAGGTTTGCTAATTCTGCTTCTTTGGATCCCAATTTCCTCTCAAGTTTCTCCCGAACAAATGAAGGTGACTTTTTCTTCATTTTTATGGTCTCATCTACCGCACTCTGTTTTATAGTCCCATTTCCAACCATAAGGAGCCATTCATCAATAAAATAAAAATCCGGTATTTTAGGATTTCTATTTATGTGAAGTAAAACCTCTTTTTGAGTATCATCGATGAATGAAGATTTTAACAGGCCATATCTAAACAGGGCTTGTTTTTCATCAGTTAAGTAGTCGAAGAGATTATCGATTAGAGCAGCTAGCATATTCCAGTAGGCGGGAATCAGCTTTTCACGATACATAGATTTTTCATCTTTATCAACCGATTTTGTGTACTTTATTAGCAAATTATGAAACCTTGCACCGTATTCACCAGCTTCAGAAATTATTCTGTTGTATGCACCAGAATCTTTTAAGATTTTGGTTAGATCTATTTCCTTAAGTTCCTTTCTGTTTATAGGCTTACCGGTATCTGAGAATTCAATCGGTTTTTCTTCTGGTTCCAGAGATATTCCAAGCAGTTCAGCAATTTCAGGATCGAGGTCGCTATTATCGTTACTCAATTAATCAATCCTCCCATTCAATAAATAAAATTTAACTTTAATTATACACCAGTACTAAAAAATGGTAAAGAGAAAAGCTTTTTTGATAAAATTGATATAAGCTGTGGTTATTCATCTTTAATATTAATTTAATATATGATAGAGCATGTCTCATATCTGTTTCCCTGGGAGAGGGTAACAGATTAAGGATGGTTATCATAAATAAAAATTTATGTTATCGTGATATTTTTATTTTTAAAATTGTGTGTTTCCTTTTAATAACAATTATTATTTTTGTTAACCGTACAGAATGATAAAATAAACACTAAATTTAAAAGATATAAAACACATCGTGAGTTTATAAAAGATTGATGGAGAATAATGATTGAAGATTGGAGTTTCTAATTGCAGATATTCTTGTAGTACTGAGATTAACAGTATTGGGAGAATTATATCATAAATCTGTAGATTATACTGCTGTTTTCTGCGGGTGGATTACTATTGGAGATGGGGGGATTCGAACCCCCGACCCCTTGAATGCCATTCAAGTGCTCTCCCAACTGAGCTACACCCCCATGCAATGTTTTCCATCGGTAAAGTAATAAACAAAGTTATAATATGTCAAGCCCTAATTAATTGTTGACTTTTGAAAATCAGCATTTATTTTAAATTACGTTTTTCAGTTTTAGATATTTATAGTGACTAAAATCTCTACTTATACTACTTTTAATAGCAATAAAAATGAAAGAAAAAAAGAAGTATTGTGCCAATTGTTCCCATTGTATAGTATTCAAAAAGCCAATTGCAAAGGGAAGATACTATGTGCTTCGTGTCAGATGCGATATGGGAATGTGGAAGAAAAGATTATCTAAGGAGGAGAAGATCTATAAGTACTATACACTTCTTAAAAGAAGAGTAGATAATTGCCCATATTATGATCCCATGGGAGAAGAGGAAAGCTTTATTAAAGATTTAAAAAAAACATTGCCTGTACAGGACATAGTATATGCCTATGAATCCATTTGATTTATGGTTTAAGCAGAAATAACCAATCAGGGAATCGTACAAGTCCTGAATTTAAGTAAAGGTTAACATTTCGGGTTAAGCCTAAGACGAGGAGTAGGTAAATAAACTTTAAATCAAAATTTATAGTATTAGTAACAGCATTTATGTGACTATTTGTTTTTTTACCTATAATGTGATACTATTATATACTCAATTTAAAGAGTTAAACTTTGGCAGTATTTTTGGTATTAAAATCTTAATTAAGTTTTTAGCGATATATAAAGGAGTTTATCTTGAATAAAATATTAATTGGAATCTTAGAAAAATTGGATAAAGGAATTCCAGAGAAAGGGTTATTACGTCTAAATAGGATTGCTCCTCTGATCGTGATTTTGACCATTTTGATGTTGATTGTAGTTTCATGTGCAACGAAACCACCGGTGTTATATAAAAACGATAAACCGTTATCAATTGTCGAGTATCAAAAAATTGCCCAGAAGGAATATGAAGAGGGTAATTATAATAATGCTATCCTTGCATACAAGGCTATAATTGATAATTACCCTGACAATACAAAAGCAATAACCTGGGCAAATTATGAGATTGGTTACTGTTACTATATGAAAAAGGAATACGATAAGGCAGAAGCCTACTTCAGAAAAGTAATAAATGAATTTAATGAGCCAGCAGCAAAAAAACTGTCAAATGAAATGTTAGATAAAATAAGTGAACAGAAAAAAAAGAAGAAAAAATAGAATTAGGTATTTCCTGTTAGCTCTTCTGTCAATAATATTAGTTCCTATTATACTTGCACTTTTACTCAACTTTCCAGTGCTTTTCTCTGCTTATCATAGTTTAAAAGAAACAATGATCTTTGCGCTTAGTGGCTTTGTGTTTTTTACCATTTTTTATTATGTAATTGGCCAACCAGTAAGAACTTATATTATTGCCCATGAACTTACTCATGTAATTTTTGCCATTTTAACCGGAAGGTCTGTAAAGAAAATATCCTTTAAAAGAAGTAATAGCTATGTTAAAACTTCTGGAACTAATGTTTTTATATCATTAGGACCTTATGTCTTACCTCTATATTCAATAATCATAATTTTAATATACAAATTATTATACATGTTCAATGGTTCTTCTAGATTGATATCTGTTATTTGTTACTTCATCGCCGGAGCTGGATATTCTTTTCATATTCTCTCTACATTGCATTATTTAAAGTATGACCAGCCTGATATGAAAAGATACGGATATTTTTTTTCTTTAACATTCGTAATTATTTGGCTAATAATCATTTCTTCATTCTTATTCTGGTTAATGTTTCCCGATGTGGATTTAGGGGGGTATCTATTAAATGTGTTGAGAGATACTGCAAGGATATACCAGCAAATTATTGGAATAAAAGGCCTATAAAATAATAATACTTTTTAATCTGATCTACAAATTAAGTATAATTCATATAAATTTATTTTAGACAATATTTTAATTCAGTCTATTTAACTTTTTATATAATTTCTATTGAAAAATTAACGAAAAGTGTAAAATTTTCATTAAAAATATTTAAAAAAATCTTGACACATATTTTAAGATAATCTATAGTATATTTAGATTGTGAAATTATAAACAATCTTTTTAATGATATAATATACCCCTGAAAAATTAACTAAAATTAAATATTGCAATTATAATTGATCAGTGCTGTAGAATTTCTATAAACCTGATTTAATATAAAAAAAATAAGTTTTATTAATAATATTTATTAAATATCTATATATGAAAATATATAAATGTTATATTATTTTAATAGCGATTTCATAGTTTAAAATAATACTATTTATGGACTGTTTTATGAAGAATTAATACTTAGAAGGAGGGTTAAAAGTGGAAGAAAAAGTTGTAGAATACCCTGCAGTATGGATTGCAGGAGCCTCATGTTCTGGCTGTTCAGTATCTTTGCTAAACTCAGTGAGCCCTGCAGTGCAAAATTTGCTTGTTGATCCTATTATTCCGGGGAAGCATGTTTCGCTCAGATTTCATGCGACCATTATGGCTGGTTCGGGAGAAGCAGTAATACAGGTGTTGAGAGAAACATCAGATAAGCTCCCCGAAAAATTTATTCTTATGGTTGAAGGCTCAGTACCAACAGGGGAAGATGGGCTTTTTTGTACACTTGGGGAAATTGACGGAAAAGAAGTTACGATGAAGGATATGGTAAAAGAGTTGGCATCAAAAGCTATGGCGGCTATTGCTGTTGGAAGTTGTTCTTCCTTTGGTGGCATTCCTTCAGGTGCCCCAAATCCTACAGGTGCAAAATCACTTAAACAGTTTTTAGAAGAAGAGGGAATTAACATTCCTTTAATAAATGTTCCGGGGTGTCCGCCTCATCCTGATTGGATAATGGGGACAGTGGCAACTGTTCTCCTCAGTGGGATTCCTGATCAATCTCAACTTGATGAGAAATTAAGACTTAAAAGTTTTTATGGTACCCTTATTCATGATAATTGTCCTAGAAGAGGATTCTTTGATGCTGGTATATTTGCGGAGAAGCCGGGAGATGAGGGATGTCTCTATCAATTGGGGTGTAAAGGTCCATATACCTATGCGGATTGTCCTATAAGACATTGGAATAATGGTGTAAACTGGTGTATTGGGGCTGGTGCTCAATGTATAGGATGCGTTGAACCTGATTTTCATGATATGTACGCACCTATGTTTGAAAAGATCAAGGAGAATGATTATGAAAAATTTAAAATAAGAATAAAAAGTGAGTAATTCTATATTTGAAGGTTAAGGAGGTATTTGATAATGAAGAAAATTTCCATAGATCCTATAACAAGGATTGAAGGACATATGAAAATTGAAGCATTTCTTGACGGAAATATCGTCAAAGATGCGAGATGTTCGGGTACTTTATACAGGGGATTTGAAACAATTCTAAGGTATAGGGACCCAAGAGATGCTCAGCGTATTACTCAGAGAGTATGCGGTGTTTGTCCGGCAGTTCATTGCACTGCATCTACATTGAATCTCGATAGTGCATTTGCCGTTTCTGATAAAATTCCGGACAATGCAAGAATTATGAGAAATCTTGTGCTGGGATCAAACTATCTTCAGTCCCATATTCTGCACTTCTATCATCTAACAGCACTTGATTATGTAGATATTACAGCCGTAGCTAAATACAATGGAAACGATCCTGGGTTAAAATCTGTAAAATCCTTTATTGAAAGGGGAAACCTTGCACCTTTTGTTCCTCGATATGAAGGAGATTATAGATTTGATACTGAAACAAACCAGGTTCTCGTAAAACATTATCTTATGGCGCTGGAAATGAGAAAACTTTCACATGAGATACTTGCTATATTTGGTGGTAAGATGCCTCATAACGCAACGGTTGTTCCAGGTGGAATAACCGAGAGGCCAACGGTTGATAAAATTACTGGTTTTCTATGGAGACTGAATAAAATAAGAGATTTTATTAACACTATATATCTTCCTGATGTGTTGGCTGTTGCTACAACTTATCCAGATTACTTTAAAATTGGTCAGGGGCCGAATAACTACCTTTGCTATGGGGCATTTGATCTGGAAAGTGATAATCCTGATTATTCTACCAGGAAAAGGCTCTTTCCACAGGGTGTTGTAATGGGGATGAAGGAACTCCAGCCCCTGGATACGGATAAAATCACCGAAAGTGTTAAACATTCCTGGTATGACGGGGAGGATTCCGTTCACCCATCGAAGGGAGTAACCATACCAAATCCGAGAAAAGAAGATGCTTATAGCTGGATAAGATCGCCAAGGTACAATGGAACAGTCTGTGAAGTAGGACCTCTGGCAAGGTGGGTAGTGGCATACTTTTCTGGTGATTCGTACGTAAAGAATGCTGTAGATAAGTTAATTTCGGACATAAAAATTGATATCAGTAGTTTAAATTCAGTTTTGGGTAGGCATGCTGCCAGAGCACTTGATGCCAAGTATGTTGCTGATAAAATGGCTGAGTGGGTATTACAGCTTGATCCGGATGGTCCTGCGTTTGTGGAATATGAAATACCTGAGGAAGGGGAAGGTATGGGTATTGTTGATGGACCCAGAGGTGCTCTTGGCCACTGGATAAGGATTAAAGAAAAAAAGATAGATAAATATCAACTCGTTGTTCCTACAACATGGAACGGTTCTCCGATGGATGAAAACGGACAGCATGGCCCTATGGAGCAGGCATTAATAGGGACGGAAGTAAGGGACCCGTCGAATCCTTTTGAACTTGTAAGAATTGCAAGGTCCTATGACCCATGTCTTGCTTGTTCTGTACATTCTTTAGATGTTAATGGTAATAATATAGGGGAGCTTAAAGTTGTCTAAAAAAAGGATTGCAGTTGTTGGTGTGGGAAATATCCTTATGGGGGATGAGGGCTTTGGAGTTAGGGTGATACAGTATTTGAAGGAAAAGAGTATCCCGAATAACGTGTCGCTTATAGATGCAGGTACGTGGTTTTTTAATATTGCTGGTTCATTGACTGATTTCGACAGGGTGATTGTTGTTGATATTGCAAAGGGTGGGAAAGATCCCGGTACCATCTATCGGTTTTATGAGAAGGATATAAAATCTAACAGTGAGGAGTCCATATCTCTACATGATTTTGGTGTTATTGAATCATTAAATCTCGAAAGATTGGTTAGAAAAATGCCAGATGATATTATTTTTTATGGCATAGAACCTGAAAGGATAGAGCTCTCCATGGATCTTTCGGATAAACTTAAACCTCTTGTACAAAAAGTTGCTGAAGAGATAATAAAAGAGGTTAAAAACTAAAATTGTTATAGTTATAAATGAAAAAAAATGAAGGAGGAACTATAGATGGTAGTAAATATTCCTAAACCTGATGCAGAAGTCCTTGATTCGCTTAATAAGTTTAAAAATATTTTCATCCTTGGATGTGGTGGATGCCCGATAGGCTGTGATTCCGGGGGTGAAGAAAGATTAAATGAGCTTGCCGATCTACTTACGGGGAATGATAAAAAAGTTACGGGTAAAACTATAATCGATTTTCTTTGCAATAAGGTACTTGTCGCCTCTAGATTAAGGGATTATTTAAGCAATCTTCAAGAGACAGAGGCAATACTCGTAGTTTCCTGTGGCATTGGTGTACAATCCACAAATAAGATGGTTGATTTACCCGCTTTACCTGCAAATGACACTGTTTCAAGCCAGGGCATGCAAGGATTGTGGCCATCCACCGAACGTTGTGCTGGATGTGGTACATGTTACCTTGCATATACAGGAGGTATATGCCCTATTACGACATGTTCAAAGAGTTTGATTAATGGGATGTGTGGTGGGCAGCATGATGGAAAGTGTGAAGTGGAAAAGGACAGGGATTGCGGCTGGTTCTTAATATATAACAGATTAAAGGAGATTGGTCAATTGGACAATCTTAAAAAGATACCAAGACTAAGGGATTATAGAAAAGAAGATGTACCAGATTTCGAAAGGGTAACAACCCGTTGGGCTGTTGAAAAAGAGGTAGCATATAAAGCTCCAAAACCATCAAACGCTAAAAATGAGGGGGAATAAGAAATGAGTAAATTGCAGCAAAGCCTTAAAAAAGGTCTATTTACAATAACAGGTGAAGTAGGTCCTCCCAAGGGAGTAAACCTTGAGCATTGCATGGAAAAAGAGGTAGAATACATAAAGGATAGAGTAGTTGCTATAAATGTTACGGATAATCAAAGTTCTGTAATGAGAATAAGCTCTCAGAGCGTTTGCTCCCTACTGGTACAGAAGGGCCTTGAACCGATTTTACAGATTACCTGTAGAGATAGAAATAGACTCGCAATACAATCGGATATCTTAGGGGCATATGTTCAGGGTATTAGAAACATTCTTGCCCTGACCGGTGACCACAATACTGCAGGTGATCATCCTGATAGCAAACCTGTTTTTGATCTAGATTCAGTAAGTCTGCTTATGACAATAACCTCCTTAAAAAACGGGAAGGATCTTGCCGGGCAGGAACTGGATGGAGTACCAGAAGATATTTTTGCAGGAGCAACCGTAACACCGGGGGCCGATCCCCTTGAAATGCAGTTGATAAAGATGGAGAGGAAAATAGAATCTGGTGCCCAATTTTTCCAGACCCAGGCTGTTTATGATCCAGCGGTTTTTGAAAACTTTATGAATAAAGCACAAAAATACAAAGTCCCAGTGTTGTGCGGTATTGTAATTATAAAATCGCCAGGGATGGCCAAATACATGAATAACTTTGTACCTGGGGTTTTTGTTCCTGACAATATGATAAAACCACTGGCAGAGGCATCAAAGGAGGATAGACCAAAAAAAAGTATAGAATTAATGGCAGAGTTTATTAGGAAAATTAAACCAATGTGTCAGGGTATTCACATAATGGCTATGGGTTGGGAAAAATATGTACCGGAAATGCTTGATATGTGTGATCTGTAAAAAAGAAAGTATTGTTTCGAGGCTCTCTGCTGGAAGGTTACATTTTTTTAAATAGATAAGAATATTTTATTATTGGAAAATGAAAGAAAAATGAAAACTCCGGATTAATCGAGGGTAAATTTACGCTTTATGAATGATATGATATTTCAGATTAAGCCTTGGATGAATCCGAGCTTTATGAATGGGATCATTAATAATGATAGATAAAATTCGGGCTAGTGAGATTTGAACTCACGACCTCACGGTCCCGAACCGCGCGCGCTACCAAACTGCGCTATAGCCCGAAAGAATGCGGGAGCGACGGGACTTGAACCCGCGGTCTCCGGCTTGACAGGCCGGCGCGATAACCATCTTCGCCACGCCCCCTTGAGCAGAAACAATTTACTTCAATTTATTTCCAATGTCAAGTTTTAATTAATACTATAAAAGCATAAGAATTTATAAAGTGTATAATTTGAAATTTTATTAGACTTAATTACTTTAGGACATATACCGATTAAATAATAGGGGCCATTTAAAAATATTTAGATTAGATATTTATTCTTTTTAAAAGGTCGGTAGTGATAAAGTAAAAAATGTAACTTCGGTAGACCGGGAAAAAGCTGATACAAAAAAATATAGTTTTAATAGATTTTAATTTTTATGAATAAAAAACATAGTTTGAATTTTAAATAATTAAAAGTGAGAACTTAAATTGAAAAAGGTATATGTTTCATTTATTGTAGTAATATTACTAATATTGGTTTCCTGTTCAACTATGAATAATGGACCAGGTGGGAAACCAAGTACTGGTAAAGCTGGATATGTTAGGGGAATCTGGCATAAAGTTGAGGAAGGCCAAACATTATGGAGAATAGCTAAAACCTACAGCATTCCACTTGATGAAGTGAAAAGGGCAAACGATATTGAGGATGTTTTACATATATCTCCAGGAACCTGGATTTTCATCCCTGGGGCAAAAAAACATCTCTATGTCCAGGGTTCTATTACATCCGGAACAACGTCACTCGGTAATTTTAGCCTCCAATTACCTGTAAAAGGAAAAATTATAGGAAAATTTGGTAAGAGGAAATATGATTTTAACTATGGGATTGATATAAAAGTATTGGGATCTAAATATATAATAACACCTCAAAATGGTATTGTAATCTATTCAGGATTTATCCGTGGTTATGGTCCTGTAATAATAATTGACCACGGAAATAATTTTTACAGTTTATATACAAAGGATATTGACCCGATTGTTAAAGAGGGGCAAAAAATAGAAGCAAAAACCATCATTGCTAAGACGATTAAAAAAAGAGGGTCAGATTTTCCAGTTATTCATTTTGAGCTATATTATAAGGGTAAGCCTGTTAATCCTCTCTACTATATACGATAAAATAGGTAAACCAATAATTGGGAATTTATTAAGCTGACTGGTTCATAATAAAATCATGTAATGTTTTTTATAAACATGGAAAAGATATTATATTTTAATTAAATTATGGTTTTATTCATAAAAATTGTGGTATTTTGTACCAGAATTTGATGTTTAATTAGAATACTAAAATATTCAAGGCCACTTAAATATAATTTTTTATAGGTATAAATCGAATAGGCAAAGTAAGTTTTTTATCATGATTGAAAGTTCACTTGCCTATTCATTAGATAAAATATAGCCTTTGTTTATAGCTTCCTTCTGATTTATTTTTAAAAGTAAAATTAAAGTTGAATTTAAAAAGTAATTTTTTATCCCATACATCGCTTATTTTTTAAGGAAATTAACAAATCTATAATATGTAAGCAGCATTTGTTCTGAGATGCAGGTAAAGAATTAAAGTTAGCAATTTTGTATTGGAGAGAAAATTATCTTATGGAATTTGATAAAGAAGATTATGGTTTATCCCACAATGAGTATTCAGAAGAAGGGGATGATCCCCTTGCTTACTATTTGAAACATATAAGCAAAATCCCAATGATGAAACCTGATGAGGAGAAGAACTGTTATATAGAAATAAAATATCTTAAAAATAAATTAAAAGAACTGGAAGAGTTGTATCACCAGAAAAAATTAAATAAAAAGGAGTATTTATCTCAAAAGAAACAATATGAGGATAAACTAATTAATATTAAAAATAAAGTTGTAAATGCTAATTTGAGATTAGTAGTTAGTATTGCAAAAAAGTATCAACATAGAGGTTTGAGTTTGATAGATTTAATTGATGAAGGTAATATTGGATTAATTGAAGCAGTTGATAGGTTTGATTATACTAAAGGGTTTAAGTTTAGTACCTATAGTACATGGTGGATAAGACAATCAATTATAAAAGCTATTGCAGATAAAGGAAGGTTGATAAGATTGCCTGTTCACATGCTTAACACCATTAAAAAGTGCTATTTTGTATCGAAGCAATTAACACAGAAATATGGGAGAGAACCTACCCCAAATGAACTAGCTAAATATCTTGGATTACCAAAAGATAAAATAATCAGTATATTGAATATAGATCAAGAACCTGGCTCAATAGAGTCACCGGTTAACCTTGACGGTTCTTCAGAATTGGGAGACCTAATTGAAGATGTGAAAGGTTTGGAGTATGAAGAAAAGATATTTTTTGCATCACTTCAAAAAATGATAAAGCAGATATTGAATAAATTGAGTTTAAGAGAAAAAAGAATAATAGAGCTCAGGTTTGGGCTCGATGGAGAGGGCCCCTATACTCTTGAAGAGACGGGTAAAATCCTCGGAATAACCCGGGAAAGAGTGAGGCAAATCCAAAAAAGTACGCTTCAGAAATTGAAGAATTTTCAACTTACCAATGAGCTTAAAGAATTTATTTCAGACCAGTAGTATCTTTTTACGACTGCCTTTTATGCTAATGTTGTCCTTGTTTATAAGTTAAAATTACGGTTGATAGAACCTGTGCGGTTAAAATCATTTTTCTATTCAAATATTACCTTTTCTATTTGAATATGATTATTTATAAAGAATTGCATAAAAAAAATACTTCATTTTAGCTCAATTTTCTATATTTTTTTGTTTTCCAAAGCAGGATGTGGCAATATTATACATATAAAGTTATAGAAACAAAATAGTGAAAGGAGTATAATTTAATATGAATCTTAAAGAGTACATTAGAAATGTCCCAGATTTCCCCAAACCAGGTATTCAGTTTAAAGATATTACAACTCTATGGAAGGATAATAAGGCCTTTAAAGAATCAATTGATCTTTTATACCAGAGATATAGGGATAAAAAAATAGATAAGGTTGTTGGGGCAGAATCGAGAGGGTTTATAATTGCGAGCCCTCTTGCATATTTATTAAATGCTGGTTTTGTACCTGTCAGAAAAAAAGGAAAATTACCGTATAAGAAAATAAATGTTGTGTATGAACTGGAGTATGGTACAGATAGCCTTGAGATGCATGAAGATGCAATTAAACAAGGGGAGAATATCCTCGTAGTGGATGATCTTCTGGCAACAGGTGGAACAATGGGAGCTATCATTGAATTGGTAAAAAAATTAGGAGGAAATATAATTGAGGCGGCTTTTATTGTGGAACTTGAACCTCTTAACGGTAGAAAAAAAATAGACGCTCCGGTTTTTTCACTTGTTAAATATCAAGATGCTTAGCTTCTTTTGTTGAAGCTTATAATTTGATTTTATTATAAAGCCTTAATTAAGCTCGGTGTCAGATATTATTGAAAATTTTGGTGTTTAAGTTATATATGAGTCCATTCTAAAAAGGCCTTAAATTGTTATTTTTTATAATTTTCACATAATACATGATATATAATTGCTTATATACTAAAGAGTTATCAATTAGACCTTTTTTTTAAAAAATGATAAAAATAGTTTTTAGAACGAACTCATATATAAAATTTCAATACAAAGAACCAAAATATTACTAATAGATAAAACCTAATTAAAGAACTGAAACCGAGTAACCGATAAGTGTATAAGAGGTAATCTTTTAAGGGTATATATTTTGAAATAGGCTAAGCTGGGACGAGAAAAAGTAGCTTAGCCATTTTTATTAATATTAAAATTTTTGAATTAAACATAAATAATGTGTATAATTAAGTTAAAGGATAATTATATTGACTATGATTTCTTATGCAAATATAATTTCTTAATTCAAATGTAAGGAAACTACAGTATGATTACTGAGTATTCTCTTAGCTCAATCACAATGGCTACACCTGAGACTGTAAAAGGAGATGTTAGTTTAAAAATATCCAACGGTAGAATTAAAGAGTTTAAGAAGTCCTCCCAAAATGATTTTACAATAGGTGATGGGTATTTTCTATTTCCAGCATTAATAAACATCCATGATCATTTATTTGGAACTTACTACCCGAAGATTGGTAATGGACCATACATCTGCTGGCTTCCATGGGATTATGATTTAAAAAGTTCACCCATATATGAAGAGAGAAATAAAAATAGTGCATATGAAATTTATCTTTTAGGGTCATATAAGAATTTAATTTCAGGTGTTACAACTGTTCAGGACCATATTCCCCATAAGGTAAATGATCCTTTTATTGAAAAATTACCAATCCGGGTTATTAAAGATTATTCTCTTTCTCATGAGGTTTCTGTTTATGATTTAAAATGGGGAGATGGTATTGATGTAGAGTACAAAAAGGCGGTAGAGAATGATATTCCTTATATAACCCATGTGGAAGAGGGATTTGATGTAGAATCCTTAAAAGGAATAGAAATCCTTGAAGAGCATGGAGCTTTGAGCGAATATACAATCCTTATTCATGGAATTGGATTTAATGAAAATGATATTAAGCTTGTGGCGAAGAGAAAAGCAAACTTTGTCTGGTGTCCAGGTTCTAATATGTTTATGTTCAATCGTACTGCAAAAATAAAGGATATTCTAAAAGAAGGAATTAATGTTTCTATAGGAACAGATTCTCCTTCCTCCGGTGAGATAAATATTCTTGAAGAGATAAGATTTGCAAAGAAGGTTTATTATGAGATGTATGGAGAAGAACTGGATGACAAAGAGGTTGTAAGAATGATAACGGTAAATCCAGCAAAAGCCCTTAGGATACAAAAAGATCTGGGGTCGATTGAAAAGGGGAAAAAAGCTGATCTATTGCTAATATCGAAAACTTATGATAACCCCTACAGTTCTCTGGTTAATGCAAAACTCTCAGATATTGCTCTTGTAATAATGGAAGGAAAGCCCATTTATGGAGATGAGAACTTTGCTCAATTATTCAATGCTTTGGAAGTAGACCATGAACGAATAACCGTTGATAGTAAAAATAAACTAATTGTAGGAAGCCCAACAAAACTTATGAATGACATCTGGAAAAATATTGGGTATAAAAAGAAGTTACCATTTTTGCCTATACAATAGGCTATCAGACATTTAATCACAATAAAAATCTTGATTCGCCTATTCGTTTTACGTCTATTTTAAATTTTACATTTATAATTAGAGATTTACCTATTAACTAAACCCTATGATTTGATAGGTCAGTATTTAAAATGCGATATTATTAAAATAAATAAACTTTATTGGGATTAGAAAGTGCCTGGGATCTTAAGAAATTATAAAGCTGGATCGATCATCTATTTTGTTGGTGATATAGGAGATCAGATCTATATTCTTAAATCAGGGGCTGTAGACCTAGTTTATCATTCGATTGAAACCGGAGAAGAGGTCAGGGAAACGCTTAAGAACGGAGAATTCTTTGGCGTTAAATCAGCTCTTGCGAGACGGCCCAGAGAGGAAACTGCAGTAGTAGTAAAAGATTCACAGGTTCTGGTTTTAACTACAGAAGAATTTGAGAAATTAATTACTAAGAATATAAAGATAATTACAAACTTTTTAAGGGTGTTCAGTAATCAATTAAGAAGGGTTGGTAAACTGGTTCACAGCTTTCTTGATCATTCTTCGGGTGGGGATAATGAAACTGAACTATTTAATATTGGTGAGTATTATCTAAAAAATCATAAATATAAACAAGCAAAGTATGTTTACGAAACCTATCTTAAACATTATCCAAATGGCTCATATGCAGCAAAGGCAAGGGATAGGCTCGAAGCTGTTATGGATGCTATGGATGGTAAAAGTATATCCTATACCGATATATCAAAGGAATCACCCTTAGAAAATAATCAGAGTGAAAAGAATCAGGAGGATAAGTCTCAGGGAATAGGAACGGTTGGAGGAAAAAAAACAGGTGAAAAGTCTTCATCAAAAAAGGTCGCAGATATTGACATAGATACAAAATTCTACGATGCTGTTAGTTTATTCTCACAGGAAAAATATGAAGAGGCTTATAGATTATTTAAAGCTCTGCATAGCTCAAGTTCCTTAAACGAGAAAGCACAGGAATATATACCCAAGATCGAGTTTGAAATGGGAAGATGCCTACTAGCTATGAAAAAGTATAAAGAAGCAATTCTTGTATTTACAAATCTTATAAAAAGATTTCCAAAAGATGAAAACCTTAAAGATGCCCTCTTTAATATCGGTATTGCCTACAAAAAGTTGGGAGATACTGAAAAGGCAGCATCCTTTTTTAATAAAGTTCTTAAGATGCTACCTGAGAGTCCGATAGACAGAAGAGCAAAAAAAGAGCTTGCTAGTTTAAAAAAATAGTTTTAGAGGTAAAGCAAAACCATGGATAATGGTATGTTCAGTAAATTTGGAGTTACATATCAGCCAGGAGATATAATATTCTGCGAATATGAGCCGGGTAATGAATTTTACCTATTGCAGGAAGGCAGGGTTAGAGTGACAAAAATAGTCGGGGATATGGAAAAAACCCTGGATATTCTTCAACCCGGTGATATTTTTGGGGAGATGGCTATTTTAGAAAATCAACCACGAAGTGCAACGGCTGTAGCTATTGACAAGGTAAAAGTATTAAAGTTTAATAAAGAGAATTTTAACTTACTACTGCAGGCGAACCCCCAGATGGCTGTTAAATTGTTGAAAATATTTTCAAACCGTATATATGATGCCAAGAGACGTTTAATGATACTAACTCTGCCTGATGTTGAGTCAAAAGTATGTGATGTTTTTTTAATGCTGGCTGAAAATCAAGGTATTTCTCCAAAAACAACGGAACCTGTTACGTTCAATAGTACAGTAGAGGAAATAGCTCATTGGTGCGGGGAAAAAGAAAATAAAGTAAAAGAGGTACTTAGAAACTTTGCAAACGCCGGGAAAATTCAGATATTTGAGGATAGAATAGTAGTAAAAAACCTCTATGAGATGTACAGAATTGTGAAGAATAAGAGAAAGAAACAATCCAATCAAGAGTAAAAAATAAAACTTCAACTTTTAAACCATCATTATAGTTGTATAGTGCTAACACCAGGTAAAATAAATTATTTTATTGATAGTAAATGTTGATAATAGGGTTTTCACCTTTTTTTATTCCACTCATCTGTTGAATATTTAGTTTTTGCAAGATAGTGGGCTAATTCTTCCTCTTCATCGGTGAGTGTACTGTCGAACAGTGGAAAGTAGTGAGAAAATCCTCTTTTTAATGCATGAAGCAGTTCACTCTCGGATATTTTTTTACCTGATACTTCAGCAATCGCCGAGGAGCTTTTAATAGCCCCAGAATCCTTGTTTAAATATCTATCTATACGTGAATATGCTGTAGTAATGGGAATTGCACCATGTTGAAGCATTACACCATCTTTTATAACCTGAGCACTTCCTATTAATTTTTGCTTTTCTGGTGTTTCAATTTCATACTGTGCCGGAGAAGCAAAACAGTTCGCTGATTTTAAATCTCCCCTCGATTTTTCAGCCATTTTTGCATTTACTCCAAGCTCCTCCAGTGAAGCAGTCAGAGCTTTAGCTATGTATTGGAACATTTCCTTTTTTTTAAATGGTGAAAAATCATCTTTGGTGAATATAATACTGTATGTAAGTTCTATATCGTGCAATACTGCTCTTCCTCCTGTAAGTCTTCTTACCACCAATATTCCATCTTCTTTGCATCTATCAAAATTGATATCCTCTGATTTTTGAAAATAACCAATTGATATTGTAGGAGGGTCCCACTTGTATATCCTCAATATAGGAAGACTTTGGTTTTTATGAAGCTTTATCATTACTGCTTCATCTATAGACATGTTTGTATAGCCGTCTGAATAACCTGAATAAACAAACCTTACCTTTCTTTTATTTAAGTAGGACATTATTTCTTCCTTGAATCTATGGATTTGAATTTAAGTCAGTATTGTTTAAAGATTCGCCGTTCTGGGTATCTGTGGATTGTGCTCTATTGTTGTTCGCTTCACCATTATTTTGAATATTATTACTTGTATCTGAAGGATTAGTTTCATTCTGGATTTCCTGCTCCGGATTTGGTTGATTTGGTTCATTTCCTTTCTGTTGATTGGAAAGATTTGTGTTTTCTTCTGTTGATTTTTGTTTCTCAGAAGACTCGTTTATAGGTGCGGTTTGTTCTGGTTGGTTTCGTGTCGTTTCTTCATTATATTTTTGTTGATAATTTTCTTCCGGTAAAGGATTATTAATAATATTATCCTGATTTAGAGAATTAGAGCCTGTCCCATTAAGAGATCTATTAAATTGAGTGTTATTTTCTTTATTTTCAGTTACTGATGAGTCAGGGGTTTTGGGCTTAAGACTCTTTTTAAAAAAATTCGTGGTTGATGATTTTTTCTTTTTAAAGATGTTCAGATTAAAAGATTCATTTCCTCTTGATGGTTTACATTCATTGCAGTATTCCGTTGGAACAGTACCGGGTAAAAAGTATTCTGTCATAACATCTTTGCAATACTTTGTTGGGAGAAGTCCGGATTTTTTGCAGATTTTTACAGCGTAAATTCCCTTTGGTCTTTCAAACCATGAAGGAGGCTTGTCTTTAAGTGCATCTCTCATAAACTTTGCCCATATAGGTCCGGCTACAACTCCTCCTGCCTGTCCTCTCCCAAGTGATACACTGTTTCTATCGAATCCAACCCATACACATGTTACTAGATCAGGCGTAAATCCTGTAAACCATGCATCTTTCCAGTTTTGAGTGGTTCCTGTTTTTCCTCCGGCTGGCCTATCAAACCCATTGCTATGAGCTGCCCTGTATCCTGTTCCTCCGGGCCTGAGTACATCTCGCAACATATCAGTCATTATAAAGTTGGTTTGTTCAGATATAACCTGACTATTCTCCTTTAGCTGTTTTTCCCTTAACTTTTCTTCAAAGTTGTCAATAAGATTTCCGTTTCTATCAAGGACATAGAGTACAGATATGGGTGTAACAGCCTTTCCTCCGTTTGCAAAAGTACCGAAACCCCTTGCCTGCTCAAGAGGTGAGAGTTCAACAACTCCCAGGGCGATTGAAAGCACACGGGGAAACCTTTTTTTTACCTCTTTTGGATCAGTAATACCGATAATTTTTGATGCGTACTTAATAACAGTATCAACTCCAAGTCTATCAACAATTTTTGCTGTTACCACATTTATTGATTTCCTTAGGGCATCTCTTAATCTCATTTTACCATGATATATTCCACCGTAATTCTCCGGGATCCATTCTTTTTCTCCATCATAGAATACCACAGGGCTATCCATAATAATAGAAGCAGGTGTAAAAATTTTTGTATCTATTGCAGCAGTATAGATGTACGGTTTAAAACCAGAACCAACCTGTCTTCTTATTTGAACTGCCCTGTTTAATTGATTGTCCGGTGAAAATTTTCTTCCACCTACCATTGCGGTAATGTATCCGGTCTTTGGCTCTATTGCAATAAGAGCCCCCTCAACTTTCTGAAACTTCCCCGTGGTTTTTCCTATTTTATAGGAACTCTCCAATATTCTATTAAGAGATTCTGTATTAAACATGAATGAAAGGATGTCAAGGGGTGCAATTATATTTGTTTGAAGATAACTTAAAACTCTTTCCTCATTTTTGTATTGTCCTATGTTTACCTTCTCAAGGTTAAATAGGGTTGATACCATATCAAGCGAATCAAGTATCTTCTGATTTAGTTTCTCTCTTACCCTGGACATTATTTTTTTATATATTTCATCCTGCCTCTGCAACCCTTCTCTCAGGTATTTCTC
>Ga0164318_10000069_pt1 | contig 53769 bp, 35 predicted proteins | sample GuaBasSedimGuay9_FD_113734 | JGI IMG/M metagenome (GOLD analysis project Ga0164318, IMG submission 113734) | Subseafloor sediment microbial communities from Guaymas Basin, Gulf of California, Mexico - Guay9, Core 4571-4, 0-3 cm | ecosystem: Environmental > Aquatic > Marine > Hydrothermal vents... | reverse complement strand
TTCATAATTTTTCTACGCTTAAGAATTACCAACAAATTTGGTGTTTTTAAAACCCCAAATTTGGGTACTTCTAATGCGGGGTTTACTTGCGTGAGCTCACCGCCAGCTGGCGGTTCGGTTCCCTCTTTACTTCCCACTATCCATCGCTAATTCATGCAATTCACTTCGTTTTTGCATGAATAAAGCGGGTTAAGAATGTCTTAACAATACACTAGAATTTATTAATAATTTTAATAAATTTTTGATTAGGTTTAATTCCATTACCGTCAACAGAATATTCTGGTTTTATTCCAAGCACGAAGTACATATTGACTTTCCCTTTATTTTTTGCTTCAATTTTTCCTCTAAATTCGCAATTAAAATAATCTTTAATATAATCGTATGTTGTTTCAGAAATATTAACTTTTCCTACTTCTCCGGCAGATTCCATTCTACTTGCAATATTAACAGTGTCACCCCATATATCATACACAAATTTCTTTTTACCAACAACACCTGCAATCACACTTCCGGTATGGATTCCAACTCTCAGTTCCCAAATGGGTTTATCACTTTTTTGTGAGTATAATTCTTTCATGTAGTTTTGAACTTCTAAACCGGCCAAAACAACATCAAATGGGTTGCTTTTGTTTCTTAAAGGAAGACCTCCCACACACATATATGAATCACCCATAGTTTTAATTTTTTCAATATAATACTTTTCGGTAATGTCATCAAACTTTGCAAAAAAGCTATCAAGGGTACTTACAATTTCAGTTGGTTCAAGAGACTCACACAATTTTGTAAAGCCTTTAAAATCAGCGAACATAACTGTGGTAGTTTTATAATTCCTTGGTTTAGCATGGCCTTTTCTAGCCAATTGCATTGCTACCTCTTTTGGCAAAATATTTAGTAATAAAGCATCAGTCCTTCGCTTTTGTTCTTCAATAATTTTTTTTTGTTCGTCTATTTCATTCTTTTGCTCTTCTAATTGTTGATTTGCATTTTCAAGATAATCAGTTAAAGCCATCATATCCTCTTTTTGTTGGCTTAAAGCTTCTTCAGATTCTTTTAATTGTGTGATATCAGATTCTACAGCAATAAATTTTTCAATCTCATTATTTTTATTAAGAATCGGTGTTATTGTTGTATTCAACCATTTAGTTTTCCCTTCTTTTGTTTTGCATGAAGATATATAATCAATTGAGCGTTTATTTACTATACACCGGTTAATAATTTTAGAAATATTTCCATTTGTACTTGTTGAAAAAATTGAGGTCCCAAATAGTTTTTTATATTCATCAATCGAGTAACCATAAATATTATAAAACCCTTTGTTAGCCCATTCAATTTCCCCATTAATATCAAAAATAATATATGAGTTATTAGTATTATCTACAATTAAAGAAAGATTGGTAAATCCAACACTTGACGTTGTCTGTTTCTCCAATTTTTTTGAGGAGAATTTATTTTGAAAATTTATTGCATTATTGATTCTAATTATTAATTCTGTTTTATTTATTGGCTTAATTGCAAAATCAATAAAATTAACAGCTGTTATGCTTTTTAACGAATCGAAACTTTTAGTTGATGTAATAATGAGGAGAGGAGGAATACTTATTTTTAAAGAATTGAGATAATAAATTACAGATGTTATTTTATTATCAATATTATCAGAGTGGATAATAAGGAGGTCAAATTTATTATTTAAGAGTGAATTTTTAAGATTATTAACATTTTTTTTTGTGTATACAGAATAATCATATTTTAATTCAGTTAATGAATTAACAACAATTTCATTATCATTAGAATTATTTAAAACTATTATTTTGTTTTGCATAATTTAAGAAAGAATCATCTTGCAAACAAGATACAAAAAAAATATTTAAACGAATTAATTTAACAAAAAAAACCTTACTTAAAGTAAGGTTTTTTTTGTAATAATATTAGTTAGATTATGGTTGCCACCATAATTTACTTGTTTGTAAGTCTCCACCCATTGCAGTAGCAGCAGCTTCAACATTTGCTTCATTAATATTTGCTTCGTTAAGCAAGTATTTATTACGATTTGGAAGATCTGTTAAGCCACCAATAGGACTGAATGTATAAGTTCCTACAGAATCAGTACCGTCTGCTTTTGTATAAGTATAAGTATAAGGAACATTTGGTTTTGCTAAAGTGTGAGGATATCCTGTTCTTCTATACTCACTCCAAGCTTCCATTGGTTGCATATAAAGAGCAATGTATTTTTGTGTCAAAACATTTTCTTCATTAGCAGCAGGAAGGCTAGCAATATAAGCATCAATGTCAGGTGTAGCTACACCCCATTTTTCCATTGAGGCTCTAACACCTTTTTCATACCATGTTTGATCCCAGCCATTATTTTCACTTAAAATGAAACAAACCTCTGAATATTCCATATATAATTCAGTATAGTCAGCTGCAAGAACTGCATCACCAGGCATTGATTCATCAGTAAATGCATTTACTTGCTCATTGCTTCCTGTTAATGGAATACCTACTTTATATCCATTTGCATTATCAGCAACATAGATGTTTATTCTTGGGTCAACAATACCAAACGGACCAGTTACACCATTAAGTAAATTAACAAAACTAGCTGATGGAGAAAAGTCATTACGAGCATTTACAACAAAGGCACGATACATTGGAGCACCATTTACTGCATTGTTTTCATAATGTACACCTGCGTTATCATCATTAGATTCGAAAACACCTGCAGTAACAGCAGCTGTGATTTCAGCAGCAGCAGCAGGATGAACGCCTTTAATTCTATTGGCTATTCTTAAACGTAATGAATTAGCAAATTTTTTCCATTTAACAGCATCACCACCATAAAAATTATCACCATCAATCATGTTTTCTGTGGTAATAATTGAAGCTTGTGCTTCATCAAGTTCGTTAAGCATGTCAAGATAAATATCTTCCTGAGATGCATAAACTGGTTTATCAATGTCATCAGTTTTTAGTTTATTTGCCTGAAAATTTGGATTTGTACCTGCATATGACCAATAAGGAACATTTCCCCATAGTTCAACAGCCTGTTGATAAACATAAACTAACATAATACGTGCAGCAGCAATTTGGTTTACATTAGGACCATATTTTGCCATGTCATTTTTAGTATCTTCATTAGTGTTAAGTTCAATAATATCAATTAAATCCTGAGCATTTTTATACAAGTCGTTCCAAGCAGATTGATTTACTGTTTCACGATATTGAAATCTGTCTTCTTCTGTATAGTTAACCTGATTCCAATATTGAACCCAAAGGATTGATTGACGTCCGGAAAACCATTCATCTCGAGTATCATCCATTACTCTTTTTTGTACACGGTTCATTATACCGTAAGTAGGAGCTATTTCTGGCTCATTTGGATTAGCCAGATAGTCAACTTCGCATGAATATAGCAGAAGTCCTACTAAAACAAATATTATATATTTTAAAGCTTTCATATTTTTATTATTTTTTTATTATTTAAAAAGTAAGTATAACATTAAATCCATATGAACGAGTTGGAGGAACAAGACCACCTTCAAGTCCTTGAATATTTCCTGAACCACAAACGATAGATTCCGGATCAATTCCTTTATTATCAAGACCCCATGTTGCTAAATTTCTTCCATAAACAGATAGTTTGATAGACTGAATGAAATCAGTAAGTTTAGGTAGTGTATAACCTAAATGTACTTCACGTAATTTAATATATGATGCATCAAATACACTAGTAGCACTTGGAGTTCCATAACCATGATAAAATCTGTGAGCATAACCTGCACCAGAGATATTTACTGTATTAGGAGTTCCGTCTGGAGCAACGCCGTCTAAAACAAGACCATCTTCACGAATAGTATTTCCACCTGATGTTGGAGTTGTTGTTCCTTCTAACATACCTGAATACATACCCCACATGTTAGATAATGAATAATATACACCACCTTTAGAGATGTCAATTGATGCACCCAAATCAAAACTTTTATAAGTGAAATTATTTTGAATACCTGCTGTATAATCAGGTAATACAGAACCAACTGATTCTAATTCACCAGTAGCATAAAATCCTGAAGATTGATCAATAACTTTATTTCCATTATCATCATATAGATAATTATAAGCATATAATTCTTGGAAAGTAGCACCTTCAACTGAATTGATATATGCACCACCAAATGGAGCTCTTGCTAACTGAATTTTAGGTAAATTTTCAGGAAGTTCCTTAACTTCATTTACGTTCTTAGCAAAGTTGATATTAATATTCCAAGAAAAATCTTTAGTTTTTACAGGAGTTCCAAATACTAATAATTCAATACCTTTATTGTTTATTTTACCGGCATTAATCATTTTTTCTCTATAACCTGCTGCTCCACTAATTTCAATAGGAACAATTTGGTTTTCTGTATTTCTGTTATAATAACTGAAATCAAACCCTAAACGATTATTAAAGAATACACCTTCTAAACCAAACTCAGTTTCTTTAGTCATCTCTGGCTTTAAGTATTGATTTCTTAGTCTTATAGAGTTTGTAAATTGAGGACTTCCATTAAAAGGATCGCTAAAAATCCATGTGTTATATACTTGATAAGGATCAGTACCATTACCTGTTTCACCGTAGTTAGCACGTACTTTTAAATTGTTTAACCAATCAAAATCTAACAATTCTGAAATAATTAAACTAGCAGAAACTGATGAGTATCCATAAGAGTTTTCATCATTTGGTAATGATGAATCATAATCTTTACGATAAGATGCATCAATATAAGCAAAGTTTTTATATCCAAAGCTTGCAGATCCAAACCAACTTTTTACTGTTTTTTCTCTGTCAAATTGATCTGCTAATGCCTGATTAACTGAATTGTTTACGTTATATAAACCATCAACAACTAAACCACCATTTGTTTGAGCTTCGAAACGTGAGTAATTGTTATTACGAGTGTTTCCACCAACCATAGCAAGAATACTAATATCGTTAATATTCTTTTTAAAGTTTAATTTTCCTTCTAAGTTAGTTTCTGTTGACTGACGATTATATTGATGATAACTAGACATTGCTTGAGAACCTACAGCAACTCTTTCTCTTTGGTTAAAAGTATAAGTATCTAAGTAAATTGTTCCTGTTGCAAATAAATAATCAGTAATATTAGCTTTTACACTTGTTTTACCAAAAATTCTGTTTCTGTCATCATCTTGATAGTTTTTATAAGCTGTCCAATATGGGTTGTCAGAATACATAGGAGTACCATTTGTTAAAGAAATACGGTTCCATGTTCTCATTGTTCCATTAGGATTTATCCAATTGCTTAATTTATCAAAGTCTAACTGACGTTGTCCCCACTGGAAGAATTTTTGAGATTGTGAATTATCACCATATCCTGCTTGTGGACGACCTTTTGTATAAGTGTAAGCGTAATTAATGTTTGTATTAACCTCAATAACATCTTCAAATAAAGAAACACTACCATTAATATTTAGGTTGTGTTTTTGTTGAGATGAATTAGGAACAGTTCCTGTCATATCTACATTAGTATAACCAACACGAATAGCTGAATTTTCAGAAGTGCTGATAACATTAACAGAGTTTTGATAAGAAACACCTGTTTCGTAGAAATCTCTAACATCATGAGCTGGAGCAACCCAAGGAGCTGTTACAGGAGTTGATGTTATTCCTTGATAATAATCTTCAGCACCCCACCAGTGTAATACCTGAAGATTTGGATCGTATTTAGGTCCCCAACTTTCATCAACAGCATAATCAACTGCTAAATAGTCAACGCCGTCAATAGTTACTGGATTAAGAGCATGTCCACCACCATAAGAAGTTTGTAACTCAGGTAAAATAGTGATTTGCTCAAAATTAATACCGGTGTTTACTTCTACTTTGAATGATTTTTTACCTTTTTTACCAGATTTTGTTGTTATCATGATAACACCATTCTGTCCACGACTACCATAAAGAGCTGATGCAGCACTTCCTTTTAAAACCTCAATGTTTGCAATATCATTAGAGTTAAGGTCGTTAGTCATTGAACCATAGTCATAACCATCGCCACTACCATTTTGGTAGTTAGTATTGTTAAAGTTTTCGTTACTGATAGGAACACCATCAACAACAAAAAGAGGTTGGTTGTTTCCACTAAAAGAACTAGCACCTCTAATTAAAATGTTTTTAGAACCGGCAAAGTTTTGACCTGAAATAGTAAGACCGGCAACTTTTCCTGAAAGAGAAGAAATAGGGTTGACATCATTTGTTGCCATAATTGCTTCTTCTTTAACACCCTGAGATGCATAACCCAGAGATTTCTTTTCTCTGGAAATACCAAGAGCTGTTACAACAACCTCGTCAACACCAATAGTTTCAGTTGCTAATGTAACGTCTATTACGTTAGAAGCCCCAAGAGTTATCTCTTGAGTTTTCATTCCAACAAAAGAATAAACTAGAGTTGTAACGTCTTTTGACACTTCTAGTTGGTATTTACCGTTAATATCGGTAGTAGTACCAATAGTTGTACCTTTTGCTACAACTGACACACCAGGTAATGTGCTACCATCGTCTGCGCTGGTAACTGTACCTGTGATTTTTCTGTTTTGTGCATTAACCACTTGTATTCCGACAAAAATCAGTAACGCAAGCAGCATTGTAAATTTTCTCATAAAACTAAAAAATTTAGGTTAATAAATAGTTAATATTTTTTTTAAATTCAGTTGTAAATTTATATAATTTTTTTGAATAACAAACAAATATTGCATCTTTTTATTAAACAACAAGGTGTTTAAAATTTCATTTTCAAATTACGCATTTTGTAAAATGCTGATATTTAGCGATTTGTAGAATTGCTTGTTTTTTATGATTGTTGCGGTTTTTTTTGTTTTTTTTTAAAAAAGAACGGTAATTATCAAATTATATATAGATTTTTTACAAGTTTAACTTATATAATCGTGTTTTTTATTAATTAGCATTTTACTAATGAAGTTATTATTTAGTGATAAATTGATAAAAAGGAATATTAAAATTTGTTATTCACATACAATTTTTTTTGTAAGAATTTTATTATTGCTTACTATTTTCATATAGTAAAATCCTGAATGCAAATCTTTTGCATTTATAGAAATTTGGTTTTGAGAATTATTTTGTAGTGATTTTACAATTCTACCCTGTATATCTATAATATAAAGATTGAATGTTTTAATGCTTTTGGGGATATAAATAGTTGTATTTTCTTTAAATGGATTTGGATAAACAATAACATCATTAATAGAAGATATATCTTTAATGCTATTTGATTCAACATTAACTATTAATTTTACAGTATCTCCTATACATCCGTTTTCAACAGTTTCTATAACAAATAATTCATTTTTACCAACTGATTGCCATTCAATATAAACAGAATCAGAACCTTGTCCACTTAAGATTTCACCTCCGGAAACATTCCAGTTGTAAACCGAATTAATTGTTTTAGAAACATAATATGTTGCAATATCATTTTTATAGACTTGTGTTGGTCCTGATATTTCACTAGTAATAATTTTATCAGGCTCAGTTAACATAATGCTGTCAATAGTTGTGCATCCATTATTATCTGTTACTGATATGTGATAAAAAATATTTGCTGCTAATCCTGAAATTGAAGATGTGGTTGAACTGTCAGAATTATTCCAATGATATATATAAGGTTCTATTCCTCCTGTTGCAGTAATTGAAATATTACCATCGTTAAAACCAAAACATGAAACATTATTTACATCAGAGAAGTCAATTAATAATTCATCGGGTTGGCTTAACATTATGCTGTCGTTTACTTCACATTTAACAGAATCTGTAACAACTACATGGTAATAAACATTTGCAGAAAGATTAGTTGCAGTTGCTGAAGTTGAATTTAAATTATCGTCCCATTGATAAAAGAAAGGTTCTATTCCGCCACTAGCAGTTACAGTTGCACTTCCTGTGTTGTTTCCGTAACATAAAATATTTGTGCTGTCTGTAATTTCAGCAGTTAAAAGACATTCTATTTCTGACCAATAATATTCAATTTTTGAATAATTATCCCAAATTTCAGCTTCGATATCCCATTTATATGACATTTGTTCAGTAATGTTATTTCTTTTATCAAAACTGTTTATGCTTTTCGACTTGTTTATCCAACTGCTTGTTTTTTCATCCCAAATTTGTGATAAGAATACAGAGTTATTCCCATTAGTGTCGTAGATTAATGTGTCTCTGTAACAGTTTATCCATGCTTGCAATGAGGTGTCATTAATTTGAAAAAGATATTCTGTTTTTTTATTTTCAGTGTTATATGTTATTGTGTACTTATAATTATTAAACCAAACGTTGTTTGTTGTATCCCATTGCTGAGAGGTAAGTTTTGTTTCTTGCCCGGCATCATTGTATAAAAATATTTTTTTCTCATTATTAATCCAGTTATTTGTTGTAGTGTCCCATAAAAAGGAAGAGACGTTCATCGAATTAGATTCATAAATGTATATGTTATATATATTATTTATCCATTTGCTTGAAACGGTATCCCAATTTTTAATAGTGTCGCTCGAAAGTTTATTTTCATTGTATAAAGAAATTCTACAGTTTTGATTAATCCATTTGTTATTCAAAGTATCCCATTGTAAAAGAATTTCTGAAATTTCTTTTCCTGTATCGTTAAAAATTATTGTGTCGTGCGAAAAGTTATCCCATTTATTATTTAAGGTGTCCCATTTATGTATTAGAAGATTATAAATGTTTTCGTTCTCGTTATACGAAATAGTATTTTTATTTTCGTTTAGCCATTGGTTGTTATTTAAGTCAAAATATTTCCTTAAATATTCAATTCTATTTCCCAGGCTATCATATTTATAATTATAAAAATTACAATAATTCCAATTTTTTTCTGATGTGTTCCATAGAAAAGATTCACTTGAATCAACAACTTGCAGATAAATGTGAAAATTTTTATTTGAAGCAAAAGAAAAATCACTCACAAAGAGATAAAAAGAAGTAATTATTATTGTTCTAATAATATTGATATAATTTTTGCTCATTTTTAAATAAGTTTAAAAAAATGCAATTAAAATAAATTCTCAATTCAAGGAATTACTTATTAAATATATAAAATTACATAAAAATAATTAAAAAAGATATTTTTTTTGATATATGTTTAATAATATTTGATTAGAATATAAGTAATTTTTATATTTAATTAAGCAAATGAAATATTTACTCAGTTTATTTTTTTTAATTATTTGATTATATTTGTATAATAATTGATAAAGAGCTATTCTAAATAAATAAAAACAATTATGAATTGTATAATAATAGATGATGACAAACTTTCGAGAAAAATTATAGCGGAGTTTGTTAAGAAAACAGATTTTTTAACTCTTATTAACTCTTATTCAAACGCAATAGATGCAATGAATGCTTTTGCAGGTGAAGAAGAGATTCATCTAATATTTCTTGATATTGAAATGCCTGAGATGTCAGGACTTGATTTTTTAAAAACCATCGAAAATCCACCCCAAATTATAATTGTTTCTGGACAGGAAAAATATGCTCTCGAATCATTTGAATATGATGTTGTTGACTATTTGCTAAAACCAATCTCTTTACAACGTTATTACAAATCGGTAAATAAAGCATATAAAAATTTTAATGACAAGAATTATATAGTAGAAAAGAACGATCAGATTTTTATTAAAAGTAAAAATTCTACATTAGTAAATCTTAAGTATGATGATATTTTATGGATTGAAGCTCTTGAAAATTATGTAATTGTCAGTACATTTGACGACAGATATACTATTCATTTCACAATGAAAGCAATTGCAAATAAATTGCCTTCAAACATTTTTAAGAGAGTTCATCGTTCTTATATAGTGAATGTTAATCAGATAGGAATGATTGAAGATAATACTATAGTTTATAAAATTAGAACTGGAAGTAAAATTATCCCTATAGGGAAATCATATAAGGATAATTTAATGAAGGATTTAAACTTAATTTAATATTGAGTCCACTTCTAAAAGTGTTTTTCGTTATTGCGAACGGAGTGAAGCAATCCGTATATACTGATTATCAACAGATTGTTTCGGGCTTCGCCCTCGCAATGACGGCTATGAAGGCTTTTCGGAGTAGTTTCACATTTAATAATTTTTTCAGATGATTTCACAAAGACAGTTGTTTTTACAACATATTGCTCAACCTTCTTCAACTCCACTATTATTAGAAATAGAAAAAGCCGAAGGAATATATTTATATGCAAAAGGAGGAAAAAGGTATATTGATTTGGTATCGGGTGTTTCAGTCAGCAATGTTGGTCACTCTCATCCAAAGGTAGTGAAAGCAGTTAAAGAACAAGTTGATAAATATATGCACTTAATGGTTTATGGTGAATATGTTCAATCACCTCAAGTTCAGTATGCAAAGTTGCTTACCGATAATCTGCCAAATAATTTAGATACAGTATATTTTGTGAATTCCGGCAGTGAAGCAATTGAGGGAGCCTTAAAATTAGCAAAAAGGAATACACATCGTTCAGAAATTATTGCTTTTAAGAATGCATATCATGGGAGCACACATGGAGCTCTTAGTGTTTTAGGAAGCGAAACATTAAAAAGTTCATATAGACCTCTACTACCAGATATTAAATTTTTAGAATACAATAACATTAATCAGCTGGAAGCTATAACAAAAAAAACAGCTTGTGTAGTTGTTGAGCCAATTCAAGCTGAAGCAGGAATTATTGTTCCTGAAAATGATTTTCTGCTAAAATTAAGAAACAGATGTAACCAAACAGACACAATGTTGATTTTTGATGAAGTTCAAACAGGTTTTGGTCGTACAGGAACGCTTTTTGCATTTGAACAGTTTAATATTGTGCCGGATATAATGGCAATTGCAAAAGCAATGGGCGGAGGAATGCCAATTGGAGCATTTGTGTCGTCAAAAGAAATTATGGATACATTAAAGTCTAATCCTGCATTAGGTCATATTACAACATTTGGGGGACATCCTGTTTCAAGTGCTGCGGCTCTTGCTTCGTTAAATATTATTTTAGATGAAAATCTTGCAAGTGAAGCAAATAGGAAAGGAGAGTTATTTAAAAAGTATTTAAAACATCCTGCAATAAAAATAATTAGAGGAAAAGGTTTGTTTTTAGCTGTTGAGTTGGGAAATGCCGAGCAAGTTATTAAGCTACACGAAATTTGTATTGAAAAGGGTGTTGTTTTTGACATGTTTCTTTTTTGTGAAACAGCTTTTAGAATTGCACCACCATTAACTATTTCTGATGAAGAAATTGAGATGATAAGCAATATATTGTTGCAGGCAATTGACGAGGCAGTTAGTGATTAGTATGCAATTACTACACCAATTATTATTCCAAATAAAACGCTGTTAACAGGGTTTGATGTTATAGAACAAGAGCCTGATTGACATCCAAAAAAATAATAATATAAGAAACCGACAATACCACCTAAAATAAAACCGATTAGAACACGCTTAGAAAATAATTTTTTAAGTTTACTTTTAACATCCATTTTTTTTATTTTTGTTGAAGCAAAATTAATAAATTTATCGAAATAAAATAATTATGTATATATATAGATATAAGATATTGTTGCTTCTTACATTTGTTTTTATTTTTAGTAAGGTAAATTCTCAGAATATAGGTTTTGATAGTCTGAAGTTACAAGAAGATACTTTGCGAGTATATTTCGACAGTCTTGCAAAACAAAAAGATGACAGTTTGAAGTTTAAATTAAATAACAAAATTATTGAAACTTTTCAACAAGTGTTTTCTAACAAAGAATCATTCGAATATGTTTTTAACATAAGGCATATAGGAATTTTGAAAGCTCCTGATAATAGTTTTAAGATTTATAATTGGAATATTTCCTTAAATGACGGGTCATATAAATATTTTGGTTTTATACAATATTTTCATAAAAAGTCTAAACAATTTTTAATATATCAGTTGTGTGATAAGTCAGAAGAGATAATAAATCCACAAACAATGCAATTGTCAAACAAAAATTGGTTTGGGGCATTGTATTATGAAATTATTTTAAAAAAATCAGATAAAAATAAATATTATACTCTTCTTGCTTGGGATGGGAATAATGATTTTTCGAAAAAGAAAATAATTGATGTTTTGTATTTTACAAAAACCGGAGAGCCTCGTTTCGGGAAAAATATTTTTATTTTCAATAAAGAAAAAAAATCAAGAGTAATTTATGAGTATTCATATTTATCGACAATGACATTGCGTTATAACGACAAGTTGAATATGATTATTGCCGACCATTTAGAACCCTCTAAACCATCACTTAAAGGGCAGTTTCAATATTATGGTCCAGATTTTACTTATGACGGATTTTTTTATAAAAATGGGAAATGGATTTATAAACAACATATTGATGTTCGTAATCCTTCGAAAAACTGAAAATAAAATTATATCGAACTCAGCTTATGATTAACTAGGATAATTAATGTTGCTTATAAATAAAATTATTATTATTTTGCATGGTAAAATTACCCTATGTATTATTTTAAAGATAAAGATGTATTAGTTTTTTTAATTGATGATAACAAACTTGAATTAAAGTTGTTAAAAAATCAATTTGCTACATGTAAAGAAAGCTATAAAGTAAAAACTTATACTACAGGCGAAGAACTTATTGATGAAATAGCAAAAAATCCTATCCCTAATAAATACATAACATTTATAATTCTTGATTATTTTTTAAAAACAAGAAAGAATAAAGAAGCAAAAGATGGAATTCAGATTTTAAAACTTTTAAAAAAAACAAACCCAGATTTCAATATTATTATTTTGTCAGCTTACGAAAATGATGATAATATTGACTTTAGAAAAGAATATAAGGAAATGGGTGCCTGTGCTTATGTTAGAAAGAATGAATTTTCATTTCCGATAATTAATAATATAATTCAAAGAATTGTATTTAATAAGAATTTAAAAAAACGAAAAGCAGAAAGCCGCATATCAATAATATTATTCATTATTACCGCATTGATTATTTTATTTATCTCCATATTTAATTAACTCGCTTTATGCAAAAACGAAGTGAATTGCATAAATTAGCGATGGATAGTGGGAAGTAAATCGGGAACCGAACCGCCAGCTGGCGGTGAGCCCACGCAAGTAAACCCCGCATTAGAAGTACCCAAATTTGGCTTATTAAAAACACTAAATTTGTTGGTAATTCTTAAGCGTAGAAAAATTATGATTTTTTCGGGTTAAATATTTTCAGATTAATTACCATCATAAATTATCACAGAGAATTACCAGATTATTTTAACGGGAATCTAATTATCTTTTTTGATTTTTTTCTGCCTATTTGTCACTAATTGATTATTGGCACATACTTTGAAAAAAGAAAACTGTTTTAATATTAAAGTTTAACATAAAAATTCATATAAGATGCAAAAAGGTAAAATAGGAGTAACTACAGAAAACATCTTTCCTGTAATTAAAAAGTTTCTTTATTCGGATAATGACATTTTTTTACGCGAAATGGTTTCAAATGCTGTAGATGCAACACAAAAACTTAAAGTGTTAGCCACGGCAGGTGACTATAAATCAGAAATAGTTGATCCAACTGTAAGAATTTCTGTTGATAAAAAAAATAAAACCATAACAATTTCTGACCATGGTATTGGAATGACTAAAGAAGAAATTGATAAATATATTAATCAAATTGCTTTTTCTAGTGCCGAAGAGTTTATTGAAAAATATAAAGATGATGTAAATGCAATAATAGGTCATTTTGGTTTAGGGTTTTATTCTGCTTTTATGGTTTCGAATAAAGTAGAGATAAAAACAAAATCATATACAAAAGATGCCAAAGCTGTTAGATGGGAATGCGATGGTAGCCCTGAGTTCTTTATTGAAGAAATTGAAAAAGATACTGTAGGAACTGATATTATTCTTCACATAGATGACGAATCAAAAGAATTTCTTGAAGAAAACAGAATTAATGAACTATTAAATAAATATTGCAAATTTCTTCCTGTAGAAATTGTCTTTGGAAAGAAAAAAGATTACAAAGACGGTAAAGAAGTTGAAACCGAAGAAGATAATATTATAAATGATACTAAACCTGCATGGACAAAAAAACCGGCAGATTTAAAAGAAGAGGATTATAACAAGTTTTATCATCAGCTTTACCCATATATAGTTGAAGACCCATTGTTCAATATTCATTTAAATGTAGATTATCCTTTTAATTTAACAGGGATTTTATATTTCCCTCATATTAAAGATAATTTGGATATTCAAAAGAATAAAATTCAACTTTATTCAAATCAGGTATTTGTTACAGATTCTGTTGAAGATATTGTGCCTGATTTTTTAACACTTCTTCATGGAGTTATTGATTCTCCTGATATTCCGTTAAATGTATCAAGAAGTTTTTTACAAAACGATTCAAATGTAAAAAAAATATCAAGTCACATTTCAAAAAAAGTAGCTGACAAATTAAACGAGATATTTAAAAAAGACAGAGCAGAATTTGAAAAAAAATGGAGCGACCTCAGACTATTTATTGAATACGGAATTCTTTCGAATGAAAAATTTTATGAGAGAGCAAAAGATTTTACTTTGTTTACAAATACTGATAAAAAGTGTTTTACGTTCGATGAGTATAAAAACATCATTAAAGAAAACCAAACAGATAAAGACGGTAAATTAATTTACTTATATTCAACAAACGCAGAAGAACAATTTAGCTTTATTGAGAGTGCTAAAGCAAAAGGATATGATGTTTTATTAATGGACGGACAACTTGATGTTCATTTTATTAATTTCTTAGAACAAAAATTTGAAAAATCTCAATTTGTAAGAGTTGATTCTGATATTGTTGATAAATTAATTCAGAAAGATAAAACAAACGAAAGTAAACTGACTGTTGAGCAACAAAACAGATTAAGACCTGTTTTTAAAAGTCGATTAAAAAACAAAGAGGTTTTTAGCGTTATTTTTGAAAACATGGAAGAAAACGAAGCTCCGGTTTTAATTACACAATCGGAATTTATGAGACGAATGAAAGATATGTCTTCGTTAAACCAAATGAATTTCTATGGCAACTTGCCGGATAATTACAATTTAGTTATTAATACAAATCATCGTCTTATTGTTAAAATTTCCGAAGATGTTGATAAAAAGAATGAAGCTAAATTAAAGAAATTTGATGATGAATTATCTCCAATTATTGAGGAAAAGAAAGCATTAGATGAAAAAAATAAAGACAAGAAAGAAGAAGAAATAGAGCAAGTAGAAAAAGATAAAACCAAAGAATTACAAGAAAAGATTGATGAAATTAACAAAAAGAAAGACGAGGTTTTATCAAGCTATGGGTTGAAAAATAAAATTGTGAAACAGTTAATTGATTTGGCTTTAATTTCAAATAATATGCTAAAAGGCGAAGACTTAAACTTGTTTGTGAAAAGAAGTATTGATTTAATTAAATAATTAATAACTCAGGTTAATAATAAATTTTATAAAAAATCCCGTTAAAAATTTTTTAACGGGATTTTTTATTTTTATTCACTATTGTCCGAGATAATGCTATATCGTCCCTAACGGGACTTATGTTTGAATTGCAACTTGTTTTCTACCAACATATTGGGCACTACGGGACAGTCCCGTCAGGGACTTAATATTGGAAGAACTGAAAGTAACCCCCATTTATTTTAAGTCCCATCGGGACGTAATAATAGCAGAGGGTTCAACAGATTCAACATTTTTTAGTCGGACAGTAGTGATTTTTATTGTAAAAAATTATTGATTTTTAAATAAAAAGATTATTTTTACTAATGTCATAACTTCGTTAATATTTTTACGTTTTATTTATAAGTTTAACTTAATATGAGACAAAATAAACTATATCTTCTTTTTATATTTTGTTTTTTAACATCCATTGTTGTAAAATCACAAAATCAGTTAAATCCCCAAGTTCAACAAAAGATAAATTTATACCAAAGTCAAATTACACAATCACAAATAAATGATGATAAGAATGAAGAAGGTCGATTGCTTAATTTGTTGGCTTCCTTGTACTGGAATAATAATCATCAGGAAGAAGCTATCGAGTGTTTTAAAAAATCGCTGGAGATAAATAAGCAAATTGGTAACAAAAACGCTATTTATCAAATAAATACAGATATTGGTTTAATTTATTCGGATATTAATGACTATGAAGAAGCAATGAAATATTTTAATGATGGTTATTCAATGAGTCTTGAGTTAAAGAGTAAATATAAAGAAGCATCTTCATTGAATAATATTGCATTAATATTTCAATATTCGGGTAAATATCAGGATGCAATAGATAATTCAATGTCCGCATTAAAAATATCAAAAGAATTAAACGACATTAAATTAATCAAGAATTGTTATGGTATTATTGCAGAGAATTACAAGAAAATAGGCAATACAGAAAAGTCATTCAAGTATTTTAATTACTATTCATCGCTTAGTAAGCAAATCCAAAATCAAGAAATCAAAAAAAAAGAACAAAAGAGTCAACTTGAGGTTGATAATATGAGGAATATTACACATAAGGCAATTGAAGAAAAAGAGCAAAAAGAAAAACAATTATTATTAACAAAAAAAGATTTATCAACACAAAAAAAATTGACAAAAGAAAAACAACTTCAAATAGATCTTCTTGATAAAGAAAAGAAAATTAAAGAATTAAAAATAAACGAACAAAAAGCACAAATTAGAAATGCAGCTTTAACTAGAAATTTTTTTATTATAGGATTTTCGCTTGTTTTAATATTTTCAACTTTGCTGTATAGATTATATCTGCAAAAGAAGAAAACAAATAAATTGTTAGCAGAAAGTAATATCCAACTTCAAAGACAAAAAGAAAAAATTGAGCAACAAAGTATTTTGCTTTCAGAATCACACAAAAAATTAAAAAAGAGAAATTCACAAATATTAGATAGTATAAGTTATGCAAGTAGGATTCAAGAAGCTATTTTGCCATATCAAGAAGCAATACAAAAAAGCTTGCCTAAATCATTTGTGTTTTTTAAACCGAGGGATATAGTAAGCGGTGATTTTTATTGGTATTCAGAGCAAGATAATAAAATTTTTATAGCAGCTGCCGATTGTACCGGACATGGTGTTCCGGGTGCTTTTATGTCAATGATAGGAAATACATTATTAAATGAAATTGTTAAAACAAAAAAAATCTCATCTCCTGCATTAATACTTGAAAAATTAAACAAAGAAGTAGTCTCAATTCTTAATCAGGATGGTTCAACTTCTAATTTCCAAGATGATGGAATGGATATTAGCATTTGTTGTATAGATAAAGAGAATCAAGAATTCACAATTGCTTGCGCAAATAGTACAGCTTATTTCATTGAAAACAACAAGCTTTATAGCATAAATGGAGATGTTTTTTCAATAGGAGGTGTTTTTTCAAGTAAATTAGGCGTTTCGTTTAATAATCATTCTTTTAAAATAAACAAAGATTCTGTGCTATATATGTTTTCCGATGGCTTTAAAGACCAATTTGGGGGAAATAATAATGAAAAATTTATGATTGGTCAGTTTGAAGATATGTTATTAAATATTCATAGTAAAGATATGGATAAACAAAAGTCAATAATTAAGAATACTTTGGATGATTGGAAAGGAGATTTCCCCCAAGTTGATGATATTCTTATTATTGGGATAAAATTTTAATTTACTATTTATGATAAAATTTTTTAAAAATATTATTTCTATACTTTTTATACTTCTGATTAGTATTTTTAGTTTAAATGGACAAACAAATTATCCAAAAGGTTTCCCATTTATTAAAAATTATTCCTTTGAAGGACAAAAATTCAGTTTGCAAAATTGGGCAATTGCCCAAGATAATACAGGAATAATGTATTTCGCCAATTCAGCCGGAGTGTTAATTTATGATGGTGTTACATGGGAATTATTTGAACTTCCTAATCATTCTGCAATACATTCTTTGGTAGTCGACAGTTTAGGAGTAATATATGTTGGTGCAACTCGTCAATTTGGGTATTTGAAAAATAATCTGCGAGGAAAATTAGAATACATTTCATTATCTGACAGCCTGTCAGAGATTAATTTTGAATACACATGGAACACTTTTGCCAATAAAAATGGTATATATTATATTGCCGGACGAAAAAATATTTATCATTTTCATAATAATAAACTTAAAAAAGTTAATATTCCTTCCGAAATGTCTAAGTTTAGGGCATTTCAAATAAATAATGATATTTATACTATTGATGATGAAGAGGGTATTTTTAAGCTTGTTGACGATACATTAAAAAATCTCCATCAAGGGAAATCCATCTGTTCTAAAGGTGTATATACAATGTTTCCTTTTAAAAATAATAAAATTTTATTAGGAACTCGAAATGCCGGGCTTTATTTATATTCTCCTAAAGATTATAAAAATAATGATGGAACAATTACAAAATTTAAAACACAGATTGATGATTATTTCGTAAATTCTCGTATTTATTCAGGTGTTTTACTCAGTAATGGAAATTATGTTATTACAACATTAAGAAAGGGTTGTGCTATTATTACACAAAAAGGTAAACTCATTAATATTTTAGATAAAAAAATAGGTTTATCGACAAACTCAATTTATTATCCCTTTCAAGACAAGCAAGGTAATTTATGGCTTGCAACAGAAAATGGTATTTCAAAAATTGATTTGAATTCACCAATCACTCAGTTTAATGAAAAAACCGGTATTTCCGGTAGCATGCAATCTGTTTGTGAGTTTAACAAAAAAATAATTATTGCTACTACATCGGGAATATATTATTTACCTGAATTAGATAATAAGAATTTAGAAAATAATTCTTTAATATTACCCTTGTCAACTCAACATCTGTATAATACAGAGTTTTGTAATATAAAATTAGACGGGAAAGAAATTTTGTTAGCAGGCCCATTACGTAATATTGTTCGTATTAAAGATAATTTGACTATTAGTCCATTAAAAAAGTTTTATGCATGCAATAGTATTTGTCAATCGGTTCGTAATCCGGAAAGAGTATTTTTTGGTAATCCATACGGGATTTCATCTATAACTTTCAAATTAAATTCTTATAATAATATTATTATTAATGACGAAGGTAAGTTAAAAAATTTTAATGAAAATGTTATACTTATTAGTCCTGATAAGAAAGGTGGTTTATGGTTTTCTACTTTATTAAACGGGATAATATATATAAAATTTAGTGAAAATAAAGATTTGTCAAGTTATAAAACTTTTTATTATGACACTTCTGATGGTTTGCCTGTCATAGATAATTGCAAGACTTATTTTATTGACGATAAAATAGTAATTGCTTCTGAAAAAGGTCTTTATACCGTTAAGGATACTTCCGTAGAGCCAAAAGATTATAAATTTGTTCCTTTAAATGATTATGGCTTAGATTATTCAGTTGATCTTTTATCAATTAAAAAAATTTATGTTGATAAAAAAAATAATAAATGGTTTATCACATCTGCAGGGATTTGCCAATATAATGATAGTTTAAAAAAATTAATTACTACTCCGTTTAGATTCATTGCAAAAAAATCTATACAAGGCATTTTTGTTGATGATAATAATATTGCATGGATGTTTTCATCTAACACATTATTTAATTTTAATCAAAATATTAAATATAATATTGACAGTAAATACAATCCAATAATAAGAAAAGTAACCATTGCTAAAGATTCAACTATTTATATCGGTTTCCGAAATAATAATCGTAAAATAGTAAATAACACAAGTATTAAGTATAAAAATAATTCAATAATTTTTAAATATACCTATCCTGATTATTATTCGGAAGAAGATAATAAATACAAATATTACCTTGAGGGTTTTGATGAAGATTGGAGTGAGTGGACTTCACAAACAAAAAAGGAATATACTAATTTGGGAGAAGGAACATACTATTTTAGAGTTAAAGCCAAAAATTTATATGATTATGAAAGCGATGAAGTAGTATATGAGTTTACAATTTTACCGCCATGGTATAGAACAATTTTTGCATATGTTTTATATCTTGTTTTGATTGTTCTTGCAGTATATAAGTATATAAATTATAAAACCATACGTTTAAGAGAAGAAAAACAAAAGTTAAAAAAAGGAATAAAAATCGCTGTTGAAGAGATTGAACAACAAAAAGAAGAACTAAGAGCCCAAACAGAAAGATTAGTAGAAACAAATAAAGAGTTGCAGAAATTATCATTAGTAGTACAAAAAACCGAGAATGCAATTTCTTTAATAGATGAACAAGGAAACTTTGAGTGGGTAAATCCGGGGTTTACTCGTATGTATGGCATGACTTTTAGTGAGTTTGTTACTAAAGTGTCGCCAAATATTAAAACTGCAAAAAAAGATAAAAAAGTATTAGAGGCAATAAATAAATGCTTTGATGAAAAAGTTTCGGTAAGCTATGAGTTTTTAACTGTTGATGCTAAAGGAGATAGATTGTGGGCCAAAACAACACTTACGCCCATTCTTGATAACGAAAGAAACATAATAAAGATTATTGCAATAGATACAGATATTACCAAACTTATTGAAGCAGAAGAAAGAATTGAAAAACAAAATGAGAAAATATTAAACCAAGCAAAAAATTTAGTAAATATTAATAAAGAATTGAAAAAATTGTCAATTGTAGCAAGCAAAACAGACAATGCTGTTGCATTAATGGATGCAAAAGGAAATTTCGAATGGGTAAACGATGGTTTTACTCGTATGTATGGCTATACTATTGATGAATTAATTAATGAGAAGAATAATATAATTGGATTAGATGCAAATCTTGATATTAATGACTTAATTAATGTATGGTTTGGTAAAAAAGAAACAATTATTTATGAAACTGAAAAAGTCACAAAGTTCGAAGAAAAAATTTGGGTTCAAACTACCTTAACTCCGATTTTAGATAATAATAGTAATAAAGTTAAAAAATTAATAACTATTGATACAGACATTAGTAATATAAAAGAAGCAGAAGAGAAAATTCAACAACAAAAAGATGAAATTCAAACACAAAGAGATTTTGCAGTAAAACAACGCGATGAAATATCAATACAAAAACAAGAAATTGTTGATAGTATAATTTATGCTAAACGAATACAAACAGCTATTCTCCCTTCTAAAAAAGTAATTGATAAAATACTTCCGGAATATTTTATTTTATATAAACCTCGCGATATTGTCAGTGGCGATTTTTATTGGATTCAAAAGAAAGATAAAAAAGTCATTATTGCAGTTGCCGATTGTACAGGACACGGTGTTCCCGGTGCTTTTATGAGTATTATTGGGGTGTCTTTTATTAATGAGATTGTTAATGTTAAAAATATTGTTCAACCAAATGAAATTTTAGATAATCTTAAAAATAGAATTATTAACTCTTTACAACAATCAAGCAGAGATGACAGCATTCGGGATGGAATGGATATGTCGATTTGTATTATCGATAATGAGAAAGACACCTTAGATTTTGCAGGAGCTAATAACCCAATTTATATTGTTAGAGATGATGAACTTATTGAAGTAAGCCCGGATAAGATGCCTGTTAGTATTTATAAAAATATCTCAAAACCTTTCACAAATCATAAAATTAGTTTAACAAAAGGTGATTTAATATATTTGTTTACAGATGGCTATGCAGACCAATTTGGTGGAGAAAAAGCCAAAAAATTTAAGTATAGACAGTTTAAACAATTGTTTTTGAAAATGAAAGATACAAGTATGTTCCAACAAAAAATTATTCTTGACAAAACTATTGAACGCTGGGCAGGTGATTTAGCGCAAGTTGACGATATTCTTGTTATGGGTATCAGATATAAAGGCAAGTGATGTTTTTAATAATATAAATATATGTGATAGATATTAATTTAATCAGATTGCTAAAACATTGCAATGATTTATATGAAAAATTTAAAAACATATTTATTTCTTTTTTTATTGTTTTTTACAACAATTTGTTTCTCGCAAAATGTTGAGTATAAAGGAATGCCGTTTGTTAGAAATTTTTCAGCAAAAGAATATAAGGGAGAACCACAAAATTGGGCTATTGCACAAGACCAAAGAGGAGTAATGTATTTTGGTAATAATAAAGGAGTGTTGGAATTTGACGGTGAAAATTGGAAATTATACCCAACACCAAATCATTCGTGCGTTCGTTCGCTTGCAATAGACAGCACAGGCACACTCTATGTTGGAGCATTTAACGAGTTAGGATATATGGCTTCTGATTCTTCAGGCAAATTAAATTATGTTTCATTATTGAATAAGCTAGATGAAAAAGATAAAAAATTTAATGATGTATGGAAGATATGTATTACTACTGAAGGAGTTTTCTTTTTAACAGTCGATAAAATATATAAATATTATAATGATAAGTTTTCAGTTATTAAGATTAAATTATTGGCATCACTTGGTTTTCTTGCACACGACAGACTATTCCTTATTCAGGAAGATAAGGGGCTGTTTGAGTTAGTTAACGATACAGTTGTCAGATTACCTCATACTTCACACATTTATTCAGATTTTATAATACCATATTGTGACAATAAAATTCTTATATATAATTCAAAAGGCTTTTATGTTTATAATCTTGATTTGATTGACAAAAAAACGAAAGCAAAAGAATATAATGATAAGGATTATCCACCTTCAATAATTAAAAAAGTAAGTTTGCAGGCAGAAGATTATATTAGAAAAAATGGATTGTATTCATGTGCAAAAATTAATAATAATTTATTTGCAATAGGTACTACGCGAGGAGGAATTATTATGTTCGATAAAAAAGGAGATTTTGTTCAACTTGTAAATAAAAATTCCGAATTGCTAAATAATACAATTTTAAGTTTATATGTTGATAATAGTAATAATTTGTGGACAGCTTTAGATAACGGAATTTCTTATTTGCAGATAAATTCACCAATTACACGATTTACCGAATTAAATAATATTGAAGGAAGCATATTAGCATTAATAGGATATAAAAATAGAACTTATTTTAGCACCATACATGGTGTTTTTTATCTCCCTGAATTTAATTTAAAAAATGCTAATAAAAAATATTCTGTTTTAAAGGTTGAAAATACAAATTTTGCTTTTTGGGATTTTGTTAACATAAATGGACGTCTACTTGCAGGTGGTAGTTACGGTATTGTGCAAATTAACGATTCAATTGCAGAAGAAGTTGAAGCAACTAATTCAATTTATTCTTTTGGAACATCACAAAAGTTATCTAATTATTTATTTCTCGGTTTAACATCAGGCTTTATGTCCTTAGAAATAGACACACTTAATAAAAGTAAAAATATTAAATTTATAAAAAGACATAATTTTGATGAGTTTAACGAACCTATAAGAAAAATAACAAGCGATAGCCTTGGTAATCTATGGTTGACTTCAGAATATAATGGAGTATATAAAATCGATTTTTTGTCAGATAATGACATGAAGTACAAAATTACTCATTATGACACTTCGGATGGCTTGCCTCAACTTGATTATAATTTTGTGTATAATATTAAAAACAAAATGTTTATTGCCACATCTAAAGGGATTTATAAACCAATACGAATTAACAAAGAAAAAGAATTCAAATTTATTAGAGATACTTCTTTTCAATCTGAATTTGATACGATAGGAATAAATAAGATTGATATTGATAATAAAAATAATTTATGGGCAAATACGGATTTTAATATTGGGTTTTTTCGCAAAGACGATAATAATAAATTAACATTTAATGATACCGTTTTTAGAAAGTTAGATAATGTTTATGATTTTTACATTGATTCTTCAAGTGTAGTATGGATGTCAAGTGCTGGCGAGCAACTTTTCAGATACGATGATAATACTATTTCTAACTATCATATTCCATATAGAACCTTAATCAGAGAGGTCAAAATATCTTCAGATTCGATAATTTTTTACGGAAACAATTATAACGATTATATAAAAAAAGGGGAATATTTTGTTAAACAGTCTTTTGAACAACCGGCAAGTTTAATACCAACAATAAAACATAAATATAATTCAATTATTTTTTCCTTTTCGTCGACATTTTATGAAAATACGAGGGGGAATAAATATAAATATAAGTTAGAAGGTTTTGATAAGAAATGGAGTAGCTGGACAGAACAAACCAAAAAGGAATATACTAATCTGCCTAACGGCGAATATACATTTGTAGTTAAATCAAAAAATTATTATGGGATTGAGAGCATTCCTGCATCTTTTAAATTTATTGTTTTGCCACCTTGGTACCAAACAATTTGGGCGTATATTTTTTATGTAATAATCTCATTTTTTGTATTAAGGCTAATTTTAAAAGTTAACTCAAAACGGCTTGTTGCTGCAAATTTACGCCTTGAAGAAATTGTAAAACAGCGCACATCCGAAATTAGACAACAAAAAGAAGAATTGCAAGCAAATAGCGAGTTGATTAAATCGGTAAATAGAGAACTCAAAAAGAAAAATGTTTTAATAACAGATAGCTTAAGCTATGCAAAAAGAATTCAAGATTCAACTTTGCCTTCACATAAACTTATAAAAGAATATTTACCACATTCGTTTGTGTTTTTCAAACCAAGAGATATTGTAAGTGGTGACTTTTATTGGTTCTCAAAACAAAATAATAAAGAAATTATTGCCGTTGTAGATTCAACAGGACATGGAGTGCCCGGAGCGTTTATGTCAATGATTGGGAATACTTTGTTAAATGAGATTGTTATAAATGAGAAAATTTATACACCGGCGGTCATACTTGAAAAATTAAATTTAGGTGTTATTAAAGCTTTACATCAAGAAGTAGAAACAGATGATGTGCAAAGTGATGGCATGAATATTAGTATTTGTTGTATTGATAAAGAAAAGAAACTTATTGAAATTGCCAATGCCGACCAAATGGCCTATTTAATTAGAGATTGTGAGCTTATTACAATTGATGCTGATATTTTTTCTGTAGGCGGAAATTTTTCTCGCAAAATAGAAGTAAGTTTTACAAACAAAATATTTAATTACAAAGAAGGAGATATGTTATATTTATTTTCTGATGGATATCAAGACCAATTTGGTGGAGATAATAATACTAAATTTATGGCAAGTAATTTTAAAAATTTATTGTCAGAAGTTAGCAAACAAGATATTAATAAACAGTTCGATATAATCAACAAAACTTTTTTAGAGTGGAAAGGTAATACACGTCAAATTGATGACGTGCTTGTTATTGGCGTAAGATTGAGTTCTTAATATTGGATTAATTCAAAAGGTAAATCAATTAATTTCGAATATTTTAAACCGGAAGCATACATATCAGTATCTTCTTTCTGATAATACCATTTTATAACTACTTCTTTATTCTCAGATAGTTTTTCTAATAAAAAGAATATTTTTACTAATTGCTTAGCTGTTGAAGTAGAAAAGTAATCTAATTTAAATGTAAATATGTTCTTTTCATTAGGGTTGTCAATATAATTATTAAGCCAGCTAAAAACAGGATGAAAAAAAGCAATGGCATCTTCTGGCAAAGATTTTTTTGATATAGAAAATATATTCTCGTCAGGAGCAAAATAAATTTCAGGGGTGTCTTCAGTAGACTTTATGTATAATTTCTCCATTTTTTTATATAAGTTTAGTATTCAATAATTTCAAATTCAATGTCTATAAGTTTATCATAGCGTAATCCTGACGACTTCATGTCTAAATCGCCTTTTTTAAAGAACCATCTAATTTTTACTTTGTTTAATCTTTGAAGCCCTTCTAACATCAATAACAATTTTGTAATCTGTTTAGCTGAAGCTGTATTAAAATAATCTAATTTAAAATCAAAAATTGTTTCTTTATTAGGATTTTTCTGGTATTCTTCTATCCACTCAAACACAGGAGTGTAAAATTCAACAGCATTTTCAGGGAGAGATCTTTCTGAAATAACAAACTCATTTGTATCTTTTTTAAGGTGTATTTTCGGAGTTTCTTCAGTTGCCTCAATTATTAAATTATTCATATCTTAATCATTATATTCTATGCAAGTTCTAATAGTAAAAAATGAAAATTCATCATTTATTTTATTAAAATCGTATATTATTTTATTTTTGCTTTTAAGCCTAAGTTCTATTAATCCTAATCCAGCTTCTTTACTGCTGTCAATTTGAAAATTAAATAATCTGTCGTTGTAAAATTTGTTTAGTTCTTTATCGTTTAAACCATTAACATGTTCAATTTTTAATTTTAGGTCATCTACTTTCTTGTTGTTAATATAATTCCCGGAATTCAAAAAATAAGCATTACCTTTTTTATTTATAAAAAATATTCCTGAATTACCTTTTTCTGGCTCGAGAGTATCACCGTGTTTAACTATGTTTTGAAGCATTTCAACCATTATGTTAAACACTCTCTTTTTTAGTAATAAAGCATGAGACATATGCTCTTCAATTATTGATAGAAGGTTTATTAAATTATCTTGATTTAAAATCCCATTAAATATTAAAAGAACATCTTCTTTGTTAAGTATGTTATGAAGTTGTTTGATGTTTGTTAAAGAGTAAATTATATCTTCATTTTTTGTTTCTTGAGATACTGATATTTCTGTATGAAGATAAAAAAATGAGAATTCATCATCAATTTCTTTAAAGTCGTAGGTTAATTTATTCCCAGACTTTCTTGCCATTTCAATAAGTCCCAAACCTGCACCACCTTTATTAGACATCATATTGTCGTTTAAAACTGACTTGTAGAATTTTTTAAGTTCTTCTTTTCCCAGACTGTTAATTTTATCTAATTGTTCGGTTAATTTTGGAATGTGATCTTTTGCAATAAGATTACCGGTGGTTATGTAGTATCTGGTTTTTTTTTGTTGGATAACAAAAATCCCTGATTTTTCATCTTGGCTTAATTTATCTTGATGCCGTGTTATATTCTGAAGTCCTTCAACCATAATTGAAAAAACTCTTTTTTTCATTTTTGAAGATTCTCCAAAATTTGCCAAATTAGTCTCGGTTAACGAAATAATTTTATCTGTTACGCCTTGTGTAAAAAGCCCCCTGTAAATATAACTTAAATTATCTTTTTCCATGCCTTCATATAATTGAAAGGCAAAACTTAAATCATTTAACATATATACTTATCTTAAAAAATATTCTAAATATACTATATTTATATTATTTTGTCAAAAAAAAACAAAAAATGATAAAAAAAAACACAGAGATTAAATTTTTATATTTCCTGTAAAGACTAGTTTAGCAGGACCTTCAATCCAAATATTGTCAAAAGTTCTATTTTTATTTTTGTTTAGAAAAACTTTCAAATCTCCTCCTTTTGTAGTAATAAAATACTCATTATTATTCAATTTGCTTAATAATGAGAAGCTAATAGCTGAAGCAATAACTCCGGTTCCACACGATAGGGTCTCGTTTTCTACACCGCGTTCGTAAGTTCTAACAAAAATACTATTTTCCATTATTTCAACAAAATCTACATTTGTCCCTTTTTCTCTAAATCTTTTGTTGTGTCTAATTTTGAAACCTTTTTTGTAAACATCAAAATTTTCAATGTTTTTAACAAAACATACATAATGAGGAGAACCAGTATCTAAATAATAGTAATTTTTACCAAATTCAATTTTATTAACATTTTGCATTTTAAGTTTAACATTTTCAAATTCATCAACTTCTGCTTGGTGAGTTCCATCAACAGCAATAAATTTTGTAGAGTTATTAATTATTCCTATTTTTTTTGCAAAAGAAACAATACACCTGCCTCCATTTCCACACATTGATGCTTCTTTGCCATCAGAATTAAAATAATGCATTTCAAAATCATAATTGGAATGACTGTTTAATAAAATTAAACCATCGGCACCAATTCCGAATCGTCTATCACATAGTAGATTAATTTGAGCAGAAGAAATATTTGCAAATATATTACTTCTATTGTCAATTAAGATAAAGTCATTGCCAGTGCCCTGATATTTACAAAAATCAATGTTCATAATAGAGATTTTTATTTAATTACAATTTAATAAAAAAATTACATAAATGCAATAATAAAATATTAATATTCGTTATCAACAAAAGTGAAGAGTTTATAAACGCTTTATGTTAGTTTGTAGTATTAATATTAAATTATAATTTATGAAACGTAAAGATTTTTTTATTAGTTTATCAACTGCATTAGCTGGTGGCTTAATTTCTGTTGCAGTATTTTATTTTATCGTAGTAGATAATAGTAGGAAGAATATTAATTTCTCAGATCAAATTAAGAATGAGAAATTTGTAAATTTTGAGCCAAGTATGATTAAGTCTTCGGGAACCACTGACTTTACTTTAGCAGCACAAAAAACAGTTCCTGCCGTAGTCCATGTTAGAATTGTAGAGAAACAAATGGTGCAATATTATCAAAACCCATTATATAATTTTTTTTATGGTAATAGTCAAAAACAATATAGAGTTCAGCCTGTTGTTGCATCTGGCTCAGGTGTTATTATTTCAGATGATGGTTATATTATTACAAATAATCATGTTGTTGAAAATGCAGATGAAATTGAGGTTACTTTAAATGATAAAAGAACATATATTGCAAAATTAATTGGGACAGATACTTTTACTGATATTGCATTAATAAAGATTGATGAAAATAAACTACCATTTATAACCTATGGGGATTCTGAAAATTTAAAAATTGGAGAGTGGGTATTGGCAGTAGGAAATCCTTTTAATTTAACATCAACAGTAACCGCAGGTATTGTTAGTGCTAAGGCTCGAAATATTAATATATTGAATAAAAAATATGCAGTAGAGTCATTTATCCAAACAGATGCAGCAGTAAATCCCGGTAATAGTGGTGGAGCATTGGTAAATACCGAAGGAGAATTAGTGGGGATTAATACGGCTATTGAATCAAGGACAGGTTCTTATACAGGTTATTCGTTTGCAGTACCTGTTAGCATTGCAAAAAAAGTTGTTGAAGATTTACGTAAATATGGCAAAGTACAAAGAGCATATATTGGTGTTAGTATTAATGATATAAACTCAGAGTTTGCCAAATCTAATGGAATAAAAAAGATTGAAGGTGTTTATATTAATGGAGTAAATGAAAACGGTGCAGCAAAAAATGCCGGCTTGCTTGAAGGTGATATAATTTTAAAAGTTGCAGGAGTACCAGTTAATAAAGTGTCTGAGTTACAAGAGCAAATTAGTAAATATCGACCAGGAGATAAAATTAATTTTACTATAAAAAGGAAAAATAAAATAAAATCATTTCTAGTAATTCTTCGAAACATAGAAGGTAACACTAATGTTATTAATAAGAACGAGACAGTTTCCTTTTTAGGTGCTAATCTTAAAGAAATTACTCCAAATGAAGCAAAACGGTTAAGAATAACAAATGGAGTAAAAATTATCGAGATTAAAGAAGGTAAGCTTAAAAATATTGGAATAAAAAAAGGTTTTATAATTACCAAAATTAATAGGCAAAATGTAGAAATTCCTCAAGATGTTAAAAATATAATTAATAATATCTCAGGGGGAGTTTATATTGAAGGCATTTACCCTAATGGAATGACTGCCTATTATGCTTTTGGGATGTAATAACTCAGGTTAATAATATATTTTATGCAAAAGGTAACTATTTCAATTTTAAATCGTAATCATTATTGGAAACTATAATATTAATTGATTACTTATTAAAAATAAGATTGATTTGCAGAAAAAAAGATATTTTAGGTTGACTTTAGCATTAAATTATTATACTTTTGCAAAAAATTTGAAAATATCAATATGAGACAATTAAAGATTACAAAATCTATTACAAACAGGGAGAGTGCTTCACTCGATAAGTATTTACAAGAAATTGGTAAAGAAGAATTGATTTCTGTTGAAGAAGAGGTGGAGTTGGCACAAAGGATTAAAAAAGGAGATAGAATAGCTTTGGAGAAATTGACAAAAGCTAATTTAAGATTCGTTGTCTCAGTTGCTAAACAATACCAAAATCAAGGTTTAAGTTTGCCGGATTTAATCAACGAAGGTAACTTGGGGTTAATAAAAGCTGCCGAAAAATTTGATGAAACAAGAGGTTTTAAATTTATCTCATATGCTGTTTGGTGGATTCGTCAATCGATATTACAAGCATTGGCAGAGCAATCACGTATTGTTAGATTGCCTTTAAACCAAGTTGGTTCATTAAATAAAATTAATAAAGCATTCTCAAAATTTGAACAAGAGAATGAAAGAAAACCTTCAGCTGAAGAGGTTGCAGATAGCTTAGAATTATCGAAAGACAAGATTGAAGATACTTTACGTGTTTCTGGTCGACATATTTCTGTTGATGCTCCTTTTGTTGATGGTGAAGATAATAGCTTGCTTGATGTATTGGAAAATAAAGATTCCCCAATTGCTGACAATAATCTATTAAGTGAATCTTTAAGAAAAGAGGTTGACAGAGCTTTATGTACTCTTACTGAGAGAGAAAGAGATATAATCAAGTTATTTTTCGGAATTGGAATTCCGGAAATGACACTTGAAGAAATTGGTGATCGTTTTGGATTAACTCGTGAACGTGTTCGTCAGATAAAAGAAAAGGCAATTAGACGTTTACGTCACACTACACGAAGTAAACTGTTAAAAACTTATTTAGGATAAAAAAGTTTATTAATTGAGAAAGGTTGAATATATTCAACCTTTTTTTTATTTGTTTTTCAAAAGTTTTTCAAGTTCGAACATCTCATCGCGTAAGCGTGAAGCTTCAATAAAATCTAGTTTTTTTGCCGCCTTCTCCATTTGTTTTTTTGTGTTAGCTATTGCTTTTTTTATTGCATTTTTGTCCATATATTTCACTATTGGATCGGCAGCTACATCTTGTTTCTTTTGAGTGTAATATTCATATTCCTCAGTATTCATATTACTAATCATTGCTTTTGTAGGCTTAACAATTTGTTGTGGCGTAATATTATTATCAGCATTATATTTCAATTGTTTTACTCTTCGGCGTTCGGTTTCATTTATCGTTTTTTGCATCGATTGTGTAATCTTATCAGCATACATAATAACTTTGCCGTTAATATTACGGGCAGCTCTTCCTGCAGTTTGAGTTAATGAGCGTTCAGAGCGCAAAAAACCTTCTTTGTCGGCATCAAGAATAGCCACTAATGATACTTCTGGTAAATCAAGACCTTCTCTTAACAGGTTAATGCCAATTAAAACATCAAAAACACCTCTTCTTAATTCATCCATAATTTCTACACGTTCAAGTGTATCAACATCTGAATGAATATACCTACATCTGATATTTAATTTTGTGAGATATTTTGTTAATTCTTCAGCCATTCTTTTGGTTAGAGTAGTAACCAAAATTCGTTCGTCTTTAGAAGCTCTTTTATTTATTTCGCCAATTAAATCATCAATCTGATTAAGGCTTGGCCTAACATCAATACTTGGGTCGATTAATCCTGTGGGCCTAATTATTTGTTCAACAATAACTCCTTCGCTTTTATTTAGTTCATAATCAGCCGGAGTTGCACTCAAATAAATGACTTTATTTGTAATATCTTCAAATTCATCAAATGTTAAAGGTCTGTTATCTAAAGCTGCAGGTAGCCTAAAGCCATATTCAACCAAATTCTTTTTGCGGGCTCGGTCGCCACCAAACATTGCTCTAATTTGAGGTATGCTAACATGACTTTCGTCGATTACAGTAAGAAAATCATCTGGGAAATAATCAATAAGGCAAAACGGACGAGACCCCGGTTTTCTGCCGTCAAAATATCTTGAATAATTTTCAATACCGGAACAATGACCCAGTTCTCGCATCATTTCAAGATCGTAAGTAACTCTCTCTTCAATTCTTTTTGCTTCAACGGGTTTGCCAATTTCTTTAAAGTAACCTATTTGTTTAACTAGATCGTCTTGTATTTTGTGAATTGCTTTATTTATATGGTCTTTGGTTGTGACAAAAATGTTGGCAGGATAAATTAGAATATTGTCTAGTTTTTCTATAGTTTTTCCATCAACAGGATTGAAAGAAATTATTTCTTCAATTTTATCGCCCCAAAAAATTATTTTGTAGGCAGAATCGCTATATGCAGGAAAAATATCAACCGTGTCGCCTTTCACTCGAAATTTACCTCTGTCAAAATCAACTTCATTGCGAGAGTACAAACTGTCGACAAAACGCAAAAGAAGTTTGCTTCGAGATATTAACTGTCCAATTTTTAATTTAATAATGTTATTGTGAAAATCTTCAGGGTTACCTATTCCATAAATGCAAGAAACTGATGAAATAACAATAATATCTTTTCTGCCAGATAATAAAGAGGATGTTGTGTGTAAACGAAGCTTTTCAATTTCATCGTTAATTTGCAGGTCTTTTTCAATATATGTATCTGAAACAGGTAAGTAAGCTTCGGGCTGATAATAGTCGTAATATGACACAAAATATTCTACTGCATTATTAGGAAAAAATTGTTTAAACTCGTTATATAATTGTGCAGCAAGAGTTTTGTTGTGGCTGAGTATTAGTGTTGGCTTTTGAGTTTTTTCAATAACATTGGCAATTGTAAAAGTTTTGCCTGAGCCTGTAACTCCCAATAATGTTTGATATTTATCATCATTGTTTATACCCTGAACTAATTTTTCTATTGCTTCAGGTTGGTCACCGGTTGGTTTGAAATTTGATTCAATTTTAAATTTCACAGACGAACAATTAACTTGTTAAATAAATTATAACATTTCTTGAATTTAATTCAAGAAAGACATAAAAATACTCAATCCAATATTAATTATACTGTTGCTTTTAGCTATTTTCTTGTTAAAGTAAAATAAACTGGAAAATGATCGCTGTAGCCTCCATAATAATTACTACCTCCATAAGTTCGGTTAGGAACTAAATTGCCTGATTTATCTTTATAACAAATCCATTTTGGATTAAAAATTTCCCCACTGTCATAATTTAAAGAATATCCTTTTTTGTCATTAAGCAAATATTGAGAAACAATTAGATTATCAAGCATATTCCAATTTTTTTTATAATAGAAAGAGCCTTTGTCTTCAATATTTTCTTTGTCATACATGAGATTATACAAATCTTTATAAGTTGTATTTTTCCTTTTGTTATTTGCATTTAGTTCTCTATTAATGCTGATATTTGTAGGTTCGTCATTAAAGTCTCCCATAATAATAATTTTGGCATTATTATTTATGTTTTGTATTGAATCTACATGCTGTCTTAAGAGTTTTGCTGCAAATACGCGTTTTGGTTCAGATTTAACTTGTCCACCCCGACGAGAGCTCCAATGGTTAAGAAAAAAGTGTAATGTGTCGGTATTAGAAGCTAAACCTTTAACATAAAGGATGTCGCGGGTTTTTGTATTCTTTGCAAATGGATAATTTATTGCTATTTTTTTATGAGATAAATATTTAAAAGCATCTTCACGAAAAAATAGAGCAACGTCAATACCTCTAAAGTCTGGACTCTCTTCATGTACTATTTTATAATTTCCTTTTGCAAGGCAATCTTGCTTGAGAAGAGCTTTTAAAACATAATCATTTTCAATTTCGTAGAGACCGATTATTTCAGGTAACTCATTTTTATTAATAGAGCAAAGAACTTTAGCAATATGATTGATTTTTTCGTTAAAACGTTTTTCTGTCCACTTTTTTTTGCCATTAGGAGTAAATTCATCATCTTTTTTTACAGCATCATCAAAAGTGTCGAAGAGATTTTCAACATTGTATGAAACAATTGTGAAATTTTTGTTTTTATCATATTCGTTATCTTGGGCATATGAAGTATAAAATGTGAATGTTAGTGCAATTAAAAAAATATTTTTTTTCATGTTTAAATTTTAAAAATTGAATTTGAACAATAATAATAAATGGGTTATCTCCAAATATTGTATTAAGTTAATGTGATAATTTAAAATATAAAAAAATTAAATTATAATGTGTTTATGTAATTATTTTAATCAAAACTATTAATACAATCGTCAAGTTTGTCATAAATATCAAAAACTTTATCAAGTTTAGTTATTTGTACAAGCTCCATAGTTTCGTCTGACACATTACAGATTTTAAAAAATGAATTGTTGAGTTTCGATGTTTTATATGCAGAGACTAAGGCTCCAAAGCCAGAGCTGTCAATAAAATCTACATCATGCAGGTCTAAAATTAGTTTTGTTCCCTTTTTAATTAAATGCTTGTTGAGTTCTTTTTTTACATCTTCAGAAATAAGGATATTAAATTTGTTAATGTTTTCTTCAAAAGAAGCAATTAAAATATCTTTATGCTTATTAATTATTAACATAAGTTTTGAATTAAATTTTACGCAGTTAATGAATTTTTCGTAATAATTTCAAGTTCATCGAGAACCAATTTAGAAATTTTTTCAAATTTAGAAATAATTAATGGATATTTTTCAATTTCTTTTGCTTCTTTTGCACAAATTTCTAATTTTTTCATGTCTAGAGCTAGTTTTGATATCCCAAGCATTGCTACTGATGATTTAACGCGATGAGCAACAGCTCCAAGTGTTTGCCAGTCTTTATCGTTGTAAGCACTATTTAAATCTTCAATAAATTCGGGTATTTGTGATTTGAAGATATCAATAAATTCAAGAATTATTTTATTGTCATTTTCTGCAACACTATTTAAGTATTCAAGGTTAACAAATTTTTCATGAAATTGTTCTTCATTATTGGCAGGTTGCGATAAGTAAGTTGAAATTTTTTTGAAAAAAACTTTTTGTTTAAAAGGTTTGGAAATGTAATCATCCATACCTGCATTAATGCATTTTTCTTTTTCCCCTTTAATAGCTGCAGCTGTTAATGCAATAATTGGAACATTTTTTTTATTAATGCTAAAATATTTTCTTATATACTGTGTTGTTTCGTAACCATCCATTTCTGGCATGTGCAAATCCATGAGGATTAGGTCATAGTCGTTGTTTTTGAATTTTTCTATAGCAATTTTACCGTTATTAGCAACATCAACATTTATATTTATTTTTTTTAGAAGTGTAACAACAAATAATTGGTTTACTTCATTGTCCTCAACTAGTAGAATTGATTTGTTGAAGCAATAATCTAAATTTTCACCACGATTATCAGAATTAATAATAATATTTTTTCCTTTTGGGGTGCTAATCTTTTCAGATTTGATGAAAGTAATATTAAAAGAGAAAGTGCTTCCTTTATTGGGAGTGCTTTTAACATAAATATTACCCCCTTGCAATTCTACTAATTGTTTAGAAATTGTAAGACCTAAACCTGTACCTCCATATTTTCTGGTTGTGTTGCTACTTGCTTGTCTGAAGCTATAAAAAATTGATTCTAGTTTATCTTTAGGGATACCAATTCCTGTATCAATAACAGAAAATAATAATGTGATGTTTTTTAATTCACTTTCAAGAACTTTAACTTTAACGGAAACACCTCCTTTTTCAGTAAATCGAATTGCATTACTAATAAGATTTGATAATATCTGGGCTAGTCTGGTTTTGTCTCCTAATATATATTCCGGTACATTGTTACTAATATCAAGTTTTAGAGATAGTTTTTTTTGTTTTGTTTTAAAATTAAGAGTAGAGATGAGTTTTTCTAATAAAGTATATAAGTTGAATTCAACTTGTTCAAATTCAATTTTCCCTGCCTCTAATTTTGAAAAATCGAGAATGTCATTTATTATAACTAACAGGTTATCAGCCGAATTGCAAATATTATCAAGATATTTGTTTTGATTTTTGGTGAGTTTTGTGTCTGCCATAAGATTAGCCATACCAATAATTCCATTTATTGGAGTTCGAATTTCATGGCTCATGTTTGCAAGAAATTGTTCTTTTATTTTTACAGAGCTTTCTGCTTGTTCTTTGGCAAGTGTTAAAACAATATTTTGCCTTTCAATTTGAGTAAGCATTGTGTTAAAACCTTGAATTAATTTGCCAATTTCATCGTTACCCCTTTTTTCAATTCGAACTGAGAAATCTTTGTTTTTTGATATTTCATCGGTCAATTTTGCGAGTTTTAAAATAGGTCTCGAAATAATTTGTTGAAATTTAATAGATAGCAAGAAAGAAATAAAAAGAGCAAAAAATAAAATAAATAAAAGGACTTTTGAGAAATCAGATATGCGTTCACTATACTCTTCTAAATCGGAGTTTATATAAATAGTTCCAATTATTTCATTATCTAAATAAATTGGCTTAAATATAATTAAAGAATTTTTTTTAAAAATAGTTGAATCTCTTGGTGTTGATGGGAACTCTATTTTTGTATAGAATGAAGTATCTTTTTTATATTCTGCAAAGAGTTTCCCTTTTTTATTATATATTGAAGCTTGTCTAATATGTTTATATGAATTTAAAAAGCTTAGGATTTTAATGGCTTCATCTTTACTATCAAAAAATAGGTTTGCAGTATTATTATCACCAATAACTTCAGCTAAGGTCGATAAATCTCTAATAGTTTTTATTTCAAATTGCTTCCTGTCATAAGTGTAAAATATTATGCCAGAAAGAATTAGCGATACAGAGCTAATAAAAAGGACTAAACCTACTATTTTTGTTTTTATTGATAGATCATTAAAACTTAATTTCATCAGAGGATATAATTTTAGCAAGAATCAGAAGTTTTGAGCTAATTATTAAATTCGATTGAATGGCAATGTCTTTGTTTATTTCAAAGCGGTGTTTTGAGTACTGTTGAGTAAAATTTAAAATTCCACCTGAGATACAAAAGTCTTCAATATTATCTCCAATTGTTAATATCGGCTTATTTTTTGTTTCATTCAGAACTCTATAAAGTTCTGATTTTTTTAGTTGTGAAATAAATAATAAATGGCAATTTTGGACATCTTTAGGATTATTAATGAATTTTATTACCCATTTTCTACCATTAACAGTTCTGTTCTGTATTGTTTTGGTAAGAATAACTCCAAAAGGGTTGTTCCCATAAATACCTAAAACAAAAGGAGAAGTTTTATTAGAGAATGAATTGTCTGGCCATTTTACAAATTTTGCGAAATTAAAAATATAAGCTGCTTTTACTTCATATTCAGTATACGATTGTGTGTATACTTTTATAAAAAAAGCACACATAAACATACTTAAAAATGAAATGCGTATTATGTATTTTTTATATTTTGTAATATTTGTCAAATTGTTATTTTTTTTAATTTTTAATTACTTCAAAAATTTTAATATTGACTTTTCGGTTTTTGTCTTCTTGAGTTTTTGTATACTCGTTTGCAGACTTACTTTCTCCATATCCGTTTATTATTGAACGTCTTGTATCAATGTTTTTATCAATGAAAAATTTCAAAACAGAATTTGCTCTCTTTATTGATAAATTAAGGTTGAAGTTTTCTTCACCTTGAGTATCTGCATAACCAGATATTTCAATTCCTAATGTCGGGTTATTAATTAACAATTCTGATATTTGGTTCAATTTGTTTGTGTAATTTTTCTTAATTAAAAATTCATTTTTATTAAAGAAAATATTGTATTCTAAAATTATTTTACGATCGCTTTCTTTTGAGGAGCGCATATTTAAAATATTTGTTTTATTATCCTTTATTTTAATTGTTTTGTCATTTACTGAGGTCTTGGTAGAGAATGTTCTCTTTTTATTTGTTTTTGTATATACTATAGGTGCTGTATAAATTGTGTCATTATCAATAATAAAAGGTTCTAAATTATTTTTCTCTTTATCTGTTGCATAGAAATATGATTGCGATGTTTTTTTATTATAAAGAGTATTTTCATCTAATATTTGTAAAGATACTGTATCTGTTGTTTCAATAGCTTCTTCAATTAAAGAAAAGAGCCTGTTGTAGTTTTCTTTTTCTTTTGAATTGTCTTTAACAATATTGTCTTTGTTTTGTTTGAGTTTTTCAATTCCGATAGAATCTGTCGTATTTATTATGTCTTCGACCAACTTTAATAATTGATCATAATCTTTTGTCCCGCTTGTGTCATGCTTTATTATGGAGTCTGCAAAAGGGGTTTTGTATATATCGTAAAATGTATTGTTAACAGAAATTGTTTCTCCAACTTTTTTCCCCAATGATGTAATAGGATTTAATTGAATCTCTTGAAATAATTCATAAAAATATGTTTGGTTAGGAATATATATGTTTACCCTTTGAGGTAAATAACCCGAGGCCTCAATAATCATATCATAATTTTTGTTGGGAGGGAAAATCATTAAATATTTTCCTGTTTTTGGATTGGGATTGTATACATATTTAACTTTTTCTTTTGTTTTATTATCAATAACTCGAATATTAGCGCTAATTGGTTTTTTTTGTTTCCCCGACAAAATTCTCCCTTTTACCAGTGTTAATGGTATTGACCCTTTTAAATTGATTTTATATATATGAGTATTTAAAAGAATGTCATTTTGTGGTGAAGAATAATAAGCAGATTGTCCATCTGCAGTTAAAACAAAATATATATCATCTCTTGTGGTGTTTGGGAAACCAATATTTTTTGGCTCAGTCCATTTTTTGGTTTTTAATTCTGATTTAAAAATATCAAAACCTCCAATAGTATTGTGACCATTAGAACTAAAGTAAATTGTTTTACCATCTGGGAGAATAAATGGTGAACCTTCGTCATACACAGAGTTGATAGGAAAACCTAAATTAATTGCTTTTCCCCATTCCCCGTTAGCCTTTTTTATTGATTTATATATGTCTTTACCGCCAAAACCACCAGCTCTGTCACTTGAAAAATATAATTCTTGCCCGTCAGGAGTAATACTTACTCTTCCTTCATTAAATTTGGAATTTATGTTTTTGTTTAATTTTTTTAAATCTGTGCACTTTCCGTCAAAGAAGTTACAAGTGTATATATCTTGTCGTTTATTATTGGCAATATTTATAAATAATTTTGTGCCATCAGAAGAAAGCCCTGCTAATGAAATATTTACTTTGTTGTCTGAATAAGGAATAATAAATTCTTGTGGATTGCTCCATGTTCCATAGTTGTTATATGAATAGAAAAAATGTTTTTTTTGATTATTAATTATTCTTGTGAAAAGCATCATGCTTTCGTCTGATGAAATTAGAGGGTTAAACTCAGAATTTTTTGTTGATATTGGGTATCCAACATTTTCAATATCAGCTGTAAGTTCTTGTGAAGTAATTAGTTTTGCGTTATTGCAAATTTTAATCATACGCTTTGCATAGATATAATATTTGTCATTTTTTCCTGCAAGAGAGATGTATTTTTCAAAATTTGAAATAGCCCTGTCAAATTGATAATCCATGTGATAAAGAGTGCCTAGATCTTTAAAAACAATTTTAGGTTCTTCAATATTTTTATCTTTACTGGCAACTTCAAGATAAGGGATAGCATTTATTTTATTGTTTTTAGTATTTAAATAACAAGCTCCTACTTTATATTTAATAACGTTGTCGTTTGGGATTAATGAATCTAATTGAAGGAAAATTTTCAAAGCCTTATCATATTCTTCATTGTTAAAAAGTCTTGTAGCAGTTTTTAGTAGTTTATGCGTATTAATATCGGAATTTTGAGCAAAAGTTCGTATATTTATGCTCAAAAGTAATGTTAATGATATTAATGTAATTAATGTTTTTTTCACAATTTTTTTTTTCTAAGATAATGTTAAAATGTTTATTTTAACTTAATTTTACGTGAAACTAACAAAATAAGCGCTGTTTGTTGTTTATTTTTACACTAAAATATAATATTTATTTTTTTAGTAAATTTAAAAAAATAAATATTATTATAAAATTATATTAGATATTATTACTTATTTTATTATTATTGAAGAATATTAACTAATTAAATTTACTGCTAATGAAAAAGTATTTTGTTCTTTTTGTAGGTTACTGTATGTTTCCATTTATTTTATTATCTCAAGTTGATAATTCTTCGTCGACAAAAGATACCAGTTCAACTTTGATTGTTGCTGAAAATCAAGAAGCGGAAGTTGCATATAATAATGGAACTCAATTTTTTAGTCAAAATATATTGAGTGAAGCATTAGCTTCTTTTGACGAAGCAATTAAATTAAAACCAAATTTTGATAAAGCTTATTTTAACAGAGGTAGTGTTAAAACTCAACTATCTGATTACAAAGGTGCAATAAGTGATTTTAATTTTGCAATAGAAATAAATCCGGATATGGCAAATGCTTATTATGGAAGAGCTTATGTTGAATATTTACAAAATGATTTTAAATCAGCATTAAATGATTTTAAAATGTCTGTTTTAAGAGGTTATAACGATGCTAAAGTTTTTTATTATAGAGGTGTATCAAAATTTCAATTAGATGATTTTAAGGGTGCTATAGACGATTTAACTATTGCAATATCTAAGAAGTCTGATTATGCATATGCGTATAATGATAGAGGTAGCGCAAAATTAAGGCTTAAAGATTATAAAGGGGCTATTGCAGATTATAATATGGCAGTTAAAATTGATCCACAAATGGCTATTGCTTATAATAATCTTGGCAGCGTTAAAAGAAAAACAAAAGACTATCCTGCTGCAATTATTGATTATAGTCTTGCAATTAAAGTAAAACCTGATTATTATATTGCATATAATAACAGGGCAAGTGTAAAATATGATATGAAGGATTATGAAGGAGCTTTAGCAGATTATAACAATGCTTTATTCATTAAAAGTGATTATGAATTTGTATATAACAACATTGGAACTGTAAAAGTGAAAATGAAAGATTATAAAGGGGCTGTAGAATCTTTTAACAAGGCTATTGAAATTAATCCAAATTATGGTGTAGCATATTTAAATAGAGGTACTGCAAAAGAAATGATGAGGGATATGAAAGGAGCTAAAGAAGACTGGAAAAAAGCAGCTGAACTTGGAGTAGAAAAAGCCAATTCATTTTTACAATAAAAGCAAAAATTTGAAAAAGATTAAAACAATGAAACAAATGAAAAAAATTATCACACTAATAAGCATTTTATTTATTATTACTTCAACAAATTTATTTGCTCAAAAAAATGTTGAATTTGACAAAGATAATTTTAGATCAAATAAAGAAGGCTTTAAAAGAGCATATAATAATTTTAAAGATGGGAATAAATATTTTGAAGATGGTAAATATTTACTTGCCCTTGAGGTATATTTAAAGGCAAATCATTTTAATTCAAATAATGCAACCCTTAACTACCGTATAGGTGTTTGTTACCTAAAATCTGTTCAAAAAACCAAATCATTAAATTTTTTGAAAAAAGCTTATGCTTTAAACAGAAATGTTGATCCTGAATTAGATTTAATGCTTGGGCGTTCTTATCACTTAAATTCCCAATTTGATAAAGCTATAGAAGAATACAAAACATATAGAAATTCATTATCTTTCAATGAGTTGCAAAAGAAGGCGGCTGTTATTGATAAGTATATTGATGAATGTAAAAACGGTAAAGAATTAATAAAGAAACCCGTTAGAGTTTTTATTGATAATCTTGGTAAAATTGTGAATTCTCCCTATAGTGACCATAGCCCTGTAATTTCAGCAGACGAAGAAACAATGTATTTTACATCCACAAGAGAAAACTCTGTTGGAGGAAAAAAGGATGTGTATGACCAAGAATACGATGAAGATATTTATGTTACTCGCAATCATAATGGTAAATGGAGTAATCCTCATAATATGAGAGATCCATTAAACACTTCAAAAGATGATGCAACTGTTGGATTATCTTCTGATGGGCAACAATTATTAACATTTAATGGAAGGAAAAATGGGGGAGATATTCAAATTTCTTATTTATCTGGTGTTACTTGGTCTTCTCCAAAATCATTTTCAAAAGCAATAAATACACCCTATCACGAATCATCTGCTTGTTTTTCTTCAGATGCAAGTATAGTTTATTTTGTGTGCGACAAACCAAATGATAATTATGGAGGAAGCGATATCTTTTATTGTAAAAAAGGTCGAAATGATAAATGGGGAGATGCTATTAATATAGGGCCTGTAATAAATACTAAATATGATGAAGAAGGGGTATATATGCACCCTGATGGCAGAACGATGTATTTTAGCTCAAAAGGACATAACTCTATGGGAGGATTTGATATTTTTAAAACCACTATGGATGAAAAAGGAAATTGGAGTGAACCTATAAACATTGGTTATCCAATAAACACACCTGATAATGATTTAAGTTTTGTTCTTGCGGGAAGTGGTAAACATGGTTACTATTCTTCTGAAAGAGAAGGTGGTTTTGGTCGCTCAGATATATACATGGTAACTTTCTTAGGTCCTGAAAAACCACTAGTTCAGAGCAATGAAGATAATCTTATTGCCAGCATAGCTAATCCTATAACCGAAACTGTGGTTGAATCAACTGTTGAAATCAAAAAAATTAGATTAACAATTGTTAAGGGTACTGTTAAAGATGCAATTACTTTGAAACCAATTTCTGCCAAGATTGAAATAGTTGATAATGATAAAAATGAAGTAGTTTTAAATTATACAACGAATAGTGAATCAGGTAAATTTTTAGTTTCATTACCATCGGGTAAAAACTACGGAATGACTGTTAAAGCAACTGATTATTTATTCCATTCAGAGAATTTTAATATTCCTCAAGCAACAGCTTATCAAGAGATTAATAAAGATATTTTGTTAAACAATATAAAGAAAGACGCAAAGATTATTCTTAAAAATGTTTTCTTCGATGCAGGGAAATCAACTTTACGTCCAACTTCATATGCTGAGCTTGGTCGTTTAACTAAGTTGCTTAACGACATTCCAACACTGAGGATTGAAATATCAGGTCATACTGATAATACAGGTTCTTTGCAGACAAATAAAAAATTGTCAGAATCAAGGGCTAAATCAGTTGTAGATTTTATTGTTTCTGAAGGGATTGATAAATCTAGACTTGAGTATAAAGGATATGCATATTTTCAACCTATTGCAACTAATGATACGGAAGAAGGTAGACAGGAAAATAGACGTGTAGAGTTTAAAATCTTAAGTAAATAAAAACGAAGGTTATATAAACCAATGGGTTAACCCATTGGTTTTAACTAAAATAAACCCCATAGGTTTAAATAAATCGTAATACATTCTATTATGCGCTTTCGCACAGATATTTTTATAATGTTTAATAACATTGTAAACGTATAGAAAATAAAATTTGTTAATTTTGCTTTCGAAATATTAAAAAATAAATATATATATAATAATGAAAAATACAGCATTTACAAAATTTCATGAACAATTAGGTGCAAAAATGGTGCCTTTTGTAGGCTTTAATATGCCAATTCAATATCAAAGTATTCCAGAAGAACACATGATAGTTCGCGAGAAACTTGGTGTTTTTGATGTTTCTCATATGGGAGAATTTTGGGTTACAGGACCTAAAGCTTTTAGCTTTATACAAAAAGTTACGACAAACGATGTCGCATTGTTATTTGATGGCAAAGTGCAATATTCTTGCTTCCCTAATGGTAAAGGTGGTATTGTTGACGATTTACTTGTTTACCGTATAAACGAAGAAAAATATTTACTTGTTGTTAATGCAGCCAATATAGAAAAAGATTGGAACTGGTGTGTGGAGAATGCAAAACCTATGGGACTTGAAATAGGTAAAGATCTTGTTAATGTTTCAGATGATTATTGTCAACTTGCTATTCAAGGTCCTCTTGCTTTAAAAGCTATGCAAAAGCTGACTAAGGAAACAGTTACAGATATGGAATATTATACTGTAAAAGTTATTGAGTTTGCAGGTATTAAAGATGCAATATTTTCAACAACCGGTTATACAGGCTCAGGTGGTTGCGAAGTGTATGTTCCTAATGAAGATGGTGAAAAATTATGGAAAGCAGTTTTTGAGGCAGGTGAAGAGTTTGGAATTAAACCTATTGGATTAGGTGCACGCGATACTTTACGTCTTGAAATGGGTTTTTGTTTATACGGAAATGATATAAACGATACTACATCTCCTATTGAAGCAGGTTTAGGTTGGATTACTAAATTTACTGAAGGTAACAACTTTATTGATAGAGAATATATGGAGAAACTTAAAGCAGAAGGTGTTACTCGCAGACTTAGAGGTTTTGAAATGATTGACAGGGGTATCCCTCGTCAACATTATGAGATTGTTGATGCTGACGGTAATAATATTGGTGAAGTTACATCCGGCACAATGTCGCCTATACTTAATAAAGGTATTGGTATGGGATATATTAAAAAAGATTATACTAAATTTGGAACCAAAATTTATATAAAAGTTAGAAATAAGATGCTTAAAGCAGAAGTTGTGAAGCTTCCGTTTTATAAACAATAGAGAATATTATACATATAAAAAAACAGCATAAATTTAATTTATGCTGTTTTTTTATATTATTAACCCGTTTTATTTATGCAAAAACGAAGTGAATTGCATGAATTAGCGATGGATAGTGGAAAGTAAAACGGAAAACCCCGCATTAGAAGTACCCAAATTTGGGGTTTTAAAAACACCAAATTTGTTGGTGATTCTTAAGCGTAGAAAAATTATGAATTTTTCGGGTTAAATTAGTTAATCAAGGTTATTGTTGTTAAAACTTAAAGGTAGAAGTTGTTTTGCATTTTCAATAATTGAGATTTTATTTTCCCCAACCAAAATAATTTTTATTGGTGAATTAAATCGTGTTTCAGTTTCTAACAATACTTGTCGGCAAGAACCACAAGGAGGTACCGGATTTTTTTGTAATTTGGAATTTGAATAAGCACATATCGCAATAGATTTAACAGGCACATCAGGATATTTTGAATTTGCATAAAACATAGCTACTCTTTCGGCACACAATCCTGAGGGATAGGCTGCATTTTCTTGATTGTTTCCTTGTATTAATTCGCCATTTTCTAGTAAAACACAAGCACCTACTTTAAATTTTGAGTAAGGAGCATAAGCTTTTTGTGCTGCTTCTTTAGCATTTTTAACAACTAAAATATCTTCTTGAGATAGTTCTTCAATTGAAATATATTCGTGTATTGTTGTCGTTATTTCTTTGATTTGCATATAATCTATTTTAGTATATAATAATTTAAATATGTATACTCATATTTGTATATTTTGTTACAATCTTAGATTGCAAATTTATTAAAATTATGGTAAATATTGTCAAGTATGAGTTTTTTTTGATTAATCGTGTTTTTTTTTATAAAAAAATATTGTTATTAACCTGAGTTCGTTATAAGATATAAAACACAGAAATTCAGAAATGAATAAGATTTGTAAATGAAATTCTGAATTAATAACGGGTTATTAAGTTTACTTTGTGAAATTTGTTAAATTTGTAATTAATTTTTTTTTATGATAAATCGGATATATATATTATTCATTGCCATTTTTGTTTTTAATGGCTTCGCTTTTTCTCAATCAAATTCACACAGGATTACAATAAAAGATTACATAAAGCAATATAATAAAATTGCTGTAAAAGAAATGAAGCGAACAGGTGTTCCGGCAAGTATTACTCTAGCTCAGGGTATTCTTGAATCTGATAATGGGAACAGCACTCTTGCAAGAAAAGCCAATAATCATTTTGGAATTAAGTGTCATTCAAATTGGAATGGGAAAAAGATTTATCACGATGATGATAGAAAAAAAGAGTGTTTTAGAAAATACAGGAATGCTTATGAATCATATAAAGATCATTCAAATTTTATAAAAAATGGGCAGCGTTATCATTTTTTATTTAAGTATAAAACAACCGATTATAAGCATTGGGCAAAAGGTTTAAAAAAATCAGGTTATGCAACAAACAGGCATTACGATAAACTATTGATTAAAATAATTGAAGATAATCGCTTGTATGTTTACGATTCAAAAAAGGCATTGAAAAGAATTAAAGATGATGATGTAAAACCTGCTGTTAAGTTAGCCGATGTTGATAATTTATATATTGACCCTTTTAAGAGTGATGTAAAACAGAGAAATCGAATTAATTATATTATTGTTGAAAAAGGGAATACTTTTTATTCATTAGCAAAAAAATATGAATTAATGCAGTGGCAATTGTATAAGTATAATGAGCTAACAGAAGAATCTATTTTGAAAGTAGGTCAGATATTATATCTTCAACCAAAAAGAAACAAAGCTGATATACGACATAAGTATCATACTGTAAAAGAGGGAGAAACAATGTATTCAATTTCACAGTTGTATGGTATTAAATTAAAAAAATTATATAAAAAGAACCTTATGAAAATGGGTGAGGAGCCAAATGTTGGAGACAAACTTTGGTTAAGAAGAAAAAAGAAGAAGAATTAAACAAGTGAGTAATTTTCTATATTAAATCCTCTTAAGAAATCTTTTATAGCAAGTCTTTTTTTACCTTGTAGCTGAAGTTCTTCAATGCTGATAAATCCACCTTTAACGGCTATTTTAATATAATTTTTATTGTCAGATAATATTTTACCAGGTTCAAAAGAATGGGTTTCAGATATTTTTGAAGTTTTGAAGATTTTTAAAGAAAATTGTTTGTTATCTGTTGATTTTATTTCTGTCCAGGCAGCTGGATATGGGCTTAATCCTCTAATAAAATTATAAATATCTTTAAGCTCATTATTCCAGTTAATTTTACAATTTTGTTTAAATATTTTAGGTGCTGTTTTTAACTCACAAGGGTCATTTATCAATTTTTGCTGTTCTGTTTTTGAAAAATTATCATCTTCAACAGCCTTGAGTGTTTTTAAAATTAATTCAGAACCAACAGTCATAAGTTTGTCATGAAGAGTTTCAAAATTATCTTTTTCTTCAATAATAACTTTTTGTTGAAAGATAATATCACCCGAATCAATTTTGTGTTTTAAAAAGAAAGTGCTTACACCGGTTTCTTTTTCACCATTAATAATTGCCCAGTTAATAGGAGCTGAACCACGATATTGGGGCAGAAGTGAAGCATGAAGGTTTATAGAACCAAGCCTTGGCATATTCCATACAATTTCGGGCAACATTCGAAAAGCAACAATTACTTGCAAATCGGCTTTTAACGATTGTAATTGTTTAATGAACTCAGCATTTTTAAGATTTGTTGGCTGTAAAATATTAAGTTTTTTTTCAAGAGCGAATTTTTTTACAGCTGATTGTTGAATTTTTTTTCCTCGACCTGCAGGTTTGTCGGGCGAAGTTATTACGCCAACAACATTATATTTGTTCTCAATTAACGCCTTGAGAGTGTCAACTGCAAAGTCAGGTGTGCCCATAAAAATAATTCGCAAGTTACTTTTGCTCATTGTTATTTCAGGTTTGTCTATTTGCTTAACTATGTTCGTAGCATCTTACCCAATCAATATCCAATGATGCAGGTAATTTGTTATCTTCAATATCTGTAAGTATTGCAGAACTTAACATTAAATACATTGGTTCATCGGGAATGCCTTTTGTTTGTGTCTTAATGACGGTATTATTTATTTTCCAAACAATTTTTTCGGCTGTCCACTCAAGTGAGTAAATAAAATATTCATTACAAAATTTATCTGCACTAATTTTAGAACTACTTTTTTTGAAACTATTTTTAGCAGTGTCGCCCCAATAGTTTGATATCAGGAGTTTGTTTTTGTGATTATATTTAAATATGTCGATTTCAGGCACTATTTTATCGGAACGCATCCAAAAAGCATGTTGAACAGGAAATGTTTTATTAATTTTTATTTTTGCTTCAAAAAGTCCGTATTTCTGTTTAAAACTTTGAGCTGTGCTAATTAATCCTGAAGTATAATCGAAATTTTTTTCAACAAAGCCAAGTTTCTCATTCCATACTTTTCCTTTTGCTTTTTCTTTTTTAGTGATTATGCTTAATTCACTGTCTTTAATTTCAATGTTTTTCCCTTCTGTAAAAAAATGCTTCTCGTTTTTTGTTACGTATGATTGATTTAACAATACTTTACCCCAAAAATAATTAGTAATCCATTTATTAGAATCTAATTCGGGAGAAGTAAAATCATCTTCAAATGTTAAGTTCCATTTTTTTATTTCATCGAATTTTTTAGAACCAATTAAACTAAAATACCATTTTATTTTATCAGAATTTTTAAGTTCAAAATATCTTTGTTGTTTCTGATACTCATCAGTTTTTTCAAATTTCTTTTTATCTTCCATATACTCTTTAAAATCGATAAACTTTTGAGAGTTTATGAAATTTTCGAGTTCTTCATAATCGTTAATTTCCTTACTTCCTTCAAGGTTTTTGTATTCTTTGTATTTTTTCGATTCTTTAAATTTGAAGTATGTTACAAATGCTTCTGATTTTTTTAATTTATTATATTCTTCTAACTTTTTATATTCTTCAGTGTTATTAAATTCAAGAGAGTGTAATAAATCTTTAAATTCCTGAGAGCTTACATATTTTTCAAGCTCTTCGTAATCTGCAATTTCTTTTCCGCCATCGAGTCTTAAATACTCAGAATATTTAGCTGAATTTTTAAATTTATAGTATTTAACAATTTGAGATGATTTTTTTAATTTATTGTATTCTTCAAGTTTTTTATATTCTTCGGTATTTTTAAACTCAAGCGAATGAAGTAAATCTTTAAATTTTTGTGAAGTTACGAGGTCTTTTAATTCTTCATAATTAGTAATTTCTTTTGAACCCTCAAGTTTATTGAAGTCGGCAAATTGTTTTGATTTTTTAAATTTAAAATATTGTTTTAAATCAGAAGATTTTTTTAGTTGCTTATATTTTAGTAGTTTACTGTGTTCTTCGCTTGACTTAAAATCTTTTTCTTTTTTATGTTCTTGAAATTCTTTTGAATTTACAAGTTTTTCAAGTTCTTCAAATTGAGATAGTTTTTCAGAATCATTAATATTATTATAGTTCGCAAGCTCTTTTGATTTTTTTACTTTGTAATAATTTGTAATATGTTTAGCTTTTTTTAGCTTATTGTAATTGTTTAGCTTGTTTTGTTCTTCAATTCTGCGTTGCTCTAGATTTTTTTTAAATTCGTTAAATTCTGGTGAGTTAATAAAAGTGTCGAGTTCTTCATATTTTTTTAATTCTTCGGATGCTTCAGTTTTTTTATAGTCTGCAAATTCATTTGAGTTTTTTAGTTTATAATAATTGACAATTGTTTTCGATTTTTTCAATTTTTTATAATTGTCAAGTTTTTCTAATTCAAGCTTTTTGTTTTGAGCTAAATTTTGTTTGATTTTTTTAAATTCATCAGAGTTTAAATACTCTTCTAGTTCATTATAATTTTCTAGTTCTGATGATTCGGAGAAATCGTTGAATTTTTTTAACTCTTCAGATGATTTTAATTTATAATAATTGACAAACTTAGAAGATTTTTTAAGTTTATTAAATAAAGTATATTTTTGATATTCTTCTGTGTCTTTGAAATTTAATTTCTCAATGTTTTCTTTAAACTCTTTAAATTCGGTAGAGTTTATGTATTCATTAAGTTCGTTATATTCTTTTAACTCATCAGAATTTTGGAATTCATTAAACTCATTAAATTCTTTTGTTAAAGCGTCTTTTTTAGCTTCAATATCTTTTGTTTTTGGGAATAATCCAAAAGTAGATAATAAAGAAATTTTTAAATTTGCCATTTGTCAAATATTAAATTTGAAAATATTATTTTAAAGATAAATGAATTTTTTTATAAAAAAAAATTATATAATTAATCACTTCTAGGCAGTGAAAAAATAAAGGTTGCCCCTTCATTATATTTGCTTTCAACCCAAATATTACCTTTGCAAGCATTAATAAATTCTTTACATAGAATAAGACCTAAACCAGTACCGGTCTCATTGGATGTCCCAACTGAAGTTGGATTCGACGCAATTTTAAATAATTTTGATAGATTTTTTTCTTCAATCCCAATACCATTATCAATGACTTTAATATTTATAAAGCTATTATTATTTTCAGCATCTACAATAATTTCACCATTTTCTTGTGTGAATTTTATTGCATTTGTAATAAGGTTTCTAATAACAGTTGAAGTCATGTTCTCATCTGTCATTACATAGGTGTTGGGTTTTACATTTGAATGTAATGTAATGTTTTTATTTAAGGCTGTTGCTTCTGTTAGTTCAATAGTGTCATTAATAATTTCAGAGATATCTGTTTTTTTGATAGAAACTTTTAGTCTGCCTGTTTGTGAACGAGACCATTGAAGAAGGTTCTCTAATAAATTAAATGCTTTGTTCGAGAACTCACTTATTTGTGATATAAAGAATTTCCTTCTTTCATCGTCAAAATCTTCGTAATTTGAGGTTAATAGTTCTGATAAGTTAATTATTGTACTAAAGGGGTTTCGTAAGTCATGTGCAATTATGCTGAAAAATTTATCTTTAGTATCGTTAGCTTTTTGTAATTCAAAACGTTGCTTTTCGATCTTTAAATTATTTTTTGATAATTCTTCCTGAAGTTCATTGTAGCTTCGCAAACGATTAATTAATGATTTTAACATTGCTTTCATCACTTCAGGTTTGTCTTCAGAAATTTTATTAAAATCATCTTGATCCAGTTCCAATAGATTTGTTTTAATCAATGCTGTTACCGATGCAGATCTTACCGATGAATCTATTAAAGAATATTCTCCAAAAAATTTATTTTTCCCCAAAGTGGCAAACTCATAACCTTCGTTGTGGATAATTACTTTGCCTTTAATAATGACATATAAAGCATGTTGATTGTCTCCTTTACGAAAGAGTGTGTCTCCTTGTTCAATAGTTATTTCGTTACATTTTTTAGCTAATGCTTCTAATATGCTATCATTTGTTCCTGAGAACAAAACAGTATTTTTTAGTAAAGAAACTCTATTTTTAATATTTTCGTTTTGCTTGACTGTTGTCATTATTTGTTATATAAAACCAGATATATATGATTATAATTTTAATTAATTTGCAAGATAATAGTTTAAAATGACAGATACAAGCAGATTTAAAATTTTAATAATTCTTCTGCTACCATATATCCATGAGCAGTAGCGTAAATTATTGAACGAGTTGCACCTGAGCAATCGCCCATAAATTTTAAATTTGAAAATTTATTGTTATTGATTTTGTTTGAATAGAATTTTATTTCAGGTGCATATACCAGGTTATCTGGGTTTGCAACTCCGGGGACAATAGTGTCGAGATTTTCAATAAAATCAACAATGCTCTCAATAATTCTTCTTGGAAAAGCAAGGTTAACATCACCTAAAATGTATTTTTCCTTCTCTAAAGTAGGCATAACCCTGTATAAGTTTTTTGTCCTCTTTGAATTTTTAAAATGATTATATGTTTGAAGAATAACTTTGTTTTCGCCGGCAAGTATATTTGTTAATTTTGCTATGTGCGAACCATAACCAATTGGGTCATTAAATGGGTGTGTTAATTTAACGGTTGTTAAAATTGCAAAATTGGTATTCTTGCTTTTTTCATGCATTTTAGCATGACCGTTTACAGTAAAAAAATCGCCATAATTCTCAGTAACTACAAAGCCCGATGGATTATTGCAAAAGGTGCGAACCATATAACCGGTTTTGCTTTTATACTTAACTTTAAATTCATACATTTCTTTGTTTAATTCTTCAACTACATGATTTGGTAATTCATAACGAATCCCAATGTCAACATTTGTGTTGTCGAGAATCAAGTCCGGATGTTTTTTTGTAAGATTGTTAACTAGTTTATGACCACTTCGTCCGACGCCAATTACAACTTTATCGAATTTATCGGTGCCATTTAAAATAATTTTTTCATTTATTGGATTAATATCTGTTATAGTAGAATCGAAATGAAAATGAACGTTTTTATGTGAATTAAAATCTTCATAAATATTGTATAAAACTTGTTTAAGTTGGTCGGTGCCAATATGATAGAAATCTGCACTTACAGGTAAAAAACCTTTTTCGTAGAATTTTTTATAATAGCCGTCATTACTAAATGACTTGCCTGTTTCAACAGCCTTTGTATCTGAATGGTTAATATAATAATCAACAAATTGTTTTTGCAATTTTATATCAACATCTATATCTCCGCCCATTCCTTTTGAAACAAACAGCTTTCCATCTGCACGTATGCCTGAAATACTTGATGAATATATATCTTTGCTTTTTTCAAAAATATGTAATTCATTATCAGTATTTTTCATTTTTTCAATAAATCCTATAGCCGCAGCTCCAAAACCAACAATTGCAATTTTCATCTGTTTATATTTTTATAGTTAGCTTATTATTAAGTGATTATCAATTTTTTTATTTCATGCCAAGTCGCTTTTTTTTACCGCAGAGACGCTAAGGTTTTTTTACAAAAAAAACGTTTTTAAGTCCGTCAGCTGACGGACGTTGAAAAATTTTTATGTAAACTCGCTTTTTTATCTGTTTATATTTTTGTAAGCAACTCATTATTAAGTAATTATTCTATAAATTTTTATTAGTAATGTTGAAATTAGAAATTGGATATTTGAAATTACGCTAATGAAAGAATGTTTTTTTCTAATTTCCAATTTCATTATATAATCATTCCTTTGCCAGCCCTGTAATTTACCCTGTAGCGAAGCATATCAGGGTGAAATGTACAGGGTGTGTCCAAATTAAATCTAAAATCTTAATTTCCTTTGGTCATAGCCTGCCCCGACACTTCGGGGGGTGTCTCATATGAATAATATTTATGTTTTTTCAGAAAAAAATTTAAACACAAAAGTGTCAATAATCTCCAACTTTTAACTTTAAACTTGTAACTTTATACTTTGAGTCTCTCTTTAAATGGGAGAAAAGTCATGAAATCGGCGTGGTGAACAACGTAAGCTTCTGTAGTTCGTTTAACCATATTTCCTTCGCCGGCATGAGTGGCAATAATATGACATACTTCGGCAGGAACACCGCACTCTTCGGCTAGAGAAACGCCGGAAAAAGGATGTCTCAAATATTTGCCGTAAGTACCCTGAACAGCTTTTCCGTTTTCGTCTAAAACATATTCAACAAGTTTACCAACATCGCATAAAATAGCGCCTGCAATTAAAACATCCATATTAACAGGAAGCTCGTCTTTAAAAAATTCATTCATTTTTTCACCGCTTTGCCTTGCGATATGTACAACCGCACGTTTGTGAGCCATAAAACTTACTTGTAAATCGGGTCCACATAAAAGTGTGAAAGGAATTTTTTGTAAGTCTTCGGCATCTAAAACACTTCTCTCAAGAGCAATTTCCCAAGTCTTTGCTGTTTTTTCTCTTAAGCCTTCATCTTTTATCCATTCTAGTTCAGGCCACAGTTTTTTAACTTTTTCAATCATGAGCTTAGTTTTTTAGTTTGTAAAGTTTTTAAAGTTTATAAAGGTTGTGTGCACTCCACAAAAATTTTATAACCGTCATTTGTTTCTCGTCATTTATTGTCATTAATTTTACCAATAGAATTTATATAATTGTTTAGTCTTATTATATTTATATCAGACTGAAATGAATTAAAATTATCTTCGTTAAGTCATTTTTCATACTTTTTCACCAATCCCCATTGATAATTGATAAATTTTTAGTCCACTCCGAAAAGTAGAAAAAGCACGTCATTGCGAGGAACGAAGCAATCTATAGTTTTGTAATTCAACATGTTGAGATTGCTTCACTCCGTTCGCAATGACGAAAACCATTTTTCGGAGTAGACTCAACTTTTATTTTTTCTAATTTCATTAAAATGACACTTCTAGGTCTTTCAGACGCTGGAAGGTCGATTAATAATATTATAATTTTGCTATAATAGCATCAGTCATTTGAGTAGTTGAAGCAGCACCTTTTTCAATAACATCAGCACTTCCGTGCATTTTCATC
>Ga0164318_10000068_pt1 | contig 53885 bp, 42 predicted proteins | sample GuaBasSedimGuay9_FD_113734 | JGI IMG/M metagenome (GOLD analysis project Ga0164318, IMG submission 113734) | Subseafloor sediment microbial communities from Guaymas Basin, Gulf of California, Mexico - Guay9, Core 4571-4, 0-3 cm | ecosystem: Environmental > Aquatic > Marine > Hydrothermal vents... | reverse complement strand
GTCCTTCGGACATCTCCCCCTAGGGGAGAATTGGGGTTGCTTTACAAAACAGCCAGAGTTTGAACTTTGGATTATGGTTTGTTTTTGACGCAGATAACGATGATCTGTTATGATTTGACATTTAGAATTTATTTGGATTTTGTCCCGATAGCTATCGGGATTGAGTTTTGGAATTTCACCATCAGGTTGTATCCGTATTCTCTTTCTTCAACTGCCAATATTGCCGGCCATCCGGTTCCTCTTCATCCGGTTCCTCTTCTAATTCCCAGGAATATTGTTTGCGCTGAGGACCTGAATCCCGAAAGTAAAAGGCCAGTATAAGTCCTGCAATAAATCCACCAAGATGGCCTTCCCATGAAATATTTTTCTTTGGAAAAAATTCAGGGAACACTCCCCAAACCATGCTTCCATACAGGAAAGCAACTATCAATGCCAGGGCAGCTAAGCGGGTATCTTTACGAATCATTCCACTGACAAATAAAAAGGCTGAGAAACCATAAATCAGACTGCTTGCACCGATATGATATGACGAAGGCTGTCCACCAAACCATATCCACAATCCCGACAAAAGCCAGATACCAATCAGTACTTTTACAGCTATTTGGGGATAGAAATAAAACAAGGCAAGTGACAAAATAAGGAAAGGCAAAGAATTGGCCAGCAAATGTTCAAAACCACCATGCAAGAGTGGAGAAAGAACAATGCCCGGCAGTCCGTCCACATGCAAAGGATGAACACCGAGAAATCCCAATTCAATTCCAAAGCCGTATTCAACAAGTCTTACGACCCACATTAGCGTCAATAAAATCAGTGGAATAAAAAGTGCTCTACCGAGTTTCTGTTTTTCCTTATTCATTCTTTTCACAAAACTAAGAATTTAACTTGTCAAAAAGTGTGCCTTTAATTGAAAACTGACAAATCCCTCAATGGGCTACTAACCTGAGTTCGATATAACAAATACTGATACAGAATAACTTATGTCTTGATAATCATTTCTTAGTGTTTTCTTTGTGTCTTTGTTCCGATAGCTATCGGAATAGTAGCAGAATAGTTAGCCACAAAGACTCCAAGACACTAAGAACCACAAAGGGAGTTTCTTGTAAGTAATTGAATATCTGAAGTATAGATAAAGTGCCTTAAATAGAACTCAGCTTACTACCTTTCAACATTCTATTGAAGTTATACCATATTAGTATTTTTTTTCATAACTTTATCAAACTCTATCAAGATATGTTTCTGATCTTCAAGATTTCTAACTGAAATAAACAGGCGGGTCAACTTAGCATATCTTTCAAACCCGCTAAGTGGCCTTTTGCACTTAGCAGGTTGAGAAAGAACCAATCTTCCTTTATTCGATTTGGCTCGTAATAAATAACAGCACAAGATTTCTATCTTTGCTCCCGTCTCATCAAAAACATGAAAACCACAGATGAATAAGCTCACACAAATTACCCTGACAATAATTATTGCCATTTTAATGGTTTCATGTTCCAATTCCGGAGAAGTGAAATCAATCAGCACCCAAGTTATCAAACACAAATATTTTCCCCATCTGGCTTCGGCTTCGGGGATTGAGTTCTACGGTGGAAAAATTTACATCATTGGCGATGACCTGCCTTTTCTTTTCACATTAGATGAGAACTGGAATATTATCGGCAAAGAAAAAATTGCTGGCGTAGATTCAATTGTAAATGGCAGGACACCAAAAAAACTGAAGGCCGATTTTGAATCCATGGCATTATTGGAGGAAGCCGGAGAAAAACAATTGTTGATACTGTCTTCGGGCTCAAAAAAAACAAAACGGGATACTGCTTTTCTGATTTCCAATTCCGGAAATAGCAAGATACACAAAAAGAATATGCGCCCTGTTTACAATGCCATCAAAGAAGAAGCAGGATTGAAACCCAATAATAAAATCAACATCGAGGGTTTGGCTTTCTCCGAAAATAAAGCCTACTTATTGCACAGGGGAAATGTGAGTAAAAACTTCATCGTTGAAATAGAAAGGGAAGCTTTACTCGCTTTTATCAAAAGTGAAAGCATTTTGGTTCCTGCTATGAAAGTTTACCCTTTCAACTTACCCAGTGACAAAGGTGTTGCTGCAGGCTTTTCAGGGGCCTGTGTTTTACCGGAACATTCGGGACTTCTTTTCACGGCTTCCCTCGAAAACACCAGCAATGAAATCGACGATGGTACTGTTTTGGGAAGTTATGTTGGATTCGTATCTTTCACAAAAATGAATGAGGGAGCAATTGTGGCAGAGCTGATTACAGAAAATGGCAAAACACTACAAAAAAAGCAAGAGGGAATTACCGTCAAATTAATAAGCGAAAACAAAATCATCATTCTTACAGTTTGTGACAATGATGATGGCAGTTCGGATTTATATGAGATTGAATTGAAAATAAATGAGGAGTAAACACGTTAAAGCTTAATCTCTTATTTCTAATATTCGTGTATTATTAGTAGAAAATTACAAAAAACAATTACCAAATAACAAATAAATCTCAAAAAGACAATATTTAAAATCCAAACTGTTTGAAATAAAAAGGTGTTTCGTTTTGAGATTTGCATATTTGTTGAATTGATATTTGGATTTTCGGGTTTATCCTTAGGCATTTAAAAACAAATACCAACGATTATTAATAACATGCTAAATAAAATCATCCTTCTTATTTTGCTCTTTGTTTCTGCACAGGCAGCCGTTCATGCCCAAAAAGGCAATATCACGCTGAGCGGATTTATTTCGGATAAGAGTGATGGCGAACATTTGCCGGGAGCCACCGTACTGATAAAAAACATCAACAAAGGGGCAGCATCAAATACCTACGGCTTTTATTCTATTTCGCTTCCGGCAAATAAATACCAGATTGTTTACTCTTTCATCGGTTATGCCAATGTTGTAATCGATATGGAATTAAGCCGCGACACCACCATCAATATTGAACTGGGCACTGCCAGCAAACGGCTTGAAGAAGTGGAAATAACTGAGCAGGCGCATGAGAATGTCACTTCAAACCAAATGAGTGTAAATACCCTCACTTCAAAAACAATTCAATCCATTCCCATGCTTATGGGCGAAGTTGACATTATTAAAGCACTCCAACTGCTGCCCGGTGTAAAATTTGTTGCCGAGGGCAGTTCAGGCTTTAGCGTACGTGGGGGCAGCCCCGACCAGAATCTTGTGCAATTAGACGAAGCCACGGTTTACAATGCCGGTCATTTAATGGGATTCTTTTCGGTATTCAACAACGATGCTGTGAAAAGTGTTCAATTGTACAAAGGCGATTTGCCTGCACAATATGGTGGCCGGCTTTCCTCGCTGGTTGATGTACGGATGAAAGAAGGAAACAATAAAAAATTTCATGGAAATGGAGGGATTGGACTGATCGCCTCCCGTCTGACTTTAGAAGGCCCCATCGCCAAAAATAAAGCATCCTTCATGGTTTCGGGGCGCCGCACTTATGCCGATCTGTTTTTGAGATTATCCAAAGATGAAAACATGAAACAAAGTGCGCTTTATTTTTATGATATGAATGCAAAAGTAAATTGGTCAATTAATCAGAATAACCATGTTTTTCTTTCGGGTTATTTTGGAAAAGATGTACTGAAAAGCGGACAATTTAATATGAATTGGGGAAATGCTACGGGCACATTGCGCTGGAATCACATTTTTCATGAAAAACTTTTCTCTAATTTTACACTCGTTGCCAACCGTTTTAATTACAGCCTGGGTATTCCCGAACCTAATGTACAGGCTTTTGTTTGGGAATCTGATTTGACCGACTATACTTTAAAAGGTGATTTTACCTGGTATGCCAATACCAACAATACCGTCCGTTTTGGCATTTCTTCAATTTACCACAATTTTTATCCCGGGAAAGTTGAAGGGCTGGGCGACACTACAACTTTTGGCACTTATTCAATTCCGAATAACTATTCACTAGAAAGTGGGATTTACATCAGCAACAATCAAAAGCTGGGCTCACTTTTAACGCTAAAGTATGGCTTACGACTTTCTATGTTTAACAATATCGGACCCGACACCGTATTCACTTACAACGAATTTGGAGACACAACAGGATATACGCCTCAGCCTGACCGGAAAATATACAACACCTATCTGGGCTTTGAACCCCGTTTGGGAATCGTCATTAAACTCAACGAAGTTTCATCTATTAAAGCAAGCTATTCGCGAAACTTCCAATACATCCAGCAAGCCGAAAATTCGACAGGTGGTTCTCCGCTGAGTATTTGGTTTCCGGCCAGCATGAATGTAAAACCGCAAATCGGAAACCAGTTTGCCCTGGGTTATTTCCGGAATTTCAAAAAAGGTTTGCTCGAAACTTCCGTTGAAGGTTATTATAAAAATGTAAAGAACGCCATCGACTTTAAGGATCACGCTGAATTATTGCTAAACAAATTTATTGAAGGCGAATTGCTGTTCGGAAAAGGATGGAGTTACGGTGTCGAGTTTCTCGTAAAAAAAACCCGTGGAAACCTGAGCGGGTGGGTCAGTTATACCTGGTCCAGAACTTTGCAACAGATTGAAGGCATCAGCAATGGCGACCCCTACCCTGCCAGTTACGACCGTCCCCACGATTTCTCTATTGTAATGAATTACAATCTGGGAGAGCAAATCAGTTTTGGGGCTACCTGGGTTTACCTGACCGGACAACCCATTACATTTCCGGTAGGACGCTATGTTTATGGCAATACTGTGGTACCGGTTTACTCTGAACGAAATTCGTACCGGATGGTTGATTACCACCGCCTCGATGTTTCGGTTACCTGGCACGACAAAGACAAGCCGGGTAAAAAATGGCACAACTCGCTTAATTTTTCGATTTACAATGTTTACAACAGAAAAAATCCCTGGGTGATAAATTTCCAAAGTGACCCCAACGACCCCAATATTACTTATGCCGAAGTGACTTATTTATTTGGCATTATTCCATCTATCACTTATAATTTTCGATTTTAAACTATGAAATACAAAACACTTTATATCATCACCGTTTCAATACTCAGCCTTGGTATTTTAAATTCCTGTACTGAGCGCATCGATATTGAACTTGAACAGGAATACACTAGGCTGGCTGTCGAAGGCTATATTACACCTGGTGGATCAACATTTCAATACATACATTTAACCACAACCGCAGGCTATTTTTCAAACGAAGCCCCTCCTCTGGTTAGCGGTGCCACAGTTACCGTTGAAGACGGAACAAATATTTTTCTTTTTGATGAAGACAAAAACTATCCGGGTTATTATTTGGCTCCCTTTAATTTTGAAGGTGCAATCGAAAAAACATATCAGCTAAAAATAGATCTGGCAGAAGAAATTGCCGGCGAAAAACATTTTGAAGCCAGCGAAACCATGCCTTCACTTTCCGCTGATATTGACTCAACACGGGCCGTTTACATCCCGGAACGGGGACGCTGGGCAATCGAATTTTACGGATACGACCCACCCGGACCCAACTTTTACATGTTCAATGGCCTTCGAAATGGCACACTCCTTACCGATACGGTTTGGAAAATGACTGTTACCGACGACAAACTATTTGACGGCAATTACGTTTATGGTGCCTATGTGATGGTTCTGGACAGCAGCGAATTAAAGCCGAGTGATCAATTTACACTGGTTACTTCCAGCATAACAGAAGAGTACTATATTTTTATCATAGAATTACAGACAGAAATCAGCATGAACATTCCTTTATTCAGTGGGCCACCCGCAAATGTAAGCACCAACTTAAACAAAGGGGCGGTTGGCTATTTTGCGGCTTTTTCATCAGATTTTACTGAAACTATTGTGCCGGAGAGATAGGATGTATTAGCAAATAACAAGCGGTCAACGAACAAGTAAATGGATAATTACCCCTCAACAGCCAATTTGTTGTACACCGGATTGGCATACATTTTATAGAAGAGATCTTTAATGTCATTGGTGTCAGCTTCGACGGCTTGATGTGCCAGTTCCAGCCGTTCATCTAATTGGTCTTTGGTTTTCTGATCGTACTGATCGGCAAAGCGATTTGACTGCTCCAATAAATCGTAGGCCAAATAATTGGTGGGCCACAAATAATAATTTTGATAAACCTGCTTGTCGATTATCTGGGCGACTTTTTCAACCAATTCATTTTTGTTTAACGAATCGTCAATATTTTGAATGTCTGCATTTATGGATTTTCCAATAGTAAAATGAATCCTACCCTTGGGGATGGTTACCCCACCGAGGATACTTTTGAAATCCTCGTCTTTATCCTTCACATAGTTTTCACTTTGCGACTGGTATATTTCCCTGACTTTCATCCCACCACAGGGCTCAAGTTCGTAAGAAGCACATACAGGGACAATATTGAGATCCATCAATCCCGATTTCACATCTGCCGTCCGCGAAAGCGATAACATTTTTAAAATACCGACCTCCGTTTGATCAAAGCCATCCTTCGCCCGGCCTTTTCGCTGAGCAATCCAAACCGTCTTATGGCCATCAACCACTACTTTTCGAATATAAGCAGATAGTTTTTGCGAATTGATCAACATTTCCTTTGGTGTGCCTTCCCTGAAAACTGTAATCATCTGGTTGCATTTTCCCAGATCAATAATCAACTGAGAAACCATCAGGTTATTGCCCCAGGTTATTTGGCTGGGTGCCATCCCATGTTGAAACAAAAGCATTCCCAAAATAGAAGAGTCGAGCGTAATATCGCGGTGATTCGCTACAAAAACATGGGGCTCATCTTTCGAAATATTTTCAAAACCCGAAGAAGTAACACCTTCAGCAGTATTGGCAACAATCCCTTCAATGGCGGGCAAAGTCAAAACCTGCTGAAACGCTGATACATCTTTTACTTTCAAAAGATTTTCAAGAATGGATTCGTGGTTTTCGACAGGATACAAATAATTCATCAGGAGTTTAAACTGTGGATCAGCAATAATTCGTGGAATTGCCTGCTGAATTTCTTCATTATTATACGGTCTTATTTTATTAAATCCTGGTTCAGACATGGTTCTTTATTTGAGCAATAAAAGTAAAAATTATTATCAGATAACAAAACAAAAGTAACAAACACTTTTTTTGAAGCCCACTTTTAGGTTTAATACTTTTCGCCCCAGGCTGCAAACGGGTCTTCATCCCTGTTAAATGGCCGCAGATGGAAACTGAATTTGTAAATGGCTGCGGGCAATGTATATTGCCGATGTGGCCTTGCCCCCCACGAATTGTCGCCACCAACTCCCATTTGTTTGAAGTCAATATTCAAAAAAATTTCCTGTTTTGATTTCATATCAATAGTATGTCGATAATTCTTCCGTGTCAATTGGTCCAAATCGTCTGTAGAATAATGCAATGCAGAGAAACTAAAATGTTTGGTGGATTTAAAAAACAATCCTTTGCCATCAGGTTTGGTAATTGCCAGCCACCGTGCATCTGTTTTATAACCATTTTCCTGCGGACGGATATACGGAAAATACTGATCGCTTACTGAACTATTGTAAACATCTACAAATGCTGAGGTGTTTCGGTCGCAGTAATTTTCGTGCGGACCACGACCATAGTATTGCATTTGAGTCATGCTTTTTACAAGGCTTACTTGCATACCGAAACGTGGCAAATTGGGCAAACCTTCTACACCCGGACGAAAGGACATTTCTACAATTATCTCGCCATTACCCATTATTTGGTATTCCAGTTTTAATTCGGAACGGACATCAGGCAAATAGTAGGTCACAAAAAGCCTTGCCACAGAGGTATTGGAAATCTGAATATCGAAATCCTCGATCTGCATGTTTTTCCCTGCATTTCGCCAAACAGCCTGACGCTGGTCCATTCGGTTTCCGAAATCGTTATCGGTTGGCGCTCTCCAAAAATTGGGGGTCATGGCCTGGTCAATATAAGTAGTTCCTTTATAAATATACGAAATGAGCAAGCCGCTGTGCAAATCAAATGCAACTTCAAAATCATCACCCGAAATTACTGCCTTCTCCTTATATTTTGTCACCTTAACATCCGGCAGTTTTGTTATGTTAATACGGTTTTGCGATTTTTTCAAATAAACGGGGAATTGTTCTTTGGCAACTACAAACCCTTGTGGCAAGAAAGGTTTATCGTCTTTCGTTACCAAATAAAAGTTCAGCAAATATTCTTTACCTTCCTCAAATTCATCACGGTTTACCGGCAGTCTGATTTCTTTAGCCTGCTGAGGTAAAATATTCAGGCTGTCTAGTTGACCATTAAAAGCTATTTTTCCATTGGCTACAATTTCCCACTTCAGCAAGTACATATTGAGATTGGTAAAATGGAAATCGTTGATAATTTCAAATTTTGCCTCTTTCATCCCTTTGGGAATAATACGCAACGGTTGGTAAACTTTCTTTACTTCCTCCAATGCAGGATGGGGAGTCCTGTCAGGATTTACAATTCCGTTCAAACAAAAATTGGCATCGCTAGGCGTTTTGTCCGGGCCAAAATCGCCACCATAAACCCAGTAAGGATTTCCAAAATCATCATATTTTACCAATCCCTGATCCACCCAATCCCAAATAAACCCGCCCTGCAGGTGTTTGTATTTGTGAATGACATCCCAATACTCTTGCAAGTTTCCAGTACTATTTCCCATCGAATGGGCATATTCACACATGATTAACGGACGGGTTTGCTCCTGCTTTCCATAGTTCTCGATGTACTGAATACCCGGGTACATGGGCGAAAAAATATCCACATGCGGGCGTTTCAAAGCACGTTCGTAATGCACCGGTCGGGAAGGGTCGCGTTGGTGAATCCAATCTGAAGCCGCCTCGAAATTTACCCCGTCACCGGCTTCGTTTCCCATCGACCAAACAATAACAGAAGGATGGTTTTTATCGCGCTCAAGCATTCTTTCGATACGTTCGAGATGTGCTTTTTTCCAATCGGGATTGTTACCCAATGTCCTGTCGGGATGGTATCCCATTCCATGCGATTCGATATTTGCTTCGTCGAAAACGTAAAGTCCGTACACATCACAAAGCGCATACCAGTAGGGATCGCTTGGATAATGACTGGTGCGCACCGCGTTGATGTTGTTCTGTTTCATCAGTTCCACATCTTTCAACATGGATTCCCGTGAAATAACATGACCCATCTTTTCATCGTGTTCGTGGCGGTTTACACCTTTTATCAGGACGGGAACTCCATTCACCAATAACTGTCCTTCTTTGATTTCAACTTTCCGGAAACCAATTTTATTGCTCACAAACTCCGACGATTTGTCTTTCGCGTCTTTTAATTCCAACACCAATTTATAAAGGTTTGGTGTTTCAGCAGTCCATTTGGCCGGGTCTTCTACTGACATTTCCATTTTGGTCAAAGTAGGTTCACCTTTTTGGATTTCAAATTCCTGGGTAGTTTGCTTCACCAAATTTCCTTCAGGATCAAATAGTTTCGCATCCAAAGAAAACTGTTTCCCTGTCTTCTTGGTGGAAAAATCTTTCACAAGCACATCTATTTGTAGTTTCCCGTTTATATATTCGGAGTCCAGTTCCGGTTTTGCAAAAAAATCAACGATACTCACTTTGGGAGTTGCCCACAAAAACACATCCCGCTCAATACCACTGATGCGCCAGAAGTCCTGGCATTCAAGATAAGAACCATCCGACCAGCGAAAAACCTGAACTGCCAATTTATTCTCCCCTTTCTGCAAATAAGAAGTAATATTAAATTCGGCAGGGAGTTTACTGCCCTGACTGTAGCCCACTTTTTGCCCGTTTATCCAAAGGTAAAAAGCCGATTTCACCGCAGCAAAATGTAAAATAATTTCATGCCCTTTCCAATTGTCAGGAATACTAAAACGCTTGATGTAGCTACCCACCGGATTGTAATTGTGCGGAACTTTTGGTGGCTGCGGATCTGTCGTCCATTCATAAGGTTGGTTCACATAAATAGGAATGCCGTAACCCAATAGTTCCCAGTTATAAGGAACAGGAATTTCCCGCCATTTGGAAGCATCAAAATCGGGCTGATAAAAATTTTCAGGCTGCTGCGACAGGTTTTCCGTCCAGTTAAACTTCCAGTTTCCGTTCAGCGATTTATAGAAGGTTGATGTATGCCGCTCTCCTACTAAAGCTTGCTCAAGGTTTTGATAAGGTTGAAATGTGACATGAGGTGGAAGCTTATTAATTCCAACCACAGAAGGGTTTTCCCAATCAGGTTGGGAACAAAGGGTTAAACCCAGAAAAAATAGAATAAGCGTGGAGAATAGAGAAATAGTTTTCATGTATTTATACTTTTAGATACTATTTCTGGTGAATCTGATACTGAGGCCCTTGATTAATTTGCTTATCACCAGATTCTAAATTTACACCTTCATTGTCTCTCAAATTGATTTTCATACTTTTTATAAACTGAAAATACTGAGACCTTAAGCCTGAAAGTTCTTTGGTATTATCATAATAAATATCATCAATAGAAAAATCAGCAACTTTTAAACGAATAAACTTCTGCCTATTCACTCTGCCATCCATTTGCTGGATAGAAATCCGCAAGGCCCGCCCTTCCTGACTGTCAGGATCAATATCCCTCAACTCCTCCTTCATTTCAGAAAAGTCATACGCACTTCTCGAGATTTCCCGGTCCATTAATTCAAGCACATCCAATTTGTGTTTGTCAAATACACTTAGGTTTCCACTTAGTACATCTTGTTCAATTACTTTGGATTTTTGCTCCAGTAAGTAAATATCCCTTTGCCTATTTGATTCGGAATTGCTTTGATCTGTCCCTTTTTTAGAAGCACTTGTTCCGGAAATTAAAAACTGCCCCTGGGCACACAAAACAAAAAAGAACAAAGTACTAAGGATGACTATTTTTTTATATCCGCACATCATATTATATTTGTTTAGGATTCATTTTCGGATTACAAATTTAGAACTTTGTTTAGAATATCAACAGCCTTACTTTCGCCAATAAAAATTTCTTCGAGCAGCTTTAGCTGGGTTCGACATCTCACAAGGTTATGTTCGGGATATGCCGTTTTATAGTAAATATTTCCATTGAAATAATCGGATAAAAAACGCAGTGCCTGCTCGTAAATAATGGCTTTTGCACCAAGTAACAGGTTTTGCTTTTCGGTAGCTGTCAACTCATTTTTAAGAACACCAAGATAGCCATTTGTTAATGCTTCAAAATGCGACAAGCGGAAAATAGTTTTTTCAATATCCGGTTCATCTTCAGCAGCCGGACTTGTAAAAGTACGTACCATATCGCCAAAATCAAACAGAACACTTCCCTGCATTACGGTATCAAGATCAATAACATAAGCTTGGCTCTCATGAAAAATAATATTGTTCAATTTGGTGTCGTAATGTGAGAGACGCAGAGGGAGTTTTCCTGTATTCAGTAAATGGGTGATTGCTATTCCAACACTCTTAAATTTTTCTACCTGGCCGATCTCTGGAGCAGCATTATCCAATAGATTTTTTGGTGCATTATTCAAAGCCTCCTCAAACTGCTTCATCCTGTTTTCGAGGTGGTGAAATTGGGGGATAGTATCCTGAAACTGTTCGACATCAAGTGTATTGAGGAATACTTGAAATTTGCCATAAGCTTCAGCAGCAGCAAAAGAAATAGCTGTATCTGTAGTAATATCATAGGATTTGCTTTCTGGTAAAAATTCAACTTTCCGCCATGCGGCACCATCTTTATCGATAAAATGATAATCACCAATCTCAATTGTTAGTATTCTTGGGGTTAACGAAATGCCCATCTCCCTCTGATAAGCCTCAACAAACTTGTTAAGAATTTTATAATTGTGTACGAGGGCTGCGATATCAAAAACATTTTGGTTGACTTTTTGAAAAATAAAAGCTTCCCCAGTTGTTTTTACCAAATAGGTGTCATTTATATGTCCATTACCAAATGGCTTTACATCGCTAATCTCCGATGCGTTAAAAAATTGCACAAAACTCTTCTCAAAATCAACACCTGTCATTTTTCTTTTTTTTCTAGCCGGACAAACCTAATAAACTTTTTTCGAATTCATAAACAAACTCTAATTACTTTTGCTGCCTGATTGATAGAAAATGAGCAACAAATTTGTAACACATCCTGGTTTTATTAAAAGTATTTCGAACAGTACTGCTGAAGTTGCAATTATTGCCAAATCGGGATGCGCCTCATGCGAAATAAGCGGGTCATGCTCAGTAAGCGATACGCAGGAAAAAATTATTGATGTTAGTCTTCCCGATAATCACGAGACCTACAAGATCGGGCAGTCCGTAATGATTAAGATGAAGCAATCTAGTGGCGTTTGGGCTATTTTGTTTGGCTATGTTTTCCCCTTCCTTGTAATTGTAGCCACTTTAATTTTGCTAAGCGCATTGAACTTCGACCAGGGATTGGCAGGTATATTGTCTCTGGCAACACTCATCCCCTATTATTTTGTGATGTATCTTTCAAGGGATTTCTTCAAGAAAAACTTTGACCACAGTATTGTTTAGTGGTTGAGGAAAAGAATAATTCTCCCATCTTTTTTCTAAAAAGATGTTTTGTCTTCACAATAATTATCTCCTTATTTTAATTTAGAGTCTTTCTAAAATTAATTACTGAACGTCTAAAAACCAATACGTTCCGCAATAAGATATTTCAACACTTCTGGCCAGATTAACGCATTAGTCACAATATCAGACGCTTAAAAGAAATTGGGCTTGCTGTTTAGTTTTTCACAGTATCTTGATTTCTTTTATTTTTGTGAATTGCTGACAAAGCAGCATTTCATGTTGTTCTATTAAAATAATTAGGTGTGGATAATGTAATAATCATAGCAGTTGCGGCTCTCGGAGGGCTTGGTTTAATTGCTGCCGTCATTTTATACTTTATTGCCAAAAAATTTAAGGTTTACGAAGACCCGAAAATCGACGAAGTAGAAGAAGCTCTGCCAGCAGCAAACTGCGGAGGCTGTGGTTTTCCGGGCTGCAGGGCTTTTGCTGAAGCAACCACCACCTCGGCCAAGAAAAACAAAAATCTTGAAGGCCTGAACTGCCCCGTTGGTGGCAACGATGTTATGCAAACGGTGGGCAGTATTCTGGGTTTGGAAGTAGAAGCCGCTGACCCGTTAATTGCCGTTATCAGATGTAACGGAACATTTAAGAATACACCGGCCAAAGTAAAATACGAAGGAGCTACTTCATGCGCCTTTGCTCATGCTTTGTATGGTGGAGAAGGTGGCTGTCAGTTTGGCTGTCTGGGACTTGGTGATTGTGTTGATGCTTGTGATTTTGATGCCATCCACATGGATCCGGAAACAGGGCTTCCCGTTGTAAATGACAAATGTACTGCTTGTGGTGCCTGCGTTATTGCTTGCCCAAGGGATATTATTGAGTTGCGAAAAAAAGGACCGAAAGACAAGAAAATATTTGTGTCCTGCGTTAACAAAGAAAAAGGCGGTCCTGCCAAAAAGAATTGTGCAGTAGCTTGTATTGGTTGTGGAAAATGCGATAAAGTGTGTAAATTCGATGCCATCACCATAAATAGTTTCCTTGCTTATATTGATTTTGAGAAATGTACACTTTGCAGGAAATGTGTGGAAGTCTGTCCTACCGAGGCCATTTGGGAAGTAAATTTTAAACCAAGAAAGCCAAAGCCTGTAGTCGAAAAAGTGATTCCCAAACCAGTTGTTGAAAAAACGACTGTGATAGAAAAAGTGGAAGCCAGCCCGGCTCCAGATAAAGAAACCAAAGAATAATTCCGGAAAGATGGGAATACTAAAAACATTTGTATTAGGGGGTGTTCATCCGGAAGAGAATAAATTGTCTTCCAATGCTCCAATTGAAAAATTAGCCATACCAAAACAGGCCATTGTCCCCCTGGGGCAAAACCTGGGTGCGCCTTCAAAACCACTGGTTAAGCGTGGCGATGAAGTTAAAGTAGGACAATTGCTGGCAGAAGCCGGTGGTTTTATTTCAACAAATATTCATTCTCCCGTTTCCGGGAAGGTATTGAAAATCGACAACGTAATTGATGGCACAGGTTACAAAAGACCGGGCATCGTCATTAATGTGGAAGGCGATGAATGGATAGACGAGATCGACCGTACAGAAGACTTGAAAACAGAAATTAAACTAGACGGTAAAGCAATTATCGAGAAAATAAAAACTGCTGGCTTGGTAGGCATGGGTGGAGCTACTTTTCCAACTTATGTTAAATTGATGCCCCCGCCGGGGAAAACAGCGGAATACCTGATAATTAATGGTGTTGAATGTGAGCCTTACCTGACCTCCGACCATCGGCTGATGCTTGAAAAAGGACCGGAAATTTTGGTTGGCACCCAGATTTTAATGAAGGCACTGAATGTAAAAAAAGCGATTATCGGTATCGAGAACAACAAGCCTGATGCAATCAAACACATGCAGGAACTCGTAAAATCCTTTGAGGGTATTACAGTTCAGGCATTGAAAGTGCAATACCCGCAGGGTGGCGAAAAGCAATTGATTAAAGCCACAGTTAACCGCGAAGTTCCCTCTGCCAAATTGCCTATCGAAGTGGGTTGCGTGGTACAAAATGTCGGTACGGCTTTTTCCGTTTACGAAGCCGTTCAAAAAAACAAACCGCTTATTGACAGGGTAGTTACCGTTACCGGGAAGGCCGTTAAAAAGCCATCTAATTTCCTGGTTCGTATCGGAACACCTATTCAGCAACTTATTGATGCAGCCGAAGGTTTGCCTGAAAATACAGGAAAAATAATCGGCGGTGGCCCCATGATGGGCAAAGCACTTACAACCACAGACGTTCCTGTAGTAAAAGGCTCTTCGGGTATTTTACTCATGAAAAAAGAAGAGTCGCAGCGCAAAGTGGAGAGTCCCTGCATACGTTGCTCGAAATGTACCTATGTTTGTCCGATGGGGCTGGAGCCCTTCCTGCTTTCAAAAGCATCAAAACTGGGGAAATACGAAATAGCCGAGACCGAAAAAATCATGGATTGCATCGAATGCGGTTCGTGCCAATACACTTGCCCTGCAAGCATTCCATTGTTAGATTACCTGCGACTTGGAAAAAACAAGGTAGGTGCAATAATGAGAAACCGGGGTAGAAATTAAGCTTTTGTTGATAATCAAATTCAACCAAAAACCAAGAACTGAAATTTGAAATTATGAATATGTTTACGGTATCAGGATCACCACACGTTCACGGAGATGATTCAACCAAAAAAATAATGTATGGCGTGGTCATCGCAATGGTTCCGGCTATGTTAGTTTCCATTTATTTTTTCGGATTCGGGGCCATTCGTGTACTCATGCTAAGCATTGTAGCTTGTTTATTTTTTGAATGGCTGATTCAAAAATACCTGATCAAAGGTGCAGTAACAATTACTGACGGATCAGCATTGGTAACCGGCATACTACTGGCTTTCAACCTACCCTCAAACCTACCGGGATGGATGATTATTATTGGCGCCCTGGTAGCCATTGGTATGGCGAAAATGTCTTTTGGCGGATTGGGGAAAAATGTTTTCAATCCCGCACTTGTTGCCAGGGTTTTCCTCCTTATTTCCTTTCCTGTCCAAATGACATCCTGGCCAAAACCATCTCCTATTACAGAAGGTTTTATCGATACAGTTACCGGCCCAACACCATTGGGTATTGTAAAAGAAGGACTGACCGCAGAAACCCCAAAAACAATGTCTGAACTTTCATCCGAAATACCATCTGCTATGCAAAGCTTAACCGGAGAAATGGGTGGCTCTTTAGGAGAAGTATCAGCTATTGCATTAATACTTGGCGGTTTGTATATGCTCTACAAAAAAATTATCAGTTGGGAAATCCCTGTTTCCATGCTGCTTACAGTTGCTGTTTTTTCAGGTATTTTCTGGGGAATAAATCCTGAACAATATGCCGATCCTGTTTTCCATATGTTGACAGGAGGAATGTTATTGGGGGCAATATTTATGGCTACCGATATGGTGACTTCACCCATGACAAAAGGCGGACAATTGATTTTTGGATTTGGCGTTGGCCTATTAACCATCCTGATCAGGATGTGGGGTGCTTATCCAGAAGGTGTTTCGTTCGCCATTCTGTTGATGAACGCTACCGTTCCACTTATTAACCGTGGATTTAAACCCAAACGTTTTGGTGTAAACACGGGTGTTGAAATTGCTAAATAAAAAATAACAAGGAAAAAAATAAAGACATGGCCAGTAAACGAGAATCGAATTTTATCAATATGGTGCTTACCTTATTCCTTGTAGCAGCCATAGCAGCTTTGGCTTTGGGAGGGGTTTACACAATCACCAAGGAGCCCATTGCCATTGCCAAACAAAAAAAACTGGAAGCCGCAATTAAAGCCGTCTTGCCTGAGTTTGACACCATTCAAACTGTAAAAGTGAAGGATGTTGGAGGTGATGATTCACTGACTTTTTATTATGCATCGAAAGAAAACAAATTGGTTGGTGCTGCCATTAAAACTTTTACGATGAAAGGCTTCAGTGGACGAATTGAATTAATGGTCGGTATTTTGGAAGATGGAACTATCAACAATACAGCCGTTCTTTCTCACAAAGAAACACCTGGGCTTGGTGATAAAATGGACATTAAAAAATCGAACTTCCCCACCCAGTTTGTTGGGAAAAATCCGGAATCGTTTAAATTGAAAGTCACCAAAGATGGTGGCGATGTGGATGCCATTACTGCCGCAACAATTAGCTCACGTGCATTTTGTGATGCAGTTAAAAGAGCGAGTGATACATATAAAGGAGAAAAGAAATAATATTGAATATTCAATTAGCCCGGTCAGCCTGAGCGAAGTCGAAGGTAGTTCAGGGATAAAAAAATACACCATGAACCAAATACAAAATTTCACAAAAGGTTTTATCAAAGAAAATCCGGTATTCATTTTATTACTGGGATTGTGTCCCACGTTGGGTGTAACAACCTCAGCTGTTAACGGACTGGGAATGGGATTAGCCACCACTTTTGTTTTGGTGATGTCGAACCTCGTTGTTTCGGTTGTGCGAAAAGCCATTCCAGACAAAGTTAGGATTCCGGCTTTTATTGTCATTATCGCCTCCTTTGTAACAATTGTAGAATTGGTAATGCAAGCCTACACTCCTGATTTGTTCGAAGCACTCGGTTTGTTTATTCCCCTGATTGTTGTGAACTGTATTGTGTTGGGCAGGGCCGAAGCATTTGCTTCGAAAAATACACCATGGTCGTCCATAGTTGATGGAATGGGCATGGGTTTGGGGTTTGCCTTCGCACTAACACTATTGGGTGGAGCAAGGGAATTATTGGGAAGTGGTGCCATTTTCGGAATCAAGCTTATTGAAGCAGATTTAATGCTTGTGTTTGTACTGGCTCCCGGGGCATTTATTGTATTGGGTTACCTTATCGCATTAATTAATAAACTGAATAAAGCCTAGTAAAAGGAAAAGCTATGGAATATTTTGTAATAATAATCGGTTCAATTTTCGTTAGCAATATTGTATTGACGCAGTTCCTGGGGATTTGTCCTTTTGTTGGCGTTTCGGGAAAGCTTTCCACATCAGTCGGAATGGGTGGTGCTGTTCTGTTTGTCTTGACACTGGCCACCATGGTCACCTGGATCATCCAATATTACGTATTGAACCCGCTCGGACTTGGTTTTATGCAGACCATTGTTTTTATCCTGATCATTGCATCGCTGGTTCAAATGGTTGAAATTATTCTGAAAAAAGTAAGCCCTGCCTTGTTTCAGGCATTGGGTGTTTTTCTTCCATTAATCACTACCAACTGTGCTGTACTCGGTGTTGCCATTCTCACCATTCAAAAAGATTTTAACCTCATCGAAGGTGTTGTTTATGCCATTGCCAATGCTATTGGATTTACGCTAGCTCTGGTACTTTTTGCCGGTATTCGCGAGCACCTCGACTTGATGGAAGTCCCAAAAGCCATGCGTGGCGTACCCATTGCGCTTGTAGTAGCCGGCATTCTTGCCCTTGCATTTATGGGATTTACAGGATTGGTTTAATAAGGCATTTTCTGTAGAGACGCGATGCATCGCGTCTCTACAGAAAATTCATCGCATCATTATCCGCCCTTTTTTCCCTATTTTTGCCTTAAAGAATAAAAGTGAGCAATAATCCAATCATTCATCTACAAGGTATTTCCGTCTTTCAAAAAAACAAATTGGTTTTGGCCAATGTTAACTTGACCATTGAGCAGGGAGATTTTGTTTATTTAATTGGGAAAACAGGAAGTGGAAAATCGAGCTTGCTGAAATTGATTTATGCAGATTTACCGCTCGAAACTGGTTTAGGAAATGCTTGTGGCTTTGATTTAAAAAACATCAAAAGAAAAGAGATTCCCTTTTTGCGCAGAAAGTTGGGGATTGTTTTTCAAGATTTCCAATTATTGGCCGACCGTTCAGTTAAAGAAAACATGAATTTCGTACTCAAGGCTACCGGATGGAAAGACAAAACAGAAATAAGTAAACGGATTTTGACAGTGCTCGATGCAGTAGGACTGGTGTCGAAATTGAATGAAATGCCGCATCGCCTTTCTGGTGGAGAACAACAAAAAATTGTCATTGCCCGCGCATTACTCAATCAACCAGAGGTTATTCTGGCCGATGAGCCTACCGGCAATCTTGATCCCGAAGCTTCAAACGAAATTGTTAAATTACTGTTGCGCATCAGTGAATCGGGGAAAACAGTCATCATGGCAACACATAACTACAATTTAATCCATAAATTTCCGGGGCAGGTTGTAAAATGTGAGGAAGGAAGTATTACACAATCAACAAACAAGCTTGATTAGGTGCTCCACATTGTGACCATTGTTGTAAACAGTTCCGAGTTTTTCTTTCCGCTCTTCAATTTTATCAGCAGAAAAATCCTGCTTAAACAAAGTTTTTATTTTTCGTTTCATGCTCCCCCGATCGTTTGCAATTACACATAAGTCATCAAGGTCGCTGCCACTCAGCATCTTATCATTTACCAAACAAAAACGCCCATTGTATAAGGTGTTAAGCAGTTTTAATTTAAGACCAGTTTTTTGTGCAGTTACCGAAACATTAATGTGGGCATTTTTTATCAACTCGTTGAGGGTTTCGTCATCAGGATTAGGAATTAACTCAATGTTTTTGCCGTTGTTAAAGAGGTTGGATAAATGAGTTGGAGGATTTAATCCTGCAATTTTTAATGGAATATTCAAATCATTAAAAACTTCATTTATCAGAAATTTTGCAGCATTTGAATTTTCAGGAACAGACAGATTCCCATGGTACAAAACATATTCACCCTTCCCAATTTTACTTTCAACTTTTTTGAAAGGATGAAATGCCGGCACAAATTCAACCCGCTTAAAATGCGATGAAAAATAATCTTCATCATTTTTTGAAATGGAAAGCAGCATGTCCGATTTGCTCAGAATTTTTTCGTAGCGCTTTAGTTTGGCTGATTCGTTATAGAAATAATACTTTTTAAACAAATCATTCTCAACCTTTGCCAGATTCTGATAATACTCGTGTTCAATATTATGCGTCCGCACAATCCGCTTTCTGTTTTTCAACCTTGGCTCATCAAGTAAACCACAAGTGTGCAGGCCCTCGAGTAAAATAGGGTAATTATCCTTTAGTAAGGTTTTGATAAGTACTTCTGAAGATCGGGAACTGACAATATAAGGTATGCTCTTAAAAAGCTGCTTTTTAGAAATATCGCGCTTATAATAATGTACGGCATAAAACAATTTTTCTAATTCATCTGAATGTTCCCTGTTGTATTCAAAACAATGCAAATGAACATTCACACCTTTTTTCGCCAAAGCTTTGGCTTTATAAAAAACGTCAATTACACCACCATAATTGGCCGGAAACGGAATGTCGAAAGATACAATATGTAAGTGTTGATCAGGCATATTTACGATAAACGCTTTGCAGCACTTTTTCTTCGTTTTCCCAATTCAATTGGGAGGCGGCAAAAGTACAGTTTTTTTTCCACTCTTCGATTAGCGATTGGTTACTAAGTATTTCACTAATTTTTTGCGCAATGTGTTTGGGATTGTGGTCAGCAATAAAGCCACCAATATTATAAGTAGTAACTATTTTTTCTATTTCAGGAAGTTTCGAGGCGAGAACAGGAGTGCCAGCCTGAATATAATCGAAAAGTTTATTGGGCAGGCTAAAGCGATAATTCAGGTTAGTATCTTTATCAAGTGTAAGTCCCAGATCGGCAAGGGCAGTAAATTGCATTAGCTTATCATAAGTCTGGCGTTTTTTGAAAATCACTTTTTCCCCAAGCAATTTTTCACTGACAATTTCTTTTAGCTTGTCAATTACATCACCACCTCCAACAATCAGTAATACAGCACCATCAATGTATTGCATGGCTTCAACCATTTCTTCTGCACCACGATGAATGTTGATGCCAGAACCTTGCATGATGAGAATTTTTTTTGATTCAGGAATATCCAGCGTTTGCCGGCTTGCCGGTTTTAATTTACCGGATCGCTTAAGCGGAACATTACGTACTACTTTCAGTCTGATTCCATATTCTTTCTCATAAAGATCAGCAATGGAATCGTTTACCGTAATTACATCTGTCAGCTTTGGGAAGATATTTCTTTCAATGGTTTTCCAGATTTTTTGTGTCCTTTTTCGGTTGACTAATTCAGGTACCTCTGTAAAATATTCATGGCTGTCGTAGACCAAACCTGTACGTCTAATTTTTGAAATTAAATAGTTGGGTAAAAGCGTATCCAGATCATTGGCAACAAGCAAGTCTGCTTTGTGAAACAACAGGAAAAAGAAGAGTCGCAGATTAAATTCTGCATAAAAAAATGCCCCTTTTGTAAATACCAATTTCATACGATGAATACGGTAAGGTCTGTCATCCATTGGTAAACTATTCGGTAGTATTCTTCCTACCAACAAAATTTCAAACCCCATCTTGGCAAGACTTTGACAAACCTTACTTACTCGCTGGTCGGTAACCAGGTCGTTAATGACAGATACAATGACTTTTTTTTGCAATTGATAAAAAATTGTAAAATGAAGCGGCTTTTTAGAACAACAGCAGCAGGGAGAAAATATTGCCCGGTTTTTATATCTTTGGTTCATAATGTTAATAAAAAAAGACTTCTGTTTAAAACCTTTCAATACATTTGGGATTGAAGTGGAAACCAGGCAAGCAGCCATGATTACTTCTTTGAATGATTTGCATGAATTGTTTGAAGATGGACACTTGAAAAACCAGCAAATTCTTGTCCTTGGCGAAGGCAGCAATATATTGTTTACCGATCATTTTGAAGGGATCGTTCTTCTTAACCAAATGCGCGGTAAAAAAGTGATACGCGAAACAGAACAGCATATTATCTTGCAGGTTAGTGGAGGTGAATTTTGGTCTTCATTGGTTGACTTTACAGTTGAAAACAGCTGGTACGGATTAGAAAACCTAAGCCTTATACCAGGCACTGTTGGCGCTGCTCCTGTACAAAATATTGGCGCCTATGGGATTGAGCTAAAAGATGTGATGAAAAGCCTGGAAGCATTTGAACTGGCAACTGGAAGAGTCGTTCACTTCGACAACAAAGCATGTGAATTTGCATACCGTAACAGCATATTTAAACAGCAACATAAGGGAAAGTACTTTATATTAAACGTCACTTTTCAATTGAACAAAGCCCCAAACTTTCATTTGGAATACGGACCATTAAAAGAAGCTTTTGCAAATGTTGATCCTTCGAAAATAGACCTTAAACAAGTCAGTGAATTGATCAAAACGATTCGGCGTTCTAAACTTCCTGAACCGGAAGAATTGAAAAATGCAGGTAGTTTTTTTAAAAACCCTGTTGTTAATATTTCAAAGCTTGAATTGCTAAGGAAACAATTTACCGACATGCCCGTCTATAAATTATCTGATAAAAAATTCAAACTTGCTGCGGGTTGGCTGGTCGAACAATGCGGATGGAAAGGAAAACGCATTGGCGATGCAGGCGTTTATGAAAAGCAATCGCTGGTATTGGTTAATTTCGGAAATGCAAGTGGCAAAGAAATGCTGGCACTTGCAATTTCTATTCAAAAAAGTGTAAAAAAGAAGTTTGGGATTGACTTGGATATGGAAGTTAATGTGGTATAGGAAAGTGCTATTGGGGGAATAAGGGTGTAAGGGAAATAAGGGGAATAAGGCTTGTCTACCCATCCCATTTTTATGTCAACCTATTTCAGGACAAGACACTCTATTCCCTTTTACCCTATCTCCCTATCTCCCTATCTCCCTATCTCCCTATTTCCCTATCTCCCTATTTCCCTATCTCCCTATTTCCCTATTTCCCTATTTCCCTATTTCCCTATTTCCCTACTCCCCTATTACCCTATTACCCTAATTATCTTCCACCTCTTTTTCCTATCCCTCTTTTCTTAAATTTGCAGTAACAATTGTATTTCTTTTGATAAACAAATATTTTAAAATAAGTTTTCTGCTCATGCTGCTTATCAGCATTTTTAGTGGCTGTGCGGTAAAGAAATATTTGAAGGATGATGAAATCCTGATCAATAAATATAAGATTACACTCAGCGAGAAAACACCGGATATTGACAACTCAGTTCTCCGCACTTTCTTGAAACCTGTTCCCAACAAAAAGGTTTTCGGTATCCGGACCCAATTGGGAATTTATTTCAAGCACCATGATGGGGAGAAGAAATTCAATAAATGGATGACCAAACATTTTAGCGAACCTCCTGTTTTTTATACTGTTGAAGATGCCGAAAAAGTTAACCATCGTTTAAAACAATACTTAAACAATATTGGTTTTTTTAATTCTGAGGTTCAACACACAACAGATTTTGGCAATAAAATTGTTAAACTACATTACGAAATCACACCGGCAACCCCTTATCGAATTTCGAAAATAACTTATGAAATTCCTGACAGCTTACTAAAGAGTTTTGTTTTCAACGAATTGGACAAGAGCCTATTGAAAACAGGTGACATTTACAATGCCTACACTTTTGATGACGAGCGCGACCGCATTACTGCCGAACTTCGTGATGTTGGTTATTACTATTTCAACCGGAACTATATTCAGTACGTTGTTGACAGCAGTTTTAATGCACACAAGATGACTGTTGTTATAAAAATAAACAACATTAAAACTGTTAATGCTTCTGATCCTGAAGAACACAGCGAAAAAAACCATAGTCGTTATTTTATTAACAGGGTAGATATTCTCGAGAACTTTAAGCCAAACTTAGATTTTGATTACGACACTTTAATACACAGCATCCGCTTTTGGCCTGATACGACCAATTATACTTATTCGTTTTTATACCGCAACAAAATGAAGATAAAAGCCAAGGCTTTCAATTCAAGTGTTAAAATAAAACCCGGAGAACCTTATTCTGCTTCAGATTTACAAAATACTTACCGACGTCTTTTTAATTATCGGATCATCCGTACGGCAACAGTCAGCTTCGATACAACGAATGCAGGAAACAGTCCGGATTCTGAAAAAAAATATTTGAATTCGCGCATCCAAATTCAGCATGCTGACCTCAATACATTTAGTGCCGAAATGGAAGGCACTAACTCAAGTGGCGACTTAGGTATACGGGGAAATTTGATTTGGCTCAATAAAAACATTTTCGGAAGGGCAGATGTGCTGCGTATTCGTCTGAAGGGAGGTTTTGAGGCACAAACCATCAGTGATATTGAGGGAGGGAACACAAGTACAGGTATCTTCAATACTTTTGAAGCGGGCTTTGATGGCACACTTTTTTTTCCACGTTTTCTTTCACCAATCAGATTAGAGCGCTTCAACCAAAGATATGCTCCACAAACCAATCTTTCTTTTGGTTATAGTTTTCAAAACAGACCCTATTATTCCAGGAATATTTTTAACATTGACATTGGTTATACATGGAATCAGAACCTGCGCATTAAACACATTCTTACCCCACTTAACCTAAATTATGTAAATGTAAATCGGACACCAGAATTTGATTCGATTCTGGAACAGGAAAAAAACAGAAGATTGGTTGAGCAGTACTCCGACCACATGGTTTTTGGGCTGAAATACAGCATTATTTTTAACAACCAGAACTTAACAGCCAAGAGGAATTTTGACTACTTGAGGGTCAATTTTGAGTCTTCCGGTAATCTTTTATATGGCTTGGATAACTTGTTCAATTCAAATAAATCAGACGAAGGCTTCTACCAATTTTTAGGCGTCCGTTATGCCCAGTTTCTAAGGATGAATTTTGATTATCGTCACTACTATTATCTGAGAGAAAGATCAAGCAGTATAGTGTTCAGGATTATAATGGGAGTCGCCATCCCTTACGGAAACTCAAACGAAATACCCTACGAAAAAGGCTATTATGGTGGCGGTGCCAACGATATGCGAGGATGGGAATACCGGATGCTTGGACCGGGTGCATATTCTGGCAGAACTGATTACGAGCGGATTGGTGATATTCAAATGGAAGGAAATGTAGAATATCGTTTTACGATTTACAAATTCTTTAAAGGGGCACTATTTGCTGATGTTGGTAATATCTGGACTTACAACAACGACACCATTACTTTTATTGGCGGACAATTTAATTTTGACACGTTTTATCAACAATTGGCAGTTGATGCCGGCCTTGGTTTTCGATTCGATTTCCAATTTTTTATCTTTAGAATAGATGCAGCTATTCCGCTAAGAGACCCGGCTTTAGAGGGAGAAAAGTGGCGATTTGATTACCTGAAGTTTTCCGATTTCAGGTTGAATTTTGGGATAGGATACCCTTTCTAAATAAGTTCAAAATACAAAATACAAAACTCAACATTCAAAGCTTAAAATTGTTAATCTGTAACTTAAAGAATCAAAAATGATACATCAAAAGGCGGTTCAGAAAGCGCTTTTAAATCATTTTAATTACCTACCTACCAAAGACCAGGACAAGGCTATCAGTCACCTTTCCGCCTTTGAGTTGAGTAAAAAACCTTCCCCTGTATATATTCTAAAAGGTTATGCCGGAACGGGGAAAACCAGTCTAATCAGTGCTTACGTCAGTTTTCTTGCTGATTCAAAAAAGCAATTTGTTTTACTTGCACCAACGGGAAGGGCAGCCAAAGTGCTGGCGCAATATACCGGCTTTCAGGCCAGCACTATTCACCGGCGTATTTACCAAATCTTTAACACAAAAGAAGGGGCACACCGCATGCTGCTTGCACCCAATCAATCTAAAAATACAGTCTTTATTATTGATGAGGCTTCCATGATAAATGATGAAAGTCGACAGAATGAAAGCTTTTTCTCGACAAGAAGTCTCCTCGACGATTTAATGGCCTATGTATTTTCAAGTTCAAATAACAAAATGGTTTTGGTGGGCGACACAGCACAACTTCCGCCAGTCGGATTGCAACTGAGTCCTGCCCTTGAAATTGACTACATCCACAGTGCTTTTTCTGTAACGGCTTATGATTTTGAAATGAGAGAGGTGATGCGGCAATCAGAAGATTCGGGCATTCTTTTTTCGGCTACCCGTTTGCGGGAGAAAATTACAATGCAGAACAGTGCCCCCCCGTTTTTTGAAACTTCCCGTTTTAAGTCAGATATTGTCCGTATAAATGATGGCTACGAATTTGAAGAACTATTGCAGCAAACTTTTATGAACAGCGATGCAGAAGATGCCGTTTTGGTTTGCCGTTCCAATAAGCGGGCTAATTTGTTTAACCAGCAAATAAGGGAGCATATTTTACAACGCGAATCGATGCTGGAAGGAGGCGATGCATTGATGGTTGTTAAGAATAATTACTATTGGCTTGATGCGGATTCAAAAGCAGGTTTTATTGCCAATGGTGATTTACTGAGTGTGTTAAGGGTTCTGAAAACCGAGGAAATGTACGGTTTCCATTTCGCTGATGTTGACATCCGATTGCTCGATTATCCGGAAGAGAAGGCACTTAGTGTGAAACTACTTCTCGATACACTTACAGCCGATGGTCCTGGATTATCGCGGGAAAACAGCAATGAGTTGTTTGCCCGCATTGAAGAAGATTATTTTGATATTCCTTCAAAATCGGGCCGGATGAACAAAATGAAAAAGAACCCTTATTTAAATGCACTGCATGTAAAATTCGGCTATGCACTCACCTGCCACAAAACACAGGGTGGCCAATGGCCAATTGTAATTGTTGACCAGGGCTACCTAAACGACGAAATGGTCAACACCGAATACCTGCGCTGGCTTTATACCGCACTCACCCGTTCAACTAAAAAGTTATACCTGATTAACTTTAATGACTCCTTTTTTGAGGAGTGAAGGTTGTCTTTTGGGGTGTATTGAATTGTTAAAGACAGATTGTCGAATTCAAGAAAAATAGCTATTTTTACTTATTGATAAATTGAGTAAAAGTGCTTGCCATAAAAAATTAAAGAATCCACCCTCAAAGAAGGTGGACTTGAATTGCACCCATAGGGCGCTTCATCGAAATACGACTGGAAGGATGGAAGAAAAAAGGAAGGAAGGATGGTTGATTTAGTGACTTCTTCCACCCTTCCATCCTTCCAGTTAAGAAATAATATGTATAACAAAAAGAACATAACCACCATCAAAGAAGGTGGATTTCAAATGAACATTAAAAACCTACGAACAATGAAAACCCTAATCACTTTAGCAGTCATTATTTTCACAATTAATTTAAGCCTGGCGCAAGAAACCCGCTACCAAACCAACAAAGCCGCTTTAAAAATTAATGCGTTTAAAAATGGTGAGAATTACCAGTGGGAAAACAAAAATATTACGACTTTTCTGGATTATCGGAATGGTGATTTTACCACACGTTTAAAAAACACTGACTTTATCTCAACAATCCACCCTGAGTTTCATGAGCAAACTGCCGGAGAAGAAAAATTTGAATATGTTTTCAAAGGGATTTTACCTATCCGTGAAATCATTAACCAGAAAAGTATTAATCAGACTTATCCGGTCGAACTTCAATTAATTTGTGAAGAGCTGGGGCTGGATGAAACCATCGCCTTTCAAATAACCATTACACGGCCAGGTTCAGGTACAACAAACTACCGGATTTTCACATTCCAGGGGAAACTGTATAATGATGAATTGCAACTGCCCGCCTTCTATGGCTTTGACAACGAGATTGAATTGTGGATTATTTTTAATGCCTTTAGCAACAATTAATGCTTGAATGCGTAAATCCTTGAATGTTTGAACCCTTGAACTACCTTCGACTTCGCTCAGGCTGACCGGGCTAATTGAATATTGAAATATTAGTCGTATGACCACATTTTTGATTTGGCGTAATAGTGGTCTGACGACTTATTGACTCGTCCTTATTTCCCTATTCCCTATTCCCTTATTCCCCTATTTCCCTATTTCCCTACTTCCCTACTTCCCCTATTTCCCCTTTTCCTTCCCTACAATCATCGCAATCGCGTACGCTGCAACACCTTCTTCACGTCCAACAAATCCCATATGTTCGGTAGTAGTTGCTTTTACTGAAACATCCGATTCATCAATTTCAAGAACAGCAGCTATTTGCTTTCTCATTTCAGGAATATAGGGACTGATTTTTGGTTCTTGTAAAACAATCGTGGTATCGATGTTTCCAACTGTGAAGTTGTTTTCATGCAACAGCAACACAACTTGTTGAACAATCACTTTACTATCGATATTTTTGAAACGAGGATCTGTATCGGGAAAATGTGTACCAATGTCGCCCAAGGCTGCTGCACCTAATAGAGCATCGGCAATAGCATGCAGTAAAACATCAGCATCTGAATGCCCAATGGCACCTTTGGTATGTGGAATGGAAACGCCCCCGACTATAAATTTCCTGCCGGGAACAAGTTGATGGGCATCGTAACCAAAGCCAATCCTAAATTGGTTCATTATCCTTCTGGATCAACTCTTTGCGTTACATTTCCAAAGTTGAAAATCAATGAAAAACGCAAGGTATTTTGCAATGGGTTTTGTGCCGAAGAAACAGGTATTAAATAGGAAAAGTCAAGACCAAATACATTGTACCTGAGTCCTACGCCTAATGTGGCATAACGGCGTGCCCCTTTGTTTTTGTCTTCCCAAAAGAAACCGCCACGCAAGGCAAAAATATCGTTATACCAATATTCCATTCCAACCGCGAAATTGAATTCGCTCATTTCTTCACTAAATCCGTAAGGCGCATCGTACCACGACTGAACCATTCCTCCGATTGGCGGTACATCAGGATCCATTCCCTTTTCAATTTCATATTTATCCGATCCCGGTACAGGTATGGGATTACCAGAAGAGTCAAGTGCATAAATAGGAGGTGTAGGCACAAGCAATTTATTAATATCGAAATTGAATGAAAGTTTGTTGTAGTCATCAATTAAAAGTGTCAGCCGGGGCCCAACCCTGAAATTAGTTGGGATGAAATCTTTTTCGATATTACTTTTCGAATAAGACATTTTACTTCCAATATTAGAGATATTTATCCCCCAGGCAAATTCAGCATCCATTGTTTTAAACCAATCTACATCTTTTTGCCAGTACATGGCAATATCGGCTGCTGCAGAAATCCCTGCTGTTGTTTCTTGCCCCTGAACGGTTTGTCCCTGTGTAAGGTTCGAATATATAAAACGTGCAGCAACAGCAATTGATAAATGCTCGGATAATTTACGGGCATAAGTTCCATCTATGGCATATTCGTTGGGTTTGAAAATGCCAAGAACCTGTCCCTGATTATCTGTAAAAGTAATTTCTCCCAGCGTAAAATAACGCAAGCTGAAAGCAATGGTTTGCATATCTCCAATCCTGTTGAAATAGCTAGCATAAAGCAGGTTAATGTCGTTTACCAGGTTACGCAGCCAGGGTGTATAAGAAATAGCGAATCCAAATTTTTGGTCGATAAAAGCAAATTTAGCAGCATTCCAATGCATCGAGTTGGCATCGGGAGAAGTAGCGACTCCACCATCGCCCATACCACCAGCGCGGGCATCAGGACCAATCATTAAAAAAGGGACAGCAGTCGTGATTACATTTGGGCCGTCTCCCTGGCCACCAAGACTATGGTATTGTGCACTGGTACTCAAAAATGATGCGAGAATAGTTGCCGTAAGGAAAATCTTAAATTTCATTCTGTTTTATTTTCTTATTCTTAATAATTTGCCAATAATTCACCTGGCAAAAAAGGTTTGCAAAAGTAACGTATTAATTATTGTATTATTATTTGGAAATTTTTATTCACCCAACTTTATCATTTTTTGTCGTTGAACACTTACATTCCCATACATATCGGTAACCGAAATATGGTAGGTGTACAGTCCGGGATTAACCTTATCCCCATTTTGGTTTCTTCCGTTCCAGACGATGGCTTGACTCTGATAGCCTGAAGAATAGATTGTTTCATTTAGTATCCCAACAAATCTTCCATTCAGGTCATAAATTTTAATTTCAACTTGAAGTTGTACGCCGCTCTTATTGTGAACAAATCCGAAGTTTGTTTCATTGATAAACGGATTCGGATAATTCACCACCTCCCGGAGTAAGATTTCAGCATCGTCATCAACATAAAAATCAATCGACTCTTCCGATGAATTGTTTTGCAGATCCCAGGCCTTTAAACTCAGCACATGCCATCCTGCTGTTAGGTTATTGAACTGATATTTTACTTCGCCACTCTGATAAGTGTCAACGTCAGGAGAAAAATAGTCGTTAACAATTTTTGAGTTCCCAAAATCGCTATCAATTACCAACGATAAATCGCGTCCCAAGCTATGCCCTGTTGTCTGAATACCTTGTTCATCGAACAAATCGGCAATCAGCAAGGGCTTACTTGAAGTGGTATTTCCTGGCTTAAAGTTATGTGTATCAAGGTAAAGATTTATTTCAGGACCATCGTCATCAATTTCCGCATCTTCATTTATTCCCCCAATTAACAATTGTTCATATTCTCCCCAGGCATCCACAAATTGTGAAGTATCAAGTGCATAATAATTAATTTTTCCAAATCCGTATTGGTAAGAAATATCTTTTGGAATACGGACAGTAAACTCAAAACTACCGTCAACTATACTAACCTTTCCTGAATACAATATTTTGTCAGAAAGCTTAAAATCTACCGGATAACTACCCACATCATTTCCAAGTGTTGAATATTTTGTTGGCTTATCAAACACCTTCGGATATAGATATCCATTAAAATCGGACACTTTGTTTCCTGAGCAATCAATAATTTCCCCCTGAATTGTAAGCTCGGACATGGCATTTACAGTATCGGCAATTTCACCATTTGCTTTGTTGCTAATATTGGTGGTAACCACATTGTGTTCCGGGAAAACCAATTGCATTGCAGGATCGCCAAGTAAAACAAAATTTAGATAACTGGTACTCGAAGGATCTTTTGCCAATCGAATTAAGTCGCCAAGCCTTGGGTAATTTCCATTTATTTTTTCTCTGAGGTGATAGTAAATTTCTCGATTTACTTTGATATTTGCAGCGGCAAAGGCCAGCCGGGTTGTTGTCAGTAAAGCAATAGCCCCTCCCTTTTCGTTCAGAAAAGTAAGTTCACCAGCCGAAACAAATTCCGGATCATCAAAACGACTGAACTCGCAGGTTGCTGTAATAAAAAGTGGCAAATTGTTTATATTTTCCCATCCCATAATTGTGGGTACATCCAGAATACGTTCATCTGCCCAGCCAATTAACCCACCGTGACCGGTATAATTAACAATTAGCGCTCCCCTATCAACCTGATTTTTTATTACCTTATTTACTTCCGGATATCTTTTACCATCAGGAATTGATACTTTGGTATAGGCATCTATAAAAACTTTATTGGTAGTAAACCAAGCCGACATTGTATCGACAATATCAATCAGTTGTGTGGCTTGTTTCAAATGCAGATTACCATCCTGATCATCAGCAATAAAACATATATCGTTCCGCCAGTCACGCATTACATTGGCATTCTTTGCCAAGTAGTATTCCAGTTTGTTTACTGCAATTTCTGCCTGCTCTACTGTAGAAATAGGAAACCTGCCAATGCCAATATCAAGAACACCTGAACAATTTAAACCTTCATTATCATCGAGTAAACCAAAATAGTCATCGGTTACGTAGGACTGTGTGTGAATCAATGATTTGTCCGATTGGTAGGTTGGTACAAAATTGGTGTTGTGGTGAACACGGTCTTTGTAATCGTAAGAACCATCGCCAAACAACATTAAATAAGCCGGTTCGTCACCAAAAATTCCTTTTTTCCATAACATCCGCATAAAATCCCTGATGGCAGTAACATCCTGAGAGCCCGATGAAAACTCGTTATAAATTTGCTCGGGCGTTAAAACCAAAACTGTCATATCATCCTGATCGCGATGTATTTGCGCATAACGGTTGGCTTGTTCCAGAAAAATTTCCGGACTAATTACAATCAGCTTTGCCTGTGTAATGCCGTGCAAATTTTGATTTTCAATCGGTTCGAAAACAACTGGCCTATAGGATGATTCAGGATCGAAAATGATAAAATCCTGGATGGTATCAGTGGGCAAAGTAAAATGTATGCCGCTGCCACCATCTGTAATATATTCAATCTGGATAGGATTATGAAAATCTGAGATATCCCAAATAATTGCGTCACTTTGTGCATTGTCGAAATTAAAGCGCGTGATGTTTCCTGCCGCCACTATATGCGGGTCGCGAAATCCCATTTGTCCACCAGTAAAATTTAACTCCTTTTCTACATTAAGTTCGATGAAATTAATCCATGCGATTGAAGTTCCCGATGTAGTATAATATTTCACTTTTACTTCAAGGTTTTCGCTATTGGTAAAAAAAGTTACCTTTCTTTTTGATTGCCTGGCATAAGGACCATTGGGGCTGGTTTTTAGAATCCGTGTTGAATCGATTACAATTTCATCGTTTACAAAAACCCGGTAATAAGTATTTTCAAAAGCCCTGATCGCCATTTCAAAACTCATATAAACAGGGCGTTCGATTTTAAGGCCGGGAAAAGAAAAGGAGAATGTTCGTTCACTTGTGTCCAGTGTCAGGCGTTCGCCATACCATACTTTTCCCGAGTAAATAAGGTTTTCCAAATCGCGATCGTGGGCTGTAAAATCGTAATAAGAATCAATGGTTTCGGAAGGGGTTTGCCCCGAACTGCTAAGCGTGTCAATTCTTTTGTTGTTTCCTTTATTGGTTGTAAAGAAGTAATAAGTTGTATCGGCATACAGGTTATTAAAATGATCGATACGTCCGGTAAAAATATTGTATCGCCAGTGCACACTCGATTTGGCATAAAACAAAATATAATCCTCGGTATCAAATTTCCCATCTTCTACTCCAGCAATAAAAATGGTATTTTCCTGCAAATCATCAGCCCGACGGTCGCCATTGTATTCGGGCAACATACCTGCATAATTTCCGAAAATGCCCAATTTGGCAGGATCTAACTGTTGGGGATTGATTCCCATTTCTTCCAAATCGGTATAAGTCAGTTTGTGGATGCCGGTTTCGGCAATGCCCAATTTAAACCAGCTTCCTGTATTTAATACCGATTCATTTGTATAACTAACAATAACAGGTGTTTTCCGGGTATAATCCCCGGCCGGGACAATATCCACTAAAACTTCAAAACCTTGAAATTTTATATACGTTTTTCCATCATCAGCCAACTGATAAGGTAAGATAAACAACTCAACATTATTACTATTTGGGACAATCCTGTATTGAATTTTGTTGGTCACCAGCTCCATATCCGTCAAGCACAGTGCTTCTTCCTTCGGAATTGTATCGGAAACAATATTGGACAAACTGAGTTCGTATGCTAAAAACTCTCCGGGCAAAGGCAGCGAAAATGAGTAAACCGATAGTGCACCGAAATCGTATAAGTTAGTGGCATCGTCAAATACCAGGCTATTTACTTCCAGTCCTTTAACCGTTTGTTGCGACTGAATACCCGTCCAATTTAATTGCACAGAAATCTCCTTTTGACCCATAAAAATCAAAGGAAGAAAAAGCAGCAAGAAAAAAGTTAATATCCGGTTCATTCTAATTTACATTCATCTTTAACTCAGACGTTCTATCAATTTGCAAAGAAAACACAAAAATCGATGTCTTGGTTCATTAGTGTTTTATAAATACAAGTTTCGATCTGGCTTCGGCTGTTTCACCATCTGGTTTTTTAACAATCAGCCGGTAAACATAAAATCCACGGCCTATTAAACCACCACCATCCGTACGGGCATCCCACCTTAATGGTGGCGATTTATAACCTTCCGGTATAATGTGCGTTTCCAATGTACGAACCAACATACCTGATGAATTATATACCTCTATAATAACATCCAGTTCCTGACCAGATTGGTTGTGGTCGAAAACAAAATTAGTTTCGTATAAAAACGGATTCGGGTAATTCATCAGGTTTTCAATCACCAATTCTTCGGAAGTAGTAACCAAAAAATTAAGATAAGCAATGGATGAGTTATTGTGAACATCCCACACTTTCAGACTCAAAACATGCTCACCATCTGCAAGATCGTTAAAGGGATAAGTAACAGTTCCTTTGTTATAACTGTTTCTTTCCGACTCGTAATACGCATTCAAGTTATAGCTTAACGAACTCTCTTCATCAATAATTGCTGTAATATTGTGGCCAATTCCATTACCTGTAGTATTGATGCCACTCTCGTCTTCAACAAATGCCAGCAGTACAGGGTTTTCATCTGTTCGATCACCTGATAGAAAAGTGGTATCGTTCATGAACAAAGTAATGTCTGGCCCTATTTTGTCCTCAGTAGCATTTTCATCAACCCCACCAATAATAAAGTCTTGGGTATAACCATTACCGTCTGTCAGCTCATCCCTTAAATAGTAGCTTATTCGACCGTTTCCATAATTATATGCAATGTCCTTTGGCATCATAAATTCAAATTCAAATGTGCCATTTACGATACTGGCTTTCCCATTAAAAAGTAAACTTTTATACAAATAAAAAGTTGTTGCAATGCTTCCAGGGTCAGCTCCGAATGTTTGAATTTGTGATGCTTTATCAAATATTTTCGGATAAAGAACTCCGTTAAAATCGCTAAGCAACTCATCATTCTCGTCGGTTACAATTCCTTCGATGGTAACCATTGACAATGCCTGGATTGTATCGGGATAATCCTCGACAACAATATTCGAATTAATTTTTATTGTTTTGGCAGTATGTTCTGTGTATGCCATTTGCAGAGCAGGGTCACCGAGAAGTAGGAATTTTTTGTCGTTACTTCCTCCCAATTTTTTTGATTTACGGATAATATCTCCAAAGCATGGGTATTCACCATCTATTTTTTCGAACATATTGTTTTCGTAAATGGCCAAATTAAGTGCCAAATTAGCACCGGCGTAAGTAGCCCTTGATGTTGAAAACAGTGCAATTCCCCCTCCGTTCTCATTAAGAAAAACCTGTTCGCCAGCCGACACCCTTGTTGGGTCGTCATAGCGGCTAAACTCGCAAGTAGCTGTAATAAATACAGATAGTGCATCGTAATTGGTCCAGGAATTAATATCGGGAATCGTCAGGAAACGTTCGTGACCCATGCCAATTTCGCCACCATGACCCGAGTAGTTTAAAATCATGGTACCCTGACCGATACGGTCGTTTACTGCCTTATTAACCAACGGTGCCCTTTGCCCCGAAGGTGTCGAAACTTGCTCATAAGCATCAACATAAATTTTGTCGATATTGTAAACAGCGTAGTTGTCATTCAAAAAACCGGCGAGTATTTCTGCATCTTTCAGGTGTCTGTTGGCATCCCCGTCATCGGCAAGAAAAGTAATGACATTTCTCCAGGGGTGCATCACAAACTCCGTATTAGTAGCATAATGGATGCATTTATCAACAGCCAGCGTAGCTTCCTCTGGAGAGGCAACAACGAAACGACCAATGCCAACATCAACTTTGTCAGCATCTGAAACTCCTTCGCCGTCATCTAAATAACCAAAATAATCATCAGTAGCAATGGAATTCACAATGTTCAAAGATTCAATGGTTTCCCAACAGGGAACATAATTGGAATTATCAGCCATGCGGTCTTTGTAATCGTAAGAAGCATCACCAAACAACAACACATATTTCAATTCCCTGCCGGCATCGCTGTGATCATAAATGCCTTTTATAAAATCACGAAGAGCAGTTACATCCTGTGAACCCGAAGAATACTCATTGTAGATTTTTTCGGTAGTGGTGAGAAAGTAACTTATGTTATCATGCGTACGATGAAACTCGCCTATCCGATTTCCCTCAGCCAAAAAATCAGGATGACAAATGATAAGGTAGTCTATGTTTTTTACTGCATGTAAGTTTTGATTTTCTATTTTTTCAACAAATTCCGTTTGGTGATAAGTCTGTCCATCAAAAGCAATAAATTGTCTCAAGGTGTCAGCAGCAGCATTAAAAGTTAGTTTTCCGTTAGCAGCTTGCGTTTTAATTTTTTGTGGGTTAAGCGGATATGTAATATCCCATATTGAAATACCAGTATTGGCATTACCTAATACATAACGAGCAACTGTATTGGCTTCAGCAATCGATTTTTTTCTAAAAGCCATTTGATTACCAGCCATGATTAATTTTCGTCTCACATTCAGATCGATATAGTCAAGATACCCAACTGCATTGTTAGATGCTCGTTGGTAAACCAACTTGACTGTTAGCTGATCGCTTTTGGGAGTAAATGAAAAATCAGTATCTTTTTTTTGCCCAATTTGGTAGCGGTTACTGGTCGATATTTTGGGCATATTTACTGACTTTAGTAAAACACCATTTATGTATATATTAAATGCGCTGGTACTGTAGGACTTTGCAGCGAAACTACCTTTATAATAAGCCGTATTTGAGAGCGTAATAATATTTGGAAAGGAGAAGGCAAACTCCTGGGTATTGCTAAAATCAAAAGCTTCCCCATACCAGACCCTGCCAGTTCCGGCAATATTGGTTTCATCAATTTCATGAAAGGCGTAATCGTCAAAATCATCGATTTGTATATCGAAAAGATCAGATGGAGGTACTGCTTCCTCAATGCGTTTTGCCGAATGTCCTAAATTTGTGAGGTAATAATAGGAGTAATCATCGTAATAATTGTTCTGGTGGACGAAACGATGTGTAGCTGTATTGTACTTCCAAACAACCGGTCCTTCGCCATAAAACAGAATATAGTCGCCTTCATCAAAACTCCCGTCATCTTCTCCCACAACAATAATTGGGTTTTCCACAAGGTCATCGTATCTGAAAGCATTATTTTTTTCTGGTAATACCCCTCCCCCATTTCCAAAAAGAGCAATTTGTCGTGGATTTGAAGAGACATCGAAACCCATCGTTTGTAATTCTGTATAGGTAATTTTGAATATCCCGCTTTTATCAATCTTCACCTTAAACCAATTCCCGGTATTAAGTACCGAATTGCTTGCATACTTTGTTTCAGTAAAAGCGGCAATGGGAAAGTCTTCGACTTCAACAACAAGATCAAAAGACAGCAGTTTTTCAAAAATCTGCTTTTTACTATTCCACTTAATAGGTAGTATTTCAACTCTTGCAAAAGGCACCTTTCGCGAAATAACAATTGTAGATTGTACTGAAACTGTTGTGTCGGGAGCGGTTGATTTCATCAGAATTTCCGTTTCAGCAGCTGTAGCCGGAATAAAGATTGTATTCATAAGAAACACATTCAGTGTTGCCGATTCGGTATGAATGGGATACTCTTTTATATACGATGGTAAAGATTGCATACCGGAATAATATGCCCCTTTAAATGAAATCCGTTCGGCATAAACCCCTTCTTCAATTTCAAATCTTTGGATACTATTCCAGTTTATTTGCTCTGTAAAGCTGTATGGGATTGAATAAGTTGCCAGACTAACAAGAAGGAATAAAACAAATACCTGGTATTTTCGTTGTAACATTGTCGGTTTGATTAGAATCAATATTGATAACAATAAGCGAAGGTCTTTCGGACACATTAACGTACAAACTCCCTAATTATTTTGCAAAGAAACGGCCTTATTCATACAAATAAAAAAATTATCTATTATTTAACACGGTTAAAAAAAAGATCGTAATATTGTCAACTCAAAACCAAAACCCAGCTAGAGGTGCGAATGTATAGATATTCCCGAATAGTAATATTCTTTGTATTAATGGTTTCAATGGGCATTAGCCAGGCTCAGGACGCTCAGTTTTCGCAGTTCTATGCCAACCCATTGTATTTAAATCCAGCACTTGCCGGTGCTACTGAATGTGGAAGAGTCGGGCTAAATTATCGGAATCAATGGCATAATTTTTCAAATGCATACGTTACCTATAACGTGGCTTACGACCAAAGCTTACCCGGAATCAATAGCGGTTTTGGTGTTTTGGTAATGAGTGACCGGCAAGGCGATGGTGCCTTGACCAGGACTTCCGCTTCCTTGTTCTATTCCTATAAACTAAAAGTGAGCGATCCCATTCTTATCAGTTTTGGTGTCAGAGGTGGGTACTATCAGGAAAAACTGGATTGGGATATTCTGGTTTTTGCAGATCAAATTAATCCAACTACTGGAGAAATTGATAATCCAACAATGGAATCACGTCCTGAAAAGGACAATATTGGCGTTGTTGATTTTTCAGCAGGTTTGGTTATGGGCTATTACGACGAATGGTTTATTGGTGTAGCGGTAGATCACCTTACACAACCTAATCTTTCGTTTTATGGTGACCCGAATACAAAATTACCCATGAAAATTACCGGACATGGTGGTGTAACAATTAACCTCAGCCAGGGTATGTTGGGAAACGACGATCCGGATGATTTTATATTGCAACCTAATATCTTGTATATGCAACAAGGTGATTTTCATCAATTGAATGCAGGACTTTACCTAAAGAGAAAACCACTGGTGGTTGGCGCATGGTTTAGGCACAATTTCCAGAACCCCGATGCATTTATTGCATTGGTTGGCTTAACTTTCAATCACCTTAGAATTGGTTACAGTTACGATGTTACTGTTTCCCAATTGAGTGGTTCAGGTGGTTCACATGAGTTATCACTGGCTTGGGACTTCTGTATTTACAGTGAATCAAAGAGAAGACACATAAGAGCAATAAGTTCACCCTCTTTTTAGTTATTAACAAAGTAAAACAATCAATTTTTATTAAAGATGTTAAAAATTAATAAGTTAACCCTATTTATTCTGGGAATTGCAAGCATTGCAGTTTTAGCTTCATCCTGCAAAAGTAATCAGCGCTCTCAAACAACCGGTTGGGAATACAATACTCCTGAAAACGGTGGTTTTGAAGTAGCAGAATCGCAGGAACAAATTACAGGTCCGGGGCTTGTACTCATTGAAGGTGGTACATTTACAATGGGAGCGACAGAAGAAAACCCGTTTTACGAGTGGGATAATCAACCCAGAAAAGTTACTGTAAGCAGCTTTTACATTGACCAGACGGAGGTAAGCAACCTTGCCTACCGCGAATATATTTACTGGTTAAACAGGGTTTACGGTCAGGATTACCCATCGGTAGTGCAAAATGCATTGCCCGACACTTTAGTTTGGCGCGACCGTTTGGCTTATAACGAACCATTGATTCATACTTATTTTCGCCATCCTTCATTTCAATATTATCCTGTAGTAGGCGTTTCCTGGATACAGGCAAACGATTATGCTGCATGGAGAACTGACCGTGTTAACGAGAACCTACTCATTGAAACTGGTATCCTTGATTTTGATCCAGACCAAAGCAATGCCGACAATTTTAATACCGATGCATATCTGGCTGGCCAATACGAAGGACTTGTTAAAGAAGGTAAAGAAGACCTTAATCAGGAAGGATCAGGAATAAGGGCTGTTCGATTTGAAGATGGTATTTTACTTCCTCGTTACCGACTTCCCACTGAAGCCGAATGGGAATATGCAGCACTCGGTCTGATAGGGAATACTTTGTACAATCGTGTTGTTGAGCGGAGAGAATATCCCTGGAACGGAAATGGTGTAAGGACTGACGAGAGTAAATACTACGGTAGCTTTGTCGCTAACTTCAAACGTGGAAACGGTGATTATATGGGTGTCGCAGGCAACCTTAATGATGGTGCTTCGTTACCCGCTCCTATCGGATCCTATTGGCCAAACGACTATGGTCTTTATAATATGGCCGGTAATGTTAGCGAATGGGTGTTGGATGTATATCGTCCTTCTTCACACGAAGTTGTAGCCGACTACAATCCATATCGTGGAAACATATATAAAAATGTAAAGAAAGATATGGATGGTAATGTTGCTGAAAAAGACAGCCTCGGTAGAATTCAATATGTTGAAATTACACCTGAAGAAGCAGCCAATCGTAAAAATTACCGCAAGGCAAATAATGTGAATTATCTTGACGGTGATTTCCAGTCAGCAGTACAAGCTGATTGGCTTAGTGGTGATGATCCGGATATTAATAGTACAGGCCAGATGTATGATTACGGAATAACCACACTGATCAGTGACAAATCACGTGTTGTTAAAGGAGGCTCTTGGAATGACGGTGTTTACTACCTGAGTCCTGGTGTTAGAAGATATCTAAACGAAGATGAAGCCGCATCAACCATTGGATTCCGCTGCGCAATGATTCGCGTTGGAAGCCAGGTACCCGGAAAATAATCTGAACAATATTTATTACATTTACCCCATTCATTTTAATGAGTGGGGTTTTTTTATATCTAATAAATGGAAAAGCAAATCCAAAATTTATATCACCAGTTTCTTGCGTGTCAAAAAGTTTCAATCGACACTAGAAAAGATGTGCACGATTCTCTGTTTTTTGCCTTGTCAGGTGACAATTTTAATGGAAACGAATTTGCAGAAACGGCACTTCAAAAAGGGGCAGCATTTGCCATAATTGATGATGCGAGTTTTAAAAAGAGTGAAAAATATTTGTTGGTCCCGGACGTCTTGACAGCATTGCAACAATTGGCGGCTCATCATCGGGAAAAAACAGGTATTCATGTTCTGGCAATAACAGGCTCAAATGGTAAAACAACAACCAAAGAATTGGCGGCAGCAGTCTTGCAAAGCGAAAAAAAAATTATCGCAACGGAGGGAAATCTCAATAATCACATCGGAGTTCCATTAACACTATTAAGCATCAAGGAAGAAACAGAAATTGCAATTGTAGAAATGGGTGCAAATCATATTGGAGAAATTGCAGCACTCTGTGAAATTGCACAACCAAACTCAGGTATAATTACCAACATTGGGAAAGCCCACCTTGAAGGATTTGGAAGTTTTGAAGGAGTTGTTAAAGCAAAGAGTGAATTGTTTGCGTTTTTGCGTAAAGCAAATGGGAAAGCATTAGTGAATGCAGATGACGAATTGTTGATGGAATTATCAACAGGGATGAAGCGTTTTACTTACGGAAGAAATGCTGGCGAAGTGCATGGAAGGTTGATGGAGACACATCCCTTTATAAAACTACAATGGCACTTGGAGAATAAAAACCTACTTTGTGATACGAAAATGTACGGAAGTTATAATTTCAATAACCTGATGGCTGCTGTTGCAGTTGGACTATTGTTTGGCATTTCTTCTAAAAATATAAAGCAGTCAATCACTAATTATATCCCGAATAACAACCGTTCACAACAACTGAAAACTGAAAAGAACAAGATTATTCTCGATGCTTACAATGCCAATCCCGTGAGTTTGAGCGAGGCGATAAAAAGTTTTGTTGCATTCAAACCAGAGAATCCATGGCTTATCTTGGGTGATATGTTTGAGTTGGGAAACGACTCTCCCGCTGAGCACAAAAGGATCATTCGGCAGGTGGAAGAGACAAGTTTTGGAAATGTGATTTTTGTAGGAAAGGATTTTTACCAACAACAAGAATCAGACAGATTTTTATTCTTCGAATCTACAGAACAGACTGGAGAATTTTTACGGAAAAACCCGCTTGAAAATGCCAATGTTTTATTGAAGGGGTCAAGAGGCATGCACTTGGAAACACTTGTAAAGGACCTTTAATAACCTGAAACCCGCAACCCGTAAATATATGATAACACACACAGCTTTAGGTATTATGTCGGGTAGCTCGCTGGATGGTGTCGATTTGACTTTTTGTTCTTTTGATAAAATTGACAAAAAATGGAATTACAAAATCATCCATTCTGAAACTGTTCCATTCAGTGAAGAATGGAAAATAATTCTATATGAATTACCCACAAAAAGTGCTGCAGAATTGGTAGAATACGACATCAGTTTTGGCATTTTCCTGGCAGAAGCAGTGAATGGTTTTTTAGACAAACATGGTATTGAACCTGATTTAATTGCTTCCCACGGCCACACTATTTTTCACGAGCCTGCCAAAGGTTTTACTTTTCAGTTGGGGCATGGTCAGACCATTGCCCAATTTACTGGAGTGAAAACAATAAATGATTTCCGGATTAAAGACATTCAGTTGGGAGGACAGGGTGCACCCCTTGTTCCCATTGGAGATTCACTATTGTTTTCAGAATATGAATTCTGTTTGAACATCGGTGGTATTGCAAATATATCTTACGATGTGAATGGTAGCCGGATTGCCTTCGATGTGTGCCCGGCCAATCAACTGCTGAATTTTCTAAGCCTTCAGTTAGGAAAACCTTTTGATGAAAATGGACGTTTTGCCCAATTGGGGAAATTGAACCGGCCCCTTTTTGATAAGCTGAACAGCGATCCCTATTTTCAAAATAAATCACCAAAATCATTAAGCAATCAATACGTTCAGTCTGTATTTACTAAAATACTTGACGATACCGACTGCTCTGTTGAGGACAAACTTTACACAGTAGTGAAGCATATTGCCTTTCAGGTAAATGAAGCAGTAAAAGATTTTTCATCTGGAAAAATACTGATTACCGGAGGAGGAGCCCATAATCAATTTCTGACCAATGCCATTTTGATGGAAACAAAAAATGAAATCGTCATCCCTGACAAGGAAATTATTGATTTTAAAGAAGCGTTAATTTTTGCTTTTATGGGTGTACTTCGAAACATGGGCGAGTACAATTGCCTGGCATCAGCAACTGGAGCAACTACCAATAGCAGTTCCGGGGCAATTTATAATCCATAAAAAAAACCGCCCATTCGGACGGTTTTTAATTTCATTAATTAATGGTGTTTAAAACCCAAAGACTTCTATCTGAAGGTAATAAACTGCTGCTCCGGCAAGATAGCCAATAAGTGCCAATAAGCTTATCTTTTTCATATACCAGATAAAGTCAATTTTTTCCAGTCCCATGGCTGCAACACCCGCTGCAGATCCAATAATAAGGATACTTCCACCTGTACCAGCACAATAGGCCAAGAACTCCCAAAAAGTGCCGTCAACAATGAAGTTAGCGGCGTAACCTGTAGCTTCTGCGGCATCAGTAATAGGATACATTCCCATGGCACCAGCTACCAGAGGTACATTGTCAACAATCGCTGACAGCACACCAATAATCAGGTTAATGGCATAAACATTATGTAAATGTTCATCTAAATACTTTGACAATACATCGAGGTGGCCTGCCGATTGTAATGCAGCAACAGCCAGTAAAATTCCCATGAAGAAGAAAATAGTAGCAGTATCAACTTTTCTTAGGATACCAATAACGGTTAATTTTCTCTTGTCCTCCTCGGGCTTATGCCGATGGATGAATTCAGTAGTTGCCCAAATTACACCCAATCCAAATAGCATACCTACAAAAGGAGGTAGATGTGTAACCGTTTTAAAAACGGGAACAAATAGTAGGGCTGCAACACCCATTATTAATAATAGTTTGCGTTCGAAAGCAGTGGTAAACTCCTGTGTTTCGCCTTTGGCAAGAACAGGTCTTGTAACATTTCCTTTTACTGTAAAACTTACAATTACTAATGGGACAACCATTGTAAATAAACTTGGAAGAAGAACCTTGGCAATAATATTTACTGTGGTGATTTGTCCCCCAATCCACAGCATGATGGTAGTAACATCACCAATTGGCGACCAGGCACCACCTGCGTTTGCAGCCAGTACGACCATACTTGCAAAAAACCACTTTGTTTCTTTGTCATCTATCAACTTCCTGAGTAAAGCAACCAATACAATAGTTGTTGTCAGGTTGTCTAATGTAGCTGACATGAAGAAAGTAAGGAAACTAAGTATCCAAAGCAGTTTCACTTTACTGGTTGTTTTTATTTTATCGGTAATCAATTTAAATCCCTGGTGTTGATCAACTGTTTCAACAATGGTCATCGCACCAAGAAGGAAGAAAAGAATCTGTGCAATTTCAACCAGGTGATGGTTTAGCTCGTGTTGTACGAAATGTGTCACATCATGGCCTAATTCAACCTGGCCTTCCCAGAGGCTTTTAAAACTTGTCTCATCGACTGATGGTTTAATAAACTGGACAATATCATGGCCAATTTGTTGAACGGCTCCCCAAGTAGGACTGAATCCGAGTTCTAATAATCCCGTAGAATTCAGCGCATACAAAGCCCATAAGATTGTTCCGGTGAGCAAAGCAGAAGCAGCTTTGTCAACTTTAATCGGGTGTTCGAGGGCAATCATTGTGTACCCAAGAATAAAAATAATTAACATTAAAATAAACATGATGTCATCAAATTAGGTTGGTTTATAATGGGCGCAAAAATAGTAAAGAAATAGACCCAAATATCGATTAAAAGTAAATGTGTCGATGTGTTCCAAATTTATAAAGTGTCTAAATTAGAAACAGGCCGATTCTAAAATAAAGCCTCGCTTTTCTCCAGCAAAATAATAAAATGACAGTTTTAAAGTTACTATTAACAGCATCTTGTTAAAAATAAAAATACCACAGTAGCAGCATGCACATTTTAGCTTTATTTTTACATCTTTTTTAACAGAAGAATTATGGTTACAGGAATTATATTACAGATTCAGGAAACAGGTGAAATGATTGCAGCTGGCACAGAAGGGGAACTTACATTACCCATACTTGACCTTGTTTTACGCGGTGGATGGATAATGGGAATTATCGGCGTGCTCTCCGTTATTGCATTTTATATTTTCTTTGAGCGCTATTTCATTATTGGAAGGGCTGCACGTGAGGATAAGGGCTTCATGGACAATATCCGGACATTTATTCATGAAGGGAAACTGGAATCGGCGAAGGCACTTTGTGTAGCGAATAAATCGCCCATTGGCAGAATGATTGACAAAGGTTTGACACGCATTGGAAAACCCCTGAATGACATCAATACCGCCATCGAAAATGTAGGTAAACTTGAAGTTTCGAAACTGGAGAAAAATGTGGCAGGACTTGCTACTATTGCAGGAGCAGCTCCCATGCTGGGATTTCTTGGGACAGTAATTGGAATGATTCGTGCTTTTTACGATATGTCGATGGCAGGGAATAATATAAACATTGAACTGCTTTCACGCGGAATTTACCAGGCAATGATTACAACAGTTGGCGGACTCGTTGTTGGAATTACCGCTTATATTTTTTATAATATTCTGGTAGCCCGTATTCAGAAAGTAGTTTACAAACTGGAAATTACAGCTACTGAATTTATGGATGTATTGCACGAACCGGCAAAGTGACACCCTCTACCTCCTTCGACTTCGCTCAGGAGGACATTTCTCCCCCCGTGGGGGAGAAAAAACGATTAGAAACAAAATAAAAAAACTATGGCCATTCAAATGCGAAATAAGCGCAATACCGAGTTCAGCATGGCTTCCATGTCGGATATGGTGTTCTTGTTATTAATTTTCTTCATGCTGACCTCCACACTCGTGGCACCCAATGCCATTAAATTGTTGTTGCCTTCCAGCGAAAGCAAAACCATGTCGAAGCAAACGGTAACAGTTTATATCAACAAAGCCAGAAATATTTATGTGGATGAAAGAAGGGTGGAGCCGACCAAACTAGAAAATGTATTATACAGCATGATCAGGAATGAAAACGAAGCATCGGTTGTATTGCGTGCCGATAAAACAGCCCCGGTTCAGGATATTGTTGTTGTAATTGATGCAGTGAATGCGATAAATAATAAACACAATACAAAACACAAGGTGATATTGGCAACCAAGCCGCCACGATAGAATGCGTATTAAAAAATGATACAGAAAAAAATACAAATGACAAAACCAAATCTCAAATAAATCACAATGTTTAAATTTCAAAATTCCAAACAGTTTCGGTCATTGAAAATTAGTTTTTGAAAATTATTTGTTATTTGAAAATTGATTTTTGGGATTTTAACTTTGGGGTTTTTTGCTATTGTTGTACACAAAAACATTTCACTTTTAAAAGAAAATTTAATTGGGTAGTCTAAAAGAAATATTTTCCGACAAGGACAAAAGAAGGGGAATGATTAGCACAATCCTTGTCCATCTTCTTGTATTGCTTGCTTTGTTTTTTCTTGCGCTAAGGACACCCCTTCCTCTACCCGGCGAAGAAGGAGTTGAAGTCAACCTGGGTTATACCGATACCGGTTCTGGTGATGTGCAAAGCGATACTCCCCCACCGCAGTCAGATCCAACACCTCCACCCCAACCCAAACAACAAGCCGTTGAACCCGAGCCCGTTCCCCAGGAAGAAGAAAACCTGACACAAGACGTTGAAGAAGCACCCGTGCTTGAAGATAAAGAAGAGGAAGAGCCTCCAGAAGAAATCATTGAAGAACCCAAGGAAGAAGTTGAACCTGAGCCTGTAAAAGAAGAAATTATTGAGGAAGAACCAGAAGAAGAAACCATTGATTCTACTTTTGTTACAGAAGAGCCTGCCGAAGAAGTACCTGTTGAAGACCCCAAGCCTGTAGTGAACCAAAAAGCTTTATATCCCGGAAGTTCAAAAAGTACTGAAGGAACCAATCAGGGAGTCACCGAAGGACCGGGTGATCAGGGAAAACCACAAGGTGCTAAAGACAGTGATAAATATGATGGCCAGGGTGGAAAAGGCAACGGCATTTCTTTTAGCCTTGGAGGAAGGGGCTCAAAATATTTGGATAAACCTACAGCCAACTTTAAAGAACAAGGAACTGTTGTTGTTGACATTTGGGTAAACCGTCAGGGCGTTGTTACCAAGGCACAGGTCAAGTCAAAAGGAACGACTGTTCTTGATCCCAATCTACGAAAAATTGCTGTAGATGCTGCAAAGAATTCAACCTTTACAGCTGATCCATCAGCCGCAGAATTACAACGCGGTAGTATTACTTACAATTTTATTCTGATGAAGTAATCTACATTATCACCATTCCTGGTGCGCGAATATTCGCGTACCTCAAGATTCGATACAAAATTATTATGCACGCGGGAAATCCGCGCGTCAGTCGGGAGGGAAAATGGGGCTTCCCAAATTTTTTATGCAAGCTCCATTCTCTCCACTTAAGGTGAAAGATGTCTGAAGGACAGAGGGGCTTTGCATAAAATTTGAGTCAAAATATTTAATACATTTACCTATTATTAACCAACAACTATTCTTATGAAAAAATTGTTAATTGTTCTCACTATCACAATTTTGACTTCATGTACAAGCCTCGAAAAAATATCTTTTATTCCTGGCGAAGAAAACCTTTATGGTATTGATTTCAAAAGATACTCTGATGAAGGATTTCTTGTAACACCAGAGAAATACCTGGGCGAGTATGAAAGTATTGGTTTACTTACGTATGAGTTGGTGCCTTCTTCAAATTACAGAAGAACAGGAAGACAGCCAAATCCAAATTATGTACACGGAAGCACTAGCTCAGGACCACAGTTTTATGATATTTATAAATGGGTTGATGAAAAAATGGATACTCAGCAGGCACTTGACAGTTTATACAATATTTGTGTAAAAAATGGAGCAAATGGTCTAATGAATTTCAGAACAGAAGAAATAACCAGAGCATATTTAGGAGTTGAAAATCCTCATACCGTTATAGGTATCCGTCTGTCGGGTTTTGCAATAAAAATAAACCCTTAAAATAACTCAAAACTAAAACCATGAAAAAATTATTTATTATTTCTATCGTTTTCCTGATGGCAGGAATATGCTTTGGACAGGAAGAAAAACAAAAAACATTGTTTGTTAACGGAAAGGATATTAATAAACTCGGATTAGAGTATATTGAAATATCGTGTTATACGACCAGTATGTATGGAAAAAACTGGGCAGTAAACTTTGATATTGGTGAAGAATATGTGAACTGGAAAGGGCATAGGTACACTGATGAAAATGGAAATGTTATTGATTTTGAGTCACCGATGGATGCTGTTAATTTTGTGATAAAATGCGGATGGGAATTTGTTTCTAATAATGGAGGAGCAGCCGGAAATGTAACAAACTTGTATTATTTGATGCGTAAAAAGAAAACCCTTATAAAAGAAAACCCTTAACATTCTAAAAACCATTGAATATCCACAATTGCTAAAACATTAGAAAAAGCACTAATCAGTAGATAGTACACTTCATAAGTGGAATTTTTAAAGGTTTCCCACATACACTTGGTGACTCGATACTACAACAATCTTTGAGATTTTTTTATAATATCAAATCCTATTATTCTTCCTCAAAAAATTGCATTTGCTAATTGAACTATTCCTGATGCGCGAATATTCGCGTATTTTAAGATTCGATACAAAATTATTATGCACGCGGGAAATCCGCGCGTCAGTGGGGGAGGGTAAAGTGGTCAGACGGCTATACGCCAAATCAAACAGCCGTCCGACCACTAAAAGGAAGCCCAACATAGTGGTCGGACGATGATTTCGTCACGGAGTATAATCGTCTGACCACCCGCTGCTAATTTAGGGCAACCCCAATTCTCCCCTTGGGGGACCTGCCTGCCGGCAAGGCAGGGATCTCTATAGGACAGTGGGTTCTTAGATTAACACATAAGACCTTCAACCTTAAACTTTGAACTTTAAACTTTCCCCCTTACCTTTGTCCGATGAACTACAAAGAAACCATCGTTTGGTTATTTAGTCAGTTGCCCATGTTTCAGCGTGTCGGTAAGGCTGCATATAAAGCTGATTTAAAAACGACTGTTGATTTGCTGAATGCGCTGGGCAATCCACAGGAAAAGTTTAAGGCCATCCATGTTGCCGGTACCAACGGAAAGGGAAGCGTCTGTCATCTTTTGGCTTCTATCCTTCAGGAAGCCGGATATAAAACGGGACTTTATACTTCGCCACACTTAAAGGATTTCAGGGAGCGTATTCGTTTAAATGGTAAAGTAATTCCACAAGAAAGGGTGGTTGAATTTGTTAAAACAAATCAGAAAGCATTTGACAAATTAAAACCTTCTTTTTTTGAAATGACAGTCGGAATGGCTTACAATTATTTTGCTGATGAGCAGGTTGATTTTGCAGTATTGGAAACCGGAATGGGTGGAAGGCTTGATTCGACAAACATTAGCAATCCAATTGTAACTGTTATTACAAATATCGGCTATGACCACCAGCAGTTTCTGGGTGATGAGTTGATAGAAATTGCCCGTGAGAAAGCGGGAATAATTAAACAGAACATCCCCTTGGTAGTTGGCAAAAAGCAGGTCGGAGTAAAGGATGTTTTTGAAGAAGTAGCTTCGCAAAAAAACGCAGCAATAACTTATACTGATGATCATTTTGAATTTAGAAAAATAGAAACAACCAACAAATCGCAACAGCTTTTCGATATTTGGCTAGATGGAGAATTGTTTCTCGAAAAAATGGATTCACCTCTGCTGGCAAACTACCAGGCAGGGAATATGGCAACTACATTGCAGACGGTTTCGCTTTTACAAGAATCAGGTTTGATTCAACTTACAAGTGAAATCATCAGAAATGGTATGCAAAAAGTATTAGAAAATACAGGGCTCCAGGGACGTTGGCAAACACTGAGCAGCAATCCGCTGACCATTTGCGATACCGGCCACAATCCCGAAGGCATTCAGGCTGTTATTGAACAGATTGGCAGCAAAGATTTCGAGCACTTGCATTTTGTTTTTGGAATGGTGAATGACAAAAGCCCGGAAACTATTCTGTATTTGCTGCCCAAGCACGCAACTTATTATTTTTGCAAAGCTGATATCCCAAGGGGGATGAATGCTGTCGAATTGAAAGAAGCAGCATTCAAAGCCGGTTTAAGGGGGCAATCTTTTAACTCAGTAACAGATGCCTATAATTCAGCAATAAACAATGCGGGTGTTAACGATCTGGTTTTTGTGGGGGGGAGCACTTTTGTTGTGGCTGAGGTTTTGTAAAAAGAAAGAACTTTAGGCACTCCAAACTTTAAGTACTTTAGGCACTCTAAACTTTAGGCATTTTTTATGAACATCACATTTTTTCAAATCATTCAATTTATCCTTGTTGCAGTTATCTTGCTGTACTTGCTTTATTATGTTTACACTTTGTTGTTTGATAAAAACTACCAACCCAGAGCATGGAAAGTGGCAGTAAAAAACAGAAATGTTTCTTTGGAGTTGAAAAAAGCAGAGCATAAATACCCCGACAAAGTACGCTTCTTTAATTTTTGGTTTCAGATTGAGCGCTTGAAAAAAGACAAGGTTCAAGGTGACTTTGCCGAGTTAGGTGTTTATAAAGGCGATTCGGCAGAGCTTATCTATTTAATGGATAGCAAACGTGAGTTCCATTTGTTCGATACTTTTGAAGGATTCCGGGAAAAAGACCTGGAGGTGGAAATTGGAAAAGCGGCTACTTATACCAAACACAATTTTGCCGATACTTCAATTGAACAGGTAAAACAAAGACTGGCATCTCATCAATTTGTTTTTCACAAAGGATACTTCCCCGAAACAACTGAAAATATCGTTAACAAACAATTTGCGCTGGTAAATATGGATGTTGATTTATACAATCCTACTAAAGCCGGCCTCGAGTTCTTCTATCCCCGGCTCGCTCCGGGTGGTGTAATAATAGTACACGATTACAATCCTGATTGGCCGGGTATTGTGAAGGCTGTTGACGAATTTGCAAAGACCATCCCCGAGCCCATAATTCCCATTGCTGATGTAGATAATAGCGTGATGATTTTTAAAAATGGCTCAATATTAAAATAGCGAATCGCTACCTATTCAATGAGTAATTTATCCCCACAAACTTTTAGGATAAATGCCCATATCAACCAATTTACTCACCTCCTGGATGGTGATTGCTTTATCTTCCTGGTAAGTAATACCAAACCATTTGGCATCGCTTGTTAACACTTCTACTGTTACCTCCTTATTCTGGATAAGATTGTTTACAACATAAGGAATGTAAAACTCAGCCTTTAACTGGCTGGCATTTTCAACGATAAATGCTTTGAAATCCTTTTCCGTTTGCTCAAAAAAGTCAGGTGTAAATCCCCAGAAATTCATCGAAACAATAGCATTGTTACTTATACTTACTTCTTTTCCATTGTCTTCAAAAACAATTCCTCCATCTTTTCTGACAATGCTTGTGCGCTCTACAACATCGGTCAACAACTTGTTTTCAATCTCGCAAACACCACGGGAAACACTACCAAAATCACTCAAAGTATTTTTTAGTTTATAGCCAACCATTGCAAAAGCACCAGTTTTGTTGCTTTGTTCTACAAGAAAGTCAGCAATGGTTTCATAAGCTTCTTTTCCATAAAAATCATCGGCATTGATTACGGCAAAAGGTTCATTTATTTCATCCTTCGCCACCAAAACGGCATGAGCAGTCCCCCAGGGTTTCACACGCTCGGGATTAAATTTTATCCCTTCGGGGATATTTTCGATTTCCTGCAAAACATATGATGTTTCGATTTTTCCTTTCAAACGGGGTTCGTAGATTGATTTAAAATCATCAATAATTTTCGGGTTGACCACAAAAACCACTTTCCCGAAGCCTGCCCTGATGGCATCAAAAACTGAATAGTCGATAATGCTTTCGCCCGAAGGGCCAATTTTGTCCATTTGCTTTACGCCACCATAACGGCTTCCAAGCCCGGCCGCAAGTATTAAAAGTGTTGGTTTCATTCTTAAATTAATTGTAGATTTGTTTCACTGAATATTGGCCGCAAGATAGAGAAATAGGTCGTTCAGTATTATTTTATTCCGGCACGAAAATATAACCATTTTTAATTGATCCGTGATTTCTTCAACCTTTAAATACATCATTCTTATCCTGTTCTTTCAATTTTGTGTTGCCATGATTACTGCACAAGACACTGGCGAACAGCAGAGCAATTTCAGAAACAACATCATAAAACTTAATGCAATTCCCATTGCGCAGGCAATTAATGGACACAATCAAAAATGGTTGGGAGTTGAATACGAACGTTTCATTAAACACAATTTATCTGTTGGAGCACTTGTTGATTTCGGCCTGTTTGAAGATTATACCTTCATTAAGTATCACGATTACTTTGATGAAAATGAAGGCTTTTCATATACGAGAAAGGATGTAGTAACAAGAGGTTATCATTTTATCCCTTCTGTTAAATTTTACTTTTTAAGCACAAAGCAAAAGAAAGGGCAGGGATTTTACATATCTGGTTGTCTCGATTTTAACCAGTATTTCAAAAAATCAGAAATCTATTTTTCACAAACGAATTCCTTTGCTTATGAGAATTCTTCAACAACAAGATTGAGTGCCGGTGCAACATTGGGTGGGCAGTTTGTTGCATTCACACGCCTTGTTATCGATTTGAATATTTCCATTTACGGAAAGTTGTTTTCTGTCAGCCGCGGGCAAAACAATTCAGAAATTCCACCTCTTAATGCCACATGGGTTTTTAATGATAATAAGGGTTGGTCAACAGTCAACCTAATGATTGGTTATGCGTTTGGAGGAGGAAAGAAGAAATGAAAAGCAACCACAAAATATTGACATTGTTATTGCTCGGTTTAGGCCTGCTATTTAGTCAATGCGACAAAGAAGAGAATTACATCATTAAAAACCTGAACCACAATGTGATTATGATATTGGGGCATGGTGGCATGGGCGACCTATACAAATATCCCAATAATACACTTGAAGCCATAAAGCCTGTAATCGGAATAGGTGCAGATGGCACTGAATTGGATGTCCAGATTACCAAAGACAGTGTGCTCATTCTTTTTCATGACGAAACTCTGGATGGCAGAACCCGCTGTGATGGATACAGCTCACCTTACAATTACAATTGGTCAGAAATTAAAGATTGTTATTACAACACTTTAGTGGATGACATTCCGATTTATTCGGTTGATGAAGTTTTTAGCAGCCTGCCCAATTTGAATGATTTGTATTTTTCATTTGATTGCAAATTAAATCCGGAACTTGCATACAACGAAGTATATCGTCGTCAGTTTTTAGGTGCCATAAAACGCATTTGCGAAAAATACAATATGTCGGGAAATGTTTTTGTCGAAAGTGACCTGGCTTTTTTACTCACTGCAAAAGATATGGGATTGACTACCAAAGGTATTGTTGTTGGCAGTAGTGTTGATCAGGCATCTGACAACAATATTTTCGGAATTGGAACAACAGTTGACACCCCTCCTGAAGAAATTGATTATGCACATTCAAAAGGTCTTTACGTGATGATGTGGGGTGCAAAATCGGATGCAGGAAACAAAAAAGCCATTGGCCTGAACCCTGACTTTTTGCAGACTGACAAACCCATTCCGATACTTATGCTTTTCGAACGTTTTGATTTTGATTATGACATTCCTTAAACCAAAATAAATTTTACAAAACCCAACAAATGAATTTCTACAAAAGTATTGCCGATTACTACAAACAGATATTTCCGCTGAACAAAACGCAAGTCGAGTTTGTAAAGGGTTCTTTTCCCGAGCCAGAAAAATTATCATTGCTCGACATCGGCTGTGGTACGGGAAGCCTTTCTATAGAACTGTCAAAAATCTTTAATGAAGTTATTGCGATCGACCTTGATACAAGCATGATTGATAAGGCTTTAGAAAAAGAGTATCCAAAAGTGGATTTTCGGGTCATGAATATGTTGGATATTGAGCAAGGATTCGGACAACAATCTTTTGATTCTGTCATTTGCTTTGGAAATACACTCGTTCATTTGGAATCATTGAAAAGTATTCTTGATTTCTTTTTTCAAACAAAAAAAATCCTGAGAGAAAATGGCAAGTTACTTTTCCAGATTATCAATTACGATAATATTATCGATATTGGAATTAGTGGCTTACCAACAATTGAGAACGAAGCCATTAAATTCGTTAGAAACTACACCTACTATCCTGCAAAGAACAGCATTGCTTTTGAAACAATTTTAACTATCAAAAAAAGTAAACAGCAGATTAAGAATACAATTCAGCTTTACCCTCTTCGTAAGGCCGAAATTGAAGAATTATTACGACAAGCCGGCTTTTCTGATTGGAAGTTTTATGGTAATTTTATGAGAGACGCTTTGACCGAGAAGAGTATCCCCTTAGTTGTAGAGGCAGATAAATAAACAGCGTTTTGTCACAAGTCGGCTTACTCCCTTTCCCACGCTAACGCTTATTAACCTGAGTTCGATTTAAGACAGACTATCTATAAATTAAGTTTGCAAATACTTACCGAATATTGCCTTGGTGCTTCTTCGTGTCTTTGTTCCGATAGCTATCGGAACAAAGACACCAAGAAAAACACCAAGAGAAGACTATGAAAATACAAGTCATTCTAAATCAGGTGTTGTTATACCGGACTCAGGTTATTACTTGAAATTAAAAATCTAAACGAATCTGATTGGCATTCTCCTTGCTTTCGAGTTCCAGCAAAAACTGCTTATTCCTTAATCCACCACCGTAGCCAACCAGGCTTCCATTGGAACCCACTACCCGATGACAGGGAATCAGAATTGAAATTTTATTGGCACCATTGGCTGCTGCCACTGCCCTGATTGCTTTGGGGGAATCTAAATTTTTACTTTGCTGCAAATAAGTTCTTCTTTCTCCAAACGGAATTTTCCGTAATTCGTTCCAAACCTTTAATTGAAATACTGAACCCGACAGAACTAGCGGAATATCGAAATCT